>Ga0268262_10000429_pt1 | contig 55573 bp, 49 predicted proteins | sample TergutNc150P3_FD_190354 | JGI IMG/M metagenome (GOLD analysis project Ga0268262, IMG submission 190354) | Nasutitermes corniger P3 segment gut microbial community from laboratory colony in Florida, USA - Nc150 P3 (SPAdes) (version 2) | ecosystem: Host-associated > Arthropoda: Insects >... | reverse complement strand
TAGTTTTAATATAGCTATAAATACTAGAAAAATGGTCAAAAAATGTGAAAATCGCATATTTTGCATACAAGTGTTGACAAAAATTCTGTATTTTTATTCCTTCTGTAGAATTTTACTCACCCTGCCATTTCACTTCGTGGGCAGGGTTCGCCCTTCGGGCTGTCCTGCGGACATTAAAAAATCTCTAACAATGCCTGTTTTCTTGGCGAAGCTTTTGGACAGGCACGGAAATTTTTTCTATATTCTCCCTAACCTCATTTTTAGGAGACTAATATGGCAGCAAAAGGTACCACCTCCAAAAAGCACGCAGCTGAAGACTCTGACTCTGTTATAGGTGTTGTGGATTTGGAAAGCTCAAAAAAGGCATTCATAGATTCTTTCAATATGCACTTGCATCATACGCTCGCTCGCGACCGCTATGAAGCTGCCGATTATGAAAAATTTCAGGCAATAGCCTATGCCGTGCGCGACCGCCTTATTGACCGCTGGATAAAAACACAGCAAACATATTACAAACAAAATGTAAAGCGCATTTATTATTTATCACTTGAATTTTTAATGGGGCGTTCTCTCGGCAATGCCGTTTTGAACATAGATGTGGAAAAAGAAGTAGCTGAAGCTCTTGGAGAGCTTGGTTTGAATTTAGAGGAAATGAGAGATGTTGAACGCGATGCCGGACTTGGCAATGGAGGCTTGGGGCGTTTGGCGGCCTGTTTTCTAGATTCAATGGCCTCTTTGGAGTTGCCAGCCTTGGGTATGGGGCTTCGCTACGAATTTGGAATGTTCAATCAAAAAATTGAAGGCGGCCAGCAAAAGGAATATCCAGATGAATGGCTTCGCTATCCAAATCCCTGGGAATTTGCCCGTACTGCAGGCGTTATGCAGGTTAGATTCGGAGGCTCTGTAGAAACTTTTAACGTAAATGGCGAAACCCGCCACTATTGGCATGCCGCCGAGAGCGTAGAAGCCATGCCTTACGATACTCCAGTTCCAGGCTACAAGAACAATACGGTGAATACGCTTCGCCTGTGGAGTGCGCAATCAAACAATTTCAATTTGCAAACTTTTAATGAAGGCAGATATGTAGATGCAACCTCTAAAATGGAAGAATGGGAATCCATAACAAAAGTTCTGTATCCAAATGATTCTTCTGTTAACGGAAAAAAACTTCGCTTAAAGCAGCAATATTTCCTCTGCGCGGCTTCTCTTCAAGATATTATTCGCCGCTATGAACGCGGCAATGATGTTCAAGCCGCTATTGAAAAATTGGCAAAAGTGAATAAAATTTCTTCTTCTGGCTTAACTCTGCTAAATCTTGAGCAAGTTGAACGTAGAAAGCTTCTCGCAAATCTCCCAAAGAAAATTGCAATACAGTTAAACGATACCCACCCTGCAATAGCAATTCCAGAGCTCATGCGCTTGCTGGTTGATATTTACAAACTTTCGTGGTCAGAGGCTTGGAGCATAACCACTGAGGTTTTTGCTTATACAAATCACACCCTTATGCCAGAGGCTCTGGAAAAATGGTCTGTTCATCTATTTGAGGAATTATTGCCTCGCCATCTGCAAATTATTTACGAAATCAATGCGAAATTCCTTGAATCGGTTTGGGCAAAATGGCCGGGCGAAAGCGAGCGCGTTAGCCGTATGTCTATAATCCAAGAAGGCGATGAAAAAATGGTTCGCATGGGTTATCTCTCTGTTATAGGCTCGCACAGCGTTAATGGAGTTGCAGCTCTTCACAGCGAACTTTTAAAAACAAACTTGTTCAAAGACTTTTACGAGTTGTGGCCAGAACGCTTTAACAACAAAACAAATGGTGTAACTCCGCGCCGTTGGGTTGCAAAAGCAAATCCTGCAATGTCTTTTGTTATCAGCAAAAAAATAGGAGATTCGTGGATTGGCGATTTAAGCAAGATAAAAAAAATAGAGACCTATTTAAACGACGCGGAATTTCATGAAAGTTTTGTTCAAGCCAAAATAGAGAACAAAAAGAAATTGATAAGTGTTATAAAAAATGTTCAGGGAGTGGAAATAGTAAATCCAAATTCCATTTTTGATGTTCAGGTGAAGCGCATTCACGAATACAAAAGGCAGTTGCTCAATATAATGCATGCAATTTACCTGCTCAAACGCCTTCAGAAAGGGCAATCTGTTCAGCCTAGAACAATTTTAATAGGCGGAAAGTCTGCGCCTGGATATTGGATGGCAAAACAGATAATTTGGCTTATAAATGTTGTAGCCGACAGAATAAAAGAAGAACCGCGAGCAAAAGGTGTTTTGCAACTTTTGTTCCTTGAAAATTACCGCGTTTCTTATGCGGAAAAAATAATTCCAGCAGCGGACCTTTCCGAGCAAATTTCAACAGCGGGCACAGAAGCAAGCGGTACCGGAAATATGAAATTTGCCCTTAACGGAGCACTCACCATAGGCACTATGGATGGTGCAAATGTTGAAATGTGCGAGGCTGTTGGGCGCGAAAATATGTATATATTCGGAAAAACAGTTGAAGAAGTTCAGAGAATGGTATCGCAGGGTTATAATCCAAGGGAATACTATGAATCATCCAGCGATATTCGCGAAGTTCTGGATTTTATTCGCACACTTAATTACCCAGAATGCTCCTTTGCTCCAGTAGTTGAGAGCCTGCTTTCCAAAGACCAATATTTGCTCCTTGCAGATTTCCCTTCTTATGTGGAAACTCAAGATTTGGTTTCCAACGAATATTCAGACAAAAAACTTTGGACACGCAAAGCTATTTTGAATGTTGCACGCATGGGAGAATTCAGTTCCGACCGCACAATAAAGCAATACAACGATGAGATTTGGCATGTCCCAAGCGTGAAAATAGGGTAAGAAATGAAAAAATCCGTTTTGCTGCTTGCCACTTGTGTTTTACTTGTACTTGCTTACAGAGTTCAAAAAGGAGATACGCTTTGGGACTTGAGTGAGGAGTTTTTGAAAGACCCTTTTCTGTGGCCGGATTTATGGAATGTAAACCAGCATATAAAAGACCCTCATTGGATTTACCCAGGCGATTCTATATGCATACCGGGCGATGACCCTTGCCCGGAAATTATCGGAAAAGGAGGGCAACGAAATTCTGGTAGAGATTATGAAGGCGATTATGATAAGAATTATAATAGAAATAAAAAACTCCTGAAAGGCAATGCAGAAAAATATGATTTTAAAGAAACCAGAAACGAATACAGAAAGCAAGAGAAACCGCGTATTTTCAACACTTATTACCAAAGATTGATGCCTATACTGGAACCCGTTAGCAAGGGTGGCAGCAAAAATTCAAATTGGTATAATATATTAAGTGATGAAGTTAGTCAACCCATTTACCATTCTTTGGAACATGAAATACTACTCGGGTACGGCAAGAGAAATTTTCCAAAACTAAAAGATGGCGATATTGCGGAAATTTGGAGCAACGAAAAAGTTTTAGTTCCAAATTCATCTGGAACATCCGATGAATATATCGTGTATCGCTTGGCGGCTCTTGCAAAGGTAACCGGTGTGGGCGATTCTTTTTCCCGTGCATTTATAGTACAGTCTTTTGAAGTGCTTTCCTTAGAAACAGCTCGCTGCCGCCCGCAAGTGCCCCCTAAAACCATTACTGTGAATTCCTTTACTCCCGTTAAGCAAGCTAGGGTAGAAGAAATGGCCGAGGTTCTCCTTATTTTGGATAAGAATATAATAGCAAGTCTTTATTCATACACTTTAATAAGCGGAGGCAAAAAACATAATTATGTACCTGGCAGCGCGGTGGCTTTTTGGAGCATAGACAAAAGAGACTCCGGTTTGCCGCCAAAGCTTTTGGGCAGAGGATTGGTGGTACATTCTGATGATTATCACTCAACCGTTTTGATAAGAGAAATTTTTAACGCAAATCAGCGAATAGATATTGGAACACCCATTTCTTTAACCCATCAACCTGTGAAATAATATAGTGAAAAACTCTTTGCTCTTTCGTTTAATGGCTTTTTTCTTTTTCTTGGGACTGTGTGCTTGCACAGTGCTTTTTGCCGGTGTGCTTGTGTTTTTTAATTTTCCCGATGCTGGTATATGGTTCGCAGAATTGCTTCGCTAGCGGTTCCGCTCAAATTGCTTTTGTTTTTAGCCGGCATTTTGCTTGCAACCATGGCTCTTGCTTTTATAGGTTATGGACGCATTAAAAACGAAGAATGGATAGCGGAAAAAAATTACGAAAGCGCAAAAACAAACCTTAAAATTTCCGTTATGGAAATGTTTAAAAAAGAAGAGGAAAAATTAGTTGACAAGGTTAAAGCATTTGTTAATAACGAAGATTTTTTGCAAGATTCCTTGCCGGCAGGAATTATTTCCATATATGTTTTTGAAAATGGTACCTTGCATTACCCAAAATTGGATGAAGAAAATGCAGATGAAATTTATTTGCTGGAAAACAGCGAAGCTCTTGCTCTAAAGGAATTTTTAGATTTGCAAAAAGCTAAAATGTTTGCAGAAGCAGGAGAATATGCCCTACAGCATGTTAATTCTTTTTTGCAAAATCCCACCCTTACGCATTTGGATTGGAATGGTTATTTTCTTGAGAGAATGTTGAATGATATTCTTTCCGAAGAAAATTTGAGCAAGGAGAAGCGAGAAAAATTTTGGAATAAATTAAACCAAACAAAAAGACTTTTGCAAAATTTAAACACTTATAGAGAACACAGAGATTTTTTGCTTGCTCTTGGCAATTATGCGTCTTATTCAAATGAAAGATATTTTTTTATTAGGAACAAAGCCGACTTTTTTTTGGTAATTTCTTATTTAGATATGGCAGTTAAAAACGCTATAATAGCCAAAGTGGACTCTGCTTATTATACGGAAAAAATTAGCCAACTGATAAAAGAAACTGCTAAGGAATGGAGTTATATCCCCTATTTTCTCTCCGGCGATTATCCTTTTGGAGAGTGGGAAATATTGATTGATGAAGATAGGGCTTCTGTTAGAAAGGAATCTAAAAAATGGATAAATCTCCTCTCTTTGATACTTGTTTTTTCTTTGATAATTCCCGTGATTGGCGTTGTGGTTGTGTACAGAGGATTTTCTCAAGAGAGGCGGTTAAGATTTATGAAAGATAATTTTCTCTCTACCATTTCGCATGAACTTAAAACACCCCTGACTTCCATAAAGATGTATTCAGAGCTTATGAACAGCGGCCGCGTTAATAAGCCAGAAAAAATAGTTTCTCATACAGGTGTTATATTAAAGGAAACTGCTCGCCTTGAAAGCCTTATAGATGCAATTTTAAATTATACAAGAATGGAAAGCGGCAAACAGGTTTTTCGCTGGGAAACTTTAAATTTATCTGAGTGCCTCAACAAAGTTTGCGATTCTTTGGATGTTATTGCAAAGAGCAAGGGTTTGGAAATAAAAAGAGAAGTTGAAAAAGATTTGCATATAACGGGAGATTATTCGTCAATTTACAGCCTTATTCAAAACTTGGTGGATAATGCCATTAAATATACCGCAGAAGGGCATATTTTTGTTAAGCTACAAGCCATTTCGCAGGGAATTTCTCTTTCCGTTGAAGACACAGGCAAAGGCATTCCAGCACCGGAGCAAAAGAATATATTTGAAGGTTTTTACAGAGTTGGAGATGAATCGACAAGAGAAACAAAAGGCTCTGGCTTAGGTCTTGCCATTGTAAAACGCACCGCCGATGCCCACAAAGCCTCTATAATATTAAAAAGCTCCCCAGGAAAGGGAAGCATATTTACGGTGGTGTTTAAGAATTAGAATTTAATGGAAAAATCTACACCGATAATGGTATTGAGTTTGGCATCTTCGACAAATTCCAAGCCTATGTTTGTTCCCAGAGCTAGGTTGCCAACGGTTGCTATATAGCCAAGCGAAGGAGCTATTTCTGGGTTTGTTTTTGAATCACTTAAAACCATGTTCAAATCGCAACTAACCCATATTGTGCTTTTACCAACAGCCAAATCAAACTCAACTCCAGCACTTAACTCCATGTCTTTGGTATTTTTATTAGAATCTTCAGTATTAATGGTTACTTCAACATTGCTACCAAATTCTAGTGCTTCTGTTAAAGGCATTGAGAATTGAACATTTGGGGTAAAGCTCCAAGCGGTACCAGGAATAGGAAAACCAACATCTACACCTGCGCTTAAAACAGGGATAATTTGATAACGTGCGCCAAGAATGTAATCGCCGCCAAACCCATTTCTAAACGATGACATCAATTCTAAATTTGCCAGAGGGCTGTAGCGAATTTCAAACTCTGAACCACCTCCACCCTGATTCCCTTGACGGCTTTGGGAGATACCAACTTTTGCTTCACCTTTACCATGTTCAATTACAGGAAAATAATCCCATGCTGCAAAACTGGATGCAGCACAAATAAGAGCCGCTGCTAGAACTTTTTTCATAAAAACTCCTTTTATGTTAAATTTTTATGTTCTTAAATATAGAAATAAGCGATAAAATTGTCAAGTTTTTATGAAAAATTTTCTATTTTCCTTCTAAATGCGTATTTTTGTTTTATTTTTATCGTTTTTTGTTTCTTTTGTGCTTGCAGCGCCGAATTACAATGATGTTTTAAGAAGAATTCAAGCAGGCGATTTTGCTGGCGCAAATGCCGGGCTGGAAACTTTTTTGAAGGAACGCTGGAAAGCTGGCGAGCAAGAAAAAGCTGTGGTGCTCTACATTGAAAATTGCCTTCGCCTTGGCAAAACCGGCGAAGTTGTGCGTTATGCGAATCAGTTTTTGGATTTTTTCCCCAAAAGCCAGTACCGCGCTCGCGTTGAAACCGCCTTGGCTGTTACAAATGTTTTAGATAGAAACCCATACATAGGGGCAGAAACTCTCCGCCGTGTTTTAGCATACACAAAAAATCCTGCCGCAATAGCGCAAGCACGCGATTTGCTTTCGCAGATTTTTACCGCAGATTTACTGTCTGTAAATGAATTGCAAAGCCTGTTGGAAAAAGGTATAAATGATAAAATGTCAAAAGGATTTGCTCAGTTAAACCTCGGAAAATGCATGCAAAAAGAAAATCGCTACAAAGCAGCCATTTATTGGTATAACGAAGCTAAAAAAAATAATCCAGACTTAACGGAAAAAGCAGAAAGGCTTAAAAGTGCACTGGAAGGCAGGGGTGCTGGATACCCGGTAATTTTAGTTTTAGCCCCACTTTCTGGAAGCCACTCAGAGCTTGGAAATTACATGGTAGAAGGTATTTTGCTTTATGCAGACAGTTTAAAAAATAGAGTTAAAATTCAAATTGTAAATGACAGAGCAGACCCTTCAACCGCGCTTTCCAAAGTTAAGCAAGCTTTGTATCAAGATTCCATTATAGCAGTAATAGGGCCTTTGCTCTCGGCAAGTGCTGCTACTGTTGCTGCCTGGATGAGTGAAAAATATCCGCATATTCCAGTGATAACCCCAACCGCCACAGATGATGGAATTGCTGAAATGGGAAAAAATATTTTTCAACTTAATGTAAGCTCGGCGAGGCTTGCTTATACCATAGCGGACTATGCAATAAATTGCCTTAAAATAAACGAGTTTGCTATAATGGCTCCTTTTGGTGATTATGGATCTCTAATGGCAGATGAATTTCAACGCGTTGTGGAACGCAAAGGCGGAACAATTTTAGTAACACAAAATTATGCGGAGGGCTTGCCTGATTATCAAAACGAATTCAAGCTTTTGAGAGACCGCAAGCTAAAGCTGGATACCCGCCGCATGAATATGAGCAAAGGAAGCAGCAATGTTTCTTTTCTTGCCAAAAGAGAATCTTGGCTGGAAGATTCCACCATGCTTTTTCCCGCAATTTTTATCCCCAGCTCAAACCCAGCCGATGCCGGCTTAATGGCTGCTCAAGTTGCTTTTAACAAATTGAAAGTTGGCAATTTGCTTGGCACTTCTGGATGGTATGGCAGAGAATTTTTGGTTAATGCAAAAAAGCAGGCAGAAGGTTCCGTTTTTAGCATAGCTTTTTTTTCAGACGGAAATGAACAAAAATTTTTTACAGAAAAATTTAAAACCAAGTGGCAAAGAGAACCCGATGAGAATAAGGTTGCAGGACTCAGCTACGATGCAATACGCATTGTAAATCAGGCTTTGCAGAGCCTTGCACAAAGCGAAAATCCACAATCTTTGTCAGCAGAAATTTTGCAAAAAAGAGAATATAAAGGAGTTTATGGAAAAATAATTTTAGCAGACAACGGAGCAAACAGAAACACAGGATTAATATCGGTGGAGCAAGGAAAATTGGTAGAAAAATCCCCTAAATGTGAAATTCCTTGAAATTAAATGTGCAAACTCCCCGCTTTTAGCGGGGTGGCAGCGAAGCTGACGGGGTATGCCAAAGGAGAAAAATGTTTTTAGATGAAAAAAAAATTGAGGTTGTCTCTGGCAGGGGCGGCGGCGGCATAAGCAGTTTTCGCAGGGAAAAACACGTTCCGCTAGGAGGGCCAGATGGCGGTGATGGCGGTGATGGGGGCAGCATTTATTTGCGGGCAAATGAGCAATACACCACGCTTTTGGATATGGGAAATATTTACAGATATGCCGCAGAAGCCGGAGCAACAGGCGAAACGGCAAACAGAACTGGAAAAAGCGGAAAAAGCGTTTATGTGGATGTTCCAATGGGAACAATTGTTCGCGATGGTGAAGGCAGAATTTTAACGGATTTAACAGAGCCTGGTGCTACGTGGATGGCAGCAAGGGGCGGCACCGGCGGCCTTGGGAATTCCAGATTTTCTTCTGCAACAAATAGAGCACCCAGGCAACACACCAGCGGCAAACCCGGCGAAAAACGAATTTTGAATTTAGAACTTAAACTGATGGCAGATGTTGGTTTGGTCGGTTTTCCAAATGCTGGTAAATCCTCTCTTGTTCGCAAAATTTCAAGCGCAAAACCCAAAGTAGCAGATTACCCTTTCACAACAATAGAACCGGTGCTAGGCATTGTGCGAATAAAAAACAGAAGTTTTGTGATTGCAGATATTCCCGGCTTAATTGAAGGCGCAAGCGAGGGAAAGGGTTTGGGGCATCGTTTTTTGAGGCACATAGAGAGAACCAAAGCTCTGCTTTTTGTTATAGATGGTTTTGAAGAAAACGCTTGGAAATCTTATTGCATGTTAAAAAAAGAATTGGAAGCATTTCACCCTAAACTGCTAGAGAAAAAATTTATAGTTGCCCTTAATAAAAGCGATTTGGATATTTCAAAAGCAAAAAAGGAATTTGCAAAACACAAGCAAAAAGTGATAGAAACTTGTGCTTTGAGCGGAGATGGCTGCCCAGCTCTAACTACTGCTCTTGGCGATATTGTTTTTGTGGGCCAAGCGAAGAAGTGGTGATTTGGGAAAAACGTGCAAAACTTACACCTTTTTCCTAAGAATTTTGTATATTTATACACATGATTCGCTATTTTATGGAAAATTTGCAAAAATGGAAGGATTCCAGATATAGGAAGCCTCTTGTTTTGCAAGGTGCTAGGCAGGTGGGGAAAACCTTGGTAATGCGTGAATTTGGCAGATTGCATTACAAGAATTTTGCTTATTTGAACTTTGACAACAACGAGAGAGCAAAAGGAATTTTTGAGCAAGATTTTGACATAGCCCGAATTGTAAAAGCAGTTGAAATTGAAACTCCTCTTGTTCCCTGTCGTAAATGGCGAACATGTCAGGCTCGCCATAATTGTCCTGAACCCATTTCTTGCCTGACCGATAAAGCTCGGTTATCTCATTCTCGTCACGGCTGATGCCTATTGTTTTCAATTCCTTGAATTTACCATTGCTCTTGTCTATTACGACTACGCTTGTGCTGCCAGATTTATTCTTCTTTTTGCGAACAAACATGCTATAAATTTACATTTTTAACCATCGCGTCACCCATTTATCAAATTTCTAAACCGTAACTCCTTATTTTACAGATACTTATGATTTGACCTCCAAAAAAGTGACAAAGTCAGGAAAGAATAAACTCAGAATTAAAAATCAGCGATGGATATGAGTGCAGAATTCTAACGGATTTAACCGCTGTTCTTGGCAATATTATTTTTGTAAATCAAGCTAAAAAGTGGTGATTTGCTTCCCAAGCCTTCGTTTAGCCTCCGCCAAGGGAACACCCTTTTCCCAAAGGGCGAGTAGCTTTTTCATGCCTCTAGCTTCGCCTTTGGCTATGCCTTCCTCATACCTTACGGCAAGAGCATCTTTCAATTTGAACTCCGTGCTCATCATATTGACTACCTCCGATGAATTTTGCCTCAAATAATCACTCAATATCCCTTTGTCTATGCAGTAAACAACTGCCTTCTCTATGGCTTCCTTCAACGGATTGCCAATGGATTGAAATTCCCTAACCTTTGCTACAAAGGCTGAATAACCAGCCAAGTTTTTGCTCCTTTGCTCCAATTTTGGGTTATAACCCTTGTTTATGTTCAGCACACGGACTGACAATTCCAACTCAGGTGCTTTCTTTATGCCGAGCTGCTCAAATGCGTCTGAAAGCTTCAATATCTTTTCTTTTGGGTATTTATCCACGCCGTTGTATAGAACTATGAATTCTGGCCTTGGGATTTTGAGCAAATTTTGCTTGTAAATACTTTTGGGGTCTATTATCTTCTCATACACTTTCGATATATATATCAGAAAACGCAAAGGCATATTTTCGTTTATGCTGGATTGATGCTCTATTAACACAACCAATTTGCCGTCTATCGTAAAAGATATGTCGTTCTGCCTGTTTGCAAACAGAACGCCTTCCAATGTGTTGATGTTTATTATATTGGGGTCTTTGTAGGAAGTTCCCTCTATTGCGTTATACAACTCCAGCAGACGCTTCTTGTCTTTGAACAAGGAAGTGAAGACCGAGTCTTTGTATTTGCGCTTGGCTGGCATAAGGACAATATAGAAAAAATTTCAAAAGCGAAGTGACTTGCTTAAATCCAAACGATATTTCTTAGCACCCGGCATTCCGTGAAAAAGCCCCATCAAATGTTTTGTGAGCAAGCTAACCGGAACGCCTTTTTTTAACTGCATTTCTGCATAAGGCAAATATTTTTCAATAACTTCAAATTTATCTTTGCGCTCTGCCTCCGCTCCAAAAATTTCCGAATCTGCATTGGCTAAAATCCAAGGCGTTTCATAGGCTGCACGGCCAATCATAATGCTATCTGCTTTTTGCGCAAGCAAAATTTCTTTTGCCTCGGTTAAATTTTTAATTCCTCCATTTAGTGAAATTTGAAATTCGGGGTGAATTTCCTTTAATTTAAAAACCCAGTCATAATTCAGCGGCGGCACTGTGCGGTTTTCTTTTGGTGAAAGCCCTTTGAGCCACGCTTTGCGGGCATGTATAATCAAATTTTTGCAAGCAATTCTTTCCACAAAATTCAAAAAAAATTCCCAGCTATCATCGTTATCTATGCCTATTCTGGTTTTAACGCTAACCGGAACTTTCACTGCATTTTGCATAGCCGCAATGCACTCTGCAACCAAATTGCTTTCTCTCATTAAACAAGCCCCAAAACGGCCGCTTTGCACACGCTCGCTTGGGCAACCGCAATTCAAATTTATCTCATCATACCCAAAATCCTCGCCAATTTTCGCACACTCTGCCAAATCACGCGGCGAACTCCCTCCGAGCTGCAAAGCCACAGGATGCTCTACTTCATTATATTCCAAAAATTTCTCCGGCTTATTGTGCAAAATAGCCCCAGTAGAAATCATTTCTGTGTAAAGCAGGGTTTGTTTTGTTAAAATACGCGCAAAATACCTAAAATGCCTATTCGTTGAATCCAGCATTGGGGCTATTGATAGTTTTTGCATAGCTCAAAATTCAAGCGCAGAAATAGGGATAATCGTCACGCTATCCAAACCCATTTTGCTAGCAGGTCCAACTATGCTGACTTTGAATGAATCGGGATTAAAATATTTTGCAGTCATTGCCCTAACCTGTTCTTTGGTGACCGCTTTTACTTTTTCTGGATATTCCCTATAATGCTCCAAACTGCGACCGTTGAATTCAGATACAGCAAAAGTGTTTGCCGTTGTTTCTGCATTTTCGAACATACCGGGTATAGATTCTATTAAAGATTTTTTTGCAAAATTAAGTTCTTCATCAGTTGGTCCTTCTTTGCCCAGTTTCAACACTTCTTCCCTTATCAACTGCAAAGCAGTTTTGGCAGATTCCACCTTTGTTTGCAAACTCACTCCAGAGAGAGCAACGTCTTCGTAATCGGATTTGGCAAAGCTGTAAATGGAATACGCAAGCCCGTTTTGGGTTCTAACGGTGTTTGTAAGTCTGGAAGAAAATGAACTGCCGCCTAAAATGTAGCTGGCTATGGCGGTTTGGTAATAGTCGGGGTGCGGACGTTTAACAAAGGGCATTACCATAGTTATATTTGCTTGGCTGATATCTTTTTCGCTGACAAAAATTCCAGTATGCTTGTTGAATTCAATCTCAGAGAATTTCCTTTCGCCTTTTTTTGGTTTTTTCCAATTTGCAAATAATTTTGTCAAGGTATTTTTCAGGGAATCTGTGTTAAAATCGCCAGCTGCTGCGATTATAACCCTTTGAGGCACAAAAAATTCATCTTTCAATGCGAGCAAATCTTTTCTTTTAACTTTCGCTATTGCCAAGCTATCTGCTCTCCATAATCTGGGATTGTCTTTATATGCAACACGTGCAGAAAGAGCACCCAACTGCGAGCTTGGCGAATCGTAGCGGTGCAAATAGCTTTGAATGGCAGCACTTTTTTGCAATTCAAGGCGGGCAGAATCCAAACGAGGGTGGTTGAAAATGGCAAAAAGAAGGGGCAAAATCTTGTCAAAATCACGCGAGATGCAGTTTAAATGAATTACGCTTTGAGTAGAGCCAAGGCTACCGCTTATTTTCGCAGATAAAAATTCCAAAGAATCATCCACCTGTGCAGGGCTTAGGATTTCCGTTCCGCCTTTTGAGTATAGAGATGAGAGCAGTTGCAATGTGGCCACCTCTTCCCTATTTTTTGGAATTGCGTTTTCTTTGAAGTAAAAAGTTAAATCTATGAGTGGAAGGCTGGTGTCTCGCACAGCATAAAGGGTTATGCTATCGGTTATGTTTATGCGATAATCGCCAGGATATGGCGCAATATAATGGAATTCTGGGAAAACTATGTCTTTGTAGTTTTCAGGGATGGAGGCAACTGTGCCTTGTGGCAAGTTCTTGGGCTCCGGCTCTTTTTTGGAAGTGGCACAACCGGCTAATAATATGAAAATCAAGAGAATTTTAGGCATAAGCTTTTTTAAATGTAGAAAAATACCAAAGAAGCTGCAACATCTATCGCTGTTTTTCTAAATTTTTGATATGCTTAAACCCATTTGGTCAAGATATTACATATTTGAACGGCTTGCCGGCGAATTATCGGCAAAAGATTTAGAAGCAATGAAGGTATCTGCCATAGACTTTTTTCTGAAAGATATTGAAGCATTAAAGAACTTCATAAAAAAAATGGAAATGGATTTTGGTCAGGACAATTTTGTATTTGCGCTTAAAATGTTTGTGATAAGCAATAATAAAATTTTCAATATGGCAGAATATATGAAAAGCCAAAGCGAGCAGGCTGAAAAATCTATACAATCAAAAAATAAAATTCTAAGCACCGAAGAACGCCGCATGGCTCTGAATAAATGGATAGAAAAAAACGCCGAAGCATACAGAAAATTTACCATAAGCAAACAGATTTATTGCATAGACAAAATGTCTGCCAAAATTGTCCCAGTGATAAAACAGGCTATTGAAGGATGAGAGAGCTTCACCAACGCTTGCTAAAAATGCACGGAAAACCTTATGGCGTGTACAAGAGCTTGCAAGGGCAGTATTTTAATTTTGGCGACTTCACCATAAAATTTACGCATATTCAAGGCGACCCTCATGCACAGCCTTCCAGAGCAATGCTCAGCGCAAAAATGAGTTCTCTCGGTTTTCCAGAAGATTTGCTGGGCACAAAAGAAAAAGAAATTTCCCTTGCAGATTTTTTGCTCCGGCAATTTGATAAAAGTGCCGAGAATATAAGCATTGTAAGGGCACATTCTCAAATTATGCAGAGAAATTCCATGTGCATTGAAAATGGAATTGTTCGCGTTTTGGTTAGCTTTAATCTACCAGGAGATGGCAGAAGAATAGAGGGTGAAAAAGCTTCGGAACTTTTGATTGGAATTTTGTCTGATTGGATCACTGCGGCAATGTATTGGAATAACTTGAATAAAGAAGCCTGCAAAACACACGTTGAATATTTTATAAACAGAAATTTTTTGCTATCACAGCTAGCAGAAAAAGAACTTGCCGCCTTTATTCCAAACGGAGCAATTTTACCAAGAGAATCTGGGGTTTCAGAAGCACCAATGCAAAACGCCATTCCTTTTGTTTCGCCACCAGAATTGCTAGTTGAATTGAGTTTGCCAAATGGAGAGCAAGTGGCAGGCATGGGAATTCCAAAGGGGATAACCGTTATTGCAGGCGGAGGCTTTCACGGAAAATCAACGCTGCTGCACGCATTGGAAGAAGCCGTCTATCCGCATATTCCAGGAGATGGCAGAGAATACATTGTTATAGACGAGAGTGCAACACCAATTAAAACCGAAGAAGGCAGAGTAGTTAACGGAACAGATATTTCTTCGCTTGTGCGCGAACTTCCCTTAAAAGGCAACACAGAAAATTTTTGCACAAAAAACGCTTCGGGGGCAACAAGCCAAGCGGCAAATTTGCTAGAAGCATTTGAGCTTGGGGTAAGCACAATTTTAATAGACGAAGATGCCTCTGCCGTGAATTTTTTAATTCGCGATGAGAGAATGCGTAGTCTCATAAGTTCAGAGAGCGAGCCTTTAATACCACTAACAGACAGAATAAAGGACTTTGCAAATAATGGAATAAATTTCATTATAGTATCTGGAGCATGTGGTGATTATTTATCGCTTGCAGACACAATAATAGCATTTACCGAATATAAAGCGAGATGCTTTACTGAAAATGCTAAGAAATTGAAAGTTGAAAGTGGAGATTGGAGATTTGGAAGTAGGAGAGTGAATACTGAGATTTTTCAGAGTGGGTTAAAGCCCGGTTCTGTTTTGGAGAAAAGTGTGAAAATAAAAGCCATAGCAGGGCAAATATCTATAGGTATGCTAAGAACAGATCTTCGCAAATTTCCTTCCTTCTGCCATCAGGAATTGCAAAGGGGTATTGCAGAGATTTTGCATAATTTCATTAAAGAAAACTCAGGCGGCAATTTAAAAGAGGCTCTAGAATCAGTTTGTGAAAAACTGCCGGAAAATGAAACAAATGATTTGGCTTTGCCGCGTGTTATGGAATTAGGCGCAGCATTTTTGAGAATTAATTTTCATTGCTGAGTTTTATAAAATTTTTGAGTTGTGCAAGAGCTTTTCCGCCATCTATGCTTTCTGCAGCAACCTTAACGGCATCTTCAATGGAAAGGCTTGGCTTGGCTATGTGAATAGCGGCGGCGGAATTCAACAACACCGTATCAAATTTTGGGCCTCTAACTCCAGAGAGAATATCCGTTGTTATCCTTGCGTTTTCTTCGGGTGTTCCACCAACAAGGTCTTCCTTTTTGCAACGCTTAAAACCAAACTGCTCTGGAGTTATTTCATAATTCTTTAACCATCCATCTCTGAACTCGCAAACACTTGTGGGTGCACTCATGGAAATTTCGTCTAAGCCGTCTTGCCCAAAAACAACCATTCCGCTTTTAACGCCCAAATTCAAAAGTACCTGCGCCATAGGCTCCAAAAGTTCTTTTTCGTAAACGCCCAAAAGTTGCATAGAAGCTCCCGCAGGATTTACCAATGGTCCCAAAATATTGAATATGGTTCTTATGCCAAGTTCTTTGCGAACCGGCGCAACATATTTCATAGAAAGGTGATAGTTTTGCGCAAATAAAAAACACAAATTTATGCTCTGCAAAATTTTAAGGCTGTGTTCGGGGCTTATATCCAATTTAACGCCAAGAGAATTGAGAACATCTGCCGAGCCGGAACGGCTGCTGGCTGCACGGTTCCCATGTTTTGCAACAGGGATGCCGCAAGACGATGTTACTATTGCTGTTGTGGTGGATATATTGAATGTATTTGACTTATCGCCGCCTGTGCCCACGATTTCCAAGCACTCTATATTGTGCAAAACCCTAACGCAATGCTTTCGCATACCTATTGCGCAGGCGGTTATTTCTTCTATGGTTTCGCCTTTAACCGACATTGCGGTTAAAAAGGCGGCTATTTGTATATCTGTAGCCTTGCCACCCATAATCTCGTCCATAACGGTTTCGGCAACTTCGCTGGACAAGTTTTTCTTAGCTGCAGCTTGAACTATGGCTTCTTTTATCACATAGGGGAATATAGTAAATTATTTCTAAAAAAGCTATTTTAGAAAAAAAATCTAATCAAGCTCGCCTTAATCCCGCCTTCCTTTATTCCCAAATCGCTTAACTTTATTCTAGAATATTTCTCTCTAAAAACTTCTGCCAAAGCGTTAATCCATTCTTTGCTTGTGATAACATTAGTTATGCAAATTGTATTTTCTTCAAGGGCATAATCTAAAGAAACATTTACTAAATCTGTTTCGCCTTTTAGTTTAATCGTTAAATCTGCCTTGCCATGTTTCAATTTCACTTCCAAGATTTCGGCAAAGCGGTTAATTTTTGAGTTGTTGTTCATCATGTGTTTTATCATATTCCTCCACAAACCATTTAACGGCTATATTTCCCGTTTGATTTGTCCAAATACTGTCTATTGTCGCACCTATTACCCCTCCTAAAATAGGCATTGCTTTGCTAATTCTAATTATGCCGCTTTCGCCCAATTTAGTTATAAGGTTAAACCCAACCATTCTGTTTATTCTAAGTATAGCATCGGCGGATAAACTTTGAAGCACAAATCTTTGCGCCATTTGAACGCCAGCTTCTTTCAAAAGCTCTCTTGCCTTGTTTCCTGCAAGGCAGGCAAAAACAAAAGCTTTTACCCTATCTTCTTTAACATCATGCCCACCTATAATTGCCACTGCCATTATCATTCTAACTTGAATATAAAGCACGCTTGCCAAATTCACGGGAATGGCAATGGGCATGGTAGCCAAGCCACCAAGCCCGGTAATAAAACCAGAAGCGGCAGATTTCACATTTTGCGCGCGTATTAAAGCATTCGCCGCCGCCAGCCTGTTGCCGGGATATTTTTTCATATACAATTCTGCCATTTCTGCGGCAGACTCCATATTCAGCAAGCCATCGCTTGCTTTTTCATAAACCCAGTTAAGAGTTTTGGATACTTTTGATTCAGTAATGATAGTGGAAGCCATATATAATGAATATACAAATTGCCCTTCCAGACTGCATTATGGCAAGCAAAAATTTACTATATTCCCTTACATGGATCCAACAGGTATTTTAGGAACAATAGTAAGTGCTTTGCTCATGCTAATATGGGGTTTTGGCTCGCCAGCTAATATTCCCATGTTTATAGATATCCCATCGGTAGCCATAACAGGAGGTTGTTCCTTTATGTGCATGGTGTGCGCCTATCCACCCGGTTTTTGGAAAACCGTTCCTGGTTTCCTTAAAATGTATGTAGTGGTTCAAAAACACGATATAGTCGGTACCATAAACTCCATCATCGGTTTTGCGGAACAAGCCAGAAGAGAAGGCATTCTCGCGCTTGAAAATAGCTTGGAAACAGTTAAAGACCCTTTTCTTAGAAAGGGCATTCAACTCGCAGTTGATGGCACGGAGCGAGCCGTTATAGAAAGCGTTTTGGAAATTGAAAAAGACAACATAGAAGCTCGCCACAAAGACAATATTGGTTTCTTTGAAAATTTAGGCGCAATGGGCCCGGCTTTTGGAATGATTGGAACCCTGATTGGTTTAGTGCTTATGTTGCAAAACATGAGCGATCCTTCGGCAATAGGTCCTGCAATGGCGGTGGCTTTGATAACCACTTTTTACGGTTCACTACTTGCCAACGTGATAGCTTGGCCCATCGCTCAAAAGCTCAAAATTCGCCACGGCGAAGAAATGATGGAAAAAACCATTATGCTAGAAGGAATCCTGTCGGTACAGGCTGGCGAAAATCCTAGAATTGTGCAGTGGAAGCTAACGGCCTACCTTGACCCCACGTCTCGTGCGGAGTTGGAAGCCGCAAAAGAGAGAGAGAGAAAGAAAAGGGATTAAATTCGGAATAAGAAATGGCAAAAAAGCAAAAATGCCCTGAATGCGTACCGGGTGCTCCCGCTTGGATGAGTACGTTTAGCGATATGACAACCTTGTTGCTCACATTCTTTGTGCTATTGCTTTCCATGGCAAATTTTGACCCTATAAAACTTAAAACCCTTACCGAGAGCTTGCAGGGTGCTTTTGGCATTTTGGATACCTATCCAACAGTTCCCATACATCCTGTTGTGAATCTGCCTAAAAGGAACAAAGATGAGCAAAAAAAGAAACAAAGCATGAAAGATGCAGAGAAAATAAAATCTATGGTACAAAACAAAAAATTAGATGATGCGGTAAAGGTTGAGGTAACGGAAAAAGGCATTGCGATAATGCTTCGCGACCCCGTTGGTTTTGCAAGCGGTTCAGCAGACCTTAAGGACCAAGGCAAGGAAATTTTGAAGGATATTAGCGATGTGGTGAAGAATAACTCAGATTTGAAAGTTCGCGTTGAAGGGCATACGGATGATGTTCCCATAAACTCCAATCGTTATCGCAGCAACTGGGAACTTTCCAGTGCAAGGTCTCTTTCCGTGGTTCAATTGTTTTCTGAGCAAACAGGCATTCAACCGCAGAATATGAGCGCGGTTGGCTATGGCGAATACCGGCCTATTGCTCCAAACACAAGTCCCGAAAACCGTGCCAAAAACCGCCGTATCCAAATTTTTGTGGACTACATAGACGACAATAAAGATAAATAAATGTCTTTACCTATACATAAAAACTCCAAACTCAATTGCAAAATCCGTATTTGCAAGCGTTGTCATTTTTAATCCAAAAAGCCCTTTGTTTGTGCGTGAAAATATATGCGCTATTGGCGTATATTCTAATTTGCCGAGCACTCTAAAACCAAATGGAGATTTTTTCCAAGGCAACATATCCCGTCCATATCCTATTGAAATTAGCGGGGATTGCCTATCATCAACTTTTATGAAGTCTAAGCCCAAATGCATAAAATTTTCCGCATTTTCTTTGAACAATTCTCCCATTAGCAAATAATGCCAAAAAGCTCCAGCCAAAAATCCGCTTCTATAAAAATCCATTTCTACTTTAGCTCCAAGCGCCCAATTCTTGTTTATGCGCAGTCGTGCATTTGCGCCGCCAAAATGGTCTATGCCGCCGGCAAAAATTCTCCCTGCATAGTTTGCTCCATAAACGATAACAGGTGGAGGCTCTTCCTTTTCCACCATATCCAATGCGAGAAAATCTGCGTGACATACTGAGAAAACAAGCAGAATACATACGAGATTTTTTTTTTGCATAAAAAGCATAATTGTAAGGTAGAATTTTCTATATTATCTCTTCTGTAATTAGGAAATTTATGTCAACAATTAAAATGATTCCCGGCACAAAAGTGCCTTCTTTGATAGAAAAAGATATGCAGGATAGCTATCTGCGTTATTCAATGAGTGTTATTGTATCTCGTGCGCTTCCAGATGTCCGTGACGGCTTTAAGCCTGTGCACCGCAGAGTGCTTTTTGGAATGCACGAACTTGGATTAACCCCAGCCCCAAAGCCCACCCGCAAAAGCGCAACCATTGTGGGCGAGGTTATGGGTAAATATCACCCCCACGGCGACAGCGCAATTTACGACACGCTTGTACGCATGGCACAAGATTTTTCACTGCGTTACACATTGGTAGATGGGCAAGGAAACTTTGGCAGCATGGATGGAGACCCTCCTGCGGCAATGCGTTATACAGAAGCCAGAATGACACATTTTGCCGAGTTCATGCTGGAAGATTTAGATAAAGACACAGTGGACTTTAGCCCGAATTTTGATGATTCTTTGGAAGAGCCTGTGGTGCTGCCATCTGCATTCCCCAACCTGCTTGTGAACGGTTCTGTGGGCATTGCGGTGGGTATGGCAACCAACATGGCACCGCATAATTTAAGAGAAGTTACAGAAGCGATAAAAGCCGTTATAGACAACCCAGAAATTTCGTGCGAAGAATTGTTAGATTTTGTTAAAGGCCCAGATTTTCCAACAGGAGCCGTGATTTGCGGCAGAGCTGGAATTAGAAATGCTTATTTAACCGGACGCGGCAAAATAAAGGTTCGTGCCGATATTGAAGTGGAAGTGGATTCAAAGGGGCGCAGTTTTTTAATTGTGAAAAGCATTCCATATATGGTGAACAAAAAAGAACTTTTGGAAACCATAGGCAAACTTGTAAACGATGATAAACTGGAAGGCATTAACCACGCCAACGATGAAAGCGACCGCGAGGGAATGCGAATTGTTGTGGGGCTAAAAAAAGATGCAGTGCCCGAAGTTGTAAAAAACAATCTGTTCAAATACACAAGGTTGCAAGAGAGTTTTAGCATTTACAATTTGGCTCTTGTAAATCGCCAGCCAAAACTTTTGACCTTAAAGGACTTGTGCTCAAATTACGTGGAACATCGCTACATTGTGATTCGCCGCCGCACGGAATTTGAACTGAGAAAAGCAAAAGAGAGAGCTCATATTTTAGAGGGTTTTAGAATTGCTCTTGCACCCGAAAACATAGATGAAGTTGTTCGCATAATACGTTTTGAAGATGACCCAGACCAAATTTTGCAAACACGTTATTCCCTTTCTGAAGTGCAGGTAAAGGCTATTTTGGAAATTCGTTTGCGAAACATAAGGAAAATAGAAGTTAAAAAGCTAGAAGAAGAATATGAAGAACTCTTGCTGAAAATAGCAGACCTTGAAGATATTCTGGCGAAAAAAGAACGCATAATGGATATTGTAAAAACAAGGCTTCAAGAGATTGCAGATAAATACGGCGATGTGCGCCGCACAAAAATAGAAGATGCCGAAGATGATTTAGATTATGAAGATTTAATTGCCGAAGAAGAGCAGGTTATCACTCTTTCCAAAAGAGGTTATATTCGCAGATTGCCCATAGATACATTTAAGTTGCAAGGCAGGGGGGGCAAGGGAGTTATTGGCACAGGGCTTAAAGATGAAGATTTTGTGGAAAAAGTGATTACGGCAAGCACCCATAGTTATTTGCTGGTGTTCACCAATAAAGGCAGAATGCACTGGGTAAAAGTTTACAGACTCCCCGAAGGCTCACGCACCGGCAAGGGCATTCCAATAGTGAATTTCCTTGAGCTAACCGAAGGCGAAAAGGTTTCTGCAATTGTTCCTGTTCGCAAATTTGCCGAAGGATTTTATTTGGTGTTCAGCACAAGGCAGGGCATAATAAACAAAATGAAACTCGGCTTGTTCAGTAGCGTACGCAGATTGGGCGTTAATGCAATCACTTTGAACGAAGGCGATGAATTAGTTAGCGTTCTTTTGGTTCAGGCAGAAAACAATTTGATGATAGCCACAAAAAATGGAAATGCGATAACATTCCCGCCAACTGCTTTCCGCAGCACGGGGCGCGGTTCAAGAGGCGTGAGAGGTATTCGTTTAGAAGACGATGATGTTGTTATTGGAATGATAGACATAAAAAAAGATTCTTTGATTCTTACAATTTCTGAAAACGGCTATGCTAAACGCGCAAACCCCGAAGATTACCGCGTTACCAATCGTGGAGGCAAAGGCGTTACAAACATAAAAATCACCGACAAAACTGGAGGCGTAGTTTTTGTGGATGCTGTTTTGCCAGATTACGATGTGATAATAAGCACCAAAGAAGGCCAAATGATCCGCATAGACCTAGACACCATAAGGGAAACAGGCCGTTATTCTCAAGGCGTTAAAGCAATAACTCTTTCCGATGGCGATTTTGTGCGAGATGCCGCAGCGATACCAAGCGTGGAAGACATAGAATCAGAGGCTGATGCAGAAAAGGCCGTGTTTGAAAAAGCGGTGGAAGCGATTCCGCTAGCTGGGTCTAATGGTGAGGAAGGCAATGCGGTTGAGGAGCCGTTGAACGATGATGATATTTGAAAATTCCTATATTCTTAAAATACCTTTCAACCGGAGGAAACAAAATGGGATTCATAGGCGTACAAGAACTGCTGCTAATATTGCTTATTGTGCTGGTGTTGTTTGGGGCAAAAAAAATTCCCGAATTGGCTAGGGGCCTCGGTAACGGGCTAAAGGAATTCAGAAAAGCAACAAAAGAAATAGAAAACGATAATTCCAAAGAGAGTTCTTCCGTAAGTGACGGAAACAGCAAATAGCAATGATGGCGGCAATAGAGAAATGCCGCTTATAGCCCATATTGCTGAACTGCGACTCACGCTGATTCGCTCCGGTTGCGCCCTTATTATCTGTGCCATTCCCTGCGGATATTATTGGAAGCAAATTTTTGATTTAGTTGTATCTCGCACCTTGGAATTATGCAAGCCCTTGTCGGTGCGCATAATTTACACCGCTCCAGCAGAATCGGTGATGTTAAGCATAAAAATTGCCCTTATATGCGGCTTGATGCTCGCCTCCCCTATCATATTCCAGCAGGCTTGGAGCTTTGTTTCGCCAGCTCTTTACAAAAGAGAAAAACTTTTGCTGCTCCCAACTGCTCTTGCTTCTACCTTATGTTTTTTAGCCGGCATCGCCTTCAGTTATTATACCTTGCCTTTTGTGCTGAAGTTTTTAACCGAATTTGCAACTGGCACACTTGAGCCTTTTTTTAAAGTTGATGAATATATTGGTTTCTTAATAAAAATATCATTTTCATTCGGGCTCGCTTTCCAACTGCCTGTGATTGCTTTTGTACTTTCAAAAATAGGGCTAATTGACTACAAATTTTTGCTGCATAATTTTCGCTATGCAATAGTGCTGATATTTATCGTAGCCGCAGTCCTCACCCCGCCAGATGTTTTTTCTCAAGTGCTGCTCGCCTGCCCCTTGCTTTTGCTCTATGCCATTAGCATACTCATCTCTTTTTTCGCGAGGCAAAAATGACAAGCGGAATAGGTTTTTCGGAAATACTTTTGATTTTAGCTATAATAGTTATTTTTGTTGACTCAAAGCATATACCCGGTCTTATACGGCAAAGCGTAAAAACCATGGCACAGTTGCGCGCAGCGGTTAAAAAATTTATTGATGAAATAAATGCCAAGTAGGGCTATTGAATAGCCCTAAAACCCAAAATCCGTTATCTCTTTTTCCTCTTTTTTCTCAACTTCAAAAGCACGTGCCTGTTGATGAACTCTGTTTCCTTCCACATATATAGCCCTTTGAGGACGAACTGGGCAAATAAATTCACAGCCTCCGCAGCCCACGCATATATCTGCATCCACAAAAGGAATGGTTAAACCGTTTTTATAAGGAATCATTTTCACAGCTTGAGTTGGGCAATGTTCGGAACACGCACCGCAACTTGTTCCTTTTGTGTTGACAACGCAAAGTTCAGGAGCAAAAACAACCTTCCCAACTTGCAATCTATGTTTCTGCTCCACAGTTAGCGGAGTCAATGCGTTATTCGGGCAAACATTTGCGCATATAGTGCAATCAAAATTGCAAAATCCTTTTTCAAAATACATAATCGGCATCATCATTCCATCAACACCGTATTCCATAAATGCCGGCTTCAACACCTTTGAAGGGCATTTGGATATGCACAAATGGCAAGATGTGCAATGTTTTTGCAAATGTTCCGCGCTAATTGCTCCTGGCGGGCTAATAGCATTTCCCCTTTTTGTTTGTGCAAAAACCGCTGGAGCAGCTAAGGCAACGGTTAATCCAGTAAGCAGAAATTTCCTTTTGCTTTTATCTACAGTGTTCTGCTCTTTTTTGCCTATGGCAAAAGATATTGCTTTTTTATTGCAGCTATCCAAACAATTAAAGCAATTAACGCACTGGCTGTAATCCACTGTTTTCGTTTCTGAATCTATGCAAGATGCTTTGCATTTGCTTTCGCATATACCGCAAGAAGTGCATTTCTCGCCATTTATTCGAATTTTGAAAAGAGAAAATCTATTGCAAAATCCAAAAACAGTACCAACAGGGCAAATCGTGTTGCAATAAAGCCGTCCTTTTGCCCAAGCCAGCACACCTATAACTACAAAAGTGAGCAAAGCAACAACAAAGGAAAATACGCTTAACATTGCTACTTCGGTTCTATAGAATGCGTAATTGCCAAAATGGTTAAAGATATAAGCTAAAACATTGTTGAGCAACATATAAACAGGTTTAAATATATGTGTGGCTATTCTGCCGTAAGCACTGTATGGATCTAGCAATCCTACTGCCATGATAAAGCCTAAATTGAACAGAACAAGGAAAATAATTAAAATAGACCAACGCAATACCGGATTGTTTTTTCTATAAAATCTTTTTTGCCTATCTTTTGAGCATCGGTTTGCAATATCCTGAAAGGCCCCCATTGGGCAAATAAAGGAGCAATAAACCCGCCCAAACAGCAAAGCGCAAACCAAAAGAAAAGCCATAGCAATGGCATTGCGCGAGAGCCAAGCCGGAACAAACTGAATGCGCCCTAGCACAGAAAGCTCAGTTGGCAATATGCCTGCAAAATCCAGAAAATAAAATGTTAGCAGGCTGAAAATGGAAATTGATATGATTATTCGTATTATTTTAAGCATAAGTTTTTCTCACTGTTGTGAAACCGTGGCTATATACATTCCTTTTGTTTTAACTGGAATGAATAGTTTTTGGTTAGTGGTTAATGGTGTATGGCTAGTGATTGAATATACTCGCCTGCCTTCCAAGTTATATACATCAACTCTTGCATTTGCTGGCAAATTTTCAAGTACAATAAAATTCTCCGTTGTTTTTGCATACATTCGCACTTGGCTGCTTTTTGTTATTTGCTGCTGTATAATTGGAGTTGCATTAAATTGCTGGCCGGCAAAGGATGCCCATCCAAGGTCATTATTTTTAAAATATTTACTGTAACATTTAAATTTCTCGCTTATTTGAATCCATATATTCTTACTAAGGCTAAATGGTTTAACCTGCGCACCTACAGTGACAAAAGCAAAAATTAAAACTTTAATCAAGTTTTCCATATCTCCCTCCCCCTATATAAATATAGAAAATTACTTAACCACAATTTTTTGAATTGAATGCCCTTTTTTGGCTATATAAACCCCTGCTCTTTGCGGTTTTGCATTCCCAAGGGGCTCGCCTTTTATGGAGTAGTATGTTGGAGAGTTGTTAGTAGTTAGTGGCAAGCGATTAATTATCGGAGTTACATTATTTCCTGTGATTTCCTTTATTCCTTCCACTAGTTGTTGGTCTGCAAATGCGGGAGGATTGCTCTTGCGGTTGTAATAATAAATCACTTCGCCATTATCAGGATTCAATTGAACATCCCATAACACGGGACACATATCGCGTGTGTATATCGCTTCTGCAACTTTTAATGTGTAGTTGCGAACCTGTGCCTGAGTCCGCCCACGCCCTTCATTTAATTTGGATGCAAAACCGTACTCACCGATGATTACAGGAATGCCTTTATCCACAAAACTTGTTTTCATTTTGTCCATTTCATCGTTTAATGCATCTATATCCACTTGAGTTCCCCATGTAGCCAAATACGGTGTCCAATCGCCGTCTCTATCTATATGAGTAAATCCAAATGGGTCGTAGTAGTGCACCGATACTGCTTGACGATTTTTTGAATCTGTTGGCATTTTGAATAAAGGATCAATGGTCTTGTCTATATTTGTGGCATAACCAGCAATTAAAAGATGCCTATTTTCATTATTGCCTCCAGATGTACGGATTAGGTTGGTGAATTCCTTATTGATAGCATTCAATATCCCATAAGCTCGTGCTTGTTCAATATTATCCCAAACACCTTCTTCATTAAGAGATTCAAAAACAAGATATCCGCTGTAATCTTTAAACTTTTCGCTTATTTGAGTCCATATTTTCTTATATTTCCTCATACATTCGGCAGAATCGGCAGGAAAATTTTTCCACCATCCTCCATCCCAATGAATATTTACAATGGCATACATCCCATTATCAAGTACATAATTGACAATTTGCTCAACTCTATTCATCAGTGCCGAATTTATTGTATAGGTACCGCCAGCGTTATCACCTTCCATCCTATTAGACCATGCAACTGGAATGCGCACTGTTTTTAACCCAGCATCTGCATATCCCTTCACAATATCATTGGTAATTCGTGGGCTGCCCCAAGAGGTCTCCAAAGTCTCCATGCTGTTCACCCAATTCTCGCAACCGCTATCTCCGGGGTCGCAAACTATTCTTGCTTCCATAGTATTGCCTATGTTGATTCCAAGCCCCATATCTTTTACCACCTGTGCGGTGGTCATATTGAGAGGATTGGTTTGCGCCCATAGCGCAACAGATGCAAAAATCAAAATTTTAACAACGTTTTTCATATCACCTCACAGCGATTTTTCTAACTGAACTTCCCTGCTTGACTATATAAATTCCCGCTTTCTGCGGTTTTGAATTTCCAAGAGGTTCGCCCTTTAGGGAGTAGTATGTTGGGGAGTGGCTAGTGGCTATCGGCGAGTGGTTAGCTATTGGCGTAGTGCTCTCGCTAGAAGAACTTGATTCCTCAACGGAAGAACTGCTGCCAGATTCCGCTAAAACTTCAAAACTTCCGCAAGATATGGTTGGGTTAAGAGTAACTTTAGTGCTACCGCATATAACCTCGCTCAAAGTGATGTCTTTTTTTCCAGGAGTCCAAAACTCATGAGTGCTATTTGAATTCCATCCGTCTAGGGCATTAGAAGAACCGCTTAGGTTAAATAAAAAAGTTGTTCCAACTGTAACTCCGGTTCCGCAACTGACATTTGGTCTTGGAACGTTGCTCCCTGACACATAGCTGGGTTGCAGGTTATTTACATTGCAAGTTACGCTAAAAGATGATGATGAACTGCTCTTGAATATATACTTGCTCACACGGAAATTGCTAGACCCTTTGAACACGAGATATAGATAATCTTTTACGCCAGTTAAACCCGAAACATCACATTCAATATCTTTCCATGTGGTTATGCCGCCAGTCGCTCCAATGGCACAGGTTCCAGCTAAAGTACCAGTTTGGCTTCCAGTTCTGATTTCAATTGAACCACCCGTTGAGGCACTTGCTGCACGTACTACAAATGATGTGGCACCGTTTGCAAAATCCACGCCCTTGAGATTAACCCAGCTTCCATCCGTGATTGAAACGAGCATAACGCATCTATCGCCAGATGTGCCAGCACTAGCGGCATCGCTGTTGCTTATGGTGCCAGGAGTTTTTGCAGAGCATATTGCTGTTTTTATGGAACCGGATTGCTTGTACATAGTCGTTGCCAAAACGGTATCGTAAGGGTTAAAGTTTTTTATCTGTTCGGGGCCATTGTCAGTAGCAACTACTTGCTTTATAGTGCCGTCTGTGTTGTATTCCAATTTGTCCAAGCTCACGCTTCTGTACTCACCGCTGCTAACGTTGTTTGTTTTTCTGAGTTTGCGGTCGTGGTAGGCGATGTACCATTTATCTTTGTATTGCACAACTCCGGCGTGGTTATTGCCACCTCCAGAAGCGCTATTTGGCAGCATTGTGCCCTTGAAAGTGAAAGGTCCCATTGGATTTGTGCCTGTCATGTAAGCGATGTCGGCAGAGCCTCCGGTGAAATTTTGGGAATAAGAAAAGTAGTATGTGCTGCCGTTTTTGTGCATATAAGCGGCTTCAAATGACCTAGTCGTATTTTCAACGGTTTTTGCTGGAAACTGTGCGCTCATCATATCACTGTTCAGCTTTGCCACGCGCAGGTTTGAACCTGTTTGTGTGTCTCCACCGCCAAAATATATGTACCCTTGACCATCGGAATCTACAAATCCGGCAGGGTCAAAAAGCCACGGAACGTTGGTATTATTCGCATCGTTCTTTGATATAAAACTTTTCCCTCCAGAGAACGGACCTTCGGGACGGTCGGCACTAGCTACTCCTATTCCGCTTCCGCCATTTGGAATATAGAGGTAAACCTTATCGTTTTTTACAGCGGCTCCCGGAGCATAAGCCTGATTATACGAAGGCAAATCTCGCCCCACGCTGAATACTTCTCCGTGGTCTGTCCAATTAGCCATATCGTCTGTGGACATCAAGGTATAGAACTTAATGTCGTAACCCTTGTCGGTAGGATTGTTGTTATCGTAAGAGGCATAGACGTAAAGCCTATCCTTCCAAACAAAAGGATTTGGATCTGCGGTGTATTTTTGACGTAGGAGCGGGTTCGCTGAGAATGCCGTGCTCACAAAAATCATAACCGCAACTATTGAAAACAACGACTTTCTCATATTTACCTCCAGTCACAATACACATACAATATACATTTTTTTACCTCTGAATCCCAAGTGCCTTATCCAAAAAGTTAAGTATTTCTATCGTTTTTGAATCGGTAGCACCATCGAAGTCCGCATGATCTCTTCCGCTGACTTTGTTGAATTTCGCCTTGTTGGGAACAAAACTATTGACTTTGTTCACCATTATGTCCGACTGCTGCCATGGAACCATACCATCCTTGTCGCCGTGCAACATATATATGGGCGGGGTGCTCGCTGAGATATGAGTCAACGGATTTTGCATAGTGAGATATTTCTTCATGGATTCGGTGTTATCTGTCAATTTACCACCTAGCATTGCACCTTCAGGAGAGGTGTTGTGGTCCAGCCCCGTTACGCCATTTGCATTTTCATGTGTCTCCAAGAGCGAAAAATCTGTGAGTGCTGCCGAGCTTGCCGCTGCCTGAACCGCGTGTGAAACTCCGGCATTGCCGAGGCTGGTTATATCATAGCCGTGGTTTGTCGCATTAGAAAGCGCGCAGACTATAGCAGTCATGTAAGCACCTGCCGAGAAACCTGATACGGCGAATTTATCGGGGTCAATATGGTATGTGCTGGCGTTAGCTCTTAAATGGCGGATAGCCGCCAAAACGTCTTCAACATTTTCGGGGAAAACCCTAGCACCGCTCATAGGCATAAGGAGGTACCCGACGCTGGCTACAGCGTAACCGTTGCTGTTAGCCCTTTGAACAAGCCCGTTTTGATTTTTGCTCAACTCCCAATCCCCGCCGAAAAATCCACCGCCGTGCACATATATCAATAATGGGAAAGGACCATTGCCAGAAGCTGGCAATTTGATGTCGTACCTCTGCCGTGCGTGCCTACGCGAAGCGGTGGGTGCGTAGTCCACACTTGTCCAAGATCTCGTGGTAATAGGTGCAGATGCCTGGCTGCTTGAACTCGCCACTGCCACAGAACTGCTAGATGCTGCACGGCTACTTGAACTTGCCGCTACGGAACTACTCGATGCAGCACGGCTGCTTGAGCTTGAGGCACGGCTACTCGAACTTGCTACCGCAGAACTGCTTGAGTTCGCAACTATGGAGCTACTCGAAGAACGGCTATCGGAACTTGGAGGTACAGAATCGCTTGAAGGGCTATCTTCGGTGCTTGAACTCACATTTTGTTGTTCACCAGGCCCAGGCTCATCTTTTGTTGAATCCGATGAGCAACTCGCTATAATCCCAAATATTGAGATAAAAACGAGGAATGAAACAAGGTATGGGAAACCTTTTTTAGATTTTTGAGCAGACATAGTATCCTCCAATTTATAATAATGTCATATAGAAAGATATATGATTTTTTCAAAAAAACAGCAAATTTTTAGGAAAAAATGCAAAATTAACCGCTAAAAATACAAAATAATTCTATTTTTATGTATATTTCCATAAAAATAGAATTGAAATAAATTCCCAAACCTACGGATGCAAATAATTCCTGAACGAAGAAATATTATTTGGCAAATAATTCTTAAGGCTATTGACAGCATTATTCCATGTATTCTGCTGGATATTAGGATCCTGTTGCACAGCGTTATTAATCAAATTTGAATGTTTGGTTATTTTTTCATTCAATCGCTGACTTATGAACAGGTCTCTCAAAAACAGGTCTCCAAGTTGTACGTAACGGTTCCAGAAAACGGCAGCCGTGAGTTTAAACAGCTTATCACAATTTGGCGGCACAAAAGTATTGCTTCCGCCGAAACCGGCAGATTGGTTTGTACAGTTAGTAGTAGGCACATTCCATTGCGGCAATGCTCCACCGCCACCGGGGAACCCACCACCTGGGAACCCGCCACCACCCATAGCATCAAAGTAGGTGTCTCTTTCCATCAATGCTTGATCCATATCCCATGGAATAATCCAGATTTTGTCTGTATTTTCTTCTTCGTAAAAGAAATAATTGTGATTATTACCCTGCTGCTTTTTACTGTCCCAATAAAACGACCGTATGCCATCCCAATTCTTAATGGGTACGTCCACCACCAAGTAGCGCAGGAAATAGTCAAAATCCATATACGGAGAGACATTTTGTTCAAAGTTCTGCTCATTTGAACTGTTAATCGCATTGTAATACGATACCATTTTTTGTACGTTGGCATTTTCTATAGGGTCGTCGTTGGTTTTGAGACCGTCTAAGTAATAGTTTTCATCGGCAGATTTAGGCCATTTTTCCTTGTAAAGATTCCCGTCTCCATATTCTGGCCATCTGGATTTTGTAAACCTGCCGTCAATTTCTTCAACCGCCAAAAAAAGACCTATAAGGTTGTTGTTGATATATACATTGGCATAAGCTGATCGCGGAGCGTGAATTCCCATATCTCTAAACAATTCATAAGATATCATTTCGTGCATCTTTGTTTCGTCATTGGCAAAGGCGTGCAAATTAACTTTCTTCAGGCCGTAAAACCGCTTTTCTTTATCGTACTCCGTAAATTTCAGCTTATAGGATATTTTGGCACATGTCTTATTGGGATTGCCTCTGGTGGTGTCACCATTAGGGAAAAAACATCTTGGAAGAGTGTAATCCGAACCTTTATAGCGAATCCCTATATTTCCAGCAATGGTGGTATCATTATATTTCAATTTGACTGGTTTAAATTCTTCCCTATATCCATACTTATTCATATAATCCAAATCACTTGCTTCTATTGTAAAACGGTATTCGTGTACCTTTGATTGGTTAAAAACCAAACTCCTCTCGTCTGATTTGAGCTCTATTCGCATATCGGTATTGGAATTTGTCATGGTGCTATCTTTTGGGAGATAATCATCGTGCCGAAAAATGAGCCTTTCAGAATCCACCGCATCTTTTGCTAACTTGGTGGAACTACGGTCTATCACTCCACGCTCTCCATGCAGCTCAAGCATATAAATTCCCATTGCCATAGATGGCAGCGCAACAATCCTTGATGAGGGAACCTGGCCACTGAAAACCCTTTTGCCATTAGTGGTGTAAACAGACACGGAATTTACCCCTGGAACAGAACGTAAATCAAGTGTGCGCCCTTGAAAATTCCACCGCGCATTTTGCAGCTTAGTCTTGGATATTATAGTAGGGGGTTCACCTTCTGGAGTAGGGTTTGTAATGGAAAACCTCCCACTTTGATCCGTGCGGGTGTAGTACTCCGAATGTCCCACCGAAACTAAAACGCCTTCCACTGGACTTCCAGTTTTTTTGTTGACCACAACTCCGCTATACTCACGTGCCGCTGCAAAAAATGCGCAACACAAAACAAAGCTTATAGCAAAACGATGTATTTTCATTTTTACCTCACTGCGATTTTTTGAATTGAATGCCCTTGTTTAAATATATAAATTCCTGCTTTTGTAGGTTTTGCATTTCCAATAGGCTCGCCTTTTAGGGAGTAATATATTGGAGGAATGGCTAATGGCTGCGAAAAGTGGTTGGTTATTGGGGTGGCTTCCCCAGAGCTGGAACTATTACCGGAGCTAGAAGAGGTCGGATGTGTTATGTTATCATAAGCCATAATATCCGATAACACATCCGCCCAGAATCCTGTTTGGGCTTGGCCGTTTGAACGTTCAAGCACTTTGAAATTGCCACCGTCGTCCCAGTAAAGAGGTACTACGCCGTTCGTGACGGCAGCATTTGCCACAGTCTTGATATACCTGCGATGAGTAGCTCTTATTTCATCTGACATAGTTGCACGTACATTGGTTGGTGCTCCCCATTCACCTAGATAAACCGCAATTCCATTATCTATAAAAGTACTTTTAAGCGAACCCATATCACTAGCTGGACGATTGACTTCGGTCCAAGTATGTATCAGTGGATCTTCTACGGTATATTTCGTCGGATAGTAGTAATGAACAGCAACAATCAATTTGCCAGTACCATTTGTACCGTCATTCGGCAGCAATTTTTGTCGGTTATGAGCTTTAATAACGGTAGCTGGTTCTGTGCTGCCCAAACCTGGAACCGCAACAAAGCGCGTGGCATTATTGCCGCCAGTTGTGCGAATCGCAGAAAGTGCCTCCTGATTCCAATCAAAGAGTATGTCCTGTTGCTTTTCGTAAGCTGCACCGCTTCCATTTCCCCAATTGCCCTGATGAATTTCGTTCATAGTTTCAAAAATCAGGTAATCTCCATAATTTTTAAAATAGTTGGCTATCTGTGTCCAAACTTTGCCAAGTTCATCCTGTATTGCGGTTTTTTTCTGAGCATCGTTTACAGCTCCCTTAAAATCCAAAAATCCCCATGTTGCCCCACTAGGGCACTCCGTGCAGTTCCCATCGTGGTGTATATTTATAATCACCGCCTTTATGCCAGCAGTTTTAGCATAATCGACAACTTCGGCTACACGTTGCAACCTAGCTTCGCTTACTGTGTAATTAGGGGAGGCTCCGATGTGCCCTATCCAAGTGACTGGAATTCTGACTATATCAAAACCAGATGCTTTAACACCATTGAACAGTGCTTGAGTTGCCGCGCCTGGCCCACCCCAGCTCCACACACCTTCTGTGGCCACTCCGCTATTGACTGCATCAAACGTATTGCCCAAATTCCAGCCGACTTTAATGTCTTTATCTGCCCAGAATTGCAACGCGGTTTTTCCAGACATTTGCTCTGGGCTTGTTGGCCTAGCGTTTACAGCGGAGGCCATTATAGCCGCCGCTAAGAACAATACTTTTAAAAATGGTTTCATATTTATCTTACCTATATTTTGCATTCCACGCCTCAATACGGTCTTTCATGTTTTGTATTATAGATGCTTCAAACAACGAAATGTCTTTGCCGTGTTCCCCCATATATATACCGCTACCGGCACCGCAGCCAGGGTCGGTTGCTGGTTCTGTTTTTCTTTTCACTAAAAGAATGCCCAATTTCTCATACGAGCGTGCACCTTGTATTGTATTTTTGTTCAAAAGCGGATTTTCCGTCATTTCGTGGTAGTTTTGGTCTATTGTCCACGTTATGGGGTTCGTAACAGGACCGCTTATTGCCCTTACTCCCAACTTACTCGAAGCACAGGCAGTATCTGATTCCCAGTAGGGATTCCAAGCTGTGATAACGTTAATGTCATTGTAGCTTGTGGAGAACTTGACTGGCTTGCTTGCAGCAATTGCGCTACGAGTGGGAATGCCCGTTGCATACGTCACTATGTGATTTTCCCGGTTTTTAGCACCGAATTCTTTGCCACATATAGTGTCTAAACGGTTTTCAGCCATCTCCCATAATGGTTGCGAACCTTGAGAAAAGCCTAACAGCATGAATGGACGTTGACCCTTGTTTATGTGCTCCAAGTAATATTTGAACGATGCAATAGCATCTTCCATAGCAGCCCCGCCAGTCATACTAGCACCAGAACATCCAGTTCCGAACATATTAGCTTGTCGGTAATACGGCAAATAGGGGTTTGCATGCGCTGTGACTACTTTTTTAATCTGGCTATACCATCTATCCACGGCACTGCGCATATCAGGATTGTTTATGTTGGCATAAGGACAATCTTCTGCCTTATCACTCATTATTGATGTTGGATAGAGCAAGAATATATCAACATCTTTGCTGGGACTTTCGGTATAAATGCTCCAGTTCTTCATATTTGAATAATCTGTGGCTGTGGCGGGAACTGGGGTTGCGCATACAAGGCCACCATTAGTATCGCTTTGCTTTGAGCTGCTAGAATTGCTCTGCGTTGCACTGCTGGAACTGCTCGATGCTGCTCTACTGGAACTGCTCGGTTTTACGCTACTGGAGCTGTTCAGTGTTGCGCTACTGGAACTGCTCGGCATTGCATCATCAGAACTGCTAATTAAAACAGAAGATGAAGAGTCATCTTTTTCATAGCCGTTCCCCCCTTGTTCATCTGATGAACAAGAAGCTATAAGGAATGACAAGAAGGCGAGAAAAAAGAGGGCTTTTTTCATTTTTACCTCATTATTTCAAAACAAATCTAACGCTTTTCATTCCATTCACTTTGGCAAAATATACTCCGTTTGGCAAGGATAATTTAATCGTTTGCGAACCAGAAACATTCAAACTTGCCGCTTTATTTCCTCTCAAGTCAAAAATTTCTACAACCGAGGGTGAATTTATTTCTACACGCAAAGTTTTATCGCTCAGTGTTTGAACTGAAAAATAAGTTGCAGGAACGCGGTTTACAAAAATAGGAGTTGTTTCTGCACTGGAGCTAGAAACTGTTCCCGTGCTGGAACTGCTTCTGGTACTGCTAGAAGATGGCTGTGCCGCCGTGCTAGATGAGGATGCACAAGTAGGTTTTGTTTTAGCTACAACGCCTTTCCAACCGTTATTCTCATAGCTATTAATTGTACCTGCTTTCACATAAACATAATAACCGCCATCTTTTGCACTAGGTTTTTCATTGTAAGGACAGTCATCCCACTCGCTGCCGCAGGTATTTTCCTCGCCGTTTATGGCAACGGTTGAACTCAAAGCTGGCTGGATTACTTCAAAATCTCCTATATACAAGCAGTTGCCTGTTGTGGGTATTGTTATTGAATTGGAAGGAACGCTGCCATAAGCCAAGCCGCCGCAATAACTCGCTTGATATTCGCCGCACACCTGAGGGCTTGTTGTGCCATTGCTTGAACTACTTACAGCACGAGAACTGCTACTTGCCGCACGAGAACTGCTGGAGGTTCCGCCAGTGGAATTGGAACTTGGAGTTGAACCGCTGCCGCGAGGTTGGTCTTCTTGTGAGAATTTAAGATAGGAAAGTTCTAGCCAGCCAGTACCGCCACCAGCTTCGGTGAGAAATTTCGCCTCATACATATTACCCATAGGCAAATTCAGTTTTTCCCATTGCTTAAAATGCTCTGTGAGCGAAATAGTCCCACATTTGCGTTGAGTTTGGCGTATGCTGAAATATTGGTCAAATTTCTTGTTGTCCCCATCAATTGAATACGCAGTTCTAGTGTTTTTAACAACTTTGTAAGTTGAACCGTCCACAGTGAAAGAACCTACTTCTGATCCACTAGTCGTGCTAGTAGTAATAGGTGAGGTATCTGCCTGCCATTGATTACCGAACCAATCTTCTACAACGTAGTACTCTACCAAGGGATTTCTTGCCCATCCATAAATTCCTATATAGGAGTAGTCACCAGCGGTACTTCTGCCAGATCTAGTGAAATTAAAATCCACGTAAATATTTTTATACGTATCATATTTTCCGCCATTACCCCAAAAATAACCAATACGCCCCAAAAAATCGGTGGGATTATTCCATTCAGCTCTATATGCAGCACCGCCACCTTTATCTGCTCCGTACCATATAAGTTTATTATTATTTCCACCTTCAGTCCACACTTCGTAATGTATTTTCGTGTTGCCAGAACCGCTGAGATCACCAGTACCATTAGATGTTATGGTTTTAGAAGGGTTTGATAACTTTGTTGTTTGCGAACAAGCATCTTGCGACCAAGCTGGCACAGCAAAGGTTATTGCGAGGATGGCGATTGCGAACTTTTTCATAGCGAACTCCATAGTTGAAACTCCTTACTTTAGATTAGCCTTAAAGAAATCGAAAACTTGGGTTGCTCTACCATCAAAACCACTGTGGCCGCCACTTGTTTGCTTATCAAATGTAGCCTTGCTATTTTCTTTCTGCACCTCCTTAATCTTGTCTACCAATCTCGGAGATTGCTGCCACGGAACTACATTGTCATTTGTGGCATGTATCATATATATTGGCGGAGTATTCGCAGTTACGTAATTAAGTGGGTTCGCTCTCCAACGGAGGCTACCTTGTGTCTCAGGAAGGTCTTTGATTGCCTGATTTGTACCCAAAAATACTGATTCGGGGGAACTTCCACCATGATCTTTCACCATCCAGTTGGTGATATTTGGATTTGCCTTCTCGTCTTCTACCAAATATGCCATATCGGTAAGCGCGGCATAAGTTGCACATGCCTGTACTTTATTTGAATATCCTTTATACAAATCTGACCATCCATCTAAATCGTGACCTTCGTATCCAGAAAGGACACAAACCATTCCAGAATGGTAAGCACCAGCGGAGAAACCAGTCACTACAAACTTGTCTGGGTCAAGGCAATATTTTTCGGCATTGGCTCTTAAATAACGGATAGCCGTTAAAATATCGTTGAAACTTCCGGGGAACTTCGTAGCACCAGACAAGCGGTAGCCAATGCTTGCTAAAGCATATCCATTTTTTATAGCCTGACCGGAGGCACCTGGACTATCGTTCTTGCTTCCTCCACTAAATCCGCCACCGTGGAGGAATATAACAAGCGGGAAAGGTCCGTTTCCGTCTGGCAAGGTTAAGTCAAGCACATGTCTTTCTTTGTTCAAGCCACTTGTGCCATCTGGTATATATTGATAAGTAGTTTTTGATCTTGTTGCTGAACAAGTTTTGCTACCGCCGCCGGCACTGCTTGAACTTGCCGCCACAGAGCTGCTTGAACCTCCTGTTGTTATAGAGCTACTAGATCCTGCACGGCTACTTGAACTTCCTGCCACAGAGCTACTAGACCCTGCACGGCTGCTTGAACTCCCTGCCACAGAGCTACTAGACCCTGCACGGCTACTTGAACTCCCTGCCACAGAGCTACTAGACCTTGCACGGCTGCTTGAACTCCCTGCCACGGAACTGCTTGAACCTGCAACTATGGAACTACTTGAAGAACGGCTCTCGTCGGTGCTTGAACTCACATTTTGCTGTTCACTAGGCCCAGGCTCATCTTTTGTTGAATCTGACGAGCAACTCACTATAAACCAAAGTATTGAGATAAAAACTAGAAATGAAACAAGGCATGGGAGACCTTTTTTCGATTTTTGAGCAGACATAGCATCCTCCAATTTGTGGTAGCACCATATAGCAAAATAGTATTTTTTTAAGAAAAACAGTAAGTTTTTCAAAAAAACGCCAAATTAATTGCTAAAAATATAAAATAATTCTATTTTTATGTATATTTCAATAAAAAAGGAATTGAAATATGAATTACCTTTCTTTTGAGAAAGTTTTTAAACAATTTGGAATAGTCTCTGTTTCGCAGGTTAGAGCTACCAAGCTGGTTTTTGACAAAAATAACTTTGGGCGATGGGAAAAGCAGGGCTTGCTCATTAAACTTAGGAATGGCTATTACGCTTTTGCAGATATAGCCAGTACCGAAGGTTTTGCCCATTATGCGGCAAGCAAAATATACAAACCCTCTTATATAAGTTTACACACGGCACTTGCTTTTCACGGAATTATTCCAGAAGCAACAAACGAGATTACATCTGTATCTTCCTTGAAAACTTCAACTTTTAAAAATAACTTGGGCACTTTTTCTTATAAAAAAATAAAGCCCAGTTTAATGTTCGGTTACGATGCGGTGGAAAAAAATGGCTTCACATTTTTCATGGCAAGCCCAGAAAAAGCAATTTTGGATTTACTTTACCTTGAACCATCTTATAACTTTAAAAAAGAAATACGAAATTTACAATTAGATTGGAAAAAACTAACTACTTTTGCTAAGAAGTTCGAAAAGAAAGTTATTTTTCGGAGGATATATGATTTCTTTGGAACAGATTTATAGCTACTTTCCAGATTTAGAAAAAACGGAGTCCTTAAAGAAAGGTATGTTGAGAGAATATTTACAGTTTATGATTTTAGATTTTTTATCTACAAGTCCATTTATAAACAGACTTATACTTGTCGGTGGGCCTGCGCTTCGTTTTAAATACGGATTAGATAGGTTTACCAGAGATTTATTTTTCAACTTCGTGGATTGTTCAGAAGATGATTTTATAAAAATGACAGATTACGTGATTTCTTTTTTAGAGAGGTCTGGAATCAAAGTTGAGTCCAAATACAAGGAAAATCCAAGCCAAAGTTCCTTTAAAAGATACATTCATTTCCCAAAATTTCTTTTCAGCATAAAACTTTCTGTTTTTGAAGAGAAGAGATTTTTTGCCTCCATAGGTGCGATTCCAAACAAACTGATGCAAGGCTCTACAATTAAAACTGAAATAGAGAAATATGGGTTTAATCATAAACTAAGTTTGGGGTATAGTAGTGGTTTTGAGACAATAAGCGGTTGCGGTTTTTCCTTTCTTTTTCAGGTGCCAAGTATTTCTGCTTTATTTGCAATGAAATTTGGCGCTCTCATTTTGAGGCAAAATGGGAGAGATTTTTACGATGTTTTATTTTTATGGAAATTAGCGAAACCGGATTATGTTTTTTTAAAGCATAGGATTGGAGTATCTAATAAAGCTGAATTGCTCGCCCGAATAACAGAGGCGTTGAAATATGTGGATATTGAGCGCAAAGCCAAGGATGTAGAACATCTGGTGTTTGACAAGAAAAACTTGGAGAGGATTAAGAACTTTTGGAAATTGATTTCTTAATTACTATCTTTCCAATATGCTTTTGCAAGAACCAGATTTGCAGGATTTTTTAAAAGCTTTTAACAAAAGCGAGGTTAGATACTTAATAGTAGGTGGAGCAGCGGTAATTTTGCATGGGTATGCGAGAACTACGGTGGATTTGGATATTTGGGTTGAAAAAAGCGAAGAAAATTATCTAAAAATATGCAAAGCGTTTCAAGTATTTGGTATGCCGATTTTTGATATGACTTATGAAAATTTTTTCAATAATCCAAATATTGACGTGTTTACATTTGGCAGGCCACCTACTTGCATAGACCTTATGCTTGCAGTAAAAGGTCTTGATTTTGAACAAGCATTTAATAATTCTGTGAAAATGGAAATGAACGGAATTTCGTTTTTTGTTGTGTCAAAAACTGATTTAATTATAGCAAAAAAATCTGCGGGAAGGCATAAAGATTTAGACGATGCCCAGCAACTTTCAAAAGGAGGAAAAAATGCCACTTGATAGAACTGCACATTTTTCAGGGACTTTCGCCGAAGCAGAGCAGCGTTCCGCAGGTTTTGACTTATCTGTGGAAGAACGAATAAGTTGGGCAAATAGAGCCACAAAAGCTGCATTTGGGCTGGATCCAGATAAACCTGTACCATTTGATAAAACTGCATTTTCTATGAGGAAGAATTAGCTATTTTTATATCTTTATTCTCTTAACATTCAACCTATCAATATCCATAGTCCCTATTTTCAAGGCCTGACCGTGCGAAAGATATTTCACATCGCTTAAAGGCATTTCGCGGATTTGGCCGAAAAATTTTGCGGCAGCAGTGTCCACGGCCACCATATCTTGCGAAATGAACAGGGCTTTGGAGAGAACCGTGTCTTCTACCGATTTTCCACGCGGACCGCTTGTTTTGAGAACCCTATAAGCATCAACCACATTTAGCACGGGCTTTTTTTCCAATGTGCACATATCCGCTATGCACTGTTGCAAATCGGAGATGTGGAATATTCTTCTGTTCCAGATAATCCCCATTAAGTTTTTCATGGAAATGCTCATATTCGCGCCGCCGTGGTGCTTTAATATGGGAACATTTATCCAAGCATCGCAATCTAAAATGGCTTTGTGCACTTTCATGTCTTTCACTTTTTTTCCCTGCGGCAGAGAAATTTCTTTGTAATAAGAACTTTCATCGGCAGGCAGCACTTTTGCACCTGCAGCTTTTGCCGCCGCTTCAATGCCGCTGCTCTCATAGCATTTTTTCCAGTTATCGCAGGTGTTGTCAAAAACAACAACCTCTTTGGCTCCTGCTGCAATGCACTGGCGAACAATTTCTTTTACCAAAATCGGGTTGGTATTTGCAGCAAACTCAGGTGTTTTGTCCCAGCCTATATTTGGTTTCACAACAACCTTGTAGCCTTTCTTCACAAACCTGCCAATCCCACCCATTTCTGCAATAGCTTTTTGAAACATGGCATCTGGCTCTCCTCCCAAAACGGCTACCAAATCCACAGGGTTTGCCACTTGATTTTCTATGGTTTGGGCAAAAACATCCATTCCGCCTTTCATTTTAAGGGTAAAAGCCGTTCCCACTATAGCTAAGTTTTTTAAGAAATTTCGTCTATCCATATTGATAATATAGCAATCGCAGATTTATTCAGCTAAAAACTCGCAACAAAAATCCCTATCTTGCATATAGGTTCTTTTCAACTCAAAGTTTTTTGGGAAATGGGAGGCAGGATATGGAAGCCCCTTGCCAAGCCTCATGGGTGATGTCCATAGCAAAAATTTTTGGAAAGAGTTTGGAATTGAAAACAGATTTTCGGCAAGGGTTGCTCCTGCTTCTACCAATATGTGGTGCATTCCTTTTTCTGTGAAATTTTGCATCATGGAATTCCAGTTTTCTTTAAAAGTACCGCCATTAAAATTGCTTTTGCTGAAAATGAATTTTTGCGGATTTGCCCCCTTTACGTCCCTCACCGTTAATTGCGGATTATCAGAGCGAAAGGTTCCGCCGCCAATCACAACTGCATCGCAAAAACTCCGCAGCCTGTGAAGCTCCGCTCTGGATTTTTCGCCTGTGATTTTTAACGGGCTTTTATCGCTGTTTGCAATAAAACCATCCATTGTTTGGGCTATTTTCAAAGTCACAAAAGGAGTTTTGTTTTTCACAAACCAAAAATAAGATTCATAAAAATTATCCACTAATCCATTTAAATTTTCTTTTACGGTTTCAATTCCCGCCTCTTGCAATTTTTCAATGCCTTTTCCGGCAACTTCTGGATTTGGGTCTAAGGAGCCGTAGCAAACCTTTTTTATGCCCGCGTTTATTATTTTATCTGTGCAAGGCGGTGTGCGGCCATAGTGGCAACAGGGTTCCAGAGTTACGTATAAATCCGCGTTTTTTGCATTTTCGCCTGCGTTTTTTAAAGCGACTATTTCTGCGTGAGCACAGCCTGGCTCTTGAGTGTAGCCCCTCCCAACTACCTCCCCTTTTTTCAAAACAACCGCACCCACCGCCGGATTAGGACGGCAATTCTCTATCGCATAAGTAGCGAGTTCTAGGGCACGGAGCAAATTTAGTTATGAATTTTAAACGCCATTTGCACAAATACCAACACAAACAAGGATATTGTTTCTACAATGCCAAGCACCATGAGGTAGTTCGCAAAGCCTTTGCCTGTTTCGCTAAGAGCATCTGCTGCTGCTGCGCCTACATAGCCTTGAAACCAGCTAGAAGCAGCCATGCCGAGACCGCCAACAAAGCCTGCGCCCAAATAGGCAGCCCAGCTTTCTGGGTGCTCTTGCATAGCATTACCTATAGAAATCAGCATAATCATGCCGTAAATCGTTTGCGATATAGGTGCGCCCACAAATACCAGCAAAGTGAAAAGTGCGCTTTTGCCTTGGGCATAAGCCTTTTTCCACGCGCCAATAGCTGCGGCACCAGCCAAGCCAACGCCAACAGAAGAACCTATTGCAGTTATGCCAAGAGCTGCGGTTGCACCCATTGCACCAAGCGATTTCATTATGTGTAGTTCTAGATCCATGATTTCCTCATTGTTGAAAGGTTAAACGTTTTTCCTGAAAGGCGTATAGGGATTTCCACTCCATTGTATGCCCACATTACTTGAAAATTCCAAAGTATTTAAGCGCACGGCATGAACTGCCACTCCCATACCCGCAAGCGCTATATTCAAAGAATGCACTAATAAAAGAATTAAAGCCGCTGCAGCAGAACCCGGAATGGTGCCAAACAAAGGGGCAACCATTCCGTTAAAGGCATTTGCCACGCTGTAGCCTGCCATTCCAACCGCAAACAAACGGATGTAGCTTATAATGTCCACAAGGTTGTTAACCAAATTCAAAGGAAACATTCCTACGTTGAACCAATCGGCTTTCAGAACAGTACCGGTTAAAACTAGCACAATTCCGCCAGCACCCAAGTAATAAGCTTCTTCTGGGAAAGCGTGCCCCACTATCATTTTGCCAGCCAAAAAGAACATCATCCAAGTTGTGCAAATCCAGCCCATTTGAATGATTATTGTTGCCTTGCTGTCTCTGTTGGTATAGGCATTCCATATATGAGCTATGGTTAAATGTATCACTGCCAAAACAAAGCAGAGAAATTTAATGTTGTTTTCATCGCGAATCCAAGCTGCAAAATTTTTCAAGCCTTGGGGAGACCAAGAGGCTCTGCATATATCCAAAACGGCTGGAACCATCATAGGTTTGCCTACTTCTGTGTTTAACCCCAAATAGCTCGCATTTAAAATGCCCCAGACTATTGTGCAACCGCTCATCAAATAGAGGAACTGGAAAGGGTAGCGCGGGGCATCTTTGAATTTTTTTGAAGCATAGAAAGTTAATGCAGCAAAGAGCAAGCCATAAACAGTATCGCCCACAATCATGGCAAAGAAAATGCTAAAGAAGCAAAGGAACACAGGGCTAACATCTATTTCGCGGTATCCTGGGGCTATGCCTATAACCTTGTAAAGGGCATCTATTGGCTTAACTGCTTTTTTGTGCTTTAAGAGAGTGGGAACCACTTCTTCTTCTGTTGGATCCTCAGCGGAAATTCCCCAGCCATTTTTTGCCGCAAGTTCCTTTAGCGATTCAAGTTTTTCTTTTGGGCAGTAGCCTTGTATAAAGCAAACTCCTATTTCCGAGCGCATTCCAGCTTCTGCAGATGTAAAGGCAAATTCATCAGAAGCTTCTACCACAAGCTCCCCTATTTTATTTTTTTTGCTCGCATAAGCGTTTAATTTTTCTGTGCATTCCTCAATTGTTTTGTTTGCATTTTCAATATCTTGCTTTAGTTCTTTCACGGGTTTTGGAGGCAGGGGTATTTCGGTGTATGGCAACTCTATTAGTTCTCTGCTTATGGCTGCAAAAAACACTTTGTCGTCTTCTCTTTTGAATACTTGAATTACAATATCATCGTCTGGTTTTTTGAATGTTTTTTCGCTTGCGCTGTAAAGTTTTATGTTTATGCCGTGTTTTATGAGTTTTCTCACTTTGTGAGGGGTAAATTCGCCAAAAGCCTCAACCTTTTTCAATTCTGCCGAGCTTAGAGCCAAGGCTTCCTCAGCTTCTTTTTTGCTTTGCATCACTCCGTTTATTTGAGCGAGCAAATTGTGCTCTTCAATTGCATTTTCGGTGGTTTTGCCTTTTCTATGAGAAATGGCTTCAAAAACTTTTTGAGCGTTATCAAAAGCGGATTTAGCAGCCGTTACCTTTTCGCTTTCCGGGGTTTTAAGCGGCAAAATGTGCAATAAACCCCATTCCCTGAGGGTATTTAGAGTTTTCTCTTTGCTTGCATCTGTGGCAGCAACCACAACTCTGCTCATTTTAGTTATCATATAGGGTGAAATATAGTAAAAAAACCTACCTTATAATTCCTATGCGGAACCACTTTTCCTTTTTCTTGCCGCTCTCAAATTTAACGGTTAACCTTGCACTGTAAACATCGCTGCCCAATTTTGATAAATCCAGGCTCACTTCGTTGCTCAGGTTTAGGCTGGAAATGTTCTTGTTGAATACCCTAAAGCCGGTTATGTCAAAAATATCCAAAGAGGCACTGGTGGCAGGGTTTAGAATTCTAAATCTCGCAGTTGCCTTGCCTCCCCTCACAGGGTTTGGGAAAACAAAAAATTCCTCTATTTTATCTTCACTTGCTTGCTGTGTTGGCTTTGCCAAAAATGCCTTTGCCTTTGGCAAATGAAAAGCACTTATGTTTCCCCTGTGTTTGGCAAATAAATATTTATAATCAGATGAAATATGGAGAAGTAAAGTATCGGGTTTATCATATTCAAAAGTTCCTGCCGCAAGAGGAAATTCTCCGCTTAACAACTTGCCTTTGCTGTTTACCGCCAAAATTAAACCATTATTTGTTGGAACCAAAATGTGAAGAGAACCATCTCCGGTTAAATCTAGCGGAATGGGCTTTGAATGAAAATATTTAAATGGTTCGCCATTGGAGAGAATTGCCGGAAAATTCGGCAGGGGAACTTTATTGGAATCAACCATATAAAGCTTGTTGGTGTCTAAATATATGAAATCTTTACCTATGGGAATATATGTTAAATCTGGGATTTTAGATTTTGCAAAATCCTCAACTGCAGGCGTATCTGATGGAACTGGAATTGGTATTGCAAACTCCCCCACTCTTTCTATTTCAACTGGAATTTTCAAGGCTCGCCAATTTATAACACTATCGCCTGTGAACATATTAAAGGTTTTTTCTTGCTTTGCATCTTTTGGTATTTTTGCTGTTATTTTTATGCCGGAATATCCGCCAAAGGTGGAGGCTGTGTTTGCATATCCAGAAGGATTTATTGAGAATGTGGTATCAAGTTGTTTTTTTCTTTTATGCGGAATTAAATCGCTGCCGGAACCGAAATAAAAAACGCTCTCTCCCCCATTCTTAAATTCCTTGCCAAGCCCCAGAACGCCATCTGCCTCAATTAAGGCTATGCCAAATTGATGGTCTTTGAAAGTATCTCCACTCCAAGCATTTATTGCGCCATAGGGAAGGAGTTCTTTTATATACCAATCATTCACATGCCAAGCCACTATGCCGCTTGCAGGCAAGGCGGCATCTGTTTCATCTATGGATTCTATTACACCAGTTTCTTTATTTAAAAAAAGGGAATTCAAACTGTCAACTGGAATTTCAACTGGTGGTTTTCCTCCATCCATTTTTATTGAAATTTTTCCATCATCTCTATATGTTCTTTGCCTATTTTCCAGCAAAATATATTCGTTGCTATTTATTGGGATTTTCACTATTTGCACCGCCGCACCGCAATTATCATAACCTGCCGCGCAAATTTCAATGCTCTCTTTTTTATCAACTTCCTTAACGCTTGCCCAGCCTTTGTATGCTCTCATCCATGCGCTTGGCAAGCTGGGAAAAAAACCATTGCCGGCATTGCTGCCCGCAAAATCCATTCCGTCAAAATACCCAAGCCTTGAATAACCTTTCACCACATCGTAAGAATAAGGAAGCCCTAGTTCGCGCCCTATTTGGCTTATTATTGTTCCGTTAATTCCCCAATTCAAGCCATCTTGCGAAGCTGTTTCGCTCGTAACCATCACAGACTTTATTGTATCGCCCGGAGAAACTTCAAAGCCCTTCCAAAAATTTTCTCCCCATGTTGTGTCTATATAAGCATCTATAAAATCTCCAGGAGTATTTGCGCCTTTTGTTCCTAGAGTTCCGCCATCTATAAGGCGGTTATTGCCAGCATGGGCAATTAAAATAACGCGCTTTGCACTAGAAGAAGAATATAGAGCTTCTCTTGCAAGCTCCAAAACATCGCTTGCAAAACGGGCATAATCCACAGCTCTTGAAGAGTCAAATTCCGCCAATTTTTCGCCTTTTTTTCGGCTTGTGCGGTTATAGTCTATTATGTGTTTTTGAAGTTGGTAGGCTTTTTTGTCTTTTGGATAAACATCTGCATTTATTATAACCCTGCCATCGCTCGCCTTTTCAAAATAATTTTTGGCAAATTTAATATGGCTCTGCCAATACTCCTCGCTCTCCCTTGCACCTTTTGGATCCAGCTTGTAATCCTTAGCATCTGAATTAAAGGTTCCATCGCCGGTGGTCAAAGAATTGTTCGGTTCTTCTTTTTTGAACTCAACCCGTAAAATGCGAATATCAAGAACATCTGAAGCAAAAACATAAATGTTGGCGAGAAGCAATATTATAAGTACCATCTCACCCCATCATCTTTATGTCTTCGTCTTTTTCGGAAGCTCCGAGTATCTGTTCCAAAGTAGTTATGCCAGCTCTTGCTTTATCCATGCCATCCATGCGCAGGGTGCTCATGCCCTGTGCTAGGCATACTCTTTTAATTTCGTCACCGCTAGCTCTTTTTAAAATTAAGTTGCGAACTTCTTCGCTGGGAACCAAAAATTCAAAAATTCCAATACGGCCTTTATAGCCAGTGGTCTCGCATTTATTGCAACCTTTGCCTCGGAAGAATTTCATATTATCTGGAATGCCCAAATCTCGCCTAAGAGATGGCTCTATGGTAAGATCTTCATCTTTGCAGTTAGAGCAAATTTTGCGCACAAGCCTTTGAGCTAAAACGCCTTTTATAGCCGTAGCCACAAGGAAAGGCTCTAGCCCCATTTCTAGCAAACGCGGAAAGGCACCGGCAGCATCGTTGGTGTGCAGGGTGCTAAATACCAAATGGCCAGTTAAGGCGCTTTCTATTGCCATGCTCGCCGTTTCTTTATCGCGCATTTCACCTATCATTATAACGTCGGGATCTTGACGGAGAATTGCCCTTATTCCAGAAGCAAAGGTAAAACCAGCGGCATTGTTTATTTGCCCTTGGTTAACGCCATCTATGTTCATTTCTACAGGGTCTTCCATTGTGGTTATGTTTATGGTGCTATCTAAAATGCGGCGAATGGAAGCGTAAAGGGTGGTTGATTTACCAGAACCCGTTGGCCCTGTTACGAGCAAAATTCCATTAGGCAAGTGAATTGTATAATCCAACTCTTTAAACACAGGCCCTCTTAAACCCATCTGAGCAAGATCTATTTGACCAGAAGTGGGGTCTAATATACGCATAACTATTTTTTCCACCACTCCCCTTTTGCGCAGAGAAACAGGAAAGGAGCTAACACGCAAATCCACTTCCTTGCCGCGAAAGCGCACGGTAAAACGGCCATCAAGGGGTTTGCGCTTTTCTGCAATGTCCATGTGAGACAAAAGCTTTACCCTAGACAAAATTTGAGGCATTAAGCGAGCTGGTATTGGCGGCATAACGGTTAAATCGCCGTCTATGCGAATGCGGAGCTTTAAAAAAGTCTCTTGAGGCTCTAAATGTATATCAGATGCTTTGCGCGCAATGGCATCTTGAATAATGGAATTGACAAGTTTCACAACCTGCTGCCCTTCTTCATCTGATAACTGCTCTTCTGAGTTTGCTTCTTCTTCTTTGTTTACGGTTTGCAGGTCTTCGGCTTCGTTAAGGCGGGAAAGCTCTCTCATGGCTTCGCCACTCGCCGAACCGGTATAAATTCTATTTATTGTTTCCAGTATGTCTTTTTCGCCAGCCATCACTGGGCTTATTTCCATTTGAACCTTAAACCGTATGTGGTCAATGGCTCTTTGGTTACTGGGGTCGTGCATGGCAAGGGTTAAAGTTTTGCCATGAACCGCTAGTGGCACAATTTTATAAGAACGGCAAAATTCTTCTGGCAAAAGCTGCGCAACCTCTGGTGAAATGGACAACTCGCCTAAATTTGCTGTTGGAATTTCAAGCTGTGCAGAGAGAATTTCTATTAAACGCTCTTCTGTCATAAAACCGAGCTGCATAAGCATTTTGCCAAGGCGCAGCCCTGTTTTCTTTTGTTCTTCAAGCGCTTTGTCGCGCTGTTCCACGGTGATGTAATTCCTTTCTACGAGCAATTCACCTATGCGCTTGTGCTCGCTTGTTTGCAAATGCTCGCCAAGTATAACGGTCATTTGCTCTTCGCTAACAAAGCCAAGGCGCGTTAAGATTTTGCTTAAATGCAAGCCTGTGCGCTGCTGTTCTTTAATTGCATGAGCTAGCTGGTCGGCATCCACAAGGCCTTTTTGCAAAAGAAGCTGCCCAATTTGCAGTTTGGAATTTGGCATTTATTTACCCCTTTTCACCCAAAAGGAGCACCCCTATACGGGGCAGCAAATTTTTTTTTAAACAAATTAAGGTTTTCATAAAATGCCTCAATAACTAATATAGAAAATTAATGCGGATGAAAGGACTTGAACCTTCATGCTGTTGCCAGCACTAGAACCTGAATCTAGCGTGTCTACCAATTCCACCACATCCGCAAAATAGTTACACTAATATAGAAAATTACTACTTTGCCACCATAATGACTAAAATTCGTGAAATGTTCAACCAAATACACAAGAGATACGACTTGCTCAATCATTTGATGTCTGGGGGCAGGGATATTGCTTGGAGGCGTGCTTGCTGCAAAAGATTGCCGCAAAAAAAAGAGGCCGTGGTACTGGATTTATGTGGAGGAACAGGGGATTTTCTGCTCTCTTACATAAAGAGAGTCAAAGATTGCAAACTTTCAATAGTTGGCGATTTTGCGGATAAAATGCTCGATGTGGCTGCGCAAAAAAGCCCGAATTTGATTCCCGTTCAAATGGACGCAACTCAAATACCGCTTGCAAATGATTCCGTGGACATTATTTTGAACGGTTTTGGAATGAGAAACATTCAAAATTTGGATTTGGCTTTAAGTGAGGCTTTTAGGGTGCTAAAAAAAGGCGGCTATTTCGCCACGCTCGATTTTTTTAAACCGGAGAAAAAAGTAGCAAAACTCTTTTATCAAAGAATTGCGCCTCTCGCAATTCCCTTTGTGGGTATGCTATTCAGCAAACACAATGCTTATCGCTATTTGGTAATATCCATCTTGAATTTTATAAACCCCCTGGACTATTCTGCAAAAGCGAGAAATGCCGGCTTTACCTTGCGCCGCATAAGATCTTTAGACGGTGGGCTTGCCCATATTGTGATTTGCGAAAAAAAATGAAAGATTCTCCCATAATCCTCGGCATAACCGGTGCATCTGGCGCTATATATGCAAAGCGTTTTTTGCAGCTTGCAGAAAAAAAGAATTTTGCAGTTGAGCTTATTGTGACAAAAATGGGAGAAGCGGTGCTAAAGCACGAGGGATGCCAGTCAATTTTGCAACACAAAAAAATCCATAAGATAGATGATTTTTTTGCCCCACCCGCAACAGGTAGCTCAAAATATATTGGGATGGTTATTTTGCCATGCTCAATGGGAACGCTTGGAAAGGTAGCCGCTGGCACAAGCAATAATCTGTTGATAAGAGCCGCCGATGTGTGCTTAAAAGAAAACCGCCCCCTTGTGATTGTTCCAAGAGAAATGCCCTTTAATGAAATACATTTGGAAAACATGCTAAGGCTAAAAAGAGCAGGGGCAATTATTATACCAGCCTGCCCGCATTTTTACAATAAGCCAAAGAGCATAGAAGAACTTGCAGATACAGTTGTTGAGAGAGTTCTTCCCTTTATTTTTCCATCCCCTCAACAAACTCCTTAAATTTTGGCACCGCCACGCTTATGGTTGGAAGCGAAGCGGTAAAGGAAAATCTAACATAAGAATCATTGCCAAATGATATGCCCGGAACTATAACCAAACCCTGCTCGTCTAGCAAAGCCTTGCAAAATTCTATTGAATTTGAAACCAAAGTTCCAGCTTCTGTTTTTTTGCCATAGTGAGAGCCAACATCCACAAATAAATAAAAGGCACCATCTGGTTCCAAAAAATCAATGTCAGGAATGGATCTAAATATCTCACTCATTCTACGCATTCTTTCGTAAAATTCCTGCCGCATTGCAACCACAGAATCAAAGGGGCCGTTTAAAGCCGCTATTGCGCCATATTGAGAAATGTTGGAAGGATGATGCGTAGTTTGCCCCTGCACCTTTGCTATTCCTCTTGCAAGTTCAATGGGCGCGGCAAGGTAGCCTATTCTCCAGCCAGTCATGCAAAAGGCTTTTGAAAATCCGTTTACTAATATGGTTCTCTCCGGCATACCAGGGAGTGCCGCTATTGAACAATACGGTTCTTTTGTGTAAATTAAATGCTCGTAAATTTCATCTGTTATACAATATAAATCGTGTTTTACAATCACTTTCGCAAAAGATTCCAATTCTTCCCTGCTATACACAACCCCAGTTGGATTGCATGGGCTATTTAATATTATGGCTTTGGTTTTAGGTGTTATGGCTTTTGAAATTTGCTCTGCTTTTAGCCTTAGCTTATTTTCTTTGGTGCATTCCAAAAATACGGGCTTGCCCCCGCAATAATCCACCACCGCCGGATAGGTTCCCCAATAGGGAGCCGGTATAAGCACCTCGTCGTCTGTATCTACTATAGCAGATATTGCATTAGAAACAGCATGTTTTGCACCGGAGGTTGCAATAATTTGCTCTGGTGCATAAACAAGTCTATTTTCCCTTAAAAGTTTCTCGCTAACAGCCTCTTTGAATGAGTGCATTCCACTTGGCGCGGTATAGCGAGTTAAACCTTTGCTCACAGACCTTATAGCCGCTTCTTTCACGTGAATTGGTGTGTCAAAATTCGGTTCCCCAACCCCAAGGTTCCAGATAGACCTGCCTTCGGTAGATAAACGTTTTGCAAGCGAATCTATTTCAACCGTCATGGAAAGCTGAATTTCATCCATCCTATTTGCAAAAGGCTTCATAAATGCCTCCAATACTCTCTAATAGGGAAAAATTAGAAAAACTTTGTAATTTATAGTTAAATGATAGCTTTGCATATACTAGCTCTGTTTTTAATGATTCTGGCAAATGCCTTGTTTGTTCTAATAGAAATAGCCGTGGTTTCTGCAAGGCCCTCTCTTTTGCGGCAAATGCAGCAAGAAAATAAATGGGGAGCAGCCCAAGCCATTGCAATACTGGAAGACCCCAATGTATTTTTATCAACAGCGCAAATAGGCATAACCCTGGTTGGGGTTTTGTCTGGAGCTTATGGTGGAGCAACTCTGGCGGAACCGCTTGAGCTTTTTTTATCAACCCTGCCGGTGGTAAGTGAATACGCAAAAATGATAGCCTTGCCATTTATAGTTATAACTGTTTCTTATTTTTCACTAATTGTTGGCGAGCTTGTACCAAAGAGGCTGGCTCTGCAATTTGCAGAAAAAATATCATGCATTTCTGCGCCACCGATGAACGTACTTGCCAAAATATTAAAACCCCTAGTTTGGTTTTTTGATTTTTCGGGCGACATAATACTGCGCCCCTTCAATTTGCACGAAAGCATAAAGCGTCCGGTCACAGCAGAAGAGCTTCAGCAAATGGCTACCCAAGGGCACCAGGAAGGCAGCATAGAAAAAGATGAACTCTATATGGTAAAAAGAGTTTTCAGTTTATCCGACAGATCCCTCGCCTCTGTTATGGTGCCAAGGATAATGGTGGAGTGGCTAAAGCTGGATATGGATAAAGAGGAATTGCGCGGAATAGTTATGCTCAGCCAGTTTTCGCATTTTCCAGTTGCAAAAGAGAGTTTGGAAAGCCCAATAGGAACAGTAGATGCTCGCGACCTGCTTTGCCAGCTTGCCGCCGGCGGCGAATTGAATATGCAAGCTATGCTGAGGCCGCCGCTATTCCTTCCAGAATCCATAAATGCCTTAGATGCTCTGCACAAAATGCAAAAGATAAAAGACCCTATGGCTCTTGTTATAGACCAATACGGTGTTTGCAGCGGAATAGCCACCATAGAAGACATCACCTCTGTGCTGGTTGCAGAAACAGAACTTCCCAAGCTGCCTGTTAACGATTTGAAAATGCAGGATAATGCTTGGGTGGCAGATGGCTTAACAGATATTCATTCAATAATGGAAATGTTTTCTTTTTCGGAATTGCCCGGAGAAAACCCCGATTCTTACAATACTCTTGGCGGAATGTCTATGTGCGTTTTAAACAAAATTCCCCAGCAAGGCGATATTTTTGAATGGAAAAAATTGCGGTTTGAGATTTTGAGCATGAACAACCAAAGAGTGGATAAAGTTAAGATAAGCAAAATTGCATAGAAAAAAATGAATTCCTTTATACCAAAAAAATTCCTCGCATTCACAATTATCTGCGAAAGTCTCTCGCGCATAGCTTTGCTATTTGCTCTTTTTCAAATATCAAATTTAACAAAAATGGGATATGAATTTTTCATAGCTATTTTTCTATTTGCCATGCTTCATTTTTTTGCGCAAAAATTATCCCTTAATTTGGGCGGAGCCGCAAAAAAAAAATTGAGAGCATATTTCCAAAATAAATTCCTGAACTCCTCGCCAATTCAAGACCGTGCTCAAAAAGGAATGCCGCTTCAAGAACTTTCCATGCACTATATGAAAACCGCAGATTTAATGGAACCTTGGTATAGCCGCTTTTTGCCCAGCATATTCATTGCCGCAATTGTTCCAATCATAATTCTATTTGCGATGTTTTTTATAGATAAAATCACATTTGCAATTCTGTTTTTCACAGGCTTATTGCTCCCTCTTTTTTTATTTTTGATAGGCAAAGCGGCAAAGCAAAAATCCGAAGAGCAATGGCAGAGTTTTTCAAGGCTGAGAGCATTTTTTTTGGAAAGCCTGCAAGGTTATAAAACCATAAAAATATTCAAGAAATTAAAGGAGCGCGAAAAGGATTTGGAAATTGCAGAAAATGAATTCAGCAAAAAAACCCTGGCTGTTCTAAAAACCGCCTTTCTCTCGGCACTTGTGCAGGAATGGGCGGGTTCTTTAAGCATAGCAATGGTTGCAGTTGGTTTGGCTCTGCGTTTGATGAGCGGCAGCATAGAATTCAGCACCGCATTTTTAGCCTTATTGCTAAGCCCAGAATTTTACCGCCCAATAAGGCAATTCGGCACAGCATTCCACACGGCGATAAATGCGAAAACGGCTTGGTCTCAGGCGGCACACCCCGTCAGCTATGCTGACACCCCGCTAGAAGCGGGGAGTTTAGAACTCTTAAAATTACCGCTGCAAAAATCTTTGATTTATGTATCAGGTCCTTCGGGTTGTGGAAAAACGCGGATGGTTTTGGAAATGCTTGGGCATATTGAGTCGCAGAATACTTATGCAAAATTAATTTACGATGGCGATAAAAACGATATTGCCTGGATGCCGCAAAATCCGGTTTGGTTCAAGGGAACTCTTTTGGAAAATCTTTGCCCTGTGGAAATGCGGGATTTTTCTGAGGTTAAAGCGGCTTTGGAGAGTGTGAATTTGGGGCATTTTGCAAATAGGTTAAATGAGCAGGTTTTGGAATATGCGAACAATTTCAGCGGAGGCGAAAAACGGCGGCTTGCTATTGCGAGGATAATTTTGCTAAATCGCCCCGTTTGGATTTTAGACGAACCTTTTGCCGGCTTGGATGAGGAAAATGTTCAAATAATTGAAAATTTATTGAAAAAAGAGAGCGAAACCAAAAGCATTTTGTGCATTAGCCATCATTTGTCTGCGGTTTAAACTTTCTATATTACATTATGATGTTTCTTTTATTTTTAATTTTTCCCCTATTAATCTCCTGCTCCAATAGCGATAAATTCAACGCTAAAGGCAAACCAGAAATTGAGTTGGATATAGTTTGCGGGCAATTTGCACAATACATATATGCCAGTGCATTTATATCGCTAAACGATGAATTAGAATACTACTATTATTACTGGCTAATAGATGGAGAACGTTTTAATACCAATAAACTTGAAATGGAAAAAAGAGTATCTTATGGGGAGCATTTTTTGGAATTTGTTTTAAAAGACATCTCTTTTGGCGATACTTTGAGCAAAGGCTGCACTCTTCGCATAAATGAACCACTTAAAATTGCTTTGCTTTCGCCGATAGAGCCCTACGAAGCGACAAAAACCGATATGATTGAATTTCAATACAGAATAAGCGGGCTAGACACATGGGAAGGAGATCCGCAAATTGCTATTTATATTTCCACAAACAAAGATCTTCTTTGGCAAGAAGGGGAAATAATAGAAAATAATTTTTTAAAGCCGCCGTTAAAAGAAAGGGTTTATTATTGGGGAATTAAAGCATTTACCGAACGAGATACCGCATTTTCGGAGATTAGAAGTATATGGATAAAAAACTGATTATAAGCATAATGATGGCAATGGGTTTGGCTCATTCGGCTCCTCTTTTGATGTTTCCCATTGAAGCTGATATAGATAGCAATATTTTGGTTCTTTGGGAAAATTCCATTAAGCAAATTTTTAAAGAGGCTGCTTTTGAGCCTGTGAAAATTGAGCAGAATCATTTTTCGCAGTGCGAAAATATAGAATGCGCAATATCTGCGGCAAGAGCGGCCGGAGCACAAGGATTGTTCAGAGGGCGTTTGCGCGCAGAGGGCAAAGATTCCATAAACGTCAGGTTTCACATAGATTGGCTTGCAAGCAATTCAAATCCTCAAAGCAATATACAAGGCATAGCGCCGCTGGCTTGGGATGATGCTATAAGAAGCGGAATTTTGCCAAAGCTTTTATCTGGAATAACCGGAAAAAGCTCAGATATTGAAAATACAAAAGAAAGAAACACATATATAAAAGTTGAAACAAACCCAGAAAATGCCGTTGTTATGCTAAACGGAACCTCAGCATGTTCATCGCCTTGCGAACTTTTAGCCAAGGGCTCAATAGCGCAAATTGCGGCATATTGGCAATCTGAGGATAATATATGGGCAACAAAAGCCAATGTGAAATTGGGAGAAGACACTGTAAAAGTTTTTCTGGAATTAAGGCGCACATATTCATACACGGAAATTCGCACATTGCCAGAAAATGCTTCGGTATATTTGGGTGACTTTCTGGACATAAATTCAAAAGCCCTTGGAAAAACGCCTTATAGATTTCGCGGCCTGCCGGGGACAACGCAAGTTCGCCTTTTTCTCCAAGGCTATAAAGATACCTTGATAAATGTGAATGTTGATGCTATGGAAAAGCAAGTTCAAATTGTGCAATTAAATCCCATAACAGATATTCATCAAATAGAGGAGCAAAATCTTTTTATAAAAAGCCAAACAAAGAAAAAAATAGGCTTGGGCTTTTTAGGTGGCAGCATAGGCCCGCTCGCCACAGGTGTTTTGCTTTGCGTTCTTGCGCAAGATGACTACCAAAAAGCCCGCGACATAAAAAGGGAGCTCTCTTACCCCGCCATTGGCGGAGCAAACTTCAAGGCAAAAGTAGACGAAAACCACCAAGCCGTTAAAGAAGGAAACAAAAAAACCGCCTTTGGCGCAACTTTAATAGGTTTTTCGCTAATCCTAGCCGGAATTGGCTTTTCAATGAGTTTTTAACCATAAATGCAAACTTTTGTTTGCAAAATACATTTTTCAGGATTTTTTTCCCGTTTTTTTACGTCAATATATAGTAGGGGGCGGAACGGGGGCAACCAACAACATGACGGGTAACGTAGGGGCAGGGTCTGCCTGCCCCATTGCTGCTTTGGATTTGGCAGGTAACATAAACGATTTAAGATGCCCTCCGTCTAATCATTTGGAAGAATTAAGCGGTTGGAGAAAAACGGGTCTTTTAAACACGAAGATAGGAGTACGTGGATAGCAGGCTGGCTCATTAAAATTTGCCACGCCATAAATGCGAACCTCGTGCGTTTGGGGGTGGTTGTAGGTGTTTTTTCTATATTACCCCAAAGAGGTATATATGCAATTTTTGTCAGTCCAGGAATTTTCCAAATCTCCGCAAGTGACCTTATCCTCGCTTGCCA
>Ga0268262_10000428_pt1 | contig 55576 bp, 47 predicted proteins | sample TergutNc150P3_FD_190354 | JGI IMG/M metagenome (GOLD analysis project Ga0268262, IMG submission 190354) | Nasutitermes corniger P3 segment gut microbial community from laboratory colony in Florida, USA - Nc150 P3 (SPAdes) (version 2) | ecosystem: Host-associated > Arthropoda: Insects >... | reverse complement strand
TCCATGATATAATCGGGATCGGGCAAATGCCCAAGATCCAGTCCCGCTTTCGAATTGTCATCATAATGACCTGACCTCAATAATTCGGCGTATTGCTCATTACGGCTTTCCTCTGTAGATGTTGAAATGGCGGTATAGTTGGAAAAGTTATTGTGCAATTCAACCTGCACTAATGTGGGGATTGTACTCTCATTAGCCGCAAGGCCCGTTGGTCTGAGTTTACGAATGGAAAGAATCTTTCCTTTACCGCCGTCTCCAGTCCAATATATAGGGCTGACAGGTACAGATGTATTTGGCTGTTGTTGCTTTTGCGATGTTGGCGTTGCGTTTGCTTCTTTGTTTCCTCCCGCCCAACATACAAGGGGTAATAATAGAAGAAAAATCGTAATACTAAAAAGTTTGCTCATTATCAATAATTCCTTTTTTGGGAAGTTTTGACTATTTAGGTTAAATTAACACTCTTATGGAGGATATTATCATTTAATGAAAAAAGTGTCAATAAGTATTTGTTAATTACTATTAAATTGCGTATTGCTTTCGTGTATGAAAATAGTTCCGCTATGCCGTCTCCTTCGTCCTGAGAACCGCCATTAAAAGTGAGTATGGCTATCCTACCGATATTTTACGCCATACAAAACATTGCAGAAATAATAAACATAACCAAAAATTGCATATAACGTTCCGGCTATATTAGCAGTACACCGGCATATTTGACCAATTCCTCTTGACAAACCATCTATTTTCAACTATACAAAAAACATGAAAAGAAAATTATTTTCAATCTGTTTGACATTAATGTTCATAACCAGTATTTCGGTGCTGTCGGGCTATGCCCAGGGAAGCCAATCTTACAAAGTAGGAGACAAAGGTCCTGCCGGAGGAATCGTATTTTACGATAAGGGAGATAAAACCGATGGCTGGCAGTATCTGGAAGCCGCTCCTCCTGAATTCGAGTTTGAGGCTAATTGGAATTCCGCAAAAGATATGTGTAAGTTATTAAATATTAATGGAATTACCGGTTGGAGATTACCAAATAGAGATGAGCTTAGCTTTATGTATTTAAACCTAAAGCAGAAAGGGCTTGGTGGTTTTGCAAACGCTTCGTACTGGTCTTCATCAGAAGAACAAAATGTTTTTACTTTTACAATGTATCATAATTTCGGAAACGGTCTTGTGTTGGGTGCTGACCGCCTTGGTAGAGGGGTTGTTTCATATAAAGTCCGCGCCGTACATGAATTTTAATTCACTTTCTTCTGTTTGGCACACAGTAATACACACTATTTTCTATAAGTAAAATGGTTTTACTTTCCCTTATAATTTTTGCCGCTTGCCCATGATTCATAGTTCCAGCCATGCGACCCAAGGATTGGGCGGTTGTGTCGTCCACAGCGCCGGACATCTGAAAATCCAGTTTCTTCCTAAGAAAAAAATTTATTTGGGAATGTATAACACCCTAAAAAGCTAAAAATATTCATAAAAATATTTGCCCGGATTTTGACAAAGTTTGATATTTACTATACAATTTAAACATATAGTCATTTCGGAAAAACAAAAAGGGGAGAAGAAAAATGCCAACTGAAAACTCTGATAGACGGACTATTTACCGTCAAAGAAAAAAAAGCGGATGCTGCCCAAGATGCGGAAATAAGGTTAATAAAAGGAGCAAATATATCTATTGTGATGACTGCCGTGAGTTTTTTAGAGATTACAATAGAGAAACTTCGGAAACTATTAACAAAACGCGGAAAAAACGCTATGATCTGAGGAAAAAGAAACATCTGTGCCCGCGCTGCGGCAAAAGCCTCGGGAAAAAATACAATAATATTATTTGCGAAGATTGCCTAAAAAAGCAATATAAATATAATTACGGAAAAAAAAGACCGAAAAAAAAATAAGCAAATTTTACCTTTCATAATATCGAAAGTTTTAACTTCCGGACAAGTTTCATTTACTTTGAAAATATATTAATGTTACAATCTATTATGGAAAGCCCCTATCTTACGCATTACAAATCCTGCCGCTTTTGTCCGCGAAACTGCGGAGTTAACCGCCTTGCGGGAGAAATCGGTTATTGCGGTGAAACTTCCAAGTTGAGAATTGCGGCGGCTGTAATTCACAAAGGCGAAGAGCCGCCGCTTGTCGGAACCGGCGGTTCGGGAGCCATATTTATCAGCGGCTGCAATTTAAAGTGCGCTTTTTGCCAGAATTACCAGATTTCACAAGGCGAAGACGAAGACGGCGCAGAAAACGCCGCAAGCCCTAGCCTTGGGCTCGTCCTGGGCAGAACCATATCCCCGCAGGAGTTCTCAGACATTTGCGCAGCGTTATGCGAAAAAGGAGCGGAGAATATCAATATTGTAACGGGGAGCCATACGGCGCCTGCGCTTATCGAAGGATTTATCGCAATGAGAAATGCGGGCGTACAGCTTCCGATACTGTGGAATTCATCCGGTTATGACGGCATAGAATCATTGGAAATGTTAAAAGACTATGTTGACATCTACCTTCCCGATTTAAAAACATTGGACAGCGAAGTATCGGCAGAATTTTTTAACGCGCCGGATTATCCTAATGTTGCGGCTGCGGCTATTATTAAAATGATTGAATTAATCGGTAAAAAGCGCCCAGAAAACGCGCGTGAAAAAATTATTATCCGGCATCTCATTTTACCGGGTTATCTTGAGTCTACGCGTTCCGTCCTGCGCTGGTTTGCAGATAACGTTAAGGATTACGCTATGCTTTCTTTAATGACGCAATATACGCCTATACCGAACAGAAGACGGCAAATGCCGCAGCGTTATTTGTCGGCGGAAGAATACAAAACTGTTATCAAATGGCTTGATGAATTTAAAATAGAAGATGGTTTTTGTCAGGAGCTTGTTACCGGCAGCGATTGGCTGCCGGATTTCAAGCGTCATAATCCGTTTTCATCGGAACTTTCTGTGCCGGTTTGTCTACCAGCCGAACTTTAACCCAAAGTTTACGCCCAAACCATTGCCTGTCCAACTCTGAACAAATTCCTGCGATCTAAGATCAACGCCGATATCAAGCTCAAACGCCCTTAGATTAAGAACTATACCAAGACTGTTTACAAACACACGATCTGTGTAATTAATTCCGGCTTTAACAAGAAAAAAGTTAGCTAAATTTAAACATCCGTTAATGCCCCATTCTACAGAAAACGGTTCATAATAAAGATTGTTTATGCTAAATCCGAATACCGGACTTACTGTAAGCAGTTTAGCCCCTAACAACGGACGCCAATCTAACCGCGCAATTAATTTAAAAGGACGGCTTACTTTAATTTCTTCTTTTCCTGTTTTGGATTCTGATTCAACAGAAGAAAAGAAATCAGGGGTGTCTTCATCATTGTTAAGAAGTTTTATTGGTTTATCACTGCCAACCCGTCCGCTTATCTCTGTATAATCAATAATGCTTGATTGAATAAACGGAATATTAATTAGGTTTAAACTGATGTCAAAATCTAAAAACGGCAGGATTTTGTTTAATCCAATTTCTTTGGCAAGCTGATATTCAATTCCAACGTTGAAATCCAATCCTGGTTTAGAAGTTAATGTGTAATTTGGATCATCTAATAGAAATCCGGTATATAACCGCATATCATAATCAATACACAGTACAGTCGTCCCATTTGGGTAATCCAGCGTATATTTGGGCGACGACGTTATATAGGCAAGAGTATAGAATAATGAAGGATTAATATTTACCTTTAATTTCCATATATTAAAAAGCGTGTTTACAGTCGCCGAAGCAAACAAAGCGCCGCTTATGTCTGATTTATCCTCTTCAGCCTGGCTGATGGTCAGCATATTTCCTGAAAGGCCGAGGATTCCTATCGCGTCAACATTTGCAGATAAACCAAAACCCCATCCTTTTTTAGATTTAATAGAAAAATAAAACGGAGTAGCATTTAACCCAAAATTAAACTTGAAACCATCCGCTAATTTATCTATATCAATATAAATTACATCCTGAAGAACTTCTTTTATTGATAAGAAATTATTAGCAAAGTTAACATCAAAATTTGCAAGACCAATTTCAAATGATCGCTCTTCTATCCCGGACGATTTTTTATGCCCAGCAGCCATTGGATCCCCGTCATCAAATGATTCAACAACATCCGCATAAAGGCAGAAGGAGTGAACAAAAAGAAAAATAATTAATAAAGTTATAAGTTTTTTCATGTAATTACTCCTTCTAAAGATCTATTCTATGTTTTATTTTGGCGCTAAAGATTATATCGGTAGCTTTTAATTCCTTCGGAAAACATAAAGTTTTGCCCCCGGAAAATTTCAACTTGAAATTCGGCGTAAAAGGAAAATAATCCTTATCGTTTATCTTCTTCATATCATCTTCACTAATTATAAACGGCAAAAAATTATCAGTTATTTTATTTGTAATTACAATACCATCGCTGCCGTCAGATTTATTGCTATAAACGACCAGGTCAGCGTCTTCAAAAATGTTTTTATTAAGCACAATTTTCAAAGATAAACTTTCGACAATGTCAGTCATCATGTTTTCCGCGTCCGGACTTTCTCTGCCAAAAAGATCATCTTTTGAACTGAATAAAGTGTCATTAGGGAAAACAATTTCCGCATCATCATTATCAGCTACAAATTCAAAGGGCAGCCAGACTACAGCCTCGACTTTTATATGACCATCATCAAGATCACTACGGTTAATCAGAGTGCCGCTTGGGACAATAACTTTAAAGAAAACAGCGACATCTTTTCCGTTCACCGGAAGATCAAGCTGAGAACCACCGATTAGTGTAGTTTCCGGATAACCATTTTTTTGCCATTCTTCATTAAACCCGCTGGCTTGGTTAGTGGGGGAAGGAATTACTTTATATAATGCCGGATCCGGTTCTGCTATCGGGTCTGTGTTATTTTCATCAATTTCAACTGTAGCGATTTTAATTATAAATTTATCAATAATGGCAGCGCCGGAAAAATACAGTTTAGTATCAAAATTCTTAAATTTAAAACCGATTAGATATGAACCCAGACTTGAAAGCGGAACAATCATAGGCTCGCCTGAATTTATAAGGTCTCTGTCTTCAGTAAGCGTAATTGTATCACCAGCAGCTAATTGATCATAATAATCATCCAAATCAAAGCCAGGAAAGTCAGAAAGATCCGGAGCGTCTTCTTCTATAGTAAGAGGTCTATCAAAAAGATCCATGTGTATTAAAAAAGTAACATTTTCCAAATCCGGATTTGTACATGGAACAATATCCATGTGCTCTATGCCTTCCGCGCCTTCTGTACCATCTCCCTTAATCGCTTTATTAATCAAATCCGTAAACATTTCTCCAATATCAACTGTCTCGGCAAACCGAACTGAAGGGGAACCTTCAATTTCTATTGCCGTCGGTATTTGAAAATCACACGCAAAGAAAACCAGCGCCAACATTGAAAAAACTAAAAAAATGATTATTTTCTTCATATTATACCTCATTAATAATATAACACAAAAAAAATACAATGTCCATATTTAAGGATACCTTGAAATTACTAAGTAAATTACTTTATTTGGCGCGTTGCCGCCGTACTTCGTACAATAACACTCCGGCGGCGACTGATACATTGAGCGAATCTATTCTGCCGGATGAAGGTATCCCTGCCATTCCGTCGCATTTTTCGCGCAGAAGTCGGGAAATGCCGCCGCCTTCGCTGCCCAGGACTAACGCTATTCTGCCGCGTAAATCCAATTTGTAGGCAGGCTTGCCCTCCATGTCGGCGCCGTAAATCCAAAAGCCGGCTTCTTTTAAATCTTCCATCGCGCGTACAAGGTTAGGCGTTTCCGCCTGAGCGACCCATGAAACGGCGCCTGCCGATGTCTGTGAAATTATAGGGGCTTGTTTTGCGTTACGTCGGTTTCGGCTAATCACTAAATCAACGGCAAACTGATCGCAACTGCGAAGGATAGCTCCATAATTATGTGGGTCGGTAATTTCATCAAGAATTAATACGAGCGAATCCTTGCGGGCAGTAGGGTCGTCGCGGTCTCCAAGCTCGGCAATAAAATTTTCCAGGCTGATGTCCGCGCGGCCATCAACATCTTCTACCTGTAAAGCAATGCCGCGGTTGTCAGGCGCGATACCATCAAGGTCAAATGTACCGGTGCGCTCCAAACGAATTTTATTGTTGATCGCGAGCGTAACAATCTCCTTCGCGCGGGGACCGGCTTTTGCGACAAGCAGCGGGCCGCAGGATTGCCCCGATTTAATTCTTTCCTCAATGGCGTGAAAACCGGTTAAAAATGTCATGCTGTTTCTGTTTTTTCAATTTCCATTTTTTTTACGTAAGTCGATCTTTTTGATCCCATTAATATTGAAAAAGGCTCCATAATAGGAATGTTTTCGCATACTATCTTAATTATTACCATCATCGGAACGGCAAGGATCATGCCGGCAAAACCCCAAATGTAGCCCCATATTGCCACGGAGGCAAGCACCACAATCGGCGATATTCGCACATTATCACCGATAATTTTTGGATCAAGCACATAGGTTATCATGTTGGTTACAAGTATGATTGCAATGACCAGAATTACAGGTCCCGGCTCGGGCCAAAACTGAAGAAGGGCAAAGAAGGAAACTATAACGCCGACAACTATGCTGCCAAAAGTCGGTATAAAATTCATAATGAACTGGATTACTCCCCAAACAATGGCAAATTCCAATCTTGCAAAACTAAAACAAAAAGCAAGAACAACTCCGTTTGCAAGTGAAATAACAAATTTTGCCGCCAAATACCGCGCAACCTGGGATATAATATCGTTCCCCATACGGTCAAAACGCGCTATACGGTGCTCAAACGCAAGCAATAACTTATCTCTGAAAAAGCTTGCTTCCAATAATAAAAACACCATAAAAAGCACAACTAATACGGCGCCTGAAATAAATTTAAAAAATATATTTGAAAAAGAAATTGTAAAGTTTCTGACAAAAGTGCGAATCGCCTCCTGCCCCCACAGATTTTGCCAAAAGCTTAAATCTTCATCGTTTGGAAGATCCAATAACTGAGCCAGCCAATTATAAATTTCGTTAAAACGGTTTTCGTAATTTGGAAAATGCGTAACGATCATTCTTCCCGACGAAAAAAGCACCATCCCCAAAATGTACATCCCGATAATAATGATAAGGACTACCAGCAGAATGGATAGAAAAAGAGGACAGTGAATTTTTTCCATTACCTTTATCAACGGATACATTACAAATGCGAGTAACGCGGCGATTGTAAACGGTAAAATAACCGTTGAAGCTAATTTTAATACCGCCGCTGCGAAAATAACACAAATGAAAACCATCATAAAGAAAACAGCGCGTCCGGAATGAAAAGTTTTTAGTACTTTATTCATAATTAAAGTATGTCATAAATTACAAAAATTGGCAATGACTAAAAAAAATGCTTGACCCTGAGCCAAAAAATTATTATTTTTATATTAGCTGATGATAGAGTTTAGATGAGTTCATCAATTTCTACATTCATTTAATCATCTATACAATCGTACATCTCGTGCATTACATGATGTCTATCATCAGCGCCCCCCGGGTTTCCTCACCTCCTTTTCCCGGGGGGATTTTTTTTTAAATCTGTAACCGTATTCCAAGCGTTAAGCCGTAACATTTACTGATAAAATCATACATTCCTGTAAGATCAAATTTAATAAGCGGAAGATTAATTGAAACTCCGCCAAATGCGCGGAAACTCCAGCCCATAGCTTCATTAATTTGAGAGAAACCGTTTCCATCAACGCCGCTGATGCCAAACGCTTCGATCAAGCTTTTTGCATCATCAAGAGGAATATCATTACCGGCTTCGTCTTTCACATTTATTTCTGATTTTAAATCGTATCCTGCGCTTGACCATGCGTGAGAGGCGCCTACGCCTATATATGGGGTTAAAACCAATATTTTAAGCGAAGCCTGGGCTTTAAAATCAAGGGATTTTGACTCCCAATTAAGTCCAAGTTCCGGCGGCGGTATATAAAGTATTCGATCGTCAGTTATTTGGAAGGATAAATTACCCGCAGGCACCGACATTGACATGCCTCCCTTTAAATAGTTAAAGCCGCCGCCAATTGAAAATTTAAACGGAAATTTTTTCCCATCAAGCAGGGCATACCGTATATCGCCGCCAATGAGCATATAATTCATGGTAAGATCAGGAATATCTGTTTTTACAAGGGCATTTAAAAATTCGGGAGTAAGATTTATATACCCAAATTTAAAGCCGGCATCAAAAGGAAAAATAATTCCTCCTATTCTGGCTTCAATGGTATATCCCGGTAATGAAAAACCGCCTACGTCTATATTATCAAAATTGTGGACGCCAAACATATTTAACAATCCGCTCATAGAGCCAATGTCCATAGTTGTAAACCCTACAGTTAATCCAATGCCAAAATGAAAAGCAGGGGGAAAAAGAGATAGTTTTCCGATATAGGCATCAGACCAGTTTAGTCCCATCGCTGAATTAAATGGTAATGAACGTGCCAATGAATCTGTAAAAACATCAGCTTTTTCTTTTAAATCATCAAGTCCCGGTATTTCAGAAAATGCAGGCATGGCGATTAATAATAATATTACCGCATTTAAGAATAATATTTTTCCAAATTTATTCATTTTATCCTCCTATTATTAATATTATACTTGATTGTATGACATTAAACATCGTTTATTCTCAATATATCATAAAAATAAAAAAAAATCGCGTATTCTACGTATTGTTATTTTTTAAAATAAGATAATTTATTACGACAATAATGATAATTCTGTCAATACAGATGATTTATTCTGAAATATTCCGTACAAAGAAAGAAAAAAGAGCTGACCCGGAGGAATGTGGGACAGCCCTTAAATTATGATTTTTCTATCTTAAAAACTGAATTTTAAGTCAACATAAAATACATTGCTGAACAGGGATTTTTTATTGATATCGCCCGATGTCATATAAGCTCCGTCTTTTGCAGCCATGTCATAATTGATCACATCGCCAATTTCAAAGAAAGTTCTGCTGTCTAAATTGAACCTAATAGACGGCCTAATGCTGAATACCGAGTAACTATCATCATCGTCTTTTGCCTTATCAACATTTACGAAACCTCTCCTTTCCCATTGATTGCTTCCATTAGATAATTTGCTCCGGCCGCCCATGAAGTATACCAAATCAAGACGCGGTACGACCTTGTCAACGTTGTATGAAATCCAAGGGTTAAAGAGCAAGCTGGGATTATATTCAACTTTATCACCGCTAACCTTATCTGTCCGGTTATAAAAGAACTGTACCGCGTTAAGTCCGATGTTAAGGTTATCGATCTTGCCGCCTAAAGCTTCGGAAATAGTTATGTTGCCGCTATTATCAAAATCCTGAAGTCTATCAAATCTGCCCACAACAATCGCGGTAAGATTTTTTACAGCCAAAAGCCGGAATTCGCTCTGGAAGAGCATGGATTCTTCTTGTCCACTGTAATCATAATCTTCATTATAGCGATTCTTGGCCCATGCGGCTTTGTTTTGTGTGCGGAAAATAGCGTTAAAACGGAAAGTATCAGGCATGGTATAAGCAAGATTGAAAGTGTATTTTACATCTTCAGGCTTGGGTGTGATTGCATTCAAATTGGGAGTAGCGGCGTTACCGTATGTATAGATACCGGTTACAGGGTCTTTGGTAGCTGATGAATAAAGAAGTATATTATTGCTGCCACCGCTCTGCTGGCTGATTGTATACGCGCCGACTCCGAAGATCAAACCTTTCAACGGTTCTGCTTTAAACAGTAAACCTAAGCCTTCGCCGCCATCGTCACCTAACCACCAATCGGCGCTTGCCCATGTACCGTCATCTATAAGGCCGCCTGTAAATGTTAATCTGTTCTGAAAAAAACCTACCCAACCGTAAAGATACGGCATGGAAAGATATCCCACTTGATCCAATCTGCGCTGCCCCTGGAACCGGAATCTTGCGCCAGCGTTTTTGGCTTCATTGGTATAAGAACCGTTTAAACGAAACCTAAAACCATTCGATTCTGAATCAACGCCGAAAACTTTAAAAAACGGATCATTGTCTTCATTATCATTTGTAACAATTCCCAAACCGCTGTTAATGTAACCGTCAAATCTAAGATCCTGCGCCCATAGTCCTGTTGTAACAAACATCACAAACAGCAGCGCCGCGGTAAATCCAAAAATCCTATTGCCTTTCATTTTCATCTCCTAATTTTTGTTTTCTCTTTTTTGAAAAATTTTGGGAAGGGATACAGCCAACGACTGTATTGCTCCCTTGCCAATTTTCAAGTTACAAATAATCACAGAGAAAAAAAGCTCATTAATTAATTTCTGACTTGTTGAATCGTTTTTTAACAGAACAAATAATTTACAAACTGTTTTTTTTCAATATTTTAAGATATTTAAAAGTATAGATTACACATCAAAAACTACTTGATCACATTACATTGGTATATTACGATGAAGTGTCCTGTGCCAGGAACCGTGCGAACCTGCGCCGCCCAACCCCGCCAGGTCCGGAAGGAAGCAACGGTAAGCGGAGGCATGCTGCGCCGCGGGACTCCTGGTACAGGGCAATTCATCACCAATATTTATCAATTAATTTTAGGTGAGGGCAAGATGTATGCCTAAAGATTTTATTTAGTACAGGCGGGCAGCCGCGCGCGCTGGAAAAACTTCGGGGGAACGCCGCCTCCGAGCCTAGTGTACCATTTAGCTCTCTTAAAATAAATTCAAAAATGAAACATTTTATTTCTCAAAAAACAGTACACTAGTCTCTCCGGCTAAGAACCCCGAAAGATGTTTTTCCATCACGCGCGGCTGTCCGCCTGTACTCAAGTATTTTATTCGGCATACATCTTAATCGCGCATTTAAAAAGTAGTGACTGTCATCCAAGTACACGCCCCGTTGACAGTCACCCGTTACATGATGTCCGGTACGATTTAAAACTAAAAAATATACTGAAATGATAAACCAATCTGGAAAAAATTATCCTCCCAATAAGGATTCGGCGGACTTACTCTCTCTTTTGGGGGTAAAAGAACAGAATAAAGACCTTGATGGTTGTTCGCGAAGGGGGACATTTGAATACCAATCATAAAATGCCTGTTTATCATGTAATTGGGAGCGAGATAAAATGAGCCGGTTCCAAAGTCATAACCTGTATGGAGAATAAAATTATTATACCCTATAATTACATAAGGAGCTATTGTACCGCCAGTTACAGGATGGGTATGGTGAAGATTAGTTTCTTCCTTCGTAATGAATAATCCAAATAATGATATAGTAAAATTTCCACCCAACCCAAAACAAAATTTATTCTCCGCCGAAAACAAAAACATAATATTAAATGAAGGATTAAGCCAATTGAAAAAATATGAAGGACCGCCATAGTTAAAAATATAATTATTATCTGACCACTTATAAGCTTCCGTCTCAGCTGAAATAAAACCAATGACTCCGCCAAGAGAAATTTTTACCGAGGGAATAAAAGAGCCGCTTTCTTCAGCGCTAATAGGTAATATCGTCATAGTAATAAAAACAATTAATAAAAATAGAAAAATAAGTATTTTCTTCATAAATAAACCTCCATTCTTATAAGAAATACCCATACTGTGGGCGTACACCATTTATTTAATTTTTATTTTTTATATATACCATTCATTACCATATAAATTATATAGAATATTCTTATATAAAATGTCGTTTACTAACAATAGCTAATAACCTGCTTCAGATAATTCATCCAATAATAATGGCGCTATTTTTTGACTCCATATCATTATTAACGGCATAGCTTCTGACATCATTGGTCCAAGTGTTTCTAATGTTTTTCTGCCAGTTGGGGTCTGATAAAATCTTAACATTTCATTTATATCATTCTGCGTGAAATATTTATCATATAAAGGAATAATAATATTATAATAATCATTCATAATATTATTTTTACTAAAAAAATTCACATAAAATGTTCTTGGCGCACTTACGCCGTATTGCAGAAGCATTGGTTGCATCATATCAGCCATCGAATTTGGTGTAATTATTTCCACCAATTTTCTTATATCTTGCTGTTTAGATTGAGCAACAAGAGATTGAGCAAAAACAAAAAACAACAAAAGCAAACAAATCACAAATTTCCTCATAATCCTACTCCTATGCGTACAATATCCGCCGAAAATTATTAATAACTCATACGAGATATTTTTACAACATTTTCTGTTAAGAAGAAAATGTGGACAAAACCTAATAAATTATTATGGTAATTATCTGTGATTAATACTATAACAATAATCAATACATTATGTCAACTAATTTTCCATGTATTATAATATTTATAATATATATCTAATATAATCGTTATTTTTTAACCATTCTACATTGAAAATGAATTAATCATAACTATTGAAAAATAACCTGCTTCATTGTTTCTCCCTTCGTGATCTTCGTATGAGTCTTCTGGAAATCCCTTTTCTATATGAAAAAAAAATGCTATACTATAAACATGGCAGTTTCAGGATACGAAGTTACCGCTTCAAAATACAGACCGAAAACTTTTGACGAATTGGCAGGGCAGGAATTTGTCGTCTCTACCCTTAAAAATTCGCTAAAAAACGGACATATTGCCCATGCTTACCTTTTTTCCGGCCCTAGAGGGTGCGGCAAAACAAGCGCGGCGCGTATTTTGGCGCGGTCGCTTAACTGCACAAACCCGGGCGAAGACGGCCCCTGCGGAGTCTGCGACAATTGCCAGGCGATAAGCAAAGGCGCCAGCATGGATGTAATCGAAATTGACGGCGCGTCCAATAATAAAGTCGATGAAGCGCGTCAAATAATTGACGAGGTGCTTTTTCCGCCGCAGGCAGGCAAATACAAAGTTTACATTATTGATGAAGTGCACATGCTTACCAATCAGGCGTTTAACGCGCTGTTAAAAACCATAGAAGAGCCGCCGCCTTACATTGTCTTTATTTTTGCGACGACGGAATTGCACAAAGTTCCCGCGACGATAAAAAGCCGATGCCAGCAATTTAACTTCAGATTGATACCTATCGAGACAATTCAAGGGATACTGAAAAAAATCTGCGCCGATAAGGGAATTACAGCCGAAGACGACGCATTGTTCTGGATAGCGAGGGAATCTACAGGCAGCATGCGCGATGCCTTTACCCTCTTTGATCAAATCGCGTCATTTTCCGCAGGCAGCATCCGCAGCGATGTAATCCGCGAAAAATTAGGCATAACAGGCCTTGAAAAACTAAACGCTCTTGCGGAAGCTTGCGCTGTAAATGACTCATCCGCCGCTTTCGCGCTGACGGATGAAATCCTCACAAGCGGCGTTGCTATTGAGCAATTTGTAATTGATCTTGCCGGCTTTTACCGCAGTTTGCTGCTGTTAAAAAACGGCATAACAAGAGAATCGCTGTTAGGTTACCGCCCTTCCCTCTTTTCCGCAAAAGCGCTTGAAACCTACGACTCCATTCGTCTTGAACAGGCGCTTGACATTCTGCTTGACTGTTACCGTAACATTCGCTATTCAGTGTCGCCGCGCTTTGAATTGGAAACCGCCGTTTCAAAATTGACATGGTTAAGCAAATGGGTATCTCCAGCGGAACTTAAAGAAGCGGTTGATAACGCGCGCAGCGTTTTAGGTAACGCGGGAAATCAAATCAACCCGGAAACTTCCCGCAAACATACCTCGGCAGTTTCACGTAACGCAGCGCCCTTTGGTTCGTCTAACAGCGGCCATGCAGCGCAATATCAATCATCAGCGGGCGAACGTTCGCTGACAGATGAACTTAACCGTGTGATTGCAAGTAAAGACAACGCCGCAACCGCAGATGACGATGATGCCCCAATGTGGGATTCGGTGCGTAAACAGGAAAACAAGAATCCGCCCGAAGTTGAAAATGTTCTTTCAATGATACCTGGAACTGTCGTTCCTTGAACAGTAGTTCCATAAATTACGGAGTGAATATGAATCCATTTGACATTCTAAAAAACCCTCAAAAAATTCAAGAGCAGTTGAGCGGCTTTCAGGAAAAACTCGGCAGCATAATCAAAACAGGCGCCGCAGGCGGCGGTCTTGTTGAGATTGACATTAACGGACATCTGGAAGTACTGGCGGTGCGTATTGCGCCCCAGGCGGTGAATGGCGCGGATACTGAAATGCTGCAGGATTTAATAATGGCGGCTTTTACAGACGGCATGACAAAGGTAAAAACAGCAATAAGCGGCGAAGCCGTCGCAATGACCGGGGGCTTGAATATCCCCGGTTTTCCGGGGGGTATGTGACACCTAACGCCCTCGACAGGCTTATAATTCTATTTTCAAAACTTCCCGGTATAGGTAAAAAAAGCGCGGGCAGAATAGCGTATCATTTGCTTGATTCAAGTCCCGCCTTGGCGCAAACGCTTGCAAAAGAACTTTCAGGACTTCATCAGGCAATAAAGCGCTGCGGTGTCTGCGGCGGCTTTACCGAAGACGACCCCTGTTCTGTTTGTTCCAATATAGAGCGTGATCATTCGATCATCTGCGTGGTGGAAAGCGCGCAGGATATGCGAATCATCGAAGACTCGCACGAGTTTCCGGGAGTGTACCATGTTCTTGGCGGACTAATCGCGCCGCTTGAAGGGGTAAGCCCCGCAAATCTTTCCATAGATAAACTTATCAGCCGCCTGGGCGCCGACGCTCCCAACGGCGCGCGCGTCAAAGAGTTGATTCTCGCGCTGAACCCAACAGTCGAAGGAGACACAACGGCGCTGTATCTGCAAAAGACGCTAAAAGATTTCCCTGTAGAAATATCCCGCCTTGCTTCGGGAATGCCCGTTGGGGGAAACATTGAGTATATTGACAAACTTACTCTATCACGAAGTTTCCGCGGGAGAGTTAAGGTGTGATATTATTCCAAAGAACTCACACAAAGATCACGAAGGTACAAAGAACACAAAGGGGGAAGAAGGGGTTTTTGTCCGAAGGTTAAACGTAAATTTCACGATAAGATAACGAACAAAAACCACTTTCCTCTTCTTCGTGATCTTTGTTACTTTGTGATCTTTGTGTGAATTTTTTCAGAAAATTTTATTTCTTGCTCTTCATATACCAGTCAAGATTGTTCTTTTTAATCTGAATGTAACCGCGTTTTTCCGCATCAAGCGCAAAGTCTTTGAATTTTTTATATCCCGAGTTTTTAAAATTTATATATTGAGCAATAACCTGAAATAAAACCCAATCATCGTATTTTTTTAATTCTTTAATTAACTCGTTAAATATTACCGGAATGGTATCCTCTTCTTTGTTATTTATTACAAAACAATAATTCTCATAGGAAATATTTGTCGCTTTTTTTGCGTCCTGTACAAATTCCAGCCATGAATTATATCCCAATTTATTTTCATTAAATTGATCATTTAAAAGTTTCATTTTTATTTTTACATAAGGCGATAAAGGTTTTTTATCTTCATTAATAATTATTCCGACGGCCTCTTTGAATAATTCAAACGCTTTCTCCTTTGTTAATTCATTATCTTTAATTTCGATAAAATCTTTTTCATTCTCGGTAAAGTCATCCATGTTTTTAATTATCGTTCTGTAATCTATAGAAAAATCAGCCATCCTTACCAATTCTTCGGACGCATTATTATTAACATCGCAAATAACCCATGTTTCTTTTCCGTGTTTTTTAAATGATAATAATAACGGCCTGAAATCTCCGTCCCCGGAAATTAACACATACCTGTCAATATGCGGATATTGAAAAATTAACTCGACTCCGTGCGCTATCAGAGACATATCGGAGCTGTTTTTTTTCCCAACACTGGACTTAGGAATGTGTATTAACTCAAAATTATTAGAAGCAAGATCAGAAGCAATACTTTTAATTGAATCGCTGTTCCAATTTCCAAACGCCAATGCGTAAGATAAACGCCCTTCTTTACACACAGCTTCTATAACAGACTGTATATAATTTGTCCCTACAGGGGGAGTTACATTTTCTATATCCCATAAAATGCCGATATTCATAATTTATTTTAAAATTTTTTAAATGTTTTGTCTAGTTATCATTTTAGCTGGGTAACTAATTTATATTCGCCTGTTCTATTATCAACTTCTTCAATCTTTATATATATTGTACCTTTAAAAGAAGAACTAACCATCGCATTATATCCGTTTCCCGAATCATCGTCTACTGCTAACAGGTTTCCAGAACTGTCGTAAAGAGAAATCATTGTATCCATTTTCCCTTCACTGTATACTGTTAATTTATTTGACGCAGAAGGAACTTCTATCTTATACCATATTACAGGAGAACTATATTGAAAGGTGCTTGTTACGACTAAATCCGGTATAAGATATACAGCTTGATTTTTGGATGTATTTTGGAAATTTCCTGTATTACTTCTGGTAACAAGAGAAAAATAATTATTTTTCGGAGAAGATTCGGATACTTCGATATATATAGTCCCTTTTGATACGCCAATTAAAATACTGGCATTATAGCCGTTACCTGAATCGTCATCCTTTGCAATAAGCGCACCATCACTATTATAAATAGAAAGTTTAGTATCATTACTTCCTTCTGTAAATACATTAAGCCAGCCTCCGGAGGCCACATCCAATTTATACCATTTTGATTTTGAGTTTGAATTAACAGTTATTGTATTACCCATAGTTATTGTTTCAGCTTTTTTAATTGTATTATTATAGTGTTCAATTACGATAAAATTATTAATTCTCCATACTCCATATTCCTTAATCCATTCAGTATTTATTACATCGCCGTTAACAAAAAGATAAACCAGGTAACCGTTATTTCCATTTGATTTTATTTCTTTTACAGAAACATCATTATCTTTTAGATAAAGGCCAATATCGTTATGAAAAGAATATGCCGCTAACATTTTTATTCCGTCAATAGGATCAAACAGTAATTTCTCGAATATATTTTCAATTAACTTTTCCTCTTGTCCGCTCACTTTTGAATATTTATCAAATGCATTGTCATACTGATTTGAATTAAATTCCTTTAAAAACAAATTAACCATTCTGTCGCTTATATAATTTAATATATGTTCAAAATTCGCATCCGGTTTTTTAAGACCGTTAACAAATGAATTTAATTTAGTTTCAAATGTTTTTTGTTCATTATCATCTGTTTGTAAAAGCGCTTTTTTAATAAAAGCAGAAAGTTGATTTGCCGGTATGGCAAAATTTGCGGCTTGTCTTCCAACTGCTTTTAATGTATTTACGCCTGTAACAACATAGTTTCTTGATTGCGCTATATTTACAAGTAACGGGCCGCCTGAATTTCCAGGATCAACCTCTGCAGTGTGCTGAATAAAAGGCCCCTTTTTATCATCCCAATCCTCTTTCTTCGGCAAAAATACCGACGCATTAGAAACAATTCCTTTTCCAAATTGCCATAAAGGTTGATACCCAAAACCAGGGTATCCAACCGTATATATTTCATCCCCATCTGACAATTGATCATTTTGTATTTTCATTCCGTTTGTAAAAGGAGTCTTACCGTCAGGAAACGCCAATAAAGCTAAATCCAAATCTTCATCTATCATAACAATTTTAAGAGCCGAATATTTTGTTTTATCTCCGTCTTGATTTTCAAATGTTATAGAAGGCGATTGCGATTGGTTAATCACATGATAATTGGTAATAACATAATTTGTTCCATCATCATCAACATATACAAAACCGGTGCCGAAGCCGCCTTTTAAATAATTGTCAATGGCTTTTTCTATGTTATTGATATCAAGATCATCATCATCATCTGAATCATTTAATAACACGGCTAATTCAATTAATACTTTCCAGGATTCCATAAATTTAATCATTTCGGGATGATAACCTTGATTTATAAAGCCGACATAATTTCTAAGTTTTTCTATAGAAACGGGAATTAAATTAATATTTTCCTGGCTTTCAGCAATAGCAAGGGGGTTATATTTTTTTAATTTAATGTTATATGTATCCTCATTATCATTTGAATTTATCCAGACCCCGATTAATTCTTCACTTTCAATATTATATTTCTGAAAAATAAATACTCCCGGCGTTTCTGCGTTTTTTGTTGACAGCATTAAAACTCCATCTTTTATCATGCCTGCCAATTCAATTATTTGATTATCTTTTTTATTTAAATAATTTCCTTTTATAGAAGAAGGTTTTAAAATGTTTTTAATTGTTAATTCTATATTTATTGAGATTTTTTCTTTAGTCATTACTCCATGATAACATATTTCTTTATTATTATTTTTTTGTCCTTTATTATTACATGCGGTAAAAACCAAAAGACAGCACAATAATAAAAATAATCCGTTTTTTCTCACAAAAAAATAATACTATAATAATAATTTTATGTCAAGAAAACGAATATATTCCAAAGATTAATCACAAAGATCAATGAAAATCCCCCCATCTGCTCCCCGTCTCCACACTCACACGCAGAGGAATACTTAAAGCCGCCGCCTGTTCCATTTCCGTCTTAACCAAGAATGACGCTTTCTCGGCATCACTCTTAGGGCACTCAAGGATCAGTTCATCGTGAACCTGTAACAAAAGACGCGCCTTGCTTTTCTCCGCAGTAAGACTTTTGTCCAGATTGAGCATTGCCATTTTTACAATGTCAGCCGCTGACCCTTGAATGGGAGTGTTAACTGCAATGCGCTCTGCGGCGGATTTTTCAGTCTTGTTATGCGAATTAATTGTAGGAATGTAGCGGCGGCGGCCTGAAATTGTCGTAACATAGCCTGTCTGTTCTGTCTTTTTAATTGTTTCTTCTATAAACTGCCGTACGCCTGAGTATGTGTCAAAATACGCTTTTATAAAATTCTGCGCTTCTGTTCTGCTGATGTCTAATTCATTGGCAAGGCGGAAAGCGCTCATGCCGTAAATAACGCCGAAGTTAATTGTCTTTGCCATGCGTCTTTGTTCGGGTTTTATTTCGTTTTCATCAATGCCGAAAATTAACGACGCTGTTCTAGCGTGAACGTCGCGGTTTTCCCTGAACGCGGAAACAAGATTTTTATCCTGCGAAAGATGCGCGAGTATTACCAGTTCTATCTGACTGTAGTCGGCGGAAATAAGCACACAGCCGCTTTTTGCAATAAACGCTTCGCGTATACGGCGGCCTTCTTCGGCGCGGACTGGTATGTTTTGCAGATTCGGCTCGCGGCTGGAAAGGCGGCCTGTGGCGGTTCCCGTCTGCACAAAATTTGTGTGCAGCCGCCCTTCACCGTCTGCCATATCAGCTAACGTGTCGACATAGGTTGATTTTAATTTTGACAAAGTGCGATGACGCAGGATAAGGGCGGGGACGGGGTCTTCACGCGCCAGTTCTTCAAGCGCCGCCGCGTCTGTGGAGTAGCCGGTTTTTGTTTTCTTTCCGGGGGTGAGTTTTCGCTCTACATAAAGCACTTCCTGAAGCTGTTTTGTCGATGCGAGATTGAATTCGTGTCCTACAATTTTCCATGTGTCAGATTGAATTTTATCAAGCTCAATCGCAAGTTCTTTGCCGTAACTTGTCAGCGCTTTAGGCTCAATTTTTATTCCCTCTCCTTCCATTTCCGCAAGAATGGGAAGCAGGGGCATTTCAAGATTTTCAAAAAGAGCGAGCGATTCAGTCTTCTTTAACACCGGCTCAAGATGATGTTTCAACCTGATGCAAAAATCCGCGTCTTCCCCCGAATAGCGGGTTGCGGTTTCCAGAGGGACAACATTAAACGTCTCGCCTTTTGGAACTATGTCCATATATTTTAAGGGAGCGCAGTCAAAAGTGTAGGCGGCAAGCGAGTCCAATGAATAAGTGTTACGCTCAGGATCAACAACCCATGCCGCCGTCATTGTATCCCAAATTTTGCACTTCCAGCGGTCAATGCCCCAGCCGCGGCTTACTTTATAATCAAACTTGGCGTTATGCGCAGCTATTGTCATTCCGTTATCTGCAAACAGAGGGGAAAGAAGAGAGCGGACTTTTTCGGGATTATTAAATGCTGAAGGTTCGCCGCCAACATTATGAGGAGCAACCGGAACATAAAACGCCTCTTTTGGTTTTATAGCAAGTGAGATGCCGATGGGATGGGAATGCCATGCGTCAAGAGAATCCGTTTCAAAATCAAGCGCTAAAAGTTTTTGCTTTTTTGCCTGTTCTAAAATTGAGTTTAGTTCATCAATATCAAAAATCGTCTTGTATACTCCGTCCCCAAGAAGAGCCTGCTCAGCCTCCGGAAAAGAAATTGATTCAGCCTGATTTACGTTATCTGTCATTTCGTGCCCGGATGAATTTTGCGTAACAAGGTTTTGCTCTGCAACAGTCTGAGCGACGGGCTTCACATTTGGATCAAGCTGTTTGGCGCTTTGCCTTATGCCTTCGCGGATAAGCACTTTCGCTCCCGCAGACCTGTCAATATTTTCTATAGACAATTCGTCAATGGAGTTAATTTTTAACTCTACGTCGTTTCGCAGACGGATAAGGGACTGGGAAAAATAAGCGCTTTCTTTTCCTTCGGCAATTTTTTTTCCGGTAGAGCCTTCGATTGCAGCTAAATTTTTATATATATTATCCAGAGAACCGTAACGCGCCATCAATTTAACGGCTGTTTTCTCCCCTATTCCCGCTACTCCGGGAACATTATCGGAATTGTCGCCAGTCAATGAAAGTAAATCAAGCACTTTTAACGGTTCTACGCCCCATTCCGCTTTTACTTCATTGTGACCGATTAGCTCCCATGCGGGACCCGGCGAGGCGGCGGTTTCATTTTTTCTGTTAATTTTTGCGGGACGCAGTTCAAATACTCCGCCGCCGACAAGCTGAAGCAGATCTTTATCCGACGAAAGAATATAACACTGCCTTTTTTCGGCGCGGCATTTTTCCGCAAGAGTCGCTATAATATCGTCCGCTTCAAAGCCCTCAACTTTAAGGCTTTGAACGCCCAGCGCAGTTAAAAATTCTTCAACTAACGGAACCTGTTCGTGAAGGTCTTCGGGAGTTTTTTGCCTGTTTGCCTTGTATTCACTGTACATCTTGTGGCGGAAAGTGGGAGTCCGCGAATCAAAAACCGCGGCAAGGCGGACAGGTTTTATCTGATCGAGATTTTTACCGTCGTTGTCGGCGGTAAGAGCGCCGTCGTCAATCAGGGAAATTACAGTACGGGCAAATCCAAACAGAGCTGAAACATTTTTTCCGGCATTATTTCGCAGAGGATGGGTTAAAAAGGCAAAATATGAACGGTAAATAAGACCGTATGCATCAATCAAATAAAGGGGAGGTAAATCGGAATTTTTCATATTATATAATAACACAAGACCGGCGAACCTTGCAACGACGGTAAATTTATGCAATAATTCTATTATGAGTGAAAATTCCGGCGACAAAAATGATAATAAAGGCGGCCCCATGTTTCCGTTTGGCGGACCGCCCAAAATGCCCGATTTTAAAGGGTTTGGAGGCTGGAAATTCCTCCTTATTTATATCGTTATCCTGATAATAGGAATGAGCCTTTTTAATTATGTGTTTCTCAACAAGATGAATCCGGCGATAGATTTTTCTGAATTTAAAAATCGTATTTCAACAGGCGAAATTAAACGTGTGGAAATAACAGATTCTTATTTTACCGGTTTTACAAATCCAGATAAAAAAGAATCTTCAAGAGCACTTTCACGTTCTTATGGTTCATTTCAACATGATAAAGTATACCGTACCGTGTCAATTTACGATCCTGAATTTATTAAATTACTTGATGAAAAAAAAGTTTCCTACGGCGCGGTTTCGCGTGAAGGCAACGCTGTTTTAAATTTTCTTTTTAGCTGGGTACTGCCGATAGCTTTCTTCATTTTTATTTGGCGGTTCGTCTTCAAGCGGCTGGGGAATATGGGCGGCAATGTGCTTTCCATCGGACAAAACCGCGCGGTTATTGTCGCGGAGGGGGACATTGTTACGCGCTTTAGCGATGTTGCCGGAGTTGATGAGGCCAAAGAAGAGCTTGTTGAAGTTGTTGATTTTTTAAAGAGTCCTCAGAAGTACAAAGAGATTGGCGGCAAGATACCCAAGGGAGTGCTTTTGGTGGGACCGCCGGGGACGGGAAAAACTTTGCTGGCGCGAGCTGTCGCCGGAGAAGCGAGAGTTTCTTTCTTCCGCATGAGCGGAGCCGACTTTGTGGAAATGTTTGTCGGCGTCGGCGCGGCGCGGGTGCGCGATTTATTCAAACAGGCAAGAAACAAAGCGCCCTGTATTATATTTATTGATGAGTTAGACGCCATCGGCAAGAGCAGGATAAACAATATCGCAGGCGGTAACGACGAGCGCGAACAAACATTGAACCAGCTCCTTGTAGAAATGGACGGCTTTGACGGCACAAGCGGGCTGATTATCCTGGCCGCCACAAACAGACCCGACGTATTAGACCCCGCGCTCCTGCGCCCCGGACGTTTTGACAGACAGGTGCTTGTGGACAAACCCGATCTCAAGGGCAGGGAGGCAATTTTAGTAATTCATTCAAAGAATGTAATAAAAGACCCTTCAGTCAATCTGGAAACTGTCGCGCGCGTAACGTCCGGTTTTTCCGGTGCGGATTTAGCGAATATAGTAAACGAAGCCGCGCTCCTGGCAGTCAGGGCTGGACGTAAAATGGTAGCTCAACGCGACTTTGACGAAGCAATCGAGAAAACCGTCGCCGGCCTGCAGAAGAAGACAAGAGTACTCAAACTGAAGGAAAGAAAACTGACCGCTTACCACGAAGCCGGACACGCCATAATAGCCGCATTTACACCTAACGCCGACCCTGTGCAGAAAATTTCGATTATACCGCGCGGCTTTGCGTTGGGTTATACCCTGCAGCTTCCTCTTGAAGACCGTTATACGGTAACCAAGTCTGATCTTCTGGGACGGATTGACATCCTTCTTGGCGGGCGCATAGCCGAAGAAATGATTTCAGGCGAATACTCAACAGGCGCGGCAAGCGATTTAACCAAGGCGACTGACATCGCCCGCAAAATGATCACCGATTACGGCATGAGCGACCGTTTCCGCAACGTAGCGCTGACATCGCGCGGCATGAGCATGACCGGGCAGGAAAGGCAGGAGCCGTCTTTCCAGCGCGAATACGCGGAAAGCACACAGCAGTATGTAGATGAAGAAATTGCCCGTGTTATAGAGTGCGAATACGAGAAAGCCAAAAAAATCCTGGAAGACAAGCGCGATATTCTGAATAATGTCGCCGCCGCTTTGCTGGAAAAAGAAACTTTGGATGAAAAAGAATTTAGAACCCTCATTGGGGGAATATCGATAGAAGTATAAACCTTTGGTTTCAAGCCCCTTTCTTTTCAACCTACAAATATATGTACAAAGAATTCGTGTCAGACGCCTTTTGCGCCAACAAATATTTGTGGGTAAGCGAAATAATGTATCGTCATTAAGGTTATATAAGAGTCGTTAGGTTATTATATGCGTTAGGGGATAATTGTTTTATTTTTTTTATAAATTTTTGTTTTACCGCGAAAATTTTTCTTTGCTTTTTTCTGTTATGTGGTATAATTTATTAATGAACATCATGGAGAAATGTAATGAACAACCTGACCAATCTAAAACATGAACAAAACACTCAACTCTCGAACAAAAAACATTCATCTCTTTTATATGTTATTTGTTCTCTGTTACTCGTCATTTGCTTTACCGCCTGCTTTTTATTTTCCGGCCCCGAAGTAGATCTTTTTCAGATTATCAATGATGAAGTCGATTGGGCAAATGCAGAAAAACTTACAGTTACAGTAGCCTATCCCGGAGAATGGGGCAGAAGCCCGCAGGAAGGCATAGCCAAGTGCGGCGACACCCGCAAAGGCTACGAGTTCGGCGTGGAGTTTACTCCACTGTCCGGATACGGTTTTGAAAAGTGGCTTGCTTTCAAGACCGCCGATTATGCCGCTCTGGACATGACAAAAAACGCAAGTGAGGTTGAAGTATCCTCCCTTAACAACAACATCGTAACAATAACCGAAACTACGAACGATACGGGAGCAAAAACCGCAAAAGTTAAGATAAACACAAGCGAACCGGTAACACTCGTCCCCTGGTGCGACAGCCGTCCCCGCCTTGCCCCGCAGACCAACCCGCCGCTTAACCCTATTATAACCCCCTTCCCATTCAGCCAGACGGTCAATATCTGGTTTACAATGCCGGTAAAAGCCTCAACATTGATTTGGAATAATATTCGCATAACGGGAGTTTATAACAGCGGTTCCGACCGCGGCCAGCTTTTTAACGGGGATGGAGATTTAACGGAGTATTTCAACATTGAAATTCCCCCCGGTTCCAACAACCGCCTGAGCCTCATTCCAAAAACCGAGACTGCTCCTGACCTTGCCCTGCTCTCAATCAACGTAACCGTAGGACCGGGCATAGAAAATTTCAACGGTATCCCTATGGCGCAGGCGGAAACAATCAGCTACCAGACAGACACACGGGAGGCGCAGAAAGTCTACCGCGCAGGCGGCGTATCGGCAAGCCGGAACGCGGACAGCAATTATTTCACGGATACCGATTGGGGCAATGCCAACAAAGACCGCCGTTTCAGGCAAACTAATAAAAACACCGTGTATATCAGGTTCAGCATTGAAGCTCCGTCAGGAGAAAACATACCGCAAATGCCTGACAAAATACGGATTTTCGAAAACAGGGCTTATAATTTGCGCGGATATAACGCAAGCGGCAGAAGGGAAAAAGACTATGACTGTCCTGGAGCAGGCGTAACATTATTACCGAGCGGAGAGATCCGTATTGAACATACTCTTATGACAGGAGATGCGGACTTTGTATCAGGCATTATCCAACTGGTAGTTCTGCCCTTTAATGAAGGTGAGCCCGCTATTCCGAGAATGGCGGAAAACGAAGCGCTGTCCGAAGGGCGCTATGTAACGGTGGTGATGGACAATGCCGCGCCAAATGTGAATGAATGGCCCGTCCTTTCCGCGCCTTCATCAAAGAACGGAGATATCTATGTGTACGGAAAAAATGTTTCCATGACGCTGACGCTTGCCGGTCTTGCCGAGATAGCGGATAACGGCGATGAAGGCGGCATATCCGTCAGCCGCGCCTACGGCCTCCCCTGGACAATGGACGAACCGCAAAAACTTTTCTGGTATGCGCGGCTAGGAACGGACACGCAGACAGGCAAAAAAGAAAGCGGACAAATCGGAGTATACGAGGCAGACGAAGTAACGCTGAAAAATAAATGGACATTAACAAACCTTGTAGGCTTAACGGAAGGAGAAGCGTATCCGGTATATGTGCGGTATGAAGACAGTTTGGGCAACCTGTCCGCGTGGAAAGATACTTTGTTAAAGGTGATGTATTCCAACGCCACAATAGAAACAGTGTCGAATATACGCGCTGAATGTTCCACGGCGGGAAATCAGATAACCGTCCGCTGGGACGAACCTTCCGGCTGGACTTCCACTTTGACAACCTACCCCTACCCTGAAGTTGTGATAACGACCTGCTACGCAAGCGCGGCGGGGGACATAGAAGAAAGTACATCAACGTATCGGCAAAGCCGAAATACAAAAAATTACAGTTTCACCACGCCGAAAATAACTGACAACGGAGTGCGTGACGGTATAGCGGTAAGCGGGGTATATGGCTATAAAATCAACGTGATAACCCATAACATAGCCGGGGACGCGACAGTCGGGCCGATATGGATTTACAACATACCGGAGATGAAAACAGCGGAAACGGCGATAACCAAAGAGGGCAAGAAATACCTGCCGGTAAGGAAGATAACAAGCGCAAACATGAGCGAGCTTACTGTTACCGGGTCCGAAAATATAAACTATGTGCTGACAAAGGACATTACTCTTACCTCTGTGTGGACGTCGATTGGCACAGGTTCGGGCGCAAGCGCTTTTCAGGGCAAGTTCTACGGCAATGGGCATACTATAACCATAAACAGTATAAACGCTCTTTCATACACCGGACTTTTTGGCTATGTGAATGACGCGCTAATTCGAGATTTAAAAATCGTTTGCAACAACATAACCATATCGGCTAATACTACTATCCAGTATCTGGGCGGTATCGCGGCTTATGCCGGCGGTTCAACACAAATAACCAATATCATAACAAGCGGGAGTCTTAAAACAGGGATTCTTTCCTATAACTATGCCAAGCACCTTGGCGGTGTCATTGGGTATATGGACGGTAGTTCGGAAATTACAAATAGCCGCGCCGGTATGGATTTTGACTGCACCACGGCAAGTATAAGTAGTATGCAAAATAATGGCAATGATTATGAAGAGAAATACTTTGTTAACTTTGGAGGGCTTTGCGGTTATACTTCCTCCACCGGTACAATAACTTCTGTTAATTCTACAGGGAACCTGAATTTTATACATACCAAAGAGTTCGATTATTCGAATGTGGGCGGTGTTGTAGGCATTATTAATAGGAAATACGGAAGAACCTTCACAGATATTGAATTTTCAGGCACTCTTAAAGTAAGTAGAAACGTTGAAGCAAGGAAGCGAGATCGAATTGGAGGAATCGCGGGGATTGTTTTTTGTCATGATGAGTATGTTCCAGGAGTAGATACGCTAATATTTACAAACTGTCGCGTTAGCGGCTCAATTGAAACTGGTATGTATCAATCTCAAATGAGGTTAGGCGGTCTTATTGGGGAAGCTTCTTACACAACTATAATAGATTCCCGGGTAAGCGGTGATATCAAGTGTAATACAAGTGGTGGCATACTTATTGGAGGAGTGCTGGGTTCTTCTTCAAGAGGTAATTATACTAACGTATGGTATGAGCGCGGCTCAATTACGGCAACTGGTGTAGGAACTATCTACATGGGAGGCGTAGTGAGTATGATAAATAATAGTGCTAGTGATAAATATAACAACTGCTATTCTTTTGCTTCTATCATCAGTGTAAGTTCTAGTGGTCAAGTTATTGTAGGAGGTTTTGCAGCTATATGTAGGGATATAAATCTTAGTAGATGTTATGCTAAGTCGGACGTTCGCGGAGAAAGCAGCGGTGCAGTATATGCCGGTGGATTAATAGGCCGTATAGAGCCTGCCGGCGGCAATGCAGATATTACCGAATGTTACACCAGTGGAAATGTAACTGCGATTTCATATTCCGACCAAGCGTATGCCGGTGGACTTATTGGTGATTTTTTTGGTTACTCGGGAGATATTTACACCGCAAAGAATACGTTAAAACATAACTATGCTCTTGGTAATGTAAACGCAGAGACTAATAGTACTTATAGTGCTCATGGTGCATATGCCGGTGGTCTTGTGGGGTGTGTAGATAACAATATAAACTGCTCAATACAGTATTGTTTTGCCAAAGGTAATGTTTCCGCCAAATCTTCGGGTTCAACTAATGTGTACGCAGGAGGCCTTGTAGGTTCTATGAGTCCTGATACTGCCTCCAGCACAACGGTTTTGCAATATAATGCAGTCATAAGTGCAAATGTTACCGCAATGGGCTACAGTAATTCTTCTATTGGTGATGGTGTAGTAGGTAGGATTTGCAGCTACGTTAGAAGTACTACTAGCCTGAACAATAACTATGCACGCAGTAATATGTATCTTGGTAAAGCGATATATACCAATAATCCATATCCGGCTTTTACTCCTGTTCCTGTCACAGCTGGTTTAACTACAAAACATGGCGCTGATGCCGCCTATTTTCATTTTTTTGACAATGATTATAGTATCAATAATGGAATAGAAATAACAAACAGTATCTGGAGAAAACTTGGCTTTAATACCCAGACTGTCGACGGTGTACGAATATGGGATTCTAGTTACATATCGCTGGGCTACCCAAAACTGGTAAGAACAGGAGGTCAGCAGTAACAATGAACAGGGGAAGGACTACGTCGCCGCGGGAGTAAAAAGCGCCGCCTATTTCTTATCTCCAGCTAAGTACTGTTGAGTAAGTTCGCTTACAACTTTCTGCAAAGAATCATTAAAATCTTTCACATAACTCATAATCTCATTGTTTGCCATCGCGTTTGGCAGGAAGAATTGATACGGTTCGGCATTAAGCGCAACTGAAAGTTTTGCCAGCGTTTTTGCAGAGACTCCTTTCTTGCAGTTTTCAATATCATTAATAAAATTATGGGTAAGCCCCGTACTGAGAGCAAGGTTTAACTGCGATAAATTCTGAAAAGATCTAAGGCGTTTAATATTGCTGCTTATTAATTTAAAAACATATTTTTCATCAATTTCATTTTTCTTTGCCATTACTCTATTTTCATTTTTTATCAATTATTGACAAATAACATACGGCATATTATTTGTCGCCGTAAGGTTACAATAAATTTATAATAAAGTTGTGTATTATTTTTCCGCCAGAGGCATTCCGTTCAGGTAAAATACTTCCGGGCGGTATTCAAAATGCATGGTATCGAACATCACCCACTTGCCGCCCCAGACAAAACCATAGGATTCAAAAATTTTTATTACAGCTTCCGGCGGATGGTATCTTTCTTTATAAGAAGCATTCCACCAGTCGTTTCTGTTTTTGGATGTCCATAGCCAGTATGTTTGCTTGCCGCCTAACGATTTTGGAAGCAAATCAACGGCAAGCCCGTAGGAGTGATACGAACGGGACTGAGTCTCAGCAATATTTCGCCAGCCATACCCTTCCAGCGAGCCGAGGTTGTTTATCCATGTTTGAATAGCGCTATCGATCTTTGCGGCGGCTTTAATGCGCTCTTCAACAACGGTAAATTTTTGCTGAATGTCCTTATGAACTCTTGTGGATTTTCCAAGAAAATTTATTTTTACAAGCTGGCTTTCCGTTTCAACGCGCGTAGAAGCCTGCCAAAGCTCATTAAGAAAAAAACTTGAACGTTGAAGCGTAGTTTGGCTCCGGTTGCTTGTCCAGCTTTTAAATCTTTCTATATCCTGCGGACCAGGTTCTACCCATGGCGGCAATTCCTCAGTATAGTTATAGAATTGATAAGGCCTGTATTTATCGGCGCTTTCCAGATAGCCTTCAGGCAATATTCTTCCGCCGGCATAATAATACAATTTGCCTTTCATTAGAATTGTCCAGTCGCCATTTTGAAATTCCACTTTATCAATTTGATCGCGATAAGCTTCGAATAGCGCTTTCATTACAAGCTCCGCCCTTGTCGGCGGCGGCGGAACAACTTGTTCAGGAACAGGCGCCGGTCCAGACACAGTGACGATCTGCTTGTTTCCAGAAGAAAATAAATTACAGGCGGAAAATAAAAAAATTACAATAAATTGAAAGCAAGCGATTTTAATAATGTCGTTTCCCGATTTATTTCTTCTTTTCATTTAATAACACCCATCTATTATTTAATTAATAATTATAATATAATTTTAAAATATGGGAAATATAGTACGACATGGAATCGAAATGTATAAACAAACAATGAAACTGCCGTCCGAAAACAGCGCCGCAAATGTTCCCGCTCAACGTCCGCTAAATAATGCTCCGGCTGTCTTTTATAAAGAAGCAAAATGGCAAAAACCTCCTATTTTTGTACCTGAAAGTCAAACTCCGCAGGAATCAAAATACAGACGGGTTGCGAAATTTCTTATTTTAATAGGCAGTGAACAAGCGGCGGGAATTTTAGCTGAACTTGATCCCGATCAGGTCAGTGAAATATCAAAAGAAATCGCTTCTATTAATATTATTAAACCGGATGAAAGAGACCAAATACTTGCTGAATTCCACTCGCTGTTTTCAAAGCCATATAATTTTACCGGTTCTTCACAGGGCGGAATAGAAACCGCGCGCCGTATTCTTTACGCGGTAAAAGGCCCTAAAGAAGGAGAAGAACTGCTCAACAGGGCTATTCCAAAAACAAAGGAAAATTTGTTTGACTTTCTGGAAGAATTTTCCGCGGAACAGCTTGTAGTGCTTTTAAAAGACGAAACAGATCAAACGGCGGCGCTTATACTTTCCAGAATGACGCCGAAACTTTCCGCGGAAATACTGAGTAAACTTCCATCGAACCGGAAAGCTGTAATTTTAAAGCGAATAGCGCATCAGAGCGAGGTTGCGCCTGAAGTGCTTGAACAGGTTTCCGCGGCGTTAAGAGAAAAAATCAGGCATATCAACGCCGGTTCCAATGATATAAAAATTGACGGTATGCAGGCCTTAACCGCGATTTTAAAACACGGAGATTATTCCTTTGGCGATAAATTGATAAATGAGATTGAAAGAGACGATCCAAAAATCGGGCAAAATTTAAAAGAAAAACTTTACACTCTTGATGACGTTTTACTTGCGGTTGACCGTCCCATTCAGGATAAATTATCAACAATGACGGATCGCGACATTGCCATTTTATTAAAGGGCAGGGGAAATGAATTCTACGAAAAAATAATGTCCTGCGTTTCAGCGGGGCGCAGAAAATCAATCCGCGAAGAAAATGAGATTCTTGGCGCTGTGCCAAAACGCGATTGCGATTCAGTCGCCAGAGAATTTCTTACATGGTTTAGATATGCCCGTGAAAACGGAGAAATTTTACTTTATAGCGACGAGGATGTAGTCTTATGAACAAAACAGTATTGAAAAAAGATCAAAAATTAAACAGCGGCTTTGTTATTCTTGACATAGTTGAACTTGAAGAACTTAACGCGCAGGGCATTTGGGCCAAACATGAAAAAACAGGCGTAGAAGTTTTTCATGTTTTAAACGACGATAGTGAAAACCTGTTTTCATTTTCTTTTGCCACATTTCCGGAAGATAATACGGGAGCGGCGCATATTCTGGAACATTCAGTTCTTTGCGGATCAGAGCGTTATCCGCTAAAAGACGCGTTTATCGTTCTTGCGCAGGGAAGCTTGCAAACTTTTTTAAACGCGATTACTTTTCCCGATAAGACTGTTTATCCCGCAAGCTCAACAAATGAACATGATTATTTTAACCTCATGTCGGTATACGGCGAAGCTGTATTCCGCCCTCTGCTTCCCGAATGGACATTCATGCAGGAAGGACACAGGATGGAGTACCAAAACGGAAAGCTTTCAATTACAGGCGTTGTTTACAATGAGATGAAAGGCGCTTATTCATCGCTTGACACTTACGCGGGTCTTTGGTCGGTTAAAGCGGTGATGCCTGACACTCCCTACGGTTTTGAATCAGGCGGCGATCCGCAGGCAATTCCGCAATTAACGCTGGAAGGCTTAAAAAAATTCCACCGCAGCCGTTATTCTCCCGCTAATTGCAAAATTTTTCTTGCGGGTAACATCCCCACAGAAAAGCAGCTTGCGTTTTTAAATGATGAATTTTTTTCCAAACTGGAAGGCGGTAAGGCATGCGATCCGCTTGTTAAAGCGCAGCGCTGGAAAGAGCCAAAAAAAATTCATGTGCCGTGTCCTTCCGGCAGTGAACGTACATCGACAATTTTTCTTTCATGGCTTTGTTCCGATGTCACAGACATTAACGAAAATATCGCGTTAGTAGCGCTTGCAGAAATCCTTTTAGGGCATGACGGCTCTCCCTTAACAAGAAAATTAATTGAGTCCGGTCTTGGAGAGGATATTACTCCCGTATCGGGATTTGAAAATGAGATTCGGGAAACTTTATTTGTCGCGGGATTAAGAGGAGTAAAGGGGAATATAAAGCAAAAAAGCGAGGCGGTAGAAAAATTAATAATCGGAGAATTTCGCAGGCTTGTAAGCGAAGGTATTCCGCCCGAAGAAATAGAAGCCGCTCTTTTATCGCTGGAGTTTTCTCAGCGTGAAATACGCCGTTCAAACGGACCATTCTCTCTTGTTTGGATGCGCCGCTCTCTTAGGGCGTGGCAGCATGGTTGTAAACCTTGGGAAGGGATGCTTGTAACCGGCCCGCTTTGTAAAATAAAAGAAAATCTTTCACGCGATAAAAAATATTTTGAATCATTGATTCAAAAATACATTCTTGATAACCCGCACCGCGCCCTTGTCATTATAGAACCAAAGGATGATTTTTTACATAAACAGGAAAAGGAACTTTCAAAGGGACTGAAAAACACACAAAAGAAACTAAGCAAAGAAGAGCAGCAGCAAATTATTAACAAGTCCAAAGAACTGGAAAAAATCCAAAGCGAGGCGGACAGTCCGCAGGCGCTTGCGGCAATCCCGCATCTTTCGCGTAATGATCTTACCGCCATTGAAGATATTATTCCGCGCCGTCATGATGATTTACGCGGAGTCCCCGCCCTTTGCCATGAACTTTACACTAACGGTATTACATATATGGATTTTGCTTTACCCGTAGATATTATGCCTCCCGAAGATTATTTATGGTTGCCTCTATTCTCAAGAGTTGTAACATCTGTCGGACTTCCCGGCATGGACTACGGAGAAGTGTCAAGTTTACTGGCGCGTACAGTCGGCGGTTTTAACGCGGTTCTTCACACCGGATCAGCGGTCAAGAACACTCCGTTGCAACTGCAAACCGCGTCGGGTAATTTTGACTTGTCAGGCCGCGACTGGATAGTATTCCGCATAAAATGCCTTGATGAAAAAATTGCGCCGTCACTCGAACTTGCAATGCGTATAATCTGTGAGGCGGATTTTTCTGACCGGCGCAGGATAAATGATCTTGTTCTGGAAATGAAAAACGAAATAAATTCAAGCCTTGCGCCTATGGGGCATATTTATTCATCCGGCAGGGCAGGCCGTTTTAATTCACGCTCAAAAAGAGTTGAAGAAAAATACGGAGGAATTTCGCAGATTGAATTTGTTCATCAGCTTGCCGGGTACGATACGGGAGAAATAATTAACAAATTGCAGTACATTAGGGAAAAAATGATTAAGGCGGGGCTTATTGTAAATATCACGGGAAGCGCTCTTAATACAGCCGGAACGGAGATAGCGCAAAGATTCAACGGTTTTGGTCCGCCTTTGCCCCGGCTCTCCGCAGAAATAGACGCCGGTACGCAGTCGATTGAAATTTTCGCTTCTAAATCTTTGCAAGTGGCTTTTGCGGCATTGACGCAAAATTCGGCGCCTCATGACACATTGGAATCAATCGCGGAAAATGTTTTAACGCATCAGTTAAGCACCGGGGCGTTATGGGAAGATATACGCATGAAAGGCGGCGCTTACGGCGCTGTTATCAACAGCAATTCACTTGAGAACTGCGTGTCTTTTGCCACATACCGCGATCCGAATCCATTGCGCTCATTGGATGTAATTTCTTCAATATTTAAAGACACTAATTACGGAAAATGTTCCGAAGACTACCTTGTTAAATCAATAATCGGGTGTTATTCAAGAGAGACGCGACCGCAAACCGCCGCGGAAAAAGGCTTGCTTGATTTTTACAGGTTCCTTTACGGCATTGAAGAAAGTTACCTTAAAAGAAAACTTGAACGGTTAATTTCTGTCTCAACGGCGGATATTGAAGCTGTTTTTAATTCATTAGGTTCCAGAATAACTTCGCCGCCTGTAATAATAGCGGGCGTAAAAAAAGCCGAAGAAGCGGCAAAAGCGCTTGGGACTGATGTAAAGACGCTGAAGATTTAATTACGCTTGCGCGTTCGCTTTCTTCAATGACTCTTTAAATATTTTATCCGCGTCAAGTTTATTATCTACACCAAATAATGGAACTATTCCCTCGTTATTAACGCTTCTGAACAATGGTCCGGGTTTTTCGTAGTATACCCAACTGTTCTCGTTATTTACGATATAATCTAAAACTGTAACCGCGGACAGTGAGAAAAAAATCAATGTTGCGTTCATTCGTTTTTCAGGCGCAAGCATCATATCAAGCCGCCTGGATACGGGATTTGGAACCTGAAAATTATAAGCTGCCCACGGGTTATTAATTCCCCTGCACGGAGCTTTAGCCGCCGCCCCGCCCATGCGCACTCCCTGTTCGACACCTAACGCAAACGCCGTAAGGTATTTACGCAGTTTTCTGACTTCATTGTAAATTGAGATAATATCACTTTTTGGAAACGGAGGAGGGCCAATAGATTCAAATTTATAGTACGGAAGAAAATAAAGCCGCTTTATCCAATTGAGTTCATTAAGGGTTTTTTTTGCATAAGGCGATAATCTTGAATCTTTTGAATTTTCCAGCATCCGGCAATATTCGGACAGGCGCGGAAGATAATCTCTGGAAAAACTGTCTTCTATATAGCTGCGCCAGTTGTTTAAAATTTCCGCAAGTTCATCGCTGACATTTACAGAGTTTCCGTCGGCGCCTGTAATCACGTTAAAATTCACATAACGCAACCCGATAAAAAGATCGTCAAGTATGTGTAGTAAAACACAAACATACTGAAGCGGGTCTTTGGGAGAAATTAATTCATAGCCGTGTTTCAGGTTGTATACATTCGCAAAATACGGATAAAAATCGGGAAATTCTTCCATTTTATCCCAGCCGGCTTTTGGAAAGAGAACTTCCAATGCCGTCCGTCCCTGCTCCATGGATTTACGTTCAGCTCTTTCTGCTTCCTGTTTTGCCCTTAGAGCGGCGGCTTTTGGATCTTCGGGAACTTCTTTTTTCTCTTCACTTAATTCGCCGTCTTCTTCGGCTGTTCCATCTTCATTTTTAGCCGCTTCTTCTTCGCTTGCATTTTTCTGAAGCGCGTCAACATCAATACTGTCAATCTGCTGCGGGTTCAAATCTATCGGGCTTAACTGTTCAGTTTCCCTTGCATTTAAAAAAGCAATAAAGCGCCTTCGTCTTTCAATAAAAAAGCGTTCATAAACAATATAACGATCGGAAATTAATTTCATTAAAATCGGGTACAGGCAAAAACAAACATTTTTGCGGATATCCACAAGCGATGCGATAATGTTGCGTATAATTTCCTGATACTTATCTTTTGCTTCCATCGGGCTTTCTATATACAGTATTTTATAGACTAATTTAAAAGCGGCTTTTATATTATCTATGCTTAATTCATCAAGTATAAATATTGGTTTGTATATTCCTTTAAGGACATCCGAAAAATCGCGAACCGTTACCGAACGCGGATGAGACTGTAATTCAGAAATATCTTTTGCAAGGGTTTCGATGTCCCAGCCGCGAATTGTATCCAATACTTTATATACATACAAAGACGCTCTTTTTAACTGGCCGTCGCGTTTTTTATTGCTTTTTGGAAACAGATTTCTTACCGAGTTAACCAGTCTTTCAATTTTATTGTAATACTCATTTAAGCGGTTGATGACAAAACGTGAATTTACATAATCAATAGGTTCTTTGAAGAACGAAAAAATAGAAGTAAGAACCTGCAGAGAAGTTTTTATTTCAAAAACAACCTGCCCTGCATATTTATCAATTTTTACTCTTTCTCCGTAACTGAGTTTTGCGGGTACTGAAGGATCATCTCCCGGATATGGTCCTGATCGTTTGACCTTTACATCGCCGGCTAATTCATCATCCGATACCAAATCTATTCGGCGGCGTTTCTTGCCGCCTGAAGTATCGTTCTTGCTGTTTTTTTTCTTGTCTTCATCCGGATCTCTTTCTGTTCCTACTTCGCCGCCAAGGAGTTGAGCCATGCGTTTAGCTTCTTCATCGTCTTTTACGCCTAATTTATCCCGGACGCGGCTTAATTCGCCCGGCGCATAAATCGCGTTATTATTCTTTTTTGCCATACTCACACCCGCAAATAAAGTTTTTCACCAATTCCAAAAAGGTTTTTCATTTGTATTTTTTCTCCTTCGGAATTTGCTAACATTCCATTAAAATACCCCAATGGAATGTTAAATTCGGCTCTTGTAAACATCAATTTAGCGCCGCTTTTATCCGGTTCTTTTGGGGTAAATGTTAAATCAACCATACCTTCAACATCCTGAATAATCCAATCTGCGTCAATTCCGTTTGGCATTGTGATTCGCACCGGCGGCAATGGGGTTAATTTCCCGTTTATCCACAAAGCGTTCTCGTTGTTTTTATTGTTATCTCTTGTTTGATTTTCGGCAATATGGAATCCAAAACGCCTGTTTTCTTCATCAAAACCAGCGGCGCTGCACATAGCTGTATGCATTCTGTATGGGAAAAACCCTTTGCAATCCCAAAAAACCCCCGAACAGGTTTCCTGTTTTAAGGTTATTCGTTTTCCTCCCAAAACCATGTCTCCTCTAACAGGGGCAAACGCTTTATAAACATACATTATTCTCTGCTTTGTGAATCCAATAGTAGCCGCCATCGGTGTAACATCCTGACTGTTCATATCATAAGCAAGGTGAATGGTCAACGGAGGGTGTTTTTTATTCGCCTCAATATTTATATCAAGCTTTACCGTGTCCGCGTCAAGCCAGCTATGGATACGGAAGAAAAAACTCATTGAATGGCTGTCTACAGAAGAATTTGCAAGACTGACAGGCAACTGCCAGCCTGTGCCCGGCATTATTTTTCTGTATAGATATTTTTGTTCTTTTTCCCTGTCATAAAGTAAAACCTGAGCCATTCTGTACATTTTTACATTACAAAAAATCGCATCCAACAGGAAATAATTATTATGTGCGCTAAAACATTGCCATTCTTTTATTCGTAAGTTTTTCGCCCATCGCGGCAGCGGATAATTGTAAGGTTTGCTAATCTCCTGTAAATCTACTTTTTCAAAAGCCTTGTTCCATGTCCCAATAATAGGGTTTCCGTCTACAACAGGCGAGGCAATAGGAGGCAGTATTTCCCTAGTGTACATCTATGTTGATTCTATCATACTTTGCGTATATTTGCAAAAAGGCTGGAAACAGATAACGTTAGGTCAATTTTATAATTCATAGTATTATTTTCTAAACTTGCAACCAAAAAAAACCTCTCGTGTCAAAATTACATCTTGACAAAATCAAGAAAAATGTAAATATTAGGAGTATGACAAAATATAAAATATTGTCAAAAAAATTATGGCTATTGAAATTATAGGAACAGGGAGAGCTGTACCGCCCAAAAGGGTCAGCAATGAAGAATTAACTACTCGGGTCGATACGACTGACGAATGGATTAGATCACATACAGGGATTGGTAATCGTTATATAGCGGATGAATCCGTAGCATGCAGCGATTTGGCTGTGGAAGCGGCGATAAACGCCCTTGCCATGTCGGCAGGTTATACCGGTGATGATCCCGCGGATAAATACAAAGCCGCGGAGGATGCAGCCGCTACTATCGATGTAATAATTCTAGCGACAGCTTCGGCGGATTATTTTGGAACTCCGTCTACAGCCTGTATTGTGCAGGAAAAGATTGGCGCTAAAAAAGCGGCGGCGGTTGACATTACCGCAGGCTGTACCGGTTTCGTATACGGATTTGAGATTGCCGCAGGGCTTTTGAGTATCAGCTCTGAACGTAAAAAAGCGCTATTAATCGGCTCCGAAGTTTTAACAAAAATGATTGATTGGAATGAGAGGAAAGTTTGTGTTTTATTCGGCGATGGCGCAGGAGCCGTTGTAATAGAAAAAACAGCGGCAGACGCAAATACACAGTCACCTAATCGGGGCGTTTTACATTCCATTTTACGCGCCGATGGCTCGGGCAGTGAAAGTCTTGTTATGCGAAGGGGCGGTACGCGAAATCCTTTTAAGATAGGTGAAATTATTAACTTGCCGGTCTGTATCGAAATGAACGGGCGGGAAGTATATAACTTCGCGGTAGGAGCAATAGCCGAAACAATAGAAGACCTTATGAAAGCGGGAAATATCAGTATTGATGATATTGCATGGATTATTCCTCATCAGGCTAACGCGCGGATTATTCAAGCCGCCAGAAGAAGACTGCATATTCCGGCGGAGAAAATTTATTTAAATATTGAAGAATACGCCAACACTTCATCAGCGTCAATACCAATTGCGTTAGACGAAATGAACCGAGGCGGTAAATTAAAGAAAGGGGATTTAATACTGACAGTAGGGTTTGGCGGCGGCCTTACCTACGGTGGAAATATAATAATTTGGTAAGTGTTAATTTCTTGACAATTTGAAATTGTCAGGGAATTTTAATTATACCGGTTTATCAAATATGATAAACATGTAATTAAGGAGTGAATGTGAATAAAAATAACGTTGTATATTTGTTTCCCGGACAGGGAGCGCAGTATTCAGGTATGGCGATGGATTTGCTTGAATCTGACGCTGTAAAGCGGCTTTTTAATACGGCGTCTGAAGTTTTTGGAAAAGACATAAAAGAACTGCTTCAGTCCGACTCCGACACTTTAAAGCGCACAGATATTTCCCAGCCCGCAATAACTGCCGCTAATCTGGCGGCGGCGGAATTTCTTAAAAGCAAAGGTTTTAGTCCCGCCGTCTGCGCCGGTTTCAGTCTTGGCGAATATTCCGCGCTGGTGTGCGCCGGAGTTATCAGCGCGGCTGACTGTTTCCGCCTTATAAAGGCAAGGGGCGAAGCAATGCAAAAAACCTGCGACCGTCTTCGCGAATTAAGCGGCGGCGACGCATCAGCGGCTCCGGGCATGGCGGCTGTAGTCGGTCTTGCCCCCTCTCAGATTGAAGAATTAATTGCAAAGTGGAGCAATGAAGGGTTAAAAGATTTGTATGCCGCCAATATCAATTCGCCCAAGCAGTTGGCAGTTAGCGGAACAGCCGCCGCGTTAGCTGAAGCGGAAACCCGTTTTAAAGAGGCGGGCGCAAAGCGCGTTATCCGTTTACAGGTAGCAGGCCCTTTCCATTCGCCGTTTATGGCTGACGCAACGGAAACTTTCCGCCCGGTGTTGGAAGCAGTCACATTCCGCGATCCAGTAATTACTGTTTTTTCAAATGTTACGGGAAAGAAAATTAATTCGGGCGATGAAGCGAAAAAACTCGCTTTACTTCAGATAACAAGCCCTGTCCGCTGGGTGGAAGAAGAGGCGGCCATAGCCGCCTGCGGATGTGAAGCTTGTCTCGAAGTCGGTCCCGGTAAAGTGTTGCAAGGTCTCTGGAAAGATTCAGCACCTACTGATGGTAGCGGAATTCCTGTTTTTGCCGCCGGAACTGCGGAAGATATATCTAAATTATAGAAATTTTTGATAAGAAAAATAAATTTAAGGAGGATTATTTTGGAACTTAACGGAAAAAAAGCATTAATAACAGGAGCTGGGCGCGGAATAGGAAAAACTATCGCCGATCTTTTTCTTGCTTCAGGCGCGGAAGTCTGGGGGCTTGATATTAAAGAGCCTGATGATTTAAACGCGCGTATTGAAAAGACAGGCGGAAAACTCCGCTGGGTCAGCGCCGATTTAAGCAAGTTAGGTGAAGTAGACGGCGTTATTGAAAATGTGATAAAAAGCTCCGGCGGTTTTGATATACTTGTAAACAACGCTGGTATTACAAAAGACAATCTTTCATTTAGAATGTCTCTTGAGGAGTGGCAAAAAGTAATTGATATAAATCTGTCCGCGGCATTTTTTGTCGCCCGCACTGTGGCAAGGGACATGATTCGCAAACGCGCAGGTTCGATAATTAATATGTCGAGCGTTATCGGCATACATGGCAATGGCGGGCAGGCCAATTATTCCGCAAGCAAAGCGGGATTAATCGGCATAACAAAAAGTTTGGCTAACGAAGTGGCAAGCCGCGGGGTGCGTGTAAATGCGATAGCGCCCGGTTATATTGAGACGGACATGACCGCTGTTTTGCCGGAAGAAGCCAAAAAGAAAATGCTTGATGTTATTCCTTTGAAGCGTCCCGGAAAGCAGGAAGATGTCGCCAATGCCGCGCTTTTCTTTGCTTCCGATGTTTCATCATATATAACAGGGCAAGTCCTGCCCGTAGACGGCGGAATGTTTTTTTAGGAGAAGAAAGTGAAGAAAAAAGTTGTAGTAACGGGAATGGGAATTATTTCACCCATTGGAAATAATGTTGAAGATTTTTGCGCAGCGCTGAAAGCTGGAAAAAGCGGCATTGGTAAAATAACTTCTTTTGACACTGCCGCATTTGACGTAACAATAGCCGGAGAAGTAAAAGATTTTGATCCAACCCAATGGATGGATAAAAAAGAAGCGCGAAAAATGTGCCGCTTTACGCAGTTTGCGGCAGCCGCCGCGGCACAAGCTTTGATTCATGCCGGATTAATGGGCGATACCAATGCGGAAGGCAAGCGTCCTGTAAAATGTAACGCTGAAAGAACAGGAATTGTAATTGGCAATGGTATCGGCGGATTTGAAGTTGTTTCTGAATCAATGAGAAAATTATTTTATGACGGTCCCAAGCGGATGCTGCCCCTAACCGTCCCCATGATGATTCCCAACGAAGCTGCGGGAAATATCTCAATGTTGTTTGGCGTAAAGGGTCCCGCCTTCACTCAGGTTACGGCATGCGCTTCAGGAACCGACGCTTTAGGGCAGGCGCTCGACCTTATCCGTGCAGGACGCTGTGATGTGATCATCGCGGGCGGAACAGAGGCTACCATTGTTCCGTTTGCCGTAGGCGGCTTTCAAATGCTCAAGGCGCTTTCTACCAAGAGATGTAATGAGCCTGAAAAAGCGTCCCGCCCCTTTGACGCGGATCGCGACGGCTTTGTAATGGGAGAGGGAGCCGGCATATTGATTCTGGAAAGCGAAGAACACGCGAAATCTCGCGGCGTGAAAATTATTGCGGAATTAGCGGGATACGGGGCGACAGCCGACGCGTATCACATAACATCCCCTGATCCGGAAGGAAACGGCGGCGCAAACGCGATAAAAATGGCTATTGCCGACGCGGAACTTAAACCTGAAGATATTCAATATTACAACGCACACGGCACTTCAACGGAAATTAACGATCCAACAGAAACCAAAATGATAAAAATTGCCTTTGGCGATCACGCCCGTAAGATGAAAATTTCCAGTACCAAGAGTATGCACGGCCACTGTATCGCCGCAGCCGGTGGCGTTGAAGCCATCGCCTGTATTCTTGCAATGCGCGACGGTTTTTATCCGCCCACAATTAATCTTGACAACCCCGCTCCCGAATGTGATTTGGATTATGTGCCAAATAAGGCGCAATACGGCGAAATAACAGCCGCCGCTTCCGGTTCGCTTGGTTTTGGCGGACACAACGGCGTTGTAGTATTTAAAAAATACAACGGTTAATAATAAGGAGTAAAAAATGAACGAGATTGAAAACCTGTTACCGCACCGCGCTCCGTTCCTCTTCGTAGACGAAATTGTCGAAGCCACGGACGAAAAAATTATTGCAAAGCATAAATTTACCGAAAACGAGTATTTTTTTAAAGGCCATTTTCCAGAGTACCCGGTCGTACCCGGAGTGATTCTTGTTGAAACAATGGCGCAATCCGGCGGCGCCGGCTTAAGAAAAATTAGCAAGCTGGGAGACGACGCTTTGTTCTTCTTTGCAAGCGTTGATAAGGTAAAATTCCGCCGCCAAGTCCGTCCCGGCGATGAAGTCCGCAGTGAAGTCATAAATCTTAGAGTTTCACCTAACATGATCAAACAGCAGGGTAAAGCTTATGTTGGCGATGAACTTGCCGCCGAAGCTGAGTGGATGTGTCTGGTTGGGAAAAAATAACCGCGTCCGTCATGGCGTAAAATAGGAGTTAAGTAATGCAAATAAAACCGATGATTAGAAGCAATATCTGTTTAAACGCCCATCCTGCGGGGTGCGCGGCCGGAGTACTAAAACAAATTGAATACGCAAAAAAACATTTATCCCCTGCGGAAGGCACGCCAAAACTTGTTCTGGTTGTCGGCTGTTCTAACGGTTACGGTCTTGCAAGCCGTATATGCGCAGGATTTGGATACAAAGCCGTCACAATCGGCGTCTCTCTTGAAAATGAACCGACGGAAAAGCGAACAGGCACGTCAGGCTTTTACAATAATCAGGCTTTTGACGCAGAAGCTGCAAAGGCGGGACTTGTCTCTATCTCTTTAAACGGCGACGCTTTTTCTGATGAAGTAAAATCTAAAACAGCCGAAGCGATCAGGCAAGCCGCTTCCAGAGCCGGCATACCTGCAAAGATCGATTTATTTGTTTATTCGTTAGCTTCTCCTGTAAGAACGGATCCAAAAACTGGCGTTATGTACAAATCGGTAATTAAACCGATTGGCAAAGCGTTTTCAGGAAAGACTCTTAACATGATGAATGGGACATTCAGCATGGCTGAAGCGGAACCTGCAAATGAAGAGGAAATTTCCAACACCGTGAAAGTTATGGGCGGCGAAGACTGGGAATTGTGGATGGATGCGCTTGATAAAGAGGGGCTTCTTTCACCGCAGACCCGCACTGTCGCTTACACTTACATAGGTCCTGAATTGTCGTGGGCTATTTACAAAAACGGAACCATCGGAAAGGCAAAAGAAGACCTTGAACGAGCCTGCCGCGAAATAAATAAAAAGTTTAAAGAACAGAAAAAAATTGGCGGCGCGTGGGTTTCCGTAAATAAAGCCGTAGTTACCCGCGCAAGCGCGGTAATACCGATTATCCCTTTTTATGTTTCATGCCTTTTCAAAGTCATGAAAGACATGGGTCTTCACGAAGGCTGCATAGAACAAATTACCCGTCTTTACCGCGACTTTCTTTATTCACCTAACGCCATAAAAGACGCAAGTTCAGTCCCCACAGACAGTGAAAACCGCATCCGCATTGACGATTGGGAAATGCGCGAAGACGTACAAAAAGCCGTTACGCAAAAAATGGCGGCTGTAACGCCTGAGAATGTGTTTGCGGAGACTGACATAAACGGGTTTAAGCATGATTTTTTGGAAGTGCATGGGTTTGATGTTGAAGGGGTAGACTACAATTCGGCTGCGCCGAATTGTTAAGGAGTTTTGCCAAAAAGCAAACTACAGTTTTTATTGTATTTTTTCCGGTGGCAAAATTTCATGCTTTTTTATGATGGTTTATGTTTGGCAAAACTCCTGACTATTTGTTAAAATTATAAACGCAACAGTGTCAAATACGAATTCACATCCAAAATTATTTTACCATTCTTTAGGTTTATTATTTGGCGGAATAATATTAAAAGTTTCTCCTGAAGGTTCTATGACAAAAAAGCCTTGTTTTAATATATACTCCTTTACATTGTCCATTATTACCACCCCGGCAACAGCACCCATAAATTTCCGTTTGTCGCCATGTAAATCGGCATATTTTCGCATTTTTTCAAGGCGTTTAATATGATCCTGCACATCTTCGGTGGTAGGTTTGGTTTTTACTTCGACAAGCATGGCTTTATCGCCGTTTTCCAGTTTAACATCAATTTCAAGGTGTATATTATTTGTACGATCTGAAACATCGGAATTAGGATTGGCTTGGGGGAAATCATATCCTAATTCCCTAAATTTCTCCCTGAGATTGGGTGCAATCATATATTCAACGATTTCGCCCATTCTGATACCGAGTTTCCCTAACTGTTTGTCAAGCCGTGCGGCATTTTCCTGCATTTTTTTATTAGTTTCCTGCATTTTTATGTCAGTTTCCTGCATTTGACGATCAGTTGCTTTTTGACTTTCAACAAGTTCTTCTTGCTTTTTGCTAACCCTATCCAAGATCGCCCACACAGTCTCAAAACTGGGGGTATTAGCTGTTTGTATTGCTTCCATGTTTTAGCTCCTATCTCAAATATAACACTTTTCATGGCTTTTTAAAACTGCAAAATTGAAATTCTACTTCAAGGGCGTTAGCAAGGCGTTCAAGCATTTCACCATAAGGAAATTTACGAGAAAGTTCTAAAAGCGCAAGACATTGAAGCGACATATTAGCTTTTTCAACTAATTTTTCCTGAGTTAACCTCTTTTTTCGGAGTATTTTTTTTAGCTTTTCAGCAAATATCTCTTTTATGTATATCATTAATTTGTTGTTTTTCGTCCACCATACAATAATAATTGTTTTTAGTAATTTACTTATTGCACCACATTAGAGTATTATCGTATGTGTTGTGATAGTCTTGAATTTTTTGCTATTATTTGGGATAAATTCAAGTAATTAAGCATATTAAATCACTTTTTTTGGAGTTTTAGCATGAAGAAAAACTTTTTTTTGACATTGACGTTGTTAACACTCATGGCAGTTGGAGTATACGCACAGTCCGAAAGTGATTTTGACACAGTTACCAGTAGTGATAGCAAATCAATTACTATTACAAAGTACAAAGGAAATGAAAAGGTTGTTATAATACCTGAAAAGATAAATAATTTACCTGTTTTCGTAATCAGTGATAATGCTTTTATCAACAATAAAAACATTACTAGTATAACAATACCGGACAGCGTTACCAGAATTAGAGGTGGTGCTTTTAAAGATTGCACTAAACTTTTAAAAATAACAATACCAAATGGTGTTATAATGATAGACATAAATGCTTTTTCTGGCTGCAAAAGTCTTAACAGTGTAACATTTGCAAGTGGTAGCAATATACAAGACACTAATTTTGGATTAGATGCATTTCCCGAAGGAAAAGATGGTGATGGTGGAAATACTTTAAAGACAGCATATAGTGTAGGAAAAGCAGGAACATACACGAGGCAAAAAAAAGGATCAACATGGACGAAAAAGTAAAGGAGAAATTAAAAATTACTTATTATATAATAAATATTTTTTTGGAGGTTTTGAAAATGGAAAGGAATGTATTTTTAACATTTTCATTATTAACGCTAATAACAGTTAATATATTCGCACAGTCTGAAAATTATGTTACCAGTAGTAACGGCAATTACATAACTATTACAAGGTATAAAGGAAATGAAACGGAGATTAAAATTCCTGAAATGATAAATAATTTACCTGTTTCCGTAATTTTTGATAATGCTTTTTATAATAATATAAACGTTACCAGTATAACATTTCCTGACAGCGTTACCTACATTAGTCATTATGCTTTTAAAGGTTGCACAAGTCTTAAAAGTATTAACATACCGGACAGTGTGACGTATATTGGATATGAAGCTTTTTCCAGTTGCACAAAACTTGCCAGCGTAACAATAGGAAACGGAGTTACAAGCATTGGGAGCAGCGCTTTTAAAAATTGCACCAGTCTTGAAAGCGTAACAATGGGAAACGGAGTTACAAGCATTGGGCTTTGTGCTTTTGATAATTGTACCAAACTTAAAAGTGTAACCATACCAAAAAGCGTTACGAGCATTGATGATTTCGCATTTTCCTCATGTAAAAATCTTACAAGTGTAACATTTCAAGGAAATAATATTTCATTTTCTTCTACTGCTTTTCCTGGCGACTTACAAAAAAAGTTCTTTTCACAATCAAATTCTGGAATACCAGGAACATATACTAGAACGGAAAATGATTATACATGGTCAATTCCGATAAAAGAATTCAGTTTATACGCACAATTCGAAAATGATTTTGAATTTAATATTATTAATGACGAAAAGGAGATTGAAATTATTAAGTACAAAGGGGACGCTAAGGAATTAATTATTCCAGAGAAGATAAGGAATATTCCGGTTACAAGACTTAAAGATGCTTCTTGGAATACAGGGAATAAAGGCGTTTTCTATGATTGTGAATTTGCCAGCGTTATTATTCCCAACAGCGTTATCTACATTGGAAATTATGCTTTTAGCAGTTGCGATAATCTTACCAGTATAATCATACCCAATAGCGTTGAAATAATTGGTGAAAAAGCTTTTAGTAACTGCGATAGTCTTAAAAGCGTAACCATAGGGAACAGCGTTACAAGTATTAAGAAATACGCTTTTTTTAGATGCTACAGTCTTTCCAGAGTAACCATAGGAAATAGTGTAAAAATTATTGGTTACGGTGCTTTTTCTGAATGTTTTCGTCTTACCAGCATAATCATACCCAACAGTGTTAAAAGTATTGAAGAATTTGCTTTTTCCGGTACAGGACTTACCAGCGTAACCATACCGAAAAGTGTTACAAGCATGGAGGATGCTTTTTATTCTTGCGACAGCCTTACCAGCGTAACTATACTGAACACCAGCATTGGGAAAAGCGCTTTTGCAGGGTGTAAAAAACTTACAAGTGTAACCATAGGGAACAGCGTTACAAATATAGAGAAAAAAGCTTTTTACGAATGCGAAAGCCTTACCAACATAACCATACCGAACAGCGTTACCAGCATTGGTGAAGAAGCTTTTATGTATTGCTATGGACTTACAAGCGTAACAATACCGGACAGCGTTACCAGTATTGGAAATGGCGCTTTTTACGGTTGTTTCAGACTTACTAGCGTAACATTTCAAAGGACAAACACAATTATTGAATTTAATAGTTTCTACGGTGACTTACTTTCAAAGTATTTAAGCGGAGGAATAGGAACGTATACAACACAAATTACAGCAAGACTAGTAGACAACGATAATATATGGACGAAAAAGTAAATGTTTAATTTATAAAAGTATATATACTAATATAAATATTTTTTGGAGGTTTTGAAAATGGATATTAAAGAAATTTCTAATGCAATTATGGAATTATTTAAAAAATTAAATTATAAAGAAGGTGCTGTTTTATTACCACAAATGATTCTTAAATTTTATCAAGATTTATCTACCCCAGAAAAAGAACTTTTTGATTATGCAATTCATGATCTGAAAAGCCAAAATTTAATCACTATTGAAGATGCAATAAATAGTAAACAATACAGGCTTACAAAAACTGGTTATGAATATATTTACAATAAATAACGCAACATTGTCGGTTAACAAAGTAGTATCCGACATCATTTTTAAAATGCGATTAAGATGTATGCCTAATAAAATACTTGAGGGGTGGCCGAGAAAAAAGTGCCGCGCCCCGTCGCGGTGCTTTTTTCTCGGTCAGGACCCCAAGTAAAATCTTTAGGCATACATCTTGCCCCCACTTCTAAATAAAGTATCGCATGGTAAATATGTTCGTGTGGTTCGTGGTAAAAATTCTTCTCTTTGTTCCTCTGCCTAGCCAAATCTAAATCTTCACTTCCTTAACCTTCCCCTGCACCCCAATCTCAAAAAATTTAACAATTAATGGTTTATCCAGTGGACATTCAATAACAGCAAAAGAAGCGCCTATCTTGTTACTTCGCGGCCGCCCCACGCTTCCGGGATTGATAAACGCAATGCCATTTACTACTTTATAATGGGGAATATGAGTGTGCCCATATAACACCGCGTCCGCTCCCGCGTTTTTTGCGGCATTTATAAGAAAATTATACCCGCTGTATAAATTGTACCGGTGTCCGTGGCATATAAAAAAATGACGTTCAGCAAAATCAAAAGCCAGGGTTTCCGTCATTGAAACCCCAAAATCGTTATTCCCCATGACAAGTTTCCAGTCGGTAAAAAAACCTGTCTCGTCCGCAGCAAACTCCAGGTCTGAGATACCGTCTCCAAGGAACGCCGCAGCATAAATAGTGTCATTCGGCGGAAGGTGATCTTTTGCCCAGTTGAAAACCGTTTTAAGAGCCCTGACATTGCCATGTGAGTCCGAAAACACAAGGAGTTTTTTACTGTCCATAATTTAAAAAATTAGGCGCCGCGTGAGTTGCGTCTGGAACTGACAAAGCGGGAAAAGTCGTTGATGTTTTTAACTGTTATGCGATCCGGGAAAATTTCTACGCGCCGCTGGTTTACAAAATGACCTAGAATATCTCGCGCTTCGTTGACGCTCATTCCCGCCCAGTGAGCTACTCCTTCGACTGTGGTTTTAAATTCACGGCGTTCGCTGGTTTTATCAATATCAGGCTGAGTTTCATCAAGCATAAGAAATACGTCCGCGATTTTTACCTGCGGCTCAGGCAGAGTAAGAATCATAAAGCGGCGTTTGGAATCGTATATGCGTTTGCAGAACATTTTTAAAAGTTTCAGGGCAATCTGCGGATTTCCAAGGAGCAGGATTTCAAAATTCTGCGCATTAAATTCCAGCACTTTTACTTCATCAATCGCAATGGCCGTCGCAGAGCGGGGTGAGTTTTCTAAAATTGCCATTTCACCAAACATTTCGGAGGGCTGCAGAATATCCAATGTCCGTTCAATATCCCCGACAAGCTTAACAAGCTGTACCCTGCCCGATTGAATCAAATAAAAAGTATCGCCAGGTTCAAACTCGGAAAATATAATTTCTCCCTTAGGAAAAGTGCGTGAAAAACGGCCAAACGCGGCCAAATCCATAGCCATTTTACGCTCCCAGGGCGCTAAGCGCCTTTCTTGTTTTTTCGATAGTGGAATCGTCTCCGCCCATTGAAACAATCTTTTTATAGAATGCTACCGCCTGATCTTTTCTGCCGGATTTTTCGTTGCATTGACCCATAATAAACATGGTTTCCAATAATTCAGGATGCTTTGGAAATCTGGTCAGCATACCGGTATAATACTTTAAACTTTCGTCAAACTTATTCAAAAGGAACATACAATGGCCAATCTCGAAAGACGCTTTCGCAGATAAATCAGGATCGGCATTACTGTCCACAATTAATTTAAAAGACATGAACGCTTCCTGATACTTCCCCTGCGAAACAAGACCCATGGCGTCATAATATGCTTTGGTTTCTTTCTCCGTATTTTTCTGTGGTACCGGCGCCGACGGCGCAACAGGAGCGGCATTACTGACAGAAACGCTTGGTCCCTTGCCGTCGCCGTAACGGTTCAAAGCGTTTTCTGCAATTTCCATATTTTTAGCAGCCTGAATCGCGTTCTTCCCCGAAGGATAAAATGTCAAATAACGGCTAAATACGTGTTTTGCATGGGTAAAGCGTTTGTTTTTTAAATAAAATTCGCCAATATTGTAAAGACCGTCGGCAGGCGGTTGTTCTTCTTTTGCCATTACTTTGGATACCTGTTTATGAACGCGCCTCATCTGGTTTGAAAAAACTTTTAACATTTTCATTATTATTCTGGAATTAGCCATTGCGACTGCTTCAAATTCGGGAACTGTAAATATCATTACGCTGGTATCTGAAAGAGCGACGGCGTTTTCTTCGCGCGCATAGCGTCCTAATGCTGATTTTACTCCGAAGAATTCTCCGGGCTGCACAGGATCTCTTACATCGGCTCCGGTTTCAATGTCTTGATAGACAAGACTTACTTTTCCGGACTGTAAGATGTATATCTTGTCAGCTGGGTCGCCTTTAAAGTAAATAAGAGAACCTGAACGATATTGCGCTGGTTTTGGCATTACGCTCCTTCCTGTGCCGGTTCAAACGGTAAATAATCCAGTATCTTTTTAAAACCGATCTTTTTCCTTACATCGTTGTAAAGTCCAGCCGGGTCGCCTTTTACAAACATCTCTCTGTTTCCAACTTTTATTTGCGTATAATCTGAAGGCAGTTTTCCATTAAAAATATCCATAAAACGCATCTCGCCGTATATCGGTTTTCCCGCCAGCGTAAGTAATTCTATGTCTTTCATATCGGCGTTGACAAAGTTTTCATACGGATCGCTGTTTTTGCCTTTCATGACAATAATGTCACCTAACAAACCTTCTTCCAGAGCGCCAACCTTGTCCTGCATTCTAAATGCTTTTGCCGCGTTAATTGTAACCATTTCGAAGAGCTTTTTCGCTGGAAGATCTTCGCCATAAAGTTTTTGATACAATTCCCTGTCGTATTTCATTTCCTCAAGAATGTTTGCTGAACCTGAAGCTGATGAATCTGTTCCGATTGTAATGTTAACTCCCGCTTTGAGCATCTTTCGTATTTTTGCTGTCACATTAAACATGAACATATTGGAAAAACCGCACCATGAAACACTTGCTCCGGCTTTTGCGGTCTTTTTTATATCTTCATCGCTAAAAGCGATACAGTGAACAAACAGGCAATGGTCGTCCAGCACATTTAATTTTTCCAATTTTTCAATGCTGTGCATGGCTTCGTCGTCAAAACCTTCGCTAAGGTGTGTGATAAAAGGCCAATTTTTTTGTTTCGCTTTTTTATGCTCAATTTCTATACCCTCACCCCATTTAAGATCATAAGAAGAACATTCATGCTCGATACAATATTCCTGAATTGCCCTGATTGGCAGGGTGGGCAGTATTTGACTGTTTAAATTGTGTACAAAATGATCGTTAACCGTCGTTACGCCGGAAAACAGGCATTTATATCCTGAAAGGGCGTAGAGATCTTCCCTGCTCAATTTAGAGCGTTCCTTGAACATCTCCGACGCTTTTAAGTCATTATCCCATGGCAGCCATGTAAGGTAGAAAGTCCCCTTTTTTGGACCTACAGGCGGACGGTAATTCCCCTGCAAATGGTCATGGGTATTTATTAATGAAGGGTACACAAAAGATTTTCCCTTCAAATCGATTTTTACGATACCGTCCGGAGAAACGATTTTTTCCCCTTTTACTCCCAAATCACCGGTATGTGCTTTTTTACCCGGGGAGACAATCACCCCGTTTGCCAAGACATACTCAAACACTTTAAAGACCGTCCTTACCTGAAAAACTCTCTATACTACAATTCTATTGACAAATATCCAAAAAATCAATGTTTTGGGCTTTACTATTAATATTGCGCATAAAAATTGAACAAAAAAATAAGCCCCACAGATCTTCTTTTTATTATCGGTAATTTGTGCAAAAATTGGCAAAAATTTGATACAATATTTACAAATGATAGATTTTCACACACATTCTAATATTTCAGACGGGGATTTACCTCCTGCCATACTTATTAAAGAGGCGGTTAAACATGGTCTTACCGCCCTTGCCTTGACTGATCATGATACTATCAACGGACTGGAAAGCGCAAAAATAGCCGCAAAAAAGGAAAATATTCATTTTATCCCCGGAATTGAGGTAAATATTAATTGGACAAGGGGAAAATCCACGAATGATATTCCGCATGGCGTTCCCGGACTTGGTCCCGGCGGTGAGTTTCACTTGTTAGGTTTGGGGATAGCTTCGCCAACTCCGGCTTTTATTTCCGCCATTGAAGGTCTTGCGCACCGCAGGGAAATCAGAAACCGGGAGATTATTGATCGGATGGTTGAATTGAGCATGATTAGTCCCGGCGGGCAGGATGCTACATGGGATGAGCTTTTGACTATTGCCGGAAAAACGTCATTTTCCAAAAGATCAGGTAATTCGCTTGGACGGCCTCATTTTGCTGCATTGCTTATCAAACATAAAATTGTAAAAAACGTGAATCAGGCGTTTGCCCGCTATCTTGGAGTGGGAAAACCTCTCTATGTGCCGAAAGAGGGGTTAGTTTTTGAAGAAGCCGTTACTCTGATACGCGAATCCGGCGGCATTCCCGTCCTTGCGCATCCAATCTCGCTCTTTGTAGCGTGGGGACGCCTTCCCGACCTAATAAAAACTTTAAAAGACATGGGACTGATGGGGCTTGAAGCGTGGCATCCCACAGCTAAACAGGGCTCCTGCCGCCGGCTTGAAACCCTAGCCAGATCTTTAGGGCTCTACGTTACCGAAGGCAGCGACTTCCACGGCTCAATTCGCCCCGACAGAAAACTGGGCTATTCCTCAAAAGGCAGAAAAATTGACGATTCTCTCTTAGACGCTATTCCTGAACTACTGCAATTCAAGTAGTAGCGTTTTCGATACTTTCCTTAACCCATTCAGGGTGTTTTTTTGCGTAATCTAAAAACTGTGCCATGATGCTTGTATACCCTTTCCCTAATAACTTCCACCATCTAACAGTTCCTGCTTCCAGCCGTAAAGAATACATTTTTCGTACTTTTCTTTTGCGTCTTTCTTCCGCTAAACGCCTCATTTCTCGCAGTTCTTCGCGGGTACATTTTCGATCATCGCTGTAATCTATAGGGCTGTTTTCCATTTCTTCATACATTGCTAAATCTTCTTCTGTTAATGGCTCGGTTCCATCTGATGTATGTCTAACGATACCCATAAAAATAATCCTCCTCTTCGTATTTATCTGCTTTTCGGGCGGAAATAATTCTAATAAAATTATCTCTTTCCGTAAAAATAACTGAAAGTAATTTCAAACCTGAAAAACCAATAATTTTCAATCGCTCTTCAAAGATACTGTGTTCAATATCAATCATTTCAATTCGTTTTGGATCAAAGAAAACTTTTTTTGCCAGTTCAAAATTAATTTTATGCTTTCTTATGTTTTTGACGTTTTTTTCTTCGTCCCATTCAAAATCTATATTCATTATAATCCTCCTAAGAATTTTTGTCAAGACGTTTGTCAAGACAATTTGTCAAGACAAATGTCTTGACACTGACAGAATGTCAAACTGACAATATGTCAAAGGGACAGAATATCCCAAGGATCTTCTCCCAGACGACGGTGATGAACCGCCTCCAGTATGTGTTCAGTTTCAAGAACATCTTTTCCCTCAAGGTCAGCGATTGTTCGGGCTACGCGTAAAATCCCGTGGTAAGCCCTGCCTGAAAGCCCCAGCTTTGAAACTGCGGCATGAAACGCGCTTTCAGCTTTTTCGCTCATCGGGCAAAGGGCGGCGGTTTTTCCCGCAGGAAGCATGGCATTGCGGCGGATACCCGTACCCTTAAAACGCTCCCGTTGTATTTCAACTGCCGCCCTGACCCTTTTTGAAATAGCGGCGCTGTTTTCCCCGTATCCAGAATTGTTGTGTGCGCCCATCTCTTCAATCTTTGGCGGCAGTACAGCGGCTCTTATTTCCACGCGGTCAAGCAACGCGCCGCCAAACTTGCGCCAGTAACGGTTGATTTCTTCAGGGGAGCAAAGGCATGCGTTTTCTGTACCGCGTAAACCCAAGCGTCCGCAGCGGCAGGAATTTGCGGTTAGCAGCAATTGAAATTCCGCCGGAAGACGTACCGGCCCTTCTGCCCTGACAATGCTTATTACCCTGTCTTCCAACGGTTCGCGAAGGGCTTGCAAAACATTGATTCTAAACTCAGGCGCTTCATCGAGGAATAGCACGCCAAAGTGGGCAAGACTGATTTCTCCGGGGCGCGGAATTCTGCCGCCGCCGAGGATGCCTTCCGCGCTTGCAGTATGATGAGGCGCTCGAAAAGGAGGGCTTGTAATTAACCGGTCGATAAAACCGTTGCGCGGACCTGCAAGACTGTGAAGGCGCGTAACTTCCACAGCCTCATCGGGAGTGAGCGGCGCCATGATTGACGGCATACGCCGCGCAAGCATTGTCTTTCCCGCGCCGGGAGGACCAAAGACAAGCGTGTTGTGTCCTCCTGCGGCGGCAATTTCCAAAGCACGTTTATAAATTGTCTGCCCGCGAACATCAGCAAAATCGCCGCAATCTTCCGCTCCCGCCGCCGCGTTAGCTGACAAATTTGCCGCACCTGCCGCTGTCGGCGCGGCTGATGAAAATACCTCGTCAAGCGATTCGGGAAGGACGCCGTTTTTTTCTCTCATGACCAGCGCGTGAACCGCGCCTTGTAAATTTTCCGCGGCGGTAAAATGTACGCCTTTATCAGTTAAAATCGCAGCTTCAGCCGCATTTTGCGCGGGAACAATAAATTCGTGTATACCTTCGGCAACTCCCGCCGCAACCGCCGCAAGAACGCCGCGCACAGGACGTATCCTGCCGGACAGTTCAAGCTCTCCCATAACAAGCAAGTTTCCCGAAATAGCGATTATTCCAGCAGCAGCCATTACCGAGAGCGCTATTGACAGATCGAGCGCGGCTCCGTCTTTTCTTAATCCTGCGGGAGCCAGATTAATTAAAATCCTGTCAAGCGGAAAACTGAACCCCGAATTTCTAAAAGCCGCACGCACCCTGTCACGCGCTTCCCTGACTGCTCCCTCCGCAAGCCCTGAAATATCAACGCCGGGAATTCCCCTGCGTATATCCGACTCAACCCGGACAATGATTCCGCCGGCCCCTGAGGGCATAAATGTAAACACACCCATAAAATCTCCTGCCTATATATGGCGTGCAGATGCATGACGCTTGACCGAAAATGAGATTTTTTTGAAAAATTTCACACAAAGATCACGAAGGTTATAAGATCACAAAGGGAGGAGAGGGATTATTGTCCGAATGTTATATATGAGCTTCACGATAAGATAACGGAGATGCATATAGATACTTTTCAAGACGGTAGCGGGCTTGTGCTTCTTCTTCGGTTTCCGTTCCATCGATTACTTTTTGAACATCAAACCTGAATGAATGTCCTTTGGCAGTTTTTTCTTTTAAATGGTCAATAAAAACATTACGATTATATTTTTTTCTGTACTGACGGATTCTTTCTGCCATTGTATTGCTAAGTGTTTTTTCTATCGGCTTGATAGTTACTTCTACACGGCTATTCCATATTTCTTTAGGAATATTGAAAATGGGTAATAGTTTTTCAACCTCAAATAATCATTATATTACAAACAGGAAAGGTTATCTACCTTTATTCTCAAATTTTATCATTAAAAATAGGTGGGATGGAGTGTTTCCAAAATTCAAGTAATTCCCCTTCTTATATCCGTCTCAATTCGGACAATGATTCCGCTCAAATTATATTATTACCAATTAGTAGTATTTCATATATAACATAAATTTGAGTTGTATACTAAACTTTAGTTCATATACAAGATGTTAAGCGCAATAAATATTGAATTAGTAGGAAAAATAATCTAAATAAAAAAATAATTATTCAAAATATGGGGCTAAATATTTTATGATATTATTAAATATAGCTTGACAATAATATGATATTGGAAAATAATGTTTTTGGAGGAAAAATGGCAAGCGATTTAGATTATGTTCAATATGTTATTGACCAAATAAAAACAAATGGAAAAATAACATATAAAAAAATGTTTGGGGAGTATTTAATATATTTAAATAATAAACCTGTCATAATGGTTTGTGATAATACAACATTTGTAAAAATGCTTGATTGTATAAAACCTTTAATGGAAAATGCAGAAACAGGATTTCCATATAAAGGGGCAAAAAAACATTATATTATAAATGTAGATGATAGCGAATATTTAAGTAATGTTGTAATAATTTTAGAAAAAAATGTACCAATACCAAAAAAGAAAAAGAAAAAATAATGAAATAAATTATATAATAAAATTAATTAAAATAAAGAATTATATAAAAGCAATTTTTACTTCGCCTAACAGGTCGGTATATGCATCGCCGCCTTCGGCGGCTTGGGCTACGAAAAACCGTGTTTGGGTGTGCGCTAGGCGCTAGAACACCCTCTGCACGGTTTTTCTCCGCCACATTTTTTTGCGCCCGTAAAAATGCTTCGCATTTTTCCTCATCGGGCGCAAAAAAACGTCAGTTACCTCCGGAACGTTGTGCGACATAAATATTGGATTTGTCGTAATTTGAACAAAAAAACAATTATTGTCGTGTACTGGACAAAAAAATAGAATTTGTACAGATAATAATGTATCATTTTTATTCAAAAAAGGTATAGTAAATAATTTATGGTATAGAATCTAAAAAAGGGGTTATATGAATAGGCTTTATGAAATTCCATTGGTTTTTAATTTGCCAGTACTTGTACCTTCATGGATTATACAGGATTTAGTTATTATTATTCTTGGAATAATGACCGTAATTTTTATAATAAAAAAAGAAGAACATCCCATTTCTATTTTACTTGAAATTGTCTGTTTCATTTTTCTTTACGCCGGTATTTATGAAAATTTAGCTATGGTTATGGGCTGGTATGGTTTTGGGCGTTCTATAGTAATGATTTTCAATGTTCCTATAACAGTTCCTCTCATTGAAATTTTATTTGTCTATGCCGGAATAAGGTTCGGACAG
>Ga0268262_10000427_pt1 | contig 55631 bp, 57 predicted proteins | sample TergutNc150P3_FD_190354 | JGI IMG/M metagenome (GOLD analysis project Ga0268262, IMG submission 190354) | Nasutitermes corniger P3 segment gut microbial community from laboratory colony in Florida, USA - Nc150 P3 (SPAdes) (version 2) | ecosystem: Host-associated > Arthropoda: Insects >... | reverse complement strand
TGCAGGAGCGGATTGAAAATTGGCAGGGCAGGGCAGTATCCGGCAATTCGGGTTTTGTCGTGCAGGTAGGCGATTCCGTCGCTTCCGTTTACGGTTTGTCCGGCGCTGTCTACGGAGAGCAGGTTGAGTTTACGTCCGGCGCGACCGGTATCGTTCTTAATCTTGAGGACGAGAACACGGGCGTCGTTATCTTGTCCGGCGAGAATCTGGTGAAAGAGGGCGATGAGGTGAAAGGAACGGGCAAAGTCGTTTCCGTTCCGGCGGGCAATTCTCTGTTCGGCAGAGTGGTAAACCCTCTCGGCAAAGCCGTTGATGGCAAGGGCCCGATAACCGCCGAAGAGTACTTGCCCATTGAAGCTCCCGCCGCGCCTGTGATTGACCGAGGCGGCGTGGACACTCCTTTGCAAACTGGAACGATTTCCGTAGACGCTATGATTCCTATCGGGCGCGGTCAGAGGGAACTTATCATCGGTGACAGGCAGACGGGAAAGACTGCGATCTCTATCGACACGATCATCAATCAAAAGGGTAAGAACGTTATCTGCGTGTACTGCGCCATTGGGCAAAAATCTTCTTCGACGGCGGCGCTTATCGGTAAGCTTGAGGAACACGGCGCGATGGACTACACCTTTGTTGTGTTAGCGTCCGCATCGGATTCAGCCGCCCTTCAATATATTGCACCTTACGCCGCTGTCGCTATGGCGGAACATTTTATGCGTCAGGGTAAAGACGCTCTCGTTATCTACGACGATCTTTCCAAGCACGCTGTCGCCTACCGCACGATCTCTCTGCTCCTTCGCCGTCCTCCCGGTCGCGAGGCTTTCCCCGGCGACGTTTTTTATCTGCACTCCCGTCTTTTGGAACGCGCGGTAAAACTCTCTCCCGAAAAAGGCGGCGGCTCCATCACGGCGCTTCCCATTGTCGAGACTCAGGCGGGGGACATTTCCTCTTACATTCCGACTAACATAATTTCAATTACGGACGGTCAGATCTTTCTTGATTCCGAATTGTTCAATTCGGGTTTCCGTCCGGCTATCGACGTTGGTCTTTCGGTTAGCCGTGTCGGCGGAGCCGCCCAGACAAAAGCGATTCGCAAGATTTCCGGCCGCATCAGGCTTGACCTCGCCCAGTACCGTGAGATGGCGGCGTTCGCCCAGTTCGGCAGTGATTTGGACAAGGCGACTCAGGACAAACTCGCGCAGGGCGAGCGTCTGATGGAAGCGCTCAAACAGCCGCAGTTCGCTCCGTACGCTATGGAAGAGCAGGCGGCGGTTTTGTTCCTCGCCGTTAACGGCTATCTCATGGACGTTAAGACTGAAGACGTTTCTTCGTTTATCAAAAATTATCTTTCGTATTTGAAAACTCAAAAGGCGGATTTGTTGATCAGCATTGCGGAGACGGGCGTTATTTCGCCTGAACAGGAAAGTGAATTGCGGGCTTCGGTGGAAACGTTTAAGAAACAGAAGGGTTAATATTAATTGTAACGAATAAAAGATTTTCTCCGTTGTTTACAGCCATGCCTTTCATAATTTGCGGGAATTTTGCTCCTAGTTCTTTAGTTGTATAGTGCTGCCCTTTTATTACTTGCCCACCATTGATTGTTTTTATCATTTATTCCCACCTTAATAAACCTCGTCCCTACGCCCCATACAGAGGCGCGGGAAGAGTTTAAGTTACGTTAATTGTCTGTAAAATACGCCATTTTACCCATCATGCCGCCTGCTACAAACTTGTTATTACCATAGGCTATTACTTTGATGTCTGCTTTATGTGTAGATCCAGTACTATCGACGAAGTTAAATAAGTTTCCAATATTTACGACTGTCCATGTTTCGCCATCCGTTGATGTCGCCATTTTGCCATAATCTCCACCTGCGACAAACATATTATTTCCAAATGCGATTGCGTTGATGGAGGATGTGTCGAATGTGCTGTTTGAGACGGCTGTCCATGTTGTGCCGTCTGTTGAAGTCGCCATTTTTCCGCTACTGCCAACTGCGACAAACTTGTCGTTGCCATAGGTGATTGCGATGATGTAACTTGTGAAGACGCTTTGCGTTACTGCTGTCCATGTTGTGCCGTCTGTTGAAGTCGCCATTTTTCCGCTACTGCCAACTGCGACAAACTTGTCGTTGCCATAGGTGATTGCGTTGATGCTTTCAATATTGTTATTGGGAAATGTGCTGTTTGTTACTGCTGTCCATGTTGTGCCGTCTGTTGAAGTCGCCATTTTTCCGCTACTGCCAACTGCGACAAACTTGTCGTTGCCATAGGCGATTGCGTTGATGCTATAATTTAAGAATATGCTGTCTGAGACGGCTGTCCATGTTTCGCCGTCCGTTGAAGTCGCCATTTTGCCGTCAGTGCTACCTGCGACAAACTTGTCGTTGCCATAGGTGATTGCGTTGATGCTGTTATTAATGCCATTGGAAAATGTGCTGTTTGTTACTGTTGTCCATGTTGTGCCGTCTGTTGAAGTCGCCATTTTTCCGCTACTGCCAACTGCGACAAACTTGTCGTTGCCATAGGCGTTTGCGTAGACTCCATTTTTACCGAAAACGCTGTCTATGGATATCCATGCGTTTACAGTAACGACTGTGCTTGTCTTGCTTTTGTATCCTGCTGCACTTACGGTTACGGTATAACTACCTTTCGTTGTCGGCGTATATTTGTTTGGGTTTGTTGTTGTTGCTGTGCCAATATTGCTCCCATCTTTATTCCACTGGTAACTTACGATTTCGCTTCCATTATACGTTGCTGTCAAATCCGTGTAGGCTAAAACATTTGTTGTCGGGCTGACAGTGATTGTCCCTGACAGTTCGGGTAATATTACAGTAACGGCGTCGCTAGTCTTGCTATTGTATCCTGTTGCGCTTACGGTTACGGTGTAACTTCCTTCCTCTGTCGGTGTATACTTGTTTGGGTTTGTCGTTGAAAACGTTCCAATATTGCTACCGTCTTTATTCCACTGGAATCTTACGGTTTCTTTTCCGCTATATGTAGCAGTCAATTCCGTAGTAAGGCCTGTGGAAAGGTTGATAGTGATTGTACCTGTCAGGTCTTTGTTTCCACCACCAGTGCCGCCACCGCCATCTCCTCCGCCTCCGCAAGCCATTGAAAATCCGATTACCGCCACAATGGCGACAATCCCCAAAACTTTAATTAAGTTTTTCATACAAAACTCCTTTCATGTTTGATTTGTATTAATAAAACTATCACTATGAATATGTTTCAAAAAAACGACCGTTTAATCTAAACAATATTCAAATGATCTTATTAACAGGAATTATGGCTATTTTAAATAAATATTGTATAAATTAATAATTTCACTTGACAAAAAGTTAAATATTATGGTATTATTTTAATGTATTATTAATTCACTATTGATCAATATAAACGGTCGTTTAATCTCGTCAAAAGATAGCAACGTAAATCCATGAAATAGACAATGTTGCCGCTTTTTGCCATTTGCCACAGGGCGTGGGATTTATTCCTAAAATAAAGACTGAAAAAAAGCTTTCACTAGGTTTTAGCCGGATAGCGCAAATGCCTAACTGGCGGATAAGGTGATTAGGAGCGTTCATAGATGTATGCCTTTTATTTGAGACTGAAAAATATCTCTCGCTAGGTAATAGCCGGAGTACCGCAGAGACCTGCGGGGGGCGCATGGTGTTTGGATTACCTACTAGTGTACTGCTTAAAATAGACAACAAAATGTAGAATTTGTAAGTTTATCTGTAAAGAGCGAAAGTGCAAAAATATGTTAAAAATGTATGGTTTTCAACCGTTTTTTATTTTTGCGTATATTTGCGGGAGAGGTTTTTTGTTTTATGTTTCGAATAGTACACTGGCCATGCCAAAGCATGCGTAGACTAATCCAAACAGCAATCTAGCCCCCCGAAGGGCTTTGCGGTATCCGGCTATTATTTATAGAGATAATTTTTTGCGGTTAGAAAGATTTAGGCATACATCGTATTATCTCATAACAATTTAACTCACGAGAGGGCGTTGCGGTTCCTAAGTATTAGGCGGTTTTCGGCTCGGTGTCTTTGTTTTCTTTCTTGTTCGAAACTACCGCATAAATAGTTACTATTATTGCCGGTATTAATGGCATACAAAGCAAAATAATGAGATTCATTTTTCTCCTCCTGCGTTTGTCAGCGTAATAACTCCCAATACGATAAATATTAACGCAACTCCTCCGCCAATCAAAAGTAGTGTTAAACGGTCAAAATCGCCTTTAATTATTGTACCGAGTACAAGGCTGGCAAAGGTGAGGTTTCCAAAATTAACCAGTACTTTGCCAATTTCTTTTAGCGCTCTTTGTCTTTTGCTTGGTTCTTTGCCTTCCATATATTTAATATAGCATTTTTATCCGAAATTAACAAGCGAATAAATTACTGAGGGCGTTACTTACACATGAGGTACAATGATTATGAGCGTTCTAAAAGGGTGGCGTTTTTTAACAAAGAATAGCAATCCGGCGAAGTTAGATTGCCGATTGCACTAACTAAGATGAAGATAATCGGGCTGCCATTTCCTTGCGAACCATTGCTCCGATTATCTGGGCAGGAGTCTTTCCGGCGGCTTCGGCAAGGACGTGTATGTAGTTTGCGGCTACCGCATCAAGGCTTTCCAGTAGAAACCGCTGACGAGCAAACATACCGGGTCGCGAAAAATTTACCACAGGGGTTTCCCGTGTCCATTTATCGTCCAATGCGGCATATTCTTCATCGGTAAACCTATGCCTAAACGCTGACGGAACGAATTCTATCTTTGGCTCCATAATTATAGTTTATCACATAATATAATAAGAGAAAAGACGTCACACATGGCAGAAAATGCCCATTTTTGCTGTTTTTTGGCTTGTTTGCCACAAGGCAGATTTTGGGAAATTCCCATAATGTTGAAAATATGGTATAATAGAAATATGAATGTTGGCATAAGTTTTGTACCTTCCGCTTTTGACCACAAAGTGAGCGAGGAAGATATAAAAATGGCGTTCGATAAGTGCCAATATGATGGTTTTGTTGACGAGGATGACCCAGACGCTGATAATAAAAATCTGCTTATCGGTTTTGATCGTCAAGCGAGACTTCTTGAAGTTTTCTATAATGTTCTTGAAGACGGCAGTATAAAGGTATTTCACGCAATGAGATGCCGTTCCCAGTTTTTACGGCTGCTAAGAAATAGGAGATGAAGATGAAAGATAACCTTGAAAAGAAAAGCGAACATGAAACAACGTTTCATGATTTGACCGATGAAGAATACGCAAAATTATCTGAGAAATGGACGAAAACCACGCCCAAGATCGGCCCCAACGGTTCTGGTTACTTTTCACAATGCAAAGCCGCCGCCCACACGGTAACGATTGATGATTTTTCGGCGGATTATTTGACGGTTAAAGCAATGGACACCCATAAAACCCCTGCGGAAATCATCAGCGAAATGGTACATGAGCGAATAGCGGCTTCAATGTAGTTACAGGTTATGAATTGGCAGGTAGTGCCTGACACCTTTTCGGGGAGAATAACTTGAAAATGTCGGGGATTACAAATAAATAGGGTTTGTAATAAATAACAAACCAAGAAATGAGGAGTAGAAATAAATGGCGAATTTACGCGACGTGCGCCTGCGTATGCGGGCGGTTGAACAGACATTGCAGGTAACAAAAGCGATGAAACTCATCTCGACCGCCAAAATGCGCAAGAGCAGAAAAATGTTAAGCGACGCCGAACCTTACTTCAGAAGAATCACAAAATCGATGTTTGACATTCTTTCCGGCACCGGCCATTTGCAAAGCCCCTTCGTCCGCAAAACGGATCAAAGCGCTTCCCGTTCGGCAATTATCGTGGTAACCAGCGACAAAGGTCTTGCCGGCGGCTACAACGCGAATGTTTTTAGAATGGTAAACGATCTCTGCGCAAAACTGGAAAAGCCTATGTTGATATTGATAGGCACTATAGGCTACCGCTATTTCGTCCACTCGCCCCACGTTATTCTGGAAAACTTTACTTTTCACTCGCAGATTCCCACGCTGGATCACGCCGAGGAAATTGCCGAATATATGATTTCTCAGTACATGTGGGGACTGTTTGACGAAATACACATCGTGTACACCCACATGTTCAACGCCGTTAAACTTCTGCCCACTGAACGGCAGATCTTGCCGCTGGACACAAAAATAATTCAGGAAGAGCTGATGGAAATCGGCGGCGAGAAAAGGGTGGAATTGCAGTTTGAATATTTTCCTTCGGCGAAGGAAGTTTTTGACATTCTGGTTCCGCAGTACATGAAAGGCGTAATTTACGGGGCGATGGTGGAGGCCTACGCGAGCGAACAAAACGCCCGCATGACCGCCATGGACGAGGCTTCGAAAAACGCCGAGGATATGCTCGCTTCCCTGCGTATCAATTACAACAGGGCAAGGCAGGCGGGCATTACTCAGGAAATGACGGAAATAACAGGCGGCGCGACAGCGTTAGCTGACAGATAGGAGAAGGTATCTGCCATTAAAACGGCAGATACCTTCACGATAAGCGACATTAAAACGTCGCTTATCGCAGCGGTTTACGGGCGGCTTAAGAGCCGCCCTACATTCCGCCTTTGGCGGAACGTCGTAAACCGCCATAGATAGAAGGAGATGAAGATGGCGAATGTAGGATTGGTAACACAAATAATCGGCCCAGTTGTGGATGTCCGTTTTGAGCAAGGGCAGGTTCCGGCTATTCTAACCGCGCTTAAAGTGAAAACGGAAACAAGAACCGTCACTCTGGAAGTTCTTCAGCATACGGGCGACAATCAGGTGCGCTGCGTTGCAATGTCCGCCACCGAAGGTTTGTTACGCGGTCTTGAGGCCGAAGACACAGGCCGTCCTATCAGCGTGCCCGTGGGAGTAGAAGTTCTCGGGCGCATGTTTAGCGTAACGGGCGATCCCATTGACAACAAAGGCGCTTTCAAAGCCTCTCAGTACGATTCAATTCACCGCGCCGCCCCCGGTTTTGAGGAACAGCGGGCCGCGGTTCAAATGCTTGAGACAGGAATAAAAGTAATAGATTTAATTGCACCTTACGCGAAAGGCGGAAAGGTCGGCCTTTTCGGCGGCGCGGGAGTAGGGAAGACCGTTATCATTATGGAACTTATTCGTAACATAGCGACAGAACATTCCGGCTACTCGGTATTTGCCGGCGTCGGAGAACGTTCACGCGAGGGCGCCGATCTCTGGAAAGAAATGAACGAGAGCGGCGTTATTGACAAGACAGCGCTTGTATTCGGTCAGATGAACGAACCTCCCGGAGCGCGCATGAGGGTCGCGCTCGCGGGACTTACCATGGCGGAACATTTCCGCGATCAGGAAGGCCAGGACGTGCTCCTCTTTATTGATAATATTTTCCGTTTCATTCAAGCCGGCGCCGAAGTTTCCGCCCTTCTCGGACGCATTCCCAGCGCGGTAGGTTATCAGCCCACTCTTGCAAACGAGATGGGCAGTCTTCAGGAGAGGATCACCAGCACATCAAAAGGCTCGATAACAAGTATCCAGGCGGTCTATGTCCCCGCCGACGACTTAACCGACCCCGCTCCCGCGACAACCTTCGCTCACCTTGACGCGACCACCACTCTCTCCCGCAAAATCGTAGAGTTGGGAATTTATCCCTCCGTTGATCCTCTCGCCTCAAGTTCGCGTATTCTTGACGCGACGATAGTGGGCGAAGAACACTACAACACAGCCCGCCGAGTACAGCAGATTCTTCAGCGTTACAAGGAGTTACAAGACATAATCGCGATTCTCGGCATGGACGAACTTTCCGTCGAGGACAAACTGATCGTAGCGAGAGCGAGAAAGATACAGCGCTTTTTCAGCCAGCCCTTCTTTGTCGGCGAAAAATTCACCGGCATTCCTGGACGTTATGTGTCAGTAAAGGAAACTGTCCGCGGCTTTAAGATGATTCTCGACGGCGAGTGCGACGCTATCGCCGAACAGGAATTTTTCATGGCCGGCAGCATAGACGATGTTCTTGCAAGGGCGAAATAATGTCTGCTCTGTTTAATTTCGAGGTGCATACCCCCTACCGGCTTTTTTTCTCAAGTAAAGCCGAAGCCATCGTCCTCACCCTTATAGACGGCGAAATCTGTGTATACGCCCATCACGCCGCCTTTACCGCCCCCGTCGTTACGGGCAAACTTCAAATAAAGACCGAAAGCGGCGAATGGCGCACCGCCTTCATCGCCAACGGCATTCTTGAAGTAAAAGACCACAAAAACGTGCTTATGGTAGACACCGCCGAATGGCCCGAAGAAATTGACAAAGAGCGCGCCCTCGCGGACAAGCAGCAGGCCGAGGAAGATTTGAAGAACGCGCACTTGAAGTTTGAGGCGGATCGCGTGAAGGCGAGATTGCGGCGCGCGGATTTTAGGTTGATGGTTTGGGGGATGAGGAAAGAGAGGTGACGAGAGGTGTCATCGTAAAATATATAATATTAAATAATCTATGAATTTGTTGAGGAAATAATGAATATAGGTATTTTATATGTTGTTTTTAATAAATGGATTAATGATCCGGAAACAAAAAAAATTCCATATAAAATAGGTATTACAAGAGGATCAGTTGATGATAGGTATTATGGTCTTGGATTAAAAATGCCGGGGAAATTTGAAACTCTTTTCGCATATAAATTTGATGATTGTTCAAATGCAGAAAAAACAATCCACAATATTTTAAATAAGAAAAGATTAAATGGAGAATGGTTTGATATAGATCAAAGTATTCTTGAGCATATAGAAAAAACATGCGAACTCATGGGTGGAATACTCGTAACAGATGAAGTTGAGAACGAAATTGAAACAGAAACTGAGGAAGAAATAGATATTATAATAGAATCTCCTAAAAGAAATAATTTTAAAGAAGACTTATTTGGAGCAAAAGAAATAATTGGAATAACTGCAAAAGACATACTTAAAATGAATAAGGGAGATTCAATAACTAATATTTCTGAATTAATTATAAATTCAAAAAAACCGAATTCTAAAAACTGGGCAGGAGAAGAATATATAATAAACGGTACTCCAATGAAAGGTATTAATTGGATAGGCAATGATGTTAAAATTTTAGCTGTTATAGTAAGAGCAACAGGTAAATATGAAGATATTGATGGAGAAAAATTATATTTTGAGGCAAAAAAAGGAAAAGTGGATAAATCAATAAAAACAAATCTAGTTATAATTAATCAAAAAAAATATGGTTATCCAATTTTTTATTTTGTTAAACATGGTAAAAAATATACTTTAATCGGAAAATATTCAGTTGATAAAATATTTAATAAATATGTTACTTTAATTCCTTTTGAAAATAGTGTATAAAATATATAGACTCATATGTCGCATACAGTCGATATGTTAGGTGAATATTAGAATATCAAAATATTTTTTGTAATTTTTAGTAAAAAATATATATTAAGTAAGAAAAAGAATGAATAATCATGGATGAAAGCATTAAATATCCATGATTAAATAATAAATTTCTTTATTATTTAAGTCTTGCAAAAAATTTAAGGTTGTGGTATACTTTTGATAGTATTGGAGTATGGGGATATGATTTGGGGAAATAATTTTTCTTTAAGACTAAAAGTAGAAAATTTTGAAGGGAAATATACTCAAAAAGTGAGAAGTTTATCGAAAAAAACGAGAAAAATACTAAAAATAAGGTTAAAAACTATGATTTTTGTAGTTTTTAAATAGTATCTTGCATGTAGAATAAAAGATGGGAACGAAAAAAAACAAACCAAGAATAATCTCCCTTTTTTCCGGTTGCGGAGGCTTGGATTGGGGTTTTCACATGGCAGGATATAAAACAGTTTGGGCAAATGACATTGATGAATGGGCAGTAAAAACATTTGAAAAAAAATTCGGTAAAAAAGTTATCACTCAAAAAAATATTGAAAAAATTGATCCAAAAAAAGATAAATCTATACCAGCATGTGATTTAATTATAGGTGGTTTCCCATGTCAGGATTTTTCTGTTGTATGGAAACAACCGGGATTGGATGGAGATCGTGGTAATTTATATAAATATTATTTACGATTTATTGAGGCTAAAAACCCAAAAGCATTTGTAGCTGAAAATGTTAAAGGTTTGTTAACGGCAAACAAAGGGAAAGCTATTGAAGAAATTTTACAAGGTTTTAGTAATGCAGGAAATGGCTATATGGTGAAAATCCAATTATATAATTTTGCTGATTATGGCGTCCCACAATTTAGAGAACGTGTTTTATTTGTAGGTATAAGACTTGATACAGGATTTAATTTTATACACCCTGCGCCGACACATGGAATTGGTAGAAAAAATAAATATAAGACGGCTGGGCAAGCATTAAAAGGCGTTGAAAAAGTTGCAGACTTTAATGCCGATGAAATTAAAATAACTGACAAAACACGAAATTTTCTTGATCGAATACCAGAAGGTGGCAATTTTAAAGATATTCCATTAGATGATCCCAATTATGTAAAAGGTATGATAAGTCATGTTTACCGTCGTATTAAACTAGATGAACCTGCAAAAACTATTATAGCAGCAGGAGGTGGCGGGACATGGGGGTATCATTTTCCTGAACCACGTCCGTTATGTAACCGTGAAAGAGCACGTTTACAATCTTTTCCAGATGATTTTGAATTTTTGGGACCAGTAACAGAAGTGAGACGACAAATCGGAAATGCAGTACCACCCGTTGGAGTTTTTTTGCTTGCACAAACGTTAAAACCATTATTTGAAGGTAATTATAATAAGGAAAATATTAATTTAATTAATGATAAATTAAATAAACTTACAATAAAAAAACGTTTGGAATATGATTTGAAAAATCAAACAATGGAAAAGAAACATGATTGAACTTCTGAACTCAAATTTTCTTCCACTGGTTACAAAAAGTCGGACTTTTCCTGATATGTTTTTTTCATTATTACAAAAATCCATATCAGTAAAAATTGCCAGTGGTTACATTTCAGAAGAAGCAATTGCAGAGTTGTTGAGACTTTATGGTCATGGTCTTAATACAGAAATATTTCTTATAATAGGAATGCATTTTTTTGAAGGGTTTACAGCAAGACAATATGAAGCATTGCTTAATCTCGCTGAATTGCTGGATACAAATTGTCTTGGTAATGTATTTTTAGCAAGAGTATCAAAATATCATGGTAAGGTTTATTCTTTTACTAATAAAGAAGAAACATATTCTGCAATAATCGGTTCTAGTAATTTATCAAAAATTACGTCATCCGAAAAAGTCTATGATACTGATATATTAATATGCAATGAACCGATAAATGTAGATATTGAACATTTTCTTTTGGACCTTAAAGATAAATATTGTTGTGGTATACGAGAAGTAAAAAACAATGAAATAAAAATTATTGAGCATGAAAACTTATTTGAAAATTATTTGGGAGTAGAAAAGATAACAAATAATGAAAAAGAAAAGGTAATTAATTCTTTAACAACTACTATTTTTAATATTGAAATAAAACCTGAAGAAAAGACTCATTTAAACTGTTTTTTTGGAAAAGGAAGAGAAACTTCTAATGGACTTGTGCGTCCTCGTCCGTGGTATGAAGCAAATATAATAGTTCCAAATGAAATAACATCATTACCGGATTATCCTCGTGATATTGAATTCATTGTAGTTACTGATGATGGCTATAGATTTAAATGTGTTACAAATGGTGATAATGCGAAAAATTTTCGATCGGTTGGTGATTTACAAATCCTTGGGAGGTGGTTAAAAGGAAGAATGGAAAATAAAAATGTTTTAAAAATCGGTGATAAAGTAACGACTGATACTTTTATAAGATATAAGCGTGATAAAATAAAGCTTATTAAAACAAAGATTCCTGATACTTGGTATATGGATTTTGGAGTTGATAATGAAAAATCTTGATGAATATCTTAATACTATAACTTTTGACGATGCTAAACAAACAATAATAGATGTTACTTCAAAACTATTTGATCAACATTTAGCATCTTTCGATTATCAGAGACAAATTAATGGACTTTTGTTAGGTGATGTACAAAGTGGTAAGACTGGGCAAATGTTCGGAATAATAGCTGGAGCTGTAGATAAAAATTTTGATTTATTTCTAGTATTAACTACTGATAATACTAGATTACAACAACAGACATTTAGAAGAGCACTGGATTCTTTTCCACGATTTTGTGTTTGTGGTGAATCGGATAGTATTCGTTTCACAATGAATAATATGAGAATACCTGTTGTAATCATTTTAAAAAAGAATGCGTCTGTATTAAGAAATTGGCGTAATTATCTTGTAAATTCAAAATTTCTAATAGGGAGGACATTATTTCTGATAGATGATGAGGCCGATGCAGCAAGCTTAAATGCGAAAGTTAATCAAAATATGATCACGGCAATAAATCAACATATTAGAGACATACGAAATACTTGCACTTCATGTATTTATCTTCAAGTAACAGCAACGCCTCAAGCTGTTTTGTTGCAAACAGATGATTCTGATTTTAAGCCTTCATTTGTGATTTACTTTAGACCTGGTAAATCTTATTTAGGAGGTGATTTCTTTTTTTCTAAACCAGAACCATATTGCATTATTGAAACAGATGATAATATGATTCATACAACAATAGATCCTAATGCCGATACATATTGGCTTAATAGAGCTATATTAAATTATCTTATTGTAGTAGCACAGTTTAAAATATCAGGATATTCAACAGTATGCAATTTTTTAATCCACCCAAGTGCAAAAACCCGAGACCATACAATAGTAGCTGAAAAAATTGGTGAAATATTAAATCAAATACTCCAAGGTATTACAGATAATGAAAATGAAATTAAAGATAATTTAAAGTCTGAATGGGATAATCTTTATACTACAAAACCTGAAATTAAACCTTTTGAAGAAATTTTTGATCGAATAAAAGATATGCTTTTTCATTCTGAAATAAAAATACGTATTTTAAATTCAAAATCAGACGCAACTATTGATGTTGAGACTGGATATAATATTGTTATAGGAGGAAATATATTAGGACGTGGTGTAACCTTTCCAAATTTACAAACAATTTATTATTCTCGTAATGCGAGGACGCCACAAGCAGATACATATTGGCAACATTGTCGAATGTTTGGTTATGATCGTGATCGAGGTTTAATGAGGCTTTTTATTCCATTTTCTGTATTCAAATTATTTCAAGAATTGAATGAGTCTCAAAAGGCTCTAATAAAACAAGTTTCTGAACTTGGAATTAATAATACTCATTTATTATATGCAAATGGTATAAAACCAACTCGATACGCAGTGATAAATTCACAAAGACTATCTCAAATTATAGGTGGTGTAAATTACTTTGCAGCCTTCCCTGTAAACAACTCTCTACAAGATTTGGATTTATTATTACTTCCCTATGATGGTAAAGGTTTTATTGATTGTTCAATAACATTAATTGTAAAAATTCTTTCACATATAGAAAGTGAAAAAATTGATAGTGATTGGAATTCGCATGAATACATAAATGCTTTAAATATGATTGTTGAAAAAGAAAAAATAAATAACGCGAAACTTTTTGTAAGTACAGGACGTAGAATTACAAAAGGTAAAGGTACAATGTTATCTGAAAAAGATCGGATAGATATTGATAGATATAATTCTGATATTGCTTTAATTGTATATCGTATGGTTGATGATCCTGAACTTGGTTGGGGTAGTTCTATATGGATGCCAAATATTAAGCTACCGGAAGGTTTTACATTTTTTAAAATGGAATAAATCATGGATGATTTAACTCCGGAACAACGTCATAAAAGCATGTCGCATATTAGAAGTAATAATACTTCTATTGAAATTTTATTACGAAAAGCATTATGGCATGAAGGTATACGATATCGAAAGAATGTTAAAACATTGCCTGGCAAACCTGATATCGTTATAAAAAAATATAAAATAGCTATTTTTTGTGATGGTGAATTATGGCATGGCAAAGATTGGGAAAAAAGAAAAGAAACGATAAAAACAAACAGAAATTATTGGATACCAAAAATTGAACGCAATATAACACGAGATAATGAGAATGAAAAAAAACTTAAGAACAAAGGATGGATTGTACTTCGTTTTTGGGGTAAAGAAATAAAAAAGAACCTAGCTGATTGTGTGAATGAAATTAAAGAAATAATTTATGAAAAAAAACATGAATTATATTACGATAACTATTATTCATTTGATTTACTTGTTGCCGAAAATGACCTAGAATATAACATAGAAGATGATATTTCATAAAAATATTAATAAACTATATGGCAGAGTTAATTACCAAAGATGCATTAAAACACCTTTTGTGTAGGTTTTCTACCATATTTTCTTACGCCTGTAAAAGAGCTCCAAATTTTTTCTTACTGGGCGTATAAAAATAATATATACCGTCTAAACATTATGTGCAACACATAAAATTGATAAAAAATTGTTATTCTGAATGTCTACGGTACTAGTTAAAAAAATAATTGTCAAAAACAACATTTTCCAAAGATAATAAAACTTATAAAAATATAACATAAAATTATTCAGAAGATTTATATGAGTATAAAATTAGGCTCAATAATTTTCGACGGTTTTGAATTCGATAAAATAATTTTATTTTGGCAGAAAGCGCTGCACTATCAACTGCGAGAACCTATATCTGACGAGTGAATAGTTTTTTGTGTATCAAAAAAATGATAGTAATCCCGCTTGACACAAACAAAAAACAATATAAAAATAAACCATGGGCGCAGCAAAACCCTTTATAAAATGGGCAGGCGGCAAAAGCCAGCTTTTAAAGCAATATGACCGTTATTATCCAAACGATTTAAAAAAAGGCAAAATAAATAATTATGTAGAACCCTTCCTCGGCGGAGGGGCAGCATATTTTTCTATTATAGAAAAATACAAAATAAAAAACGCCTATCTCTCAGATTTGAATCGCGATCTTATTTTAACATACAAAGTAATCCAAAAAAAACATGACGAACTGCTTGATTTTTTGGAACAATATCAAAAACGTTATGACGAAACAGCAGATGAAAAACGCGGTGGTTTATTTCTTGATTTCCGCAAACATTTTAACGAACAGCGTTTAGAAATAAATTATAGGAAATTGGCGGAAAACTGGATACCACGGGCGGCGCAATTTATTTTTTTGAATAAAACCTGCTTTAACGGGCTTTTCAGGCTTAATTCAAAAGGAGAATTTAATGTTCCTTATGGAAAATATAAAACCGCGAACATTTTTGATCCCGGTAATATCAGTGCGGTTTCAGACGCGCTGCAAAACGCCGAAATTGTTCAGGCGGAATATAAAAATTGTTATAAAAAAATAGATAACAAAACTTTTGTATATTTTGATCCGCCTTACCGCCCATTAACGCAAACATCAAATTTTACGACATATACCGGCGCGGAATGGACGGATAAACTGCAAATAGAATTAGCGGCTTTTTTCCAAAAACTGGATAAAGAAAAAGAGGCTAAACTTATGCTGTCAAATTCCGATCCGGCAAATATAAATCCAAAAGATAAATTTTTTGAAAAAGCGTATTATGGTTATAATTTAATTAAAATATCCGCAAATAGAGCTATAAACTGTAATGGTAAAGGGCGCGGAAAAATAAACGAACTGCTCATTACAAATTATGGCAGCGGAGAATGAAATGATTTATTATAAAAAATGTTAAATTTCCCCCTAAAAGGTTATTGAATAAACTAAAAAAACATAGTATAATACTCCTCATTATGACCCCAATCAAAGGAAAGATAACGCTGGCAGACGGAGCGGAGTACGAAGGCGACCTGATCGACGGCGTACCTCACGGCAAAGGAAAATTGACATATCGAGATGGTTCAGTGTATGAAGGCGATCTTGTTAACGGCAAATTTCAAGGCAAGGGAAAATTATCATATTATTTCGGCGACGTGTACGAAGGCAATTGGACTAACAACGCGCAGAACGGCGCGGGGAAAATGACCTATACCGACGGCACAGTTATCGAAGGAATTTTTGTAAACGGCTTATGTTCAAAGTAGCGGCAAATTTCCCGGCGGAATCGCGTTTAAGAAAACGGTAATTGACAAATAAAAATCCCTATTTATAATGATCCTATGTGGATTATATTCGCCCTCTTGTCCGCGCTCTTCGCGGCGTTAACCTCAATTTTGGCAAAAATCGGCATTCAAAATATCAATTCAAATTTGGCGACGGCTATCAGAACCATAGTCGTTCTTGTTATGTCATGGGCTATTGTTTTCTTTACCGGAAAACATAACGAAGTTATGAACATCAGCCACAAAAATTTATTGTTTTTGGTTTTATCCGGAATAGCGACAGGACTATCGTGGCTTTGTTATTTCAGGGCTTTGCAAATCGGAGAAGCGTCAAAAGTAATACCTATAGATAAATTCAGTCTGGTAATAGGAATGATAATGGCTTTTGTTGTCTTAAAAGAAACAATAACAATAAAAACAATAATCGGCGGTGTTTTAATTACGATTGGTACTTTTGTTTTGATATTCTGATTATGATAATTAACCTTGAACAAAATGATTTACAAAAAGATATAAAAGTTTCGATCACATATCCTGTAAAAAATAAAACCGTAGAGCGTATTGTCTCTTTATTAAAATCGGTTGACGCGCAAATAGAATGTTATTCAGATGATGTTGTAAAACCTGTAAATGTTTCCGATGTTTTTTACATAGAAAGCGTAGACGGGAAAACTGTCGTATGCTGTGAAAAAGAAAAATATATCGTTAAAAGCCGTTTGTATCAGATATATGAAAAATTAAGGGATAACGGGTTTATTCAAATCAGCAAATATTGCGTATTAAATATTAACAAATTGGAAAAATTCAGGCCCTTGGACAATTATCGTCTGGAAGCGGTATTAACAAACGGCGTTTATTTGTGTATAACAAGAAAATATATTTCCGGAATAAAACAAATTTTACAGGAGAAGATTAAATGAATGATATAAAAAAAATTATTAATAATATTATGTTTGTCACAGGCGCGGCCTTGGTTATTCTGTCGGTATTTTCACTTTTATTTAAGGTTGAAATTCCTTTTGTTCCTTATGTTTTTGAAATTTTTGCCGCAAATATTATTATCCTCCTTGGCCTTTATCTGCGCTGGAAATTTGAAATACGGAATTTAATACTTGAATATCTGGTTGATATCAGCTTTATTATCGCCGTTCTTGTTGTGTTCGGACTTGTTTTTGATTGGTATTCCGCGATACCTGTGTGGCTTCTTGTTGTAATGGCGGTTGTAATCTACATGTTTGCCACAATAGTTTCTGTCGCAAAAATCAGAAAAGACGCGGATGAATTAAATAAATTACTGCAAAACCGCGCTGAGGCGCTAGGTGAAATTTCTTCCTCGCCAGAACATCAGGAAAAACAAACGAAAAGTGCATCTTAATGTAAAATTTGTGCATCTTGCATAATTTTTTATATTTTCTCTAAAGTAAGTTCCTATAATTATTGGCATGGAGGCAAATATGCTAAGGAAATTACTTTTTTTATGCGTTTTACTTTTGGCTGTTGGAAATTTATTTTCGGATGAAATTAATACGACAATAGAGATTAACGGAGTAATCGTTAACGGAGGTTTGATATATGTTTCTGTATATTCAAATGAAAATGATTATAAAGCTGATAAGGCTTTTACACAATTTATCTTACAGCCCGTGAATTCAAGCTTAAAGTATTCTTTGGATTTGCCTGAAGGCGAATATTTAGTTTCCGCGTATCAGGATAAAAACGGCGATGAAAAGCTCAATTCCGGACTTTTTGGAATACCGTCAGAACCTGTCGGCATGACAAACTACAGCTTAAAAGGAGTTCCCGGAGGTTATAATAAATTGAAAGTATCCGTAAATAAAAATTCGGCAAAACTTATTGTCAATATGGGAAGAGTGAAAGCATTGGGAATAATATGAAAGAATATAAGGTTTGTTTTTTCCCGTTGTTAATTGGGACTGTTTTATCCGTATCAATGGGCTTAACGTTATGGGTTGGATTTTTCTTTGTTTTTATTCCGATTGGATTAAGCGTATCAATTGGTTTTTTCCTAAGTATTTATTATAAAAATCCAGATCTTGGCCGGAAGATCAGCCTGTCGATAATTTCACTGGTTTTTCTGGTTTTTCTCGGAATAATGCAGCGCGAAAATATGCAGATAGAGGAAACTGTAATTTATCTTGCGTATTTTATCAGCACGGGAATTTTTACCCGTGTTCTAATTCATTACGCGATAGCAAAAGTTTTTGGACCTCTTATCTGGGGCAGAGGTTATTGCGGCTGGGCCTGTTATACGGCGGCGCTGCTTGAATGGCTGCCGATAAAAGAAAATAAACCAATTCCGAAAAAATATACATACATAAGAATCCCTGTTTTAATTGTATCAATATTAATTCCTTTTATTCTTATTCAAAGCGGATATGACTATATGACAAAACATATAGACTCTTCCATCACTTCCTTCATAGAAAGTAAAAAGTTTGATCAATTTATCTGGTTTCTTACCGGATATATTTTGTATTACATAGTAGGAATAATTTTAGCTTTTGTATTCAGGAAAAAACGGGCATTTTGTAAAATATTTTGCCCTGTCTCGATTATTATGAAACTGCCAACCCGTCTTTCTCTGTTAAAAAGGAGGCCAAGCGGAAACAAATGTATAAAATGCGGAAAATGTAACGAGGTTTGTCCTATGGACATAGATGTAAGAAAATACATTGAGATCGGAAAAAAAGTAATATCAACAGAATGTATAGCCTGCAGAAATTGTATTAATATTTGTCCGGTTAAAGCCATTTCGTAAAAAATATACTAATAAAACAATTTAAACCCGCTCCCTTATGTCGAAGGGAGCATCATTGAAAAACTTTCGTCCACGCCTGAAGCGCTATCCCAAAAGCCACCGACACATTCAGCGAAGCTTTCGCGCCGTAGACTGGAATTGACACCCTGCCGAGCGAAGCGTCCGCCGCGGCAAGCGCGCGCGGGCTAACTCCCAATTCTTCGGAACCGGCTATCAACATGCCGCTGCGGGGGAAGGGAAATTTGTCTATAGGGATGCCGCCTGTTTCAAGGGCGAATACGGGGAAGGGCAGGGCGGGATTTTCCTCGCTCGCGAAAAAGTCGCGCCGCTCCCAGGGTAGTATGTCGGCGCAGCCCATCGCGGTTCTTTCGGCGCGGCGGTGGCGCGGGTCGGCGCAGAATGGGGACAGAAAAATTTTTTCCACGCCGAAAATTTCCGCGGTTCTAAACATCGCGCCTACATTGAATGGGGAGCGTATGTCTTCCATGTAAACGCGCATCCCGTTGAAAACCTGCCGACCTGAAGCGTCAAGACGGCCGTCGCTTGCGGTGAAATCCCAATCGGATTGATCGCGGCCAATAGCCGCCAGTAAAAGATGTTTTACGCTGTTTAAGGCGCGCCTGAGTTGTGCCGTGGATTCTTGGGTTACGGGTGCGGATGTGGCGGCGAGTGCAGACTTGGCGACGAAAGCAGACGCGGCTGCAAAAGCAGACGATGCCTCTTCAAAAGCTTTTTTGGCGTTTTCGGGAAAAAGGCCGTCAGCGGCAAGCAGCCTGGAAACATCGGCATAGAAAGCAAGTTCCGCAGAATTAAAAGTATTTTGAATAATCGGCGGTTTTGATGGTTCCGGCGGATCAGCGGTCATGTCCGTCTTCAAGGACAGGCAGAGCCGGTTTTCCGCAAGAGTGAAAATTTTCGCTATTTTTCGCAGTTTTTGATGACGGGGCAATTTTTCCAGTTTGTAGAGAGGAATCACTTTAAGCCGCTACTCCGAGACCGTAACGGCCAGTAATTGCTCAATTTGCTGCATCACGTAATCTTGAAATTTAGGGGGTAATTCGTTAAAAAGCCCGACCATGCGCTGCAGCTTTTCACCCGGGGTCTTATAAAACATATCGCCTTCGCCGGTTTTAAGCCATTTTTCATTAACGCCGAAGGTCAGCGAAATCAAATGGATTATACGGTCGTTGACCCGCCGGTGCTCACATTCCAATTCCGCGATATAGCCGTTGCTTATGTAAATTGCCTTCGCAAATTCAACTTGGGACATATTCAAGGTTTTCCGTATACGCCTGATACGGCTGCTGATTGTCATAGCCTTATGATATTACATAAATACTCACTATGCAATGTAATAAATTTCAATTTGTATAACAATCTATTTACAATACTCACATTTTGGTATATTATGCTCACATAGAGTGTAGTGCGGGGGCGGATTATGCAGGAAGAAAAATTGAAAAAAGTGTGCAATGACTTTTCGCAGCTCAATGAAGAACAGCAGGATTACATTCTCGGCATTATGCAGGCGCTTGTTTTTGCCAAGAATTCCAGCCAGTCTGATTCGGAAAAATCCGGGACATCGAACCCTGTCCAGGACAGCGCTCATGTTCTTCATTAAATTCCTGTAATAGTATAAAGTTTGTATATGGCAAAAGGGAAAAAATTTTTTAAATTCTTATTGGTTATTTTCTGCATTCTTGTTGTTATTTGCGTAGTATGGACGGTTTTTTGTCTTGTTGGCAGAGTCAAGGCCGACGCCGTAATTCCCGTTTCGGCGGTTTTCCGCGTGAGTATTTCCAACCCTGTGCGGCTTTTTGACAATGTGCTTTCTCACGAATCATTAAAAGAAATTTCCTCCGTGCCTTCGCTGGCTTCGGCGGTTTCAATAATTGATATGTTGAGAGAAAGCCCTCTCGCTAAAAACAGCCTTGTTCGCATGGCCGCGCGCGGAAGCGTTGAGGCCGCCCAGCTTTCCGATCCTCAGGCTTATGTGATTGTCTGGGACATGGGATTTTTTTCGCCTCTCCTTCGCATCTTTCCGGCGTTTTCCGGATTCTTCAATATTCCCAATCTTTACTATGTTCAGTCGGGGAAAAATTCCCGTTTTGAATACCGCATGAATGACAAGACTTTCTTCATCGGCCCGTACCATAATTTGCTTTTTATCAGCGACAGTTCTGAGGTTTTTGAGTCGCGCGCTTATTTGCACGCGGAAGCGGAACTTGCCGGTAAAAAACTTTCGGACAAGCCGTCCGAAAAAAAACACGGGTTTAACGCCATAAAGCCTTCTTCCTATGACGCGGCTCTTCTTCTTTCTCCGGGTTTTTTCGACAGCCTTATGTCGGAGCAGGATTCGGCCATCGCCGCGGTTTTAGACAATGTTGATTTTGACTCCCCCGTAGAAGCGGGTTTTTCCGTACAGCCGCAGAAAATTGAGTTGCGCATAACAGCCGCGCTCTCGTCGCGTCTTGCGGCGTTAAAGCGCCTGATCGAAGCCCGCTCGCAGGCTCCCGGCATGGCTGAGCGTCTGCCCGCTTCTTCCCAGTACGCGACAATTCTTTCCGCAGGAACGCTTGACGAGCTTTTTCAGGCGACGGGCGTTTTTGCCGGAAAAGATTTTGAGGACACTCTCAAGAGTACGGACAGTCTTTCCCGCACAATACTGGGCATCTCTCTCGACGATCTGCTTTTTTCATGGTCGGGAAAAGAATTTGCCGTCTTCGGGCTGGAGGGGCGCCCCCATCCCGTCTACGCGATACAAATCGCCGACGACCGAAAGAGGCAGGCGGTCTTTGACAGGGCGTTTAAGTCCATTGCGCTTAACGAAAATACCAGATTGAACCTTGACGGAGTTCGTATCCCCAGAATCGAAGTTCCCGAATTTTTACAGACCCTTTTGCGCCGCTGGGATATGTTTATACCTTCGCCCTATTACACAATTTACAGGGATTATCTTTTGGCGAGCGAATCGGCGGAGGCGCTTCTTGCGGCGTTACGTGCTATGCAGAGAAACGACATCCTTCCCAAAACGGCCGCGTGGCGCAATATAGCGGGAGGAAGGACGGCCGCAAGCGCGTTCTCCCTGTACTATTCGCTTGATTTGTCTATGCCCTTCTTTCTGCGGAAAAACACCGCGCTTAGCGGCTTCTTGTCGCTTTACCGCCAGGGCCTGGTGCGCTTAAGTTTTGACAAGGGGCAAGTTGATGTTTCGCTCGTTCTTGTTCCCGGTTCGGGAAGCGGCGTAAACCTTGTAAACTCCATTCTTGTAGAGACCAGGGATCGGCCCAATAACCGTATTTACGGAAGCGCCGACAACAGCAGGATTTTTATCAGCGCGGGCAATACTGTTATTTCGGTTAACACCACGGATAACAGCGTTAATGAAATGTCAGGACAGGACAAGCTTTGGATCATTCCCGCGGACGGAGGAAAGGATAAAAACGCTGTAAACGCGTGGGTAGTAAGCGAGCGCGGAAGAGTTACCCTTGTTAACGGCGATTTGGAGCCCGCGCAGGGTTTCCCCGTTCTTACGGGGCTTAGGCTTTCAGCCGCGCCCGTGGCGTATAACGGCAGGCTCTACGTTTGCGATGAAGACGGAAAGGTTCACTCTGTAGATGTTAACGGAGCCCAAAAAATCTGGGAAACGACGTTTACAGCGTCTTTGCGCTCGCCCCCTTCTTTTATAACCGCGAAGGCAAAAACTGGGGAACTCCATTACGCTGCGGTTTACCCAAAGAGCTTTTTCGGCGAGCTTTGGCTTCTTGACGCGGACGGGAAACTCATTCCCGAGTGGCCCGCGCAGCTGATGAGAGTCGATGAAGACGGCTTTACCGCAAACGCCGGCATTAGTTTTGGGTCGCCGATTTTATTTGCGCTTAACAACCAGGTACACACCGCGTTTGTAAGCCAGTCCGGCGATCTTTTCATTTTTGACGAAACCGCAAAAGCAGTTTCTCCGTTCCCGGTCATACTTGACGGCGTGTTTTACGTTCAGCCTGTTTTTGACGGGAAATTTTTATGGCTTGTTTCCGCGGAAGGAAATTTATTCAGGGTAAGCCCGGAAGGAGAAGTTTTATATCAGAATGTCGCCGGTTTTTCCGCGAAAGAAGAAGGGTACATAACGGTATTTGACTGCGACGGGGATAAAACTCCCGAAGTCTTTTTCACCGGCGAAGGCAACGCCCTCTACGGGTACACGCAGAATTTCCGTTCGCTGGAAGGCTTCCCGCTTCCCGCGTGGGGCAAGCCGCACTTTGTCCCGCCGCAGGGAAACAGAAAAGCGGAAATCTACGGCATTGGAATGGACCGGCGCCTGTACCGCTGGCAGTTCCGATAAGGAGAGTATATGAAAAAAATAATATTTTTTCTGTTTTTAACAGCGGCGTTTTTTTCTTCCTGTGTTTCATTAAAAAAAGATATTTCGCTTAACAGTCAGATTTCCCAGTCGGATAAAAATATTGAGGCGATTGAGGAAGCGGTTGTCCCGCTTGAGGCCTTAGGCGGCGCGCAGGCGCGAAGCCGGCAGAGCGAGATTACAGCCGCGCGGCAATTAATTACAAACAAGGAAAAAGAAGCGTCTACAGACGCCGATTATTCCGGCAAACTTTTAGCGTGGTCGGGCAGGCTTGCGATTATCGAGGGCAAGTACAGCGACGCCCAGCGTTTATACAGGCAGTCAATGGCGTCGTCGGCCGGGAATGTCCCGGCGATTATTCTCGGCATACGTCTTGAGGGAGACCCGGCAAAGCGGCTTGAGCTAATAGAAAAAGAACTTGCGATATCGGGAAGGCAGTCAACCGCCGTCGGTTTCGGTGAATTGCAGATAGAAAGAGGAGTTTCGCTTACGGAAACGAGCCGTTTTGCCGAAGCCGCGGGCGCGTTCGACGCCGCTTTTGCTTCCGGGATTAACAAAGTCTATAAGGACAATTACGTAAATATGCGTAATCGCGCGTGGGAATTACGCAACACAAGCGGAGTGGCCGCCGGAACAATAAACATGATGCAGGACCGTATAACATGGAACGACTGCATCACTATTGCGCGTAACGAAACACAGCTTTTAAGATTTATAAGCGGCGGCAGAAACCTAAGCGAAGCCGATTTTTTTTCCCGCCTTCTGGAGCGCGCTTTTATTCCGTATACGCAGGATATTGCGATAAACGAGTGGCCCAAAACCAAGCCGGACAGGGGCGAATTTGTAACGCGCGCGGGAGCGGCGTGGTTTGTCTGGCACTTGTACGCCGAAATGAGGGCGGACAGAGCTCTGCTTTCACGTTATTCATCGCGTTATGCGACAGGCGCGAACCCCCGCAGCCCGATAGCGGACGTTCCCCCTCTCTCGCCCTTCTTTGACTCAATACTGGGCAGCGTGGAGACGGAACTTTTGTCCCTCCCCGACGGAAAGAACTTCAGGCCGTCCCAGCCCATCCGCGGTTCGGAGATGCTTTCGGTTTTAAAGAAGATTGACAATTAGCGGGTAATTTTTTTATCCGCCGTCAGTCAGTTCTTTTGCCTTTTTTTCATATGAAAGATCAAAACAGTCATCTATCCATTTTAGCATACTAATATCATCATCATAATTTCTTTCCGTAGTTTTAAATTTATTCTCCCGAACTAATTTTGCAATTTTAGAAATATTTTTTGTTGATGTTAATTTTCCGTTATCGAATGTAAGCTGTATTACGGTTTTATATTTAAAAGGAGATTGAAATCCCATGTGAACATACAAAGCCCGTATAAAATCCCTGACAATTAAAATTGATCCTGTATATGGAATTAATAAATTAATATCATTATAGGTGAATTCCCTTCTTTTCATTTTTATCTCTTCTTTAACCCATTTTTCATTGATACTTATTACAGGCAATTTATTATTTAATTTTGGGGCTTCATTTTTTAAATCGTTTCCGTTATTTGTATATAAATCTTTTAGAACTAAATTTTTCTTATATACGCTGAATGTGGCAATATAACCGCGCCAGCAAGCCGTAGAGAATTCCGTCGGCTTAAAGCCCAACGAATATATATCTAAAAATTTATCGGGGAATTCAATGGCGGAAAGAGCATATCCCTTACGGTGAAAAATAAATTTATCGTTCATTTGAGCGGTCATTTTTTAACTCCTTTATTTGTTATATTTTTCATATCTATATCTCCCACACAGGAACCGATATAACATTCTTCGCAATCGATGTTGTTTTCTGATACAGACAAACCACCGCTCCCGTACCGATTGGTTTTTTAAAAACTGACAAGTTTCTGAAACTCTTACAATCGTCGGCGTCCGGATTGGCGGTCTTTTTAACTTCAATGGGAAAGAGAGTCATGTTTTTTTCAATAACAAAATCAATTTCTTTTTGATCTGTATCGCGGTAAAAATAGATGTTTGGATTGCCGCCGTTATGCCAATATGATTTAAGAATTTCGGCGAAGACATAAGTTTCCAGCATGGCTCCGCTCTGCGCTCCGTTTCTGAGGGAGTCGGCTGTTTCCCATGAACATAAATGCGACGCGAGTCCCGTGTCTAGGAAATATAATTTAGGCGTCTTTATCACACGTTTCGCCACGTTATTACTGTAAGGATATAGCAGTTGAATAAGGCAGGAGCGTTCAAGAATTTCAAGCCACAGTTTTGCGGTTCTTATGTCTATGTGAACATCACGCGCAAGATCGGAGTAATTAAGAAGCTGCCCTGTTCTTGCAGCCGCGGCCACAAGGAAATTGTAAAAGTTTAATTCGTTTTCAATATTGTAAAAATCCTTTACATCCCGTTCGATATAGGTCTGTATATACGAATAATAGAAAAGTTTTCTTGCGGCGGAAGCGTTTTTGTTTGTTATTATGCGGGGAAAAGAACCTTGCCAGATTATTTTAAACACTTCGGGCGAGGTCAATGGTCTGCCTGTCGGATTTTTTTTGGTCAAATTAAGCGATGGTAAAAACGGTTTTGAATCCTTTGGACTCTTGATTATTTCTTTATAGGATAAGCCTAACATATTGAGGATAGCCACTCGTCCGGCAAGGCTTTCCTGTATGCCCTTTATAAGATTGAATTTTTGCGAGCCGGTAAGCAGAAAAAGCCCGTCTTTCTTTTTTTTATCCGAGTAGATTTTTATATAGGTAAATAGTTCCGGAGCGTACTGCGCCTCGTCTATTATCACGGGTGGAGGGTTTTCATCAATAAATCTTTGAGGGTCTGTTTTCGCCAGAGCCCTTGCTTTAATATCGTCAAGCGTTACATACCTGCGGTTTTTGCCTTCAAGGTGTTCCATGACCCAGCTTTTGCCGATCTGCCTCATCCCTGTCAGCAAAAGCACAGGGAAGCCATTGCTGATTTTTTCTATTGCGGGCTGTATAGTCCTTTCAAGCTCCATAATTTACCTCCCGTTTACTTTGGCATATATATGCTAATATAAACGAAATCTCCTTAATTGTCAATAGCTCTTAAAACAAGAAAAAAGGCATAAACGATCTTAATATATTTCTTTTCTATTTAAAACAAAATATGTTACAATACCCCCATGAAAGACATTAAAGACAAATTGATACTGATAACCGGCGGAGCGTCCGGCATAGGGCAGCTTATGGCTTTTGCTTTTGCGGAAAAACACGCAAAAGTAATTGTTTGGGACATTAACGCTAACGCTATGAAAGCGATGGAAGACGAAGCCCGCGGTAAAAACATTTTTATCCGCGGGATGGTCTGCGACGTATCCGACAGGAACGCCATTTACAGCCAGGCGCAAAAACTTACCGCGGAATTCGGGCAGGTGGACGTCCTTATTAATAACGCGGGCATAGTGTCAAAAAAACCGGAAAATGTAGTCGGCCCCGCTTTCCTCGGCATTCCCGACGAAAACATAGTTAAAATTATGAACATCAACGCGCTTTCTCTTTTCTGGACAAGCAAAGCCTTCCTTCCCTCCATGATAGAAAGGAACAGCGGCCACATTGTAACCGTCTCTTCATCCGCCGGAATCATAGGCGTAAAGGGCTTGTCGGACTACTGCGCCGGAAAATTCGCCGCCTTTGGCTTTGACGAATCTCTGCGCATGGAACTGCGCCGCATGAAAAGCAAAATAAAAACAACAGTAGTCTGCCCCTTCTTTATCAACACAGGAATGTTTGAAGGAGTAAAAACCCGCTTCCCCCTTCTCCTGCCCATCCTTAAAAAAGAATATGTAGTAAAAAGAATAGTTAAAGCCGTATTGAAAGACAAAAAACGGCTAATCATGCCGCGCTTTGTGTATACAGTATTTTTACTGCGAATTTTGCCCGTAACGATAATGGACGCCATTGCCAACTTCCTAGGCATCAGCCACGCCATGGACGACTTCAAAGGAAGAACTTGATAAATTAAAATGCGGAAAAGTGAAGAAAGCGAAGATTTCACACAAAGGCGCGGAGGCGCAAAGGACGCAAAGTTTTCGTCCGAAATATTATCGTTTTAATTTCATGAGCTTCGTTTAAAAGATAATATATTTTAGTAAAACGAGAATTTAACATACAACAACTTTGCGTCCTCTGCGCCTTTGCGCCTTTGCGTGAGGTCTTTTTAGAATTATTTAGTTGTTTCTAAGCTTTAGGCTTCTTAAATACTATTTCCCCGCCGGAGACATCCGCTGTCACTGTCTCTCCGTCTTTGATTGTTCCCGCAATAACCTGCTTTGCCAGCGGGTTTTCAAGATCGGACTGTATTGTCCTCTTCAACGGACGCGCCCCGAACATGGGATCATAGCCCCTTTCGGCAAGCAGGGACTTTGCCGCTTCCGTCACCGTCAGCGTAATTTTGCGTTCAGAAAGCCTCTGCGAAAGGCGCGTTAGCTGAATATCCACGATTTTGTTAATTTCGGTTTTTTCCAGCCTGTTGAAAATTACCGTTTCGTCTATCCTGTTTAAAAACTCCGGCCTGAAACTTTGTTTCAGTAATTCCAAAAGCGAGTTACGTAAAGTTTCCGTGTTTTTCGCGCTTAGAATCAAGTCCGAACCTAAGTTACTTGTCATAATGATGATAACATTTTTAAAATCGACAACGCGCCCCTGTCCGTCTGTCAGGCGGCCGTCGTCGAGTATCTGTAAAAAAACATTGAACACTTCCTGATGGGCTTTTTCTATTTCGTCAAAGAGGATTACGCTGTAAGGCCGCCGCCGTACCGCCTCCGTCAACTGGCCGCCCTGCTCGTAGCCGACATACCCGGGGGGAGCGCCGATTAATCTGCTTACCGAATGTTTTTCCCCGTACTCGCTCATGTCTATGCGGGTAAGGGCTTTTTCGTCATTGAACAAAAAGTCCGCGAGCGTTTTCGCGAGTTCTGTCTTTCCGACTCCCGTCGGTCCCAAAAACAAAAATGATCCCAGCGGGCGCGCCGCGTCGGAAAGCCCCGCCTTGTTGCGCCTGATCGCGTCGGCGACCGCGGCAAGCGCTTCGCTCTGCCCGACAACGCGCTTTTCAAGAACCTTTTCCAAGTCAAGGTACTTCTGTAATTCGCCTGAAAGCATCTTTGATACGGGTATCCCCGTCCACGCGGACACGACTCCCGCGATGTCTTCCTCGCTCACTTCTTCGCGTAACAGCGCGGCGCCCTGGCGCTTGTTTTCCATCTGGGCGGAAAGGGCGGCAAGTTGTTTTTCCGCTTCGGGAATTCTTCCGTGTTTTACTTCCGCCGCTTTTGAAAGATTGCCTTCTCTTATATAATGATTTTCCTCAATCTTTAATTCTTCAATCTGCTGCTTGAGCTTCCTGATTTTCTGAATATCGATCTTTTCATTTTCCCACTGAGCTTTCATCGCGTCGCGATCTTGCGTAAGGCCGGCGATTTCTTTTTCCAGTTTTGAAAGCCTGTCTTTAGACGCGGGATCCTCCTCGCGAGCAAGAGCCTGCTTTTCTATCGAAAGCTGAAGAAGTTTCCGCTCAAGCTTGTCAAGCTCCGTGGGGCGGCTGTCCAGTTCCATCTTCAGGCGGCTTGCGGCCTCATCAACAAGATCAATCGCCTTGTCCGGCAGAAAGCGGCTTGTGATATAACGGCTGGACAAAGTCGCCGCCGCCACAAGCGCCTCATCTTTAATTCTCACGCCGTGGTGAACTTCGTACCGCTCCTTAAGCCCGCGCAAAATCGCAATCGTATCCTCAACAGAAGGTTCCGCCGTGTACACCTGCTGGAAACGCCGTTCAAGAGCCGCGTCCTTCTCAATGTGTTTTCGGTATTCGTCTAACGTAGTCGCGCCTATGCAGCGAAGCTCACCCCTGGCAAGCGCGGGCTTGAGCAGATTGGACGCGTCTGTCGCGCCTTCTGCGGCTCCCGCTCCCACAAGCGTATGAAGCTCGTCGATAAACAAAATAATTTTTCCGTCTGTGGCCTGCACTTCGTGAATTACGGCTTTCAGGCGCTCCTCAAACTCGCCGCGAAATTTCGCGCCGGCGACAAGAGCGCCCAAATCCAGTGCGAGCAGTTTTTTCCCTTTTAAACCTTCCGGCACGTCGCCTTCGACTATCCGTCGCGCAAGCCCCTCGACTATGGCTGTCTTGCCCACGCCCGGCTCTCCGATAAGCACGGGATTGTTCTTGGTACGCCGCGACAGCACCTGCATACATCTGCGGATTTCCTCGTCGCGGCCAATCACCGGGTCGAGTTTTTCCTGACGCGCAAGCGCGGTCAAGTCGCGGCAATAGCGTTCCAGTACCTGGTATTTTTCTTCGGGATTTTGATCGGTTACGCGGGCGTTTCCGCGCACCTGCTTGAGCGCGCCGAGTATCGCGTTTTTCGTAACGCCCGCTTTTTTCAGGAAATCGGCGGCCTTGCCGGCCCCCTCGGCGATGGCAATTAAAATGTGTTCGGTTGAGACATACTCGTCTTTTAACGCCGAAGCCTCAACCTCAGCCTTCGCGAGAATCTTCGACGCCGCCGACGAAAAGAAAACCTGAGCCGCCTCTCCGTAGATTTTAGGCGTCGCGTTAACAAGCGCCTCAACGCCGGACGCGAGCCTTGAAACATCGCCCCCTATCTTCTCGATAATCGGCGCGGCGATTCCGTTTTCCTGACGCAGTATCGCAAGCAGAACATGCTCTGTTTCGACCTGAGAGTGGTCATTTCTCTGCGCGATAGCGGTCGCTTCGTTCAGCGCTTCCTGCGCCTTTATTGTAAATTTGTCAATATTCATTATTTGTATAATATAATATGTCATTAAAATGATGTATACAGGCATTTGAAACACATTAGTTATAATCACCATTTTTTCATAGCTTGACAAAACAAAAATTTATATTATATTAGGCAAATGACCGATTATCAGGATTTTTTAACCGAATATACCCCAAGGCTGCTAGTATGTATTAACGACCCCGCGGCCAAGATTCCGCCGCCAAAAGTCATGCCCGACGGAAACGTGTTTTGGGCTGTGGCGATTCCGTCTGCTCTCGCGATTGGCATTACGGAAAAAAAGAACAATTTGCAGTCAATTTCCTTTAAGTACGTAGGCGGAGATTATTCATTTTCCGGCGAAGACGACCCCAAGATGAGCTGTATAATCGCGGTGCTTCTTTCGGTAATCAAAACAAAAGCGCCGTTTCTTGAACCGTCCGCCAAAGAAGGCGGGAATGTCAGCTACAGGACATACAAGGATATTTTCGACGATCTAACCGAAGAATTTTTGAAAACGACGGATGAATATATCAAGGACGGGAAACCCTTATCAAAAGAGGAGATCAAGAAAGCGGCTCAAAAAAGAAACTGGATGAATTACAAAGACCGCCTGTTCCAAATTATTAAAGAGTCGTCCAAAATCGATCCCGTAAGAACTGCCGGAGAAGACAAGTGCACATACGGCGTTACTTATGAAAGAGACACGATAGGAAAAAAACGCATTCAGCTTTATTTGCAATTCATAGAAGAAAAAGGCCGTCCCCCGACAATAAAATGGAACGACGATGTCATTATATGCGTCGACCCGCGTCTTCGGGAAGTTGCGGACACAGCGATAAAAGCGTTCCGCTGCAGAATGAAACTGCCGGAAAAATTCGGCGTGCCTATACAGAACGCCCTGTCGAAATATGTTCAGTTTACAATCGCGCGCCAGAGGCAGACGAGCGAACAAGGTGGCGCGGCGGGGTCGTGATTGGTTATCTACTGGACTTTTTATTTTTTGATTTTTTTTGTAAGTATGGGAGTAAATTATATATTACACTCAATTCTCACTATGAGAGTAGTATTATTAACCATGCTAGTGTCTATATAGCCATAGAATATTTTTAAGAAAATGAAGAAAATAACAAAAAATAATTCAAAAAATATGTTATATTTATTTTCAGAGGGATGTGTTTGGGAGTCGTTGACATTAGAAAACCATTGGAGGAATAAAATGCCGGAAAGGCAACAAAAAACAAATTATGATTTTACGGGTAAAGACCCGAAAGCCGTTTTAACACAGGATGAAATTTCTCATTTTGATGAAGGTATGCGGCTTAAAAATGAATCCCGCCCCGCTAATCAGGTGGACTTTGCAAGAGCCGCCCAATCTGTTGTTCAAGACATAGACAGGTTACTTTTATAAATTTATCAATATTATTTTAAGAGAGTATATTTTGCTTGGAGATAGGATAAAATATAATTCTGATATTTGGATACCGGAATTATTAAATCTTTGTTATGAATTCTTAAAACATATACAGGAATATCCGGGCGGAAGGTTTGTGCATTTTATTGATTATATTGGAACAAAAGAAAATCCGGGTAAGATAGTAAAAGAATATCATAAAACGGTTACATCGCTTTAAAAAAATATTTTTGGTAACAATTCCGACGAATTTCATATCGATCATCATAAAATAGCGGCTCTTTATATACGGGCTTTCTTAAAATTCCAGCCGTTTACTGTTGATATTCCAAAGGAAACAAAAAAACCTGAATTTTGTTTACACGCCTGTTTGCCCAACGAATATTTTACTTTAGTATTTTTAGAGACTGTCTTTAGGGCGTGGAACAATGATTTTGAAGGGCTACTCGAATTAGACCAACAGTATAAGGGTAATTTCATAAAACTGCTTAAATATTATAAAGATAATATTAGAAGACTTGATCCTGTATCATTTGCAAATACTATATTTTTAATAGAGCAAAAATATTTCAAGAGAAGCGATCAATAAAATGTTTTTCATAATCCCTTTCAATAGTAGTGTCCATTCCTTTTAAATCCTTGAAAATACCGTGAGCGTCTTTTATTGAGGGGATATTCATGTTGACAATCCCCTTCGTTTGCGCCGGAGTATGTCTGCCTTTTATAAACATGGCAAAATCAAGCACCTCGGCGGCAACGGCTTCCGGCATGGTTTCAATTTCTCTCAATAATATGGCTGTGGTTGTCATGCTTTGAATATAGAAATGTCCATTAATTTTGTCAAGTTACCGACTAGATAAATTTGGTTGGATATTGCAAAAATACTCCTTCACGATTGATGTTTTCTATTGGACTTTTCAATTTATTATGGATCTAGTAAAGGTTTTTTAATAGCTGGTTTTTATTTGCATTTTGCATTGGTATAAATTAGTATTTATAATGTAGATAAATTTATATTTTAAGGAGTATTTAATTGAAGAAGTTAATTATTACAATGGTTTTGGTTTTAAGTTTATTGTCATGTGAGAGAGAAATAATTGATACACGGTTACAAGGAAATTATATTAATAAATCAAAATATATTACAGAAGAAGTTAGTTTTGAAAAAAATATATTCAAGAAAAAAACAGTATTTTCCGGTGAAATAACACATAGTAAAAAAGAAGAAATATTTGAAAGTGAATATAGAATTAAAATTATTTACATAAATGATAAAGGTGGTGCTTTTAATGCAGTAGAAATGGGTGTATATAAAATTTCAAGATCATCAATAAATGATCCTAAATATATGACAACATATAATTATACAATAGAGAGAAAATTAATTGGATTAGAGCATAATAAAGAAATGAATATATATGAAAGAAAATAATAAAATAAAATTTTTTATTATTTGATTTGGGAGAAATAATGAGCGTTAGTACCGGTTCTGTTAGTGCGGAGAATTGAAATACGGAGGATTCTTCATTATGGGACTTGTACAAGAGGAGAACCTTTGCCCTGCGTGCTCGGTTGAGGTTCACGTTGAAATCATATTAATAACCTTGAAACAAACAACGCTCCCACGAGCTACCATGTCCCCCATACCTCTGTAGATGCATGCCTAAAACCGAAAATAGCGAATAAAATCTCTCACTAGGTAAAAGCCGGAAAACGCAAAGCCCTGCCGGTGATCTTGGCGTGGATCGCCTGCCATGCCACGTCAAAACGTGCGTAGAATAATGTCACGCCACTAAGCACCGGAAGGGCTTTGCGTTTTCCGGCTATTATTTAGAGTGATAAAATTTTTCACTATTAAAATCTTTAAGCAATCCTTTTAATCCCCACCGCCGCTCCAGTATCCAAATCAATCTCCGCAATAACCCCTTGAAGCTCCCCCTGCTCCTTGGAAACCATCGGCTTCATCTGATACTGCACCTGCCTCCGAAACCTCTCCTGACAAATCTTTATATCCATCCCAATCACGCTGTCCGTAACCCCCGTCATCCCTATGTCCGTAATATACGCGCTCCCCTTAGGCAGTATACGCTCATCCGCGGTTTGCACGTGGGTGTGGGTGCCGGCGATTAACGAGGCGCGGCCGTCGGCGTAATAGCCAAAGGCTTCTTTTTCACGGCTTGATTCGGCGTGAAAATCTACGATGATAATCCGCTGCGCCGCGCCTGTTTGCGTGTTTGCAATGTTGTCGAAGCACAGGAAGGGACAGTCTATGGCGGAAATAAATTCCCTGCCCTGAAGATTAACCACTATCCAGTTAACGCCGTCTTTTTCGATACGGGTAAAACCGGCGCCGGGCGCGGAGGCGGGGTAGTTTGCCGGGCGAAGGAGATTTTTTTCGCTTTCCAGAAAAGGCCAGAATTCGCGCTTTTCCCACACGTGGTTTCCCGATGTTACCACGTCCGCGCCTGCCTTGATTATGCGCCTGTATTCCTTTTCCGTTATGCCGAAGCCCTCCGCGGCGTTTTCGCCGTTAACGGTGACAAGATTCAAGTTGTGCTCTTTTATCAGCGCGGGCAGACGGGCTTCAAGGGTTTCAAGCCCCTGACTGCCCACAATGTCGCCAATCATCGCGGCGCGAACTATGTTCATGGTATGTATATTCTATATAACTTGCGGTTGTCAATCAATCAAAAAAGCGGTATTGTTAAAATTACCATGACCAGAGGAATATTTATCGCGGGGAATGAGTCCGCCCTTGGACGCGCCATTGAGGCCGAGGCGGAAAGGCGGGTAGACCGCTTTGCCGCCGCGATGATACCAAACAGGCTTACGGGCGCTATCGTGAATACTGCGACAAATAAAAATTCCGCCGGTAATGAAAAGCGCCTGTATTTGGACTGGAACCCGTCCAGCCCGATTTCCGCCCGCACGCTGATAATTGCCGCCGAGAACCGGCTTGAACATATTGACGAGGCAATCCTTGTTTGTTCGCCGCCTTCAGTCCGCTGCGGCGCGTCCGAACTCCCCCTTGCCGACGCCGAGATACTTGTTAACGATCACATAAAAGGATGGTTCTTTCTGGCCAAGGAATTGTCTGTTGTTTTTTCAAACCGCAAGAGCGGAGTTTTATCCCTTGTTTATCACGATGTTCCTCCCGCAAAGAAAGACGATACCGCGGACCTTCTGGGCCCCGTGGCTCTCGCGTCTTTCCGCGCCCTTGCGCAGGGGCTGCTTGCCGCCGCCCATAACGAACCTTATATCACCGTCGGGTTTTCATGTTCAGATACGGGCAATGAAGAAGCGTTTTCCTCTTTTGTTTTTAAAAATATAGACGAGCTTGACAAGCGCAGCAACGGCAAACTGTTCAAGTTCGGCAAGCTAAGTCTTTTCAGATAGCAATGAAGGTTCAGCGATGTTGTTTAACAAAACCGTAGAGATTCCGGTTGAAAACCCCGTTTATGTCGGGGACAGGCCTGCGGAAGAAATGGAATTGTCAATTATTACTTACGACGCGGCTTCGGCGGAATTTATTAAATTGTCAAATATTGATGAATTGACAAAGTATCAGCGCGGCTCAAAAAAATTATGGGTAAATGTCAGCGGATTAAAAAATATTAATTCCATAAGAGCGCTGGGAAAGTTATATGAAATTCATCCCTTAACCATAGAAGATATATTGAATACCGAGCAGCAGCCGAAAGTTGAAATATTTGAAGATTACCGTTTTTTATCCATAAAAACCATACAGCATGAAAAAGAATTTCATCACGAGATGGATAAAAGGAAGAAACGATTTTTCTTTTTTAAAAAAGAAGAAGAAAAACTGGAAGAATTTTTAATTGATCAGGTGAGCATAATCATCATGAAAAACACGCTGATAACTTTTCAGGAAACAGTAGGCGATTCATTCGACGGAATAAGGGAAAAAATTTTAAGCAATGTGGGAGAAATCCGTAAATTGGAAATGGATTTCCTGTCTTATGAAATAATCGACGCGGTTGTCGACGAATACTTCCTCGCGTTAAACCATCTGGAAGACGATATCGAGGACTTTGAGGACCGTGCGACAAAAACCAGCGATGATATGTTTATACAGGAACTGCAGGATACCAAAAAATATCTTTTGCAGATAAAAAGGGCGATTGCCCCTTTAATAGACAATGTTTCAGTAATTTTAAAACAAAACAAATTTTTCTTAATGGAAGAACTAAAACCTTTTACGCAGAATTTGCTGGAAAATTTACATAACGCCGAAAATACCGTCGAACATTACCGGGAATGGCTGTCCAACATAATGGATGTTAATTTATCGGTTTTGTCCCATCAGACAAATAAAGTAATGAAGGTACTGGCGGTTATCTCGACGATTTTTATACCCTTAACTTTTGTCGCCGGAGTATACGGCATGAACTTTGAGTTTATGCCCGAATTAAGCCAGCCCTGGGGCTACCCGCTGGTGTTAGGCGGCATGGGCTTTATCGCCGTGACAATGATAGTTATCTTTAAAACACGGCGATGGTTTTAGCGGGTTTAATCCTTATGCGACTTAACCAGCCCCCAAAGCTTCTTCGCAAGCCCGATTCTGCCAAAGAATATCAAAAACAACAGCCCCAAAATCAAAAGAATGGGAATCCCGTAAACAACTATGCCGATTAACACCATTGCGACCGTGGATAAAAAGCCGCCGAAGCCGCCGAAAAGCTGTTTGACGCGCTCGCCGAAGGTTAAGCCGCGGTTCGGAACGGAGCTTACGGGGCCGAACAGGCTAAGGTCAATGGTGGCGTAGTCTATCCTGTTGGCAAGGTTGCGGAATTGTATCCCCGTTCCCTCAATATCGTATTGAAGGTCCGATATGCGGGCTTCCACAGAGAGAATTTCCTCAATGGTTTTCGCCTTTCCAAGATAGGCCTGAAAAGTTTTTAACAGTTCTTTTTTTGTCGAAAGCCGCCCTTCAAGATCGTAGTAACGCAGGGTTACGTCTTCCGTGTTTTCGTAGCGGTTTATAAGCCTACCCATGCCGCCGGTTTCGGCAAGAAAAATGTCGTAATAATTCGCGGGAACGCGCAATGAATAATAGCGCGAGTTTTCTTCAATATTCGTGGACGCGGCGTAAGCGTCGTATTTTTTCAGCATCGCCGTAACAGCGTCATCGGCGGCGGCAAGATTTTCCACCCTGATGCTCACGTTCGCGCGTTTGATAAGCTTGCGTTCCGCTTCGGGAAAATTCGCCGAAGGAGAGCCGCCGCCGTCCGCCTCTTCCCTTGGATATTCAGCTTCAGAAGACATCGTTGCCATCGGTGCCATCGTTGCCTTTGCCGCCCTCGGCCTCGAAGCCGTATCCATGTCATAAGCGAGCGCCTGGGCTTCAAGCTTCGCGACGTTATTACCGGAAACTGCCCGACCTGTGTTTCCCAGCTCAGGAGAGCCTTTACCGCAGCCGATTGTAAACAGAACCGCCGCTGTTAGTGTCAATATAAATATTATTCTTTTCATAAGGATATTATATCACATTAGAGAAAAATTTCATGGAACCTCTGAAAACCTAGTCAATAAGTCCGCCGAATGGGGCAAGTTCTTCCCATTTCGACGGCTCGGACACGTCTTTGTCTATGCGGATAAAGATTTCGGGGGTATAACTTGAGGAGGGGTGCAGGGCGTTGTTGGCGTTAAGATAGCCAAGATTGATTCCGGGCGCGCCGGGTGTGTCGCCTATGGTCATCCTTGTCATGGACTGGGGATTGCGGGTTATGGCGTCCCACGAGCGGGCGGAATCGGCGTAAAGAGCCAGCGCCTTCGAGCGGTAGTCGCGCTTGCCCGTCTGCTTAGCGAGCGCTTCGTTCACGACGCCGGCGTTGTTACGCGCCATCATCAGGCGCTCGCCGAGCTCGAGGAATTGGGCGGTGTCGTTGGGCAGAAGAACGGGCAGCCTTATGCGCTGGTTTTCCAGTATGTCAAGGAGGCGGTTGTAGTAGCCCTGCGCGGCAAAATAGTCACCCCTTTTGTAGGTGGTGTTACCGAGAGCGAAAAGAATGCGCCTGTTCATGGGCAGGCCGGACGAGGCTTTGAAAAGGTAGTCAAGCGCGTTCCCCCACCTTTCCTGCTGATAATACGAGGCGCCTATGCGGTATTGAATCTCAGGCGGAGCGTAGCCGTATTTTTCGGCGTTAAGGTAGTTGTTAAGCGCGGCCTGTATGTTGCCCGATTTTACAAAATATTCCAAATCGCCCAATCCCGCGTAAAGCTTCCCAAGCTGAGGAGTCGGAGAAATTAAGTTTCTTGTAATAAATTCTTCGTAAAGCTCTATGCCTCTTACAAGCTGTTCCTCGGCGGTGAAAAATTCCTTGTTGTTGATAAGCAGGTTCGCGTAACGGTAGTAGGTGTCCACGCGGTTAAGGCGGCGGCGCACCGATTCAGTTTTAGCGAGATCATAGGCGCGTATCGCGTTTTCAAGAGTCAGCCGCTCTTCGTGGAGATTACCAAGATTGTTATAATAACGCGCAAGATGGTAATGCGGCTCCGGCAGATACGGGTCTTCCCTTACGGCCTGCAGAAGCATGTTGCGTACGCTTTCTATGCTTTCGACATAGGCGTTGGGCACGCCCTTAACTTTTTCAAGCTGTTTGTCCAAAAGATAGCCGCCAAGCTCCGCGAGAGTCGGAGTTGTAAGTTTGTATTTTTTGCTGTTGTTTTCGAACCATGCCCTTAAATTGAGGGTTTCTTTCAGGTTGTCTGTATGCATAAAGTATAACAGCATCCTTTCCAAAACCGGCCCCGTCCAGCCGTAATCCTGCAGTATTCTCGCGTAACAGAAACGCGCGTCTTCATACTTGTCATAATATTTTGCCGGATCGGAATCCGCCCACGCCAGGAAATTGTCCCCCGCCGCGAGAAGCCCGTCAAAATCGTTAGGCGCGTAATCAAGAAGTTCGTTCTGAAGCAGCTTGTTCGCTTTTTCGTAATTTAAAATATAATATGTTTCAAGTTTGGAGTAATCCAAAACGCCTTTTTTATCCCTCGGATAATACCTTAAAAGCTCGTCGTATTTATTTTCAGCTAACAGATAACGCCGCTGGTCCCTGAAGCCTTCGGCGTAGGCGTAGAACCATTTTTTCTTTCGGTGCAATGTAAACGCTTCATGGAACAGCTCGTTCGCCCTCTGGAATTCGCCCGCGCCTATGCGCTCGTAACCGCGCTTGTAAAGATTTTCCGCCTTTACCGGCAGATAAATAAATTTATAGCTTAGATACCCTATTGATCCCAGCATCGCGAGAGCCATGGCGATTATTCTTAATACGGGCAGGAAATTATGCACAAATATATACGCAAAACTGGCTTTTTCCGCTTCCCATTCCGCGCCCGTGCTCTTCTCGTAACTTCTTGGAATTACAATTTCTTTGCCCAGAAGCTGCCCGGCAAACTCCGCCATTTCCTTTACATTGGCGCCCCTGATCAGCATCCGGATAAGTTTTGACAGCTGCTGCGGTAAAATTACCTGTTCCGCTATTAATTCCTGGCAGGCAACGCGCAGATTAAGCGGATAACTCGAGATAGTCGCGAGAAGTTTATCAAGATCGGACTGGGAAAGATTAATTTCGTCCGAATCACCCAGATCATGCTCTTCTTCTTCAATAACCGGTTCTTTTTTTCTTTTGAAAAAACTTTTTTTAGGCGCGGGTTTGGGCGTTGTGTCAGGTTTTGATTTATCAAAAATTTCGTCAAGGCCGGGAAGGTCAAATGAATCGTCGCCGAAATCGGTGGCGGGGGCCCCTCCCCCGGCTTCAGCTTCGGGTTGAGGTTCGTTATCCAGATCAATTTGATCTGAAGAAAAGTCTCCGCCAAGATCCATGTCCGGCAGACCGCCTGAATCATCGGCGCCGGAACTTTCCGACGTATCCCCCGACGGTTGTTCTCCAATGTCAAAATCCGGTAAGTCATCTATGCCTTCAGATTCCGTTTGAGTAAATTCTGCTTCGTCGGGAAGGCCCGAATCTGACGATGCTTCTTCGTCAAAACCATAATCTTCGGAGTCGGGCGTCTCAGCGCTAAAGTCAGTAGCAGGCAGGTCAAAATCCGGGGATTCGCCGCCCAGATCGATATGCTCTTCGGGCGTTTCGTCCGCTGACGTTCCTCCGCTCAGATCAAGCCCATCGTCAAGAGGCGTTTCCGGCAAATCAAAGTCCGGCATTTTTCCATCTGATGTTTCCTCTTCAGGAGCGTTATCTGCTATCGCGTCGTCAACATCAACTGTCCCCGGCAAATCTTCGTCCGTTGACGGCATAAATCCTTTTGAGCCGCTTTCCGTGCTGAGAGTGCCGTCCTGCCTTTCGCCGCCAAGATCAATACTCTCTTCGGGTTCATCATCTTCTTCTGATGGGAAACCATCGGTTGGAAATTCATCTGTAGTAAAAACTTCGGAGGGAGTATCGGACGTGTCGTCCGCGGATGCGACATCCTCATCCGGAGTTTCTTCAGGCGGAAAATCCGAGGGAGCCGATTCAATTTCATCGCTAAGACCGGACAATAAATCATCGGGTACGGAAAAATCATCCTCGGACGGAACGTCCGCGGACTTTATGTCCGATGTAGGCGGTGTTTCAGTTTCGGAAAAGTCGGGAAGATCGCCTGTGGGGAAGGATTCCTCGGATGCAGCATCGCCTCCCAGTGAGTTTAAAAAGTCATCGGCGGGGAAAGATTCGTCGGACTTTACGTCCGCGGACATTCCGTCCGTGGACGTAAAGTCCGTGGAAGGTTCGATGACGGAAGGTTCTTCCGAAGACGGCTCCTCTGCAGACGGAGCATCGCCTCCCAAAGAATTCAGAAAATCATCTGTGGCGGAAATATCGTCCCCGGTTCCGTCCTCGGACGTAAAGTCCGTTGGGGTTTCGCCTCCCAAAGTATTTAAGAAATCATCTGTGGCGGACATTGAGTCCGACTGAGGTTCCTGCGCCTGATCGCCTGTATCGCCTAAAAGTTCGTCAAAATTAATATCGGGAGCGGTCTCATCGGGCGGGGGAGGAGTGTCCGCCGGGACAGAGTTAATAAAAGCGTTAAAATCAAAATCGCCGGCGCCTCCGCCGTCTGCGGCAGAGGCGTCGTCTGCAGTGTTATCCACTGAAAAATCGGGCTCGGAACCGGCCGGAGGAGCGGCATCGCGCGAGGGCTGCTCAAAGGGAGGGGCTTCCATGTCGGGAAGATCGATAGCGTCATAGGGCAGACCCTTTTCCGCGAGATCATCCTTTTCGTTAGCGATGTTGCTAAAAGAGTTTCTAAACTCGGCGAGCGCGCTTAATGAAGGCATATTAAGATATTCAATTATCGGCCGATAATTGTAAAGAATGTATGAAAAGGATTTTTACGTTTGCATTTTTTATCTTGATTGCCGTTTTTCCCCTGGCAGCTGACTGGGAAACTTATGAGATAATCGGCCGTTTATTGTCTCTTCCGGGGCCCTGTGCGCCCGTAATTCAGGATAATGCGGTGATTTTCACGGTTCCGTCCTCCATGCGGAAGGTCGGAATAGCGTTTGCCCATGAAGAATTCGCCAGAGTGTACTGGTTTAGGCATCTTGTGGTCCCTCAGGACCTTACCGCGCCTGTTTTATTGCCCGGCCAGCTGGTTCCCGACGCCACCAAGGACTCCGGCATCCTTTTTTATGTGTATGAAGTGCCTGAAGACGTTTTTGAACTGGAATACAGGCTCGTTATTAACGGTCTTTGGTCTATTGATCCGCTCAATCCGGTGTCCAAAAAAGACCCGGTTTCCGGCCTGCTTTTTTCTACCGTGACCGTCCCGCCAAGGCCTATTAGGCCAAATCCCCTAAGAGGAATGCCCGATGGCCTGACTTTTATGTTTAGCGCGCCTCCCGGCGAGAATATCACGGTTGCGGGCGATTTTAACGGCTGGGACCCTTTTATGTATGAGTTGAAAGAGTACCCCGCCGGCGTTTACAGCCTTACTCTGCCGCTGCCGCCGGGCACTCATCAATATGTATTTATCTACAGAGGCAGACGTTATGTTGACCCTCACAACCCGAACCGAATCTACGCAAAGGACGGCAGCGCCGCCTCGATAATCACCGTCCCGTAATTGCAAAAACCCTCTTTTTAGTGTAATATGCCTCGGGGGGGTTAAATGTCTATTTTAAAAGAAGGGTATCCTTTTATTATACCTGCTTTTATTGCGGGGGCTGCCGCCGCCGTAGTTTCCCATTTTGTTCCTTTTCCGCCCGGAAAAATCGCCTGTATCGCGGCCGGCTCTTTATTGATAATTTTTTCTTTCTTTTGTATGTTCTTTTTCCGGGATCCAAAGATAAAAATTACGAAGAGCGAAGGGATTATTCTGTCTCCCTGCAACGGAACCGTACTGGAAGTGACGGAAGAAAACGGCGAAAAAATTATCCGGGTGTTTCTTTCTATTTTCAGCGTCCATTTGCAGAGGTCCCCGGTTGACGGGACTGTTATTGACGTTAGGCACCAGAAGGGGAAATTTCTCGCGGCGTGGGATCCAAAAGCGCATATAGAAAACGAGCAGAATATTTTTACGATACAGAGCGAAGACGGCATTTATACAGTGAGGCAGATTGCCGGGCTTGTCGCGCGCAGGTGCGTGTCATGGGTAAAAAAAGGCGATGTTCTGAAAATGGGAGACAAGATAGGAATGATCAAGTTCAGCTCTCAGGTTGATCTTCACCTGCCCAAAAAATCAGTGATAACTGTCAAGCCCGGCGAAAAAACCAGGGCGGGCATTACGGTGGTGGCGGCAAAATGAAAATAAGAAGAGTCAAGTTCAGAAAACCCCCGTTTAAAAGAATAAATGTAAAAAGAACGCCCATAAAGGTTTTTACAAGGGAAGATTTAAAGAAGGGGATTTATATCATTCCTTCTCTGTTTACATGCGGAAATATGAGCTTCGGCGTGCTTTCGGTTATTGCGTCCATAGGCGGCCATTTTATTCCCGCGGCGTGGTTTTTAATCGGCGCGCTGGGCTGCGACATTTTAGACGGCAGAATCGCGAGAATGACCAAGACAACCAGCATGTTCGGCATGGAACTGGATTCCTTAAGCGATCTTGTTTCGTTCGGAATAGCGCCCGCAATGATGATGTATATGCTGGTGTTACACACCATGAATAAAATAGGAATTGCCATTGCCGTGCTTTATGTCCTGTGCTGCGCCCTGCGTCTCGCGCGTTTTAACGTTCTTGCGCACTCGGGCGAGGTTCACAAGCACTTCGTGGGGCTTCCCACTCCCGCTTCCGCCGGCGTGCTAATTTCGTTTGTGTTAAGCTACCAGCTTTTGGCTCCCGAAGGCATTCATCTTAACTCAAAAACAATTCCGAAATTAATGGAATTTATGCCGACATTTTTCAAGGCAATGCCCATTGTTATCGTTGTGCTTTCGTTCCTGATGGTTTCCAATATTCCGTATCTGTCGTTTAAGAAATTAAAATTGTCCAAAATACACACAATAGAACTATTGGCCATAATAATTGTGGTTATAATATTAATTGTTATTTTCCCGCAGAACACGATATTTATTATTTTTTCAATTTACGCCGTATCGGGGCTTTTAATTTACGTGCCAAGCCTTATTTTCAAAAAGAGAAAACCACCGGAGCAGCAGGCGGAAGAAAATGAAGTGTGATCCGGCAAATCCCAAAGGCTCCGGTATTGTAAACATCTGGCAGGAAACTTTTCCCGTCCGTTTCGGCGCTATAGACAAATCGGACAGGCTTACGTTAGACGCCATTTTTCAATTTTTTCAGGAAGCGGCGATTTGCCACGCTGAAAATTTAAATGTAGGGCGCGAGGACATGCTGCGCACGGGGCAAATTTGGATACTTTCGCGGATGTCGGTAATTGTAAACAGGCGTCCAAAATATTTTGAGAACATCACTGTCCGAACCTGGCCGCGCGGCGGAGAAAAACTTTTTGCCATCCGCGATTACGACATACGCGACAAAGACGACATTCCCATTGTGCGTGCGCGAAGCGGCTGGATTATTTTAGACGTGGAAAAACGCCGCCCTCTCCGGCCTCAATCATTAATGGACAGTATACCGCAGAATGATGGAGAGAACGCTCTTTCTCCCGAAGACGGCGCCATTGCCGCTCTTGAAGAGCGCGCGAATTTACAAAAAGCCGCCGAAAGAAAGGCGCGATACACAGATCTTGATTTTAACGGCCATGTAAACAATGTCCGCTACATTCAATGGATAGAGGACGCCCTTGAGCCGCAGTTTCTGGAAAACGCGGATAAGATGCGTCTTGACATTAACTACCTGAACGAAATACTGGGCGGTGAAGATGTTGAGATCATGTCCGCGAAGATAGAAGACGCAGCCTGCGCCGAAGCATTTGCCTTTGAAGGTAAAAAGACAGATAACGCGCAAGCAGCGTCGCAGCAAGCTGCGGCACAATCCGCGTTCAGGGCGGAATTAAGGCTGTATGGAAATTCTTAAACTTTTATCCGTCGGGCTTGCCCTTGGCATTTTAGTCGTTATCCCCGGACTTTCGACGGGAACGATGGCGGTAGTTTTCAACGTATACGACCGCCTAATCGGAATAATTACACCTAACGTAAAAAAAATAATCAGCGAATGGAAGTTCTGGCTCCCCCTTGTAATAGGCGGCGTTGTCGGCCTCGCGTTTATCAGCAAAGTTGTCACCGTCCTGTACGACAAATACCCGTTTCCCATAACATGGTTCTTTATCGGCGTCATTACCGGAAGTCTGCCGCTCCTCTACGGCAGGATGAAGCTGCCCGGGAAAAAACTCCCTAATCCCGTACCGGCAATTTGCGCCCTTCTCGCGCTTGCGGTAATGATAATAATGGCGGTAATAAGCCCGAACGAGGGGACAACAGTATACACGGAAATTTCGCCGCGCGTCTTCGTTCTTCTTGTCCTGGCCGGAGTTTTTTCCGCGATAGCGATGATAATCCCCGGAATCTCCGGCGCGTTTTTGCTTCTTATCATCGGACTGTATCGGACAGTAATTCAATCCGTTTCTGCTTTTAACATCCCGCTATTAATCCCTTTCGCGTTAGGCGTCATCGCGGGCCTTCTGGCCGGCGCCGCCCTGGTCCGCTTCCTTCTCTCAAAAGCGCCGATGGAAACCTACGGCGCGGTTTTAGGCTTAGTAGCCGGCTCAATAGTTGTTTTATTCCCCGGCGGCCTTGGAGAGGGAAATATTGTTATTATCTCCGTGATATGTTTTCTTCTGGGCGCAGTGCTTTCGTTTTTACTGGGTAATAAGAAGAATTAGCTACAGGGCTTTTTTTATTATATCCGGATGCCGGATCGCGTAATCCAATACCGCAGCCATAATTCCGGTGTATCCTTTTCCAAAGCCCTTGTATTGTTCAAGTGTTCTCTGATTTAACCTTATACCAACAGTTTGTTTTTTGTTAAGTTTTTTTGCCTCGGAATAAAGATAAGATAATTGTTTAGATGTATAAACGGGGCTGTCATTGTCAGAAACGACAGGCATTTTTGCCGCTTGTTCAATACGGTAAAGCTGTTTTTTAGTAGGTTTTTCACCCTCTTTTAATTTAACTATTCTGTTCATTGTATAATTTTTCCTCCTCTTTTGTTCCTACTCTTGCTGAAATAAGTCTGATTACATTATCATCTCTTTCCGTGAAAACCACAAAAAGAACCCGATTAACCATTCCGATAGCAAGCCACCGTTCTTCTTCTTCGCTATGATACAAATCAGGCAAAATGATTTTATTTGGGTCATTAAAAACAAACTTTGCGTCTTCAAATTTTATGCCATGTATTTTTTTGTTAAGCTTGTTTTTTTCTTCATCCCATTCAAAAATCAATTCCGTCATACTTTATGTATAACATATTATATAACACTTTGTCAAGCTTAGCTTGCTTACAACAACCCATCCCTCTTCCCTTTGTGTTCTTTGTGCCTTTGTGTGAATTCTTCTAGAAAAATTTACTGCGCCTAATTCTCCGCGAGCTGCGATAGCGGTATCGGTTTCGGGCTGTCGTTCTGCCCTTCGGCCTTTGCGAGCTCTTCAAGCAGGTCTCTGCCGCGGCGGGAGAGTTTTTCCGGTATCTGTACCATGACTTTGATGTACATGTCGCCGTACGCTCCTCCTGAGGGGACTCCCGCGCCGCGGATACGGAGCAGTTTCCCGCTCTGGGTGCCGGCGGGAACTTTAACTTTAATCGTTTTGTTGTCAAGCGATGTCACGTGAATATCCGCGCCCAGAGCCGCCTGGCTTACGGAAATAGGGACGGCGCAGTAAAGATCCTGCCCCTGACGCTCAAAGTATTCATGGCGCTTAACTCTAATGAACACATACAGGTCGCCCGGCTGCCCTCCGTTGGGGCCCGCGTCACCCTGTCTGGGAATTACCAGCCGTTTGCCGTTTTCGGTGCCGGAAGGGATGGTAACCATTATCTTCTGGCGCTTTTTCTGCGTTCCCGTTCCGCCGCATTCCTTGCACGGCGTTTCTATGACGTATCCTTCGCCGTGACAGGTATAGCAGGTTTGGGCTACCGAGAAAAAGCCGTGGCTTTGACGTATCTGCCCCGAACCCTTGCATGTCGGGCAGGTTTTTTTGCCTGACCCGTCCGCCGAGCCCGCGCCTTTGCAGACCTCACAGGTTTCGTTATGTGAATACTGAATTTCAACCTTTGTGCCGTAAACCGCATCCTTAAACGGGATTTCGATATCGTAGCGCAGGTTCGCCCCCTGCCTTACGCCCGACGAGCCGCTTCTGCGAAACCCGCCGCCGAAAAAACTTTCGAAGATGCTGCCCAGTCCGCCGTCGCCGAAAATGTCCTCAAAGCCCCGGAAATTACTCCAGTCATGACTTTGCCCCATCCCCTCAACGCCCGCGTGACCGTACTGATCATAAGCGGCCTTTTTCTGATCGTCCGCGAGAATCTCGTAAGCCTCAGTAGCCTCTTTAAATTTTTCCTCAGCCTGCTTGTCGCCCGGATTCTTGTCCGGATGGTATTGAATAGCGAGTTTACGGTACGCCTTTTTTATCTCGTCTTTAGTAGCGTTCTTTTGTACTCCAAGAACCTCATAGTAATCCCGCTTTGCCATTACAAAAATTCCTTAAAATAAAAAATATCCCGCTTTCCAATGGCGGTTTACGACGTTCCGCCGCAGGCGGAATGTAGGGGCGGCGAAGCCCGCCCCGTAAACCGCTGCGTTAAGCGACGTTGCGCAGCAATGTCGCTTAACGCGGGAGTTTGCGCCGTTTTAATGGCGCAAACTCGCCATTATTTCCCTTCGTCCACTACCTCATAATCAGCGTCTTCCGCGCCCTTTGTGCCGCCGCCGGGGCCTCCACCCGCTCCGGGATCAAAGCCGCCCGTGTCCGGACCCGCGCCCTGAGCGCCGCCTTGCCCCGACGCGCCCTGCTGTTTGTAAATTTCTTCGGCTATTTTGTAAGACGCCTGCTTCAGCGCCTCGGTCTTGTTTTTGATGGACTGAATGTCGCCGCTCTCAAGAGCTTTGCGCAGGTCGGCGATGGCTTCCTCCGTTTTGGATTTGTCCGCCGCGCTAACCTTGTCGCCCAGGTCTTTGATATTTTTTTCCGTGGAGTAAATCATCGAGTCGGCTTCGTTTCGCACCTCGGCTTTCTCGCGCTCTTTCTTGTCTTCCTCGGCGTGAATCTCCGCCTCTTTAACCATGCGGTCTATGTCCGAGTCGCTCAGTCCGCTGGAACTTTCAATCCGAATCTTCTGCTCTTTGCCCGTGCCAAGATCTTTCGCGCTTACGTGGACAATGCCGTTTGCGTCTATGTCGAAAGTTACTTCTATCTGAGGAATGCCGCGCGGGGCGGGAGGGATTCCCACAAGATCGAAGCGGCCAAGTACGCGGTTCTGGCTCGCCATCTCGCGCTCGCCCTGCAATACCTGAATGGAGACGGCTGTCTGGCCGTCCGCGGCGGTGGAGAAAATCTGGCTCTTGCGTGTGGGAATGGTCGTGTTACGCGTAATGAGTTTTGTCATAACGCCGCCCAAAGTTTCTATGCCCAGCGAAAGGGGAGTGACGTCCAGCAGCAGCACGTCTTTCACGTCGCCGCCAAGGATACCGCCCTGAATTGCCGCGCCTACGGCGACAGCTTCGTCCGGATTAACGCCCTTGTTGGGCTCTTTTTTGAAAAGTTCTTTTACAACCTGCTGAACCGCGGGAATGCGCGTGGAACCGCCGACAAGGATAACCTCGTCAATCTTGTCCGCGCTAAGGCCCGCGTCCGAAAGCGCTTTTCTGCACGGCTCTTTGGAACGCTCAAGCAGGTCTTCCACCATTTGTTCAAACTTCGCGCGCGTTAGGGATTTTTGCAGATGCTTGGCGCCGCCCTGATCCGCCGTGATAAACGGCAGGTTAATTTCCGTTGTCTGCATGGCGGATAACTCAATCTTTGCCTTCTCCGCGGCTTCGCGCAATCGCTGAAGCGCCATCCTGTCCTGGCCAATATCAATGCCGGTATCTTTTTTAAACTCGGCGATAAGCCATTCCATGATGCGGCGGTCGAAATCGTCGCCGCCAAGGTGGGTGTCGCCGTTCGTGGATTTAACCTCGAAAACGCCGTCGCCCAATTCAAGAATTGAAACGTCGAAAGTGCCGCCGCCAAGATCGTAAACGGCAATCACTTTATCTTTTTTGGAATCTTTGTTAAACCCGAACGCCAGAGAGGCGGCGGTCGGCTCGTTAATGATGCGCTTTACCTCAAGGCCCGCGATTTTGCCCGCGTCTTTGGTCGCCTGACGCTGGGCGTCGTTAAAGTAGGCGGGAACCGTAATTACCGCTTCGGTAACGGCTTCGCCAAGGTAGTCCTCGGCGGTCTGTTTCATTTTCTGCAGAACAAAAGCGGAAATTTCCTGCGGCGAATATTTTTTCCCGTCTATATCGACGCGGACATCGTTGCCCTGTTCCGTTACGCGATACGGCACAAGCTTCATTTCACTGCCGACTTCCGAAAAACTGCGTCCCATAAAACGCTTAATGGAAAAAATAGTGTTTTCCGGATTCGTAATCATCTGATTTTTAGCCGGCGCTCCGATAACCCTCTCGCCCTTGCCGGTAAAACCGACAACAGACGGGGTAGTGCGTCCGCCTTCGGCGTTTTGAATAACAATAGGTTCGCCGCCTTCAAGAACGGCCACGCATGAATTGGTTGTTCCAAGGTCAATACCTATAATCTTTCCCATCTTTTTACTCTCCCTCTGTTAAAAATATATCGAATTTATGGGGATTTTTGAATAGCCTCCCCGTTCTTTCTATTTATCTTCCGGCATTAACACTTTTACTTTTGAAGTGCGGATTACCCTGTCTTTAAGCATATATCCCCTTGAAAGGTCTTCTTTTACGACCGCTTCGGCTATATCCGGGGCTTTTTCCACCATAAGGGCCTCGTGCCTGTTCGGGTCGAACGGCTCTCCCTCGGAAGTAAAACGTTTTAGTCCCCATTTGGTTTCAAGCTGGCTTGTCAGCCTTTTTTCAATCATTTTGACGCCTTCCAGAAGGGCTTTAACGTCTGAAGAGCTTTCTCCCGCCTGAATTGCCCTTTCAAGGTCGTCAATTACCGGAATTATGTCCAAAAGCAGGCTTTGATTCGCGTATTCAATCGCGTTTTGCTTATCCTGATTGTTTCTTTTGCGGAAATTTTCAAAATCCGCGGCCTTTCGCAGAAGCTGATCGCGTAAATCCGCTATTTGAGCATCCAATTCGGCAATTTTTTCCTCCGAAGTTAACTCCGATGCCTGACCGCCGTCCGCCTCCGCGCCGTTTAACGTTCCGTTCGCCGCTTCCTGAGCCTGTTCGTCGGGCTTATCGCTGTTATCTGCGCCACTGGCGGCGCCGTTGTTTTCGGCAATTTCCGCTTCTTCCTTCACTAACTGACTCCTCCGGCCAATACTTTATATGTAAAAGTAATGAAAATTCCAATAATGGTCAAGGAATGAAAATAAAATTAATTGGATTTTTATAGGTTCGATTCAATTTTTGAGCGAATTTCCTGTAATTTCTTTTTAGTCTTTTTTTGAATAATCTTGTTGTTTATCTCCCACCAGCGTTTGTCGGTTAAAAGGTTCCATACGGGAGAGCGGGGCTTGCCGTAATCTTCCATATAAGAAGAAATTGTTTCTTTATAAATAGTTAAAAGTTTTTTGGTAATTTCCCCCAGCGACCACGCCTGCGCGTGAATCTTTGCCTCTTCCGATTTTTTCCTGTACAACTCATTGTCGTTTAATAACTGCAGGACCCTGTCGGTAAATTCTTTCGGGTCGTCTTTTACCATAAAGCCGCCGTTGTCCCCGCCCATTACCATGAGCGTTCCTAAAACGCCTATAGCCACTACGGGAATCCCCGAAAACATCGCTTCCAGCGTAACAAGCCCCTGAGTGTCTGTAAGTGAAGGAAAGACGAACACGTCTGAAATCGCGTAAATAAGGGAAAGCTGAGAGCGGTCCAGATAACCTGTAAAGACGCAATTTTTATCTATTCCGTATCGCTTCGCCTCGTTTTGAAACAGCTCCATATCCGGCCCGCTGCCTACGATTATAAGCGCCGTGTCGGGATTTTTTTTAAGAATGTCCGGAAGTATTTTTAAGAGGAAGCCAATATTTTTTTCTTTTACAACCCTGCCCGCCATAAGCAGCAATTTTTTCCTGTAGGTTTCCGGAAAAAGCGCGTTAAACGCTTCCCTGAACGCCTCAATTTCTGCTTTGTCATGAAAAAAAAGCGCCGGGTCTATGCCTGTCGGCAGAATAAAAGTTTCGGCGTCAGACTTGTACTTGCGCACGACGGCTTCAATCTGCGGAGTAGGCACTATTACCTTATATGATCGTCTCAGCACGTTTTTAAGAATACCCCGGATAAAAAACTTAACGATAAAATCCGGAAACATAGGGAAATAATTAGGGCCGTAATCTTCCCACATTGTATGGAAGGTATAAATCGCCGGAAGGTTATGCGCTTTCGCGTAAAGAAAACCGAATTCGGCAATGACCATTTCCGTATTGATGTGTATTATATCGGGTTTAAAAACATCCACCTGTTTGAATACCCAGTACCATTTGTCAAATTTCGCCAGCCGGTCTTCTTTTGTAACATACGCTGGCAATGAAGGAACCCGCACTATTCGCGGATCATCTTCTTTTTTTTCATCTTGAAGGGCGAGTACGGAATCGTAGTCAGTAGGATAAAAAGAACAGACGATAAGAACGTCGTGCCCTTCTTTTATAAGAGCTCTGGAAAAAGTATCGACTGAAACCGTAACGCCGTTGACCCTGGGCCAATAGGCGTCTGTAAACATGACTATTCTCATGTGGGGGTATTATAGCACGGATTTAGGGGATCGTATAGTATTGTCATTTATCCTAAAAACTTATTTCCGTTAAAATGTATCAAATGCGAAGGGTTATCTGCCAGCCACACTTCTGTTTCCCATGCAATTTCCGCAGTAAATCTTGTAAAAGTTTGCTTATCAGGGAAGGCTGAAATAAAAATAAGCGTCATATTATTTTTGAATAAATTTTGTAATTCAATTTTTCGCTTGCTGTCGATTGGTCCATGACTGGTTACAGATTCTACAAGTACTAACCATTCTTTTTGTTCATAATAAAAAACGCAATCGGGCATTTTACCATGTTCATCAAGGACAAAACCTAATTTACTAAAAATATCTTTATTAAAATATCCCCATTTATTACCTGTATCTCCGGCATACAACAATAACGACCCGGGAATAAAACGGGCGGCAAAATGATCAATAATGTCTTTTATCAATTGACTATGTTTACCTGGGCTTAATTTTAGCCCTTCAATATTCTGTACAGGTATCATTTCCATTTCACGAGACGCTTGGTATCGTTCAGCCAAAGCTCCGATTTTCTGATGATATATTTCTAACGCCTTTGCATACTCGTCAGTTCCAAAAAGTTTTACAACATGCAATACCAAGGGTGTAAGCTGATAAACAGTTTGCGGACTATTAACAGGACGATCTGTCTTATCAGGATTATAAAAGGCAATTCCGGCTTCTACCAACTGATGCATGCTAAATCTTCTGAAAGTTTCTCTTGTGTTGGGCGCATATTCTTTCTTGTAAGCCGCTTTTGCAAATTCCATCATTGGCGTAATGCCAATTAATGGGTTGTTTGCATCTATCCATTGCGAATTCTCTTTAATATCAGTCAAAGCCAATAAACAGAGCGCTGTTCGTTCATTCTGCTGACCTTTAGGAACGCCTAAATCTATTAATATCTGCAAGGCTTCATTGATTTTATCGCTCAACTAATAACTCCATTTTTTTGTTTTTATATCAGGATATTTCATATTGCGTAAGTCAGTCGCGTTAACTTGTGTATGTCCGCTAAAGGTACGGAAAATAGCATCGCAATAATCACTATTCAAGTATTCTACAAGGTTTGCCGCTAATTTTTTATCCAAACCACATTTATTGTTATGGATTATATTCAGATGGTTTTCAACTGTAAAATATTCTGACGATAAATCATTGGGGGTTAATAGAGTTGCCTGTATGCGGTGTTTTTCCTCTTTGGTGGTAAAACGTTTTAAGAGAACATAATAACCTTTTTTAAAACAAAGTTTTATTTTTTCATGATCATCAAGTTGAATGGCGTTTGGCTTTTTAGAAGTAACCGGCCATGTTATTTTTCGGTTTCTTATATGAACCGTATATATCAACGGTATTCCGTCTGTATTATACCGTAATTTTTCTTTTACCCTAAAATCAACCACCGGTCCTGTTGAAATTTCAAATCCCAATTCCTTATGTGTATGCGTTAAAAGTTCATCATTAATTTTTTTGTTATAGTTTGGTATTGATATATAATACTGATTATTTTTGGTATCCATAACATCAACAAGCGTTACATCTTTTTCAAGAAATTCTGAAAATTGTTTTTCTTTTGAATAGGAAATTGTTACATTTCCGTTTTTTTCAGTAGTCTTCTTTAGGACAATGATAATATTCTCCTGCAAAACGTTTTCATCTTTAAAATTTTCTTTACGCGATTCAAAAATGTGGAGGTGTTTTATAGCGGTAGTATTATATAACAGCCGCCTGAACGGAAGAAAATAAAGCCCATTACAAAAACTACGTGGAACGATAGCTGTTAATATGCCGTTATCTGCCAACATTTTAATTCCGATGGCTATAAACGCGCTATATGTATTAACAGTATCAATAGAAATGTCGTGTAACACCTTCTTATAAATCGTGTTGGTGTTTATTTTCTGATATGGAGGATTCATTATGATGACATCATATTTTTTACCGGTACCAAATGCTATATCCTGCCCGACATCGGTAATAAAATTTTTATCAAATATTTGATAGTTAAAATTTTTTGTTGATTTTATGGTTTTGTACGAATGTTCCAGTTCGTTTAATATGCTTTTATCAATTTCATAAGCATCAAGATTAATAATATCAATATTTTTTTTGCTAAGCTCGGTAATCAATGAACAGGACAATATACCGGCTCCGGCCCCGGGATCTAAAATATTCACTACATTAGTAAATTGGAAGTATTTCATAGTTATATTAGCCATAAAAGAAGCAATTTCAACAGGAGTCAGATATTGCGCGAATTTTTCTTTATGAGTATTACTTACAGATGAGATTCTGCGTAACCGCCGGGTATCAAGCTCTTTTAGCGCCAGCATAGACAAAGTGTACCATAAGAACTAAATTTGTTCAAATGAACGCGGGGATGTTATTTAGTTAGATTTCGATCCTTAATCCGGACGTGAGTAAAAAGGGAAAAGGCCCGCAGTAGTCATTTTGCCGAAAGAATATAATGAAAAAGTCGGATTAGGGCTTTTTTGTCCTATAACAAGTAAGATATAAATTATCCTTTTGAGGTTAAAATTCAAATTTAAAAAATCGTAATAATGAAAAAAACACTAAATTTGCAATTCCCATGTTATATTCTTGTTCCAATAAAAGTGAATGGGCTGTATGGTTGCGTATATTGAGTCCTCCTTGTTCAACAAATAAACAATTGTAGAACAATAATTCATCTTCATCAAAAAAATTTTTGATTTTTTCATCATTTAATAATGCATATAAATCTTTTTCACGGGTGGTTCCGTTATTAGGATCAAGCATGAAAGTAGGGTAATTATTCAACGTAAATAATCCTCGTATTAATCCTTCAATTTTTAATGACGCCGAATCTATAAACAGCATAAATTCAGTACAAGGTAAAGCGTTAAATAATATATTCTCGTTGTAAATTCGGAAATATTCTTTTAACAAGGTTTGTAAAATATTTGAATATGTGTATTTTGTTTTCTGCCCATTGTTAATAGATTTATTAAATATATGAGAAATCCATGTGTTATTTATCATATAATTGTATATTTCATCAAAGGTAATTTTCTTTGCCATAATTAATTCTTTTAGAATATAATTTAAACTGATAACTCTGAACTGTATCTCCCAGTTGAAAAATTGAATTGTTTTTTGTTTAAGTTTTTCTTCTTCTGTAGAATAAATTTTTACACGATTACCGCGTTGATCAAAAACATCAATATTAATGCCCAATAATGACGTTAAAAATCCCGGTTCCTCTTTTTTTGCCTGTGATAAAATTGAATCATTAGAAGGGATAAAATATTTATCGTAAATAAAAAATCGTATAATATCATTAAAAGGCATCTTTATTAATTTTTTAACTATTTTTTTCGCATTGTTTATTATTGGTTTAATATTTACTTTTGTTGTAACCATTCCAAAATGCATATTATCGGTTATTTCTTCATAAATAATATTTAATTCATCTACTTTTTCTTTTCTTTTTAATTTAGAATATATTTTAATTGCATCAAGACAATATGAAAGGCTTGCGTTTGATTTGTTAAATTCGTATATCCGCGCTTCATTAGCGGCTCCTAAATTCTCATACATAGCAGTTGTATCTATATTTATTTTCTCTGCAATTTTAATTAATATTTCCAATAATCTTATAGCATGAAATGCTTCCTCTTTATTTATTAATTTTTTTGCAAATTGATTTATATTGTTTAAAAAATTTCTATCCAATAAATTTTTAAAATATTTGGTTGAAGCAAGAATGATAGTCAATAATCTTATACTCAATACCAACCCTTTTTCTTCTTCTATAAATTTTGAAATAGATAAAATAAATTCTTTTTCTATATTAAAAGAATCGGCCTTGTTACTAATTCTTCGCTTTATTAAAAATGATCTTTTTAAGCATTCTAGAAAATCAAATGTCCATTCTTTGCAGGTATCTTTTTGTTTAATAACAATTTCTTTAGCAATAAAATAATATTTTATTGCTTCAAGCGCGTAATTATTATGTTTTTTCACTATCCATAAAATATGATTATATCTGGCTAATACAAAAGGATTTACAGCCTGTTTAACCCTGTTTTCAAAGTATTCCATGTTTTTTTTATTAACGTCAAAACGAAATGATTTTGTGTCAAAATCAATTAATTCATCTCCGGCTAACTGAAATTGCAAAACACAATCTTCCAGTAACGCCGCATTTCGGATATCTTCCGGATTTTTTAAATCACAATAAATGTTTCTTAAGTTTTTTTTAAATTCAATATTCAAATGGTAAAAAGAATTATATTTTTCATCGTTAAGAGCCTCATAAAATTCTAAGATTTTATTTTCCATAATGATTAAGAGATATTATAATCCAGACTTGTTTTTCAATATATAGTTCTGTTCGCCTTGTTAGAATGAAGAAAATGAAGTATCTGAAAGAGATATTGCCGTTTCCATTATAATTCCATATGAGTTATGAACATAAAACACAAAATTTCGGGAATAAAAAAACGAAAATTTTTACCCATACAATGGAAAATAAAATTTTCATCTACAAATGAAAAATCCCGAAATTTTACAACAAAACAGGGTAAAATCCCGATGTGTAAAAAACAACAAAAACCCCTATATTTAATAATAATTTTAAGCAATTTATAATTTTATGTGCCAATGTAATAGTAAATATACCCCATATCAAATATAGGTAAAATATACTATCTATTAAATTAATAAACGCCTGTATATTAATGATAAGGGAAAACGTCCCTTTAAATTAACCTCCGTAGCGAGGTTAAAAATCATTCAGGAGGAAAGATTATGATGAAGAAAGTATGGCTGGTTTTACTGGCCGTGGTATTGGTTTTCGGCTCTGTTTTGCTGGGGTGCGG
>Ga0268262_10000426_pt1 | contig 55852 bp, 44 predicted proteins | sample TergutNc150P3_FD_190354 | JGI IMG/M metagenome (GOLD analysis project Ga0268262, IMG submission 190354) | Nasutitermes corniger P3 segment gut microbial community from laboratory colony in Florida, USA - Nc150 P3 (SPAdes) (version 2) | ecosystem: Host-associated > Arthropoda: Insects >... | reverse complement strand
CAGCACCTGGTTTATGCAAATTATTCGGGCTAATTTCTTGCTGCCTTATGGTTGCGATTAAAGCCTTGGCATCGTTTAGGTATTTTTCGTCTCCAAATTGATAATATGCCATTACAAGGGCAACGCCGGTGTCAAATTCTGCATCGGAAGCGGAATTGGAATATGTTGCATCGCTTGGGTCAACCCTGCTAAAACCTTCTATTTTCCAGCTCATTAAGCCAGTGGTGGGGTTTTTCCATTTGTTATAATATTTCCACAACTTGTCAAATTGAGCTTGATAGCTTGTTGAAGCGGTGCTAAAATAAACCATCATCAACATACCATAAGCTATGCCCTCAGAAACAGTTTTGCTTCCATCATCAAATTTTATGCGAGCGCAGTCATTGGTGCCGCTGCAGTTGCCTTCTTCGTAAAATCTGCTGCGGAAATCATCAAACTTGGCTTTCAAGGTTGCTGCACCGGCATCAGTTGCATTTGTATTTATTGTTCCATTGCCGTAGCTTTTTTTCTGCGGATATGGATAATTAACCGCAGAATACGCGAAAAGCGTTGCAAGTGCCAAGAAGAGTGTTATTTTTTTGAGCATGAGAACGCCCCCATTTTAAACTAAAACTACCTATATTAAATATAGATTTTTTTAGGCAGGTGGGGGAAGTTTTTTTACTTAATCGGTATGCGTAATATTTCTTTTTGGCTGCCAAACTGAGCTTTCACTATATACAAGCCTTTTGGCAAATCGCCAAATGATACATTATAGCTGCCTTGCTTGAATTTCATTGAACGCACCACATTGCCTTTTAGGTCAAAAACTTTAAGACTTGCATCGCGGACAACTTGCAAATTCACTCCGTTATTCGCCAAGTTAAGGGCATTGCTATGCACAATTTGCGGCAAAACAATGGGTGTTTCGTCTTCACTGCTACTGCTAGAAGAAGGTGCTTCTTCGCTTGAACTGCTTGGCTGCAGCGGAGAGTTAAGCCAGGGTGCAGTAGTGGCGTGGGAAATGAGCATATCATAAATAAACTGCCCAGATTCCTTCATATTGCTTTTATTGGTGAAATCTGAAATGGGTCTAGTGGCGAGATTATCTTTGAATGAGGTTGCAAAGAGTGCAGATGTTTCGTTTTTCCAGCTCACTTGCCAAGCGCAAGAAGAAATCCCATTATCATCCATAAATTTATACCAAGCATTAGTGCTCGCAGGGTCATGGGCACCGTTGCCGGAGTTCATAACAGTGCCATATTCGCTCACAAATATTGGTTTGCCAGCATTCAACACAGTTGTTATGCCAGCCGAATATGTGGGATTGCCAGGACCGCCTGTTCCATCCATCTTGTGGTATGCCGCATAAAAATGGAATACATAAGCGACATTGGGGTCGCTTAAATAGTTCCCATCAGCTTGATTTGGTCTTGCAGACCATTCTGGCGTTCCAACCAAAATCAAATTATTCGCGCCTTTTGCACGAATTTTGCCGATAATATTATCTGCATAAGTTTTTACGGTTTCCCATTTAATACTCTTAGGCTCATTGTAGATTTCATAAATTATGCGGTCATTATTTGCGCCGTAAGTTTGTATCATATCTTCAAAAAATGTGGTTGCAACAGACAGTTCGTTATGGGCATCGTGGGAGTGCCAGTCTATAATTACGTAAACATCTTTTTCCAGTGCCGCAGCAATGGCAGTTTTTACTCTGGTTAGGTTAGAAGGGTCTGTTTTATATCCGTTATTTTCCGAATAACCAATTGGAACGCGGATCACTTCGGATTTCCAGCCGTCCACCAAAGCATTTACGGTATTTGCGTTGAAAAAAGCCGCGCTTTCCCAACCGGTATTGCTCCACCCAAGGCTTATGCCTTTAACCTGCACGGCGGTGTTTGCATAAAGACCAGAACCGCATATCCTGCCTTTACCATCTATGGTACAAGCCTTTAAAGCACCATAAACAGAAACCGGACCTGCAAAAGAAAAGCTGGCAATGCCCAGCAAAAAAACGAGTATTTTAGCGAACTGCAACATTTTGATTCCTCCTTTATAATAATATAGAAAAAAATTAAATTCCCATTGCATTTGCCAGCTTTGCAAGGTCTTCGTTTTCTGGGAATGTTTCTTTTGCCTTTGAAACAATCTTTATTGCCTCTTGAAGATTGTTTGTAAGTACCAAGGCTTGACCGTAAAGGAATGCGAATTCAGGAGTGTTCTCCAAGTCTTTTCTCAAAAATTCCAAATTATCAAGGGCTTCCACAGCCCTGTCTCTGGCTATGTAAATTTCTGCCAAAGCGAGGGAATTATACTGAGTTCCTAACATCATGGTTTTGAGAATTTTTAGAATTTCTATTGCAATTGGAATATGCTCGGTTTTTTTCCAGTATTCCGCTAAAAACTGCAAAGATTTTATATGGATTTGCATAATGTTGGATGGCAGAGAAGTTGTTTGCGGAACGAGAACGGCGCAATAGCCAAACCATTTAACCGCCTCTTCGTTTCTTCCCAGTATTCCCAAAATTTGCGCTCTTTTAAGCATTGAGGGTTCAAACTGCACTTCTAGCAGAGATTGTTCTAGGATTTCAAGAGCAGCTTCCAAATCGCCCTGCTGTTCTAAAATGCAGGCTATATCGTGAGGCAAAAGTGCGCGCAGTTCGTTGTAGCCTTGACTCTTTGCTTCCTTTAAAGATTCTTTCAGCCATTTAAGCGCATTTTCTCTTTCGCCAAGAATGTTGTAGCAAGTTCCGTAATGGTACATATCAAGTGGATTCATTCCTTTTTCGTTTGGGAATTGTTCCTTGAAAAGTTCCAAATTGCGCCTTTGCTTTTCTTTTAATATATTTGGGTCATCGTATCCGGTGTGGATAATTTCCAATGGCAATCTGGCTTCATATAAGCCTAGCTTGCGAATGCTGGGCAAAATTTGCTCGTGTATGCGACCCTCAAATTTTATTTGCTCTTTGTTTGGGAATATCCTTATTTGCAAAAATTTTGTGCCTTTGTTATCGCTAACCTCTAAGTAGAATACTTTGTTCGGGGTTTCCCTGTTTAATAAATTGCGAATTTCCTTAATTGTATTTTCTGGCATCCTGTCGTCTGCATCTAACCAAATTATCCAGCGACCTGTTGCTTTTGAAATGCAGTAGTTTCTAGCGGCAGAAAAATCTTTTGTCCATTCAAAATGCTCTATTTTTGCTCCATAGCTCTTTGCTATTTCAATGGTTTTATCACTAGAGCCTGTATCTGTGACTATAATCTCGTCTGCTAGCCCTTGGGCAGATTTGAGACATTCGCCTATATTTTTTTCTTCGTTTTTTGCAATAATGCAAAGGGAGAGCAAGGGGCGTTTGTCGTTTTTGTTTTGAAGTGCTGTTTGCGCTCGCTCAAGCAAAAATTTTGCCTCTTGATGGTCTTTATCTCCTTTTAAAATTTCTTCTGCATAATTTTTTGAGAGCTTGAAATTTCCTTCTAAAAATTCCCAATGGCTCAAATGTTTTAGGGAATCTTGCTTTATTGTAAAATAATTTGTGCCGTTGCTTGAAACATCTGGTTTGAGGGTTAACACTTTTCTAAAATATGGCATACTCTCTTTTATTTTTTTTTGCGTCATTAAAAGGGTTGCCATGCAATAATATGCTTCTTCATTTTTTGGGAATAGCTTTATACATTTTTCAAAGACTTCCATTGCTTCATCAAATTTATTTTGCGAGGCTAAATGCCGCCCAAGTTTGCTCATAGAGCCATTTTTTAGAGGCATCTGGTCAAGAGTGCAGGGAAATTCTGAGGCTCGTCTGTAATATTCCACGGCTTTGTCTAAATCTTTTAGCACGGAATAGGAGTCGCCTAATTCTAGCAAGCCTTCCATGCGTTTCTCTTGCTCTGGGTCTGCTAGTTGAATTTCCAAATTTCTCTTTGCTTTTTTTTCACGGATTTCTTGGGTTTCGTAGCCCATGTGCCAAATTAAAATATTTGTGTTTACAACATTTAAACCCAAATTAGATGCCGCATTTATCACGCTTTCGTGTATGCGCCCCTCAAAGCGCATTTTTGGATGGTTGGGGAACATCCTTGCCTGCATAAACCTCAGTCCCGTTGGCTTGCCATTTTCAGTGTTGCAAATGGTAAAAGAAATCATGCGGTCTAGGGGAGTGGTTTTTAAATTGTTAAAACTTTTCACTTGGTCTGGAGGAACATAATCATCTGCATCCATCCATAAAATCCAAGAGCAGGTGGCTTTTTCAAAACTCAAATTGCGCGAATATGAAAAATCTCCAATCCACTCGGATTGCATTAAAATCGTTTTTGGAAATGATTTTATAATTTCAATGGTTCTATCTGTTGAGCCAGTGTCGTTTACAATAATTTCGTCTGCAAAGGGCAAAAAGCTTTGAATAGCACGCCCGATATTTGCCTCTTCGTTTTTAACTATCATGCAAATAGAAAGCGTGTTTCTTTTCCCAACGCAAGGCAGGGGTTGTTTTAAGGTTCCAAAAGGCATTAGATGGAATATAGAAAATCCAATTACCTTGGTCCTTTTGGGGTTAGTTCAAATTCATCTACCACGGCATTTTCTGAGGTTCTAGTTGTTGCCTTAATGGTTTTGCCATTCACCTCAAATATGGTGTAATTTGGTGTGTAGTTAGGTGCCCAGACAGTAGCGGTAGTTTTCACAAAAAAGTCTGTTGATATGGGCCACGTGTTTGGATCTGCAACTTTGGCTTTTCTTAAATTAGAAGCACCTCTATTTCCATTTACAAGCACAGGGAATTTCTCAGTGAATGGTCCGGCATTCTCCTGACCTTCTTCAAGAATAAAGAGAGGGGGGTAGAATTTTATTCCGCTTGCAGTTGTAAGGGTTAAATATATGGTGCCTTTGCCATCTGTGCTCCTAACGCTATAACCTTTTGATGCATCCCATTTCATAAGATGGCTCCTGACGTGTATATGGTCGTGCCCAGAAATAACTAAATCCACGCCTTGGTCTGTCATCAGTTTTTCAAAACCATTTTCTATAAGAAATCCAATATCCTCGTCTGCAGAATGGGCAGAAATGCTTGTGGTGGATTTATGGTGCTGGACAATGAGCCAATCATATCCGCTGTGGGCAGCTTTTGCGGCTTCAATAGTTTTCTTATATTCAGCCACGGCTGCTGCTGTATTATCGCTTTTTTGGAGATAACCAGTATTTAATGCTACAATGAGAAGGTTGTTATAGAGATAGTAATAATTGCCAACTTTCCCGCTATACATATTGTATGCTTGAATAGAAGAAGGCATATTAGGCATATTGAAATGATTGAAATATTCAGTGTGCAAATCGTGGTTGCCAATTACTGGAGCAAGAGGAATGTTGCGCAATTCTTCTGGAGCAAAAAATACTCCGTATTCGGCTTCTTTATAGGTTATGCCACCATCAACTTGGTCTCCCGCGCAGAGTATAAATGTGGCATCTTTTTCAGCTAATCTTTTAACAATGTCTTTCCAGCCTTGACCGGTAGTAGGAGGAGAGGCTTTGGGTTTGGTATTATTATCTTGGTTACCAGTGGTAACCTGTGGGTCCGATACTACGGCAAATGTGAAAACCTTGCCAGAGGGAGGAGTTTTGTAATTATATTCATAGCTCCAGTCTGTGCCGTTATTGGATACGGAGTATTTATAATTCGTGTTAGGGGTTAAGTCTGTCATGGTAGCTTTATGATGAGACTTGCCCGTAGTTGCGTTTGCTACTGTTCCGGTAAAAGTTTTTACAAGACCGCCGTTTGCATTTAAAAGACGAACTTCTGTTTTGTTGCTGCTTGTGCCTCTCTCTGAAATCCAATTTAGATTTACGCTTGCAGTGGTTGTTCCCGGAGTTAGACCTAGCATATCTGGAGTGAACCTAGTTCCATTTGATAAAGAGCCACTACTGCCGGGTACTACAGCTGCACTACTGCTGGATATGCTACTACTAGATGCGCTATTGCTAGACCCACTGTTGCTAGATACACTTCTGCTAGAGCTAGAAACACTATTGGCTGAACTAGATGCATTATTGGCAGAACTAGATATTACGTTTCTAGAGCTAGAGCTAGAGGCATTTGCGGAACTGCTGGAATCACTAGGACTGCTGGATTCGCTACTTGTTGCAAGGCTGCTAGATACACCGTCTGAGCCTGAGCTGGAGCTAGGCTCTACGCTTGCGGAACTGCTGCTTTCATTAGCACTACTTTCATTACCGCTACTAGCCGTGCCACTACTGCTCGAAGGCTCTATCGCAATAGCAGAAGATGAGGAAATGTCAGTGCTTGGGGAAGCATCAGAAGACGAGGGGTTATTTTCATTGCCAATGTTGCCATTATTGCAGGCAAATACCAGCAAACTAGCGAAAAATATATACCAACACTTATAATTCATAAATGCCTCCTAATTTTAATATAGAAAATTCTTAACGGGTTTGTAATGGAAATGTAACGTTTTCACATTTTCCATTGCACATCGGGAGAATTTTTTGTATATTTATTGGTAGAGGGTGGTTGTTGCGCCCCTGGTTCGGACCAGGAAAAGCCTTCAACCCCCTCTATGTTCTGCAAAATGTCTTTTAATCTATCAAATTTTTTCGTTGTTGCGTTTTTTGCTTGCGCAAATACTTCTTTTGGAGTTCCTTCAAATACATTATGGTCATAATAAATACCGTTTTCATTATGTCCAATAGTGCTTAATATAGTGTGTGGTTTGCCGTCTATATTTACTCCTGTAATATAATAGGAATATTTGCCATATTTAGGTTTTTCTTTGTCTGGTTTTGGCTCTGACTTCATTTTTTCCAAGAATTGCATATTCTCTATTATTTGTGGGATATGAACCAAAGACTTTTGGTATATTTCTCCATCTCCAAGATGTCTGGCTAATTTTCCTCCTGCTTCTCGGCTTATGGTGATTTTCTCGCCAGTATCAATGTTGGTATAGACTTTGTTTTTCCCGTTGTCATTCAAACGCAATTTATGAATTAAGAAGTCTTTTATTGACTTTCCATCATTCAACTCATACTTTCCTTTATATGCCTCACCCACAAGCTCTATTTCGCTTGCGTGTATAATACGGTCTATGCGTTCTTCAAGAGTCACGTTTTTTCTCCTTTATCTATTAGACGTAAAAAAACGGGAAAAAAATCCTAAAAAGCGAAAAATAATTTTAAAAATTGGGAAACAACTGTCCAAAAAGTGTTTAAACAGTGTTTAAACACTTTTTAGACACTTTAAAACTGCGAAATTGGTTCAAAAATGCGGTTTTTGGCTTGGCACGGAAATTGTCTTTATTATAGAAAATTTAACATGAGGTTTTTTATGAAAAAAGAATCTAAATCTTTCTTTGACGTACTCACTTGCACTAATGTGCAAGTTTATCCATTCAAAGAATCCAGCGGAAAAACAAAAGCTTTTGCTAGGGTAACTCTAAATGAGCAGCTCCAGCTCACTGGGCTTAGAGTTGTTGATGGCGTTAATGGATTTTTTGTTTCTTATCCGATTGACCCGCGAAACAAAGATGAGGATTATCACTCAATTTACTATCCGCTTAACAAGGAGTTGCGCGAACATATTGAGCAATGTGTATTGGAGAAATATCAAGAGATTGCCGCTGCATAATGTTCCAAAGAATAAAAAGTGCGGCGCTCCGCGGCATAGAGGCGATTCCTGTGGAGATAGAGGTGGATAGCACTTCAGGGCTACCTGGGTTTTCGCTTGTGGGTTTGCCGGATAATGCCGTGCGCGAGGCAAGGGAACGTGTGGTTGCCGCTATGCGGAGTTGCGGATTTTACGGTTGCTCCACCAGAATGACCGTGAATATGTCGCCTGCGGATTTGCGCAAAGAGGGTGCTGCTTTTGACCTTGGACTCGCTATTGGGATATTAACCGCAACGGAACAAATTGTGGTTAATGAACTTGAAAATTTTTTGTTTTTGGGCGAGCTTTCCTTGGATGGCAAACTGCGCCCTGTGCATGGAGTTTTAGCGGTTGCAGCAGACCTTGCCCGTAGCGCGCCGCAAACGATTCTAGTTGTTCCGCACGAAAATGCACAAGAGGCAACTTGCGTGGAAAGGCTTAGAGTTATAGCGCCAAAAACATTGGAAGAGTGTTTAAACGGGTTGCAGAGACCTGAACGGGCTTATCGCTCCTACCCAGAATGTGGTTCGGTCTCTGCAACCCAAAATAAAGTTCCAGATTTTTCTCAAGTGTATGGAATGGCAAATGTTAAACGCGCCCTTGAAATTTCCGCAGCCGGAGCGCATAATTTTCTTTTGGTGGGTTCGCCTGGTTCTGGAAAAACTCTTTCTGCCCGATGTTTGCCGGGTATTTTGCCCGCTATGCGACAAAATGAATCTTTGGAAAGCACAATAATACATTCATGCGCGGGAACATTTAATTTCAGCGAAGGGCTAATGAAAAGCCGCCCTTTTAGGTCGCCGCATCACACGGCAACAGTTGCCTCTCTTGTTGGCGGAATGAGGCTCAGACCAGGCGAGGCAAGCCTCGCTCACAACGGAGTTCTTTTTTTGGATGAGTTGCCGGAGTTTCAGCGAGCAGCTTTAGAAAGTTTGAGGCAGCCTTTGGAAGAGGGTATAATTCGCTTGAACAGAGCGAGAGGCAGCATAAATTTTCCGGCAAGTTTTGTTTTGGGTGCGGCTATGAACCCTTGCCCTTGTGGCTATGCAATGGACAAGCGCAGAGATTGCCGCTGTTTGCCCGAAGCTATAAAACGCTACAGAGCAAAGGTATCTGGTCCCTTGCTAGACAGAATAGACCTTCAAGTATCGGTTCCCTCTGTTCCAATAGATGAAAACAGATTGAGCGGCGGTGGTGAAAATTCAAGTGAAATACAGAAACGAGTTGAAGCGGCTTGTGAAATTCAGGAGAGGAGGCTTGGTGGGAGAAAAATTTTTCGCAATGGGCATTTAGATGGCAAAACCCTTAAAGATATTCTTTTTTGGGAGAATGAATCGGAAAATTTTGCCATGAAAGCTGCGGAAAAATGGAGAATGAGCCACAGAGGTTACGACAGAATGTTAAAAGTTGCCCGCACCATTGCAGATTTGAGGCAGAGCAGCAGGGTAGAGAGAGCAGACCTTGCAGAGGCAATTCAATACAGAGCCTTGGAGACAGCATGGATAGATTGATATTTTCTACTTTTGGATTTTATATGAGTGATAGTTGTTACAACGGAAAGAGCAAATTTATTTTTATCACAGGTGGGGTTTTGTCTGGTCTTGGCAAAGGTGTGGCGGCGGCATCCATAGGTGCATTGCTCTCTCGGTTTCGCGTTATTCCGGTGAAGTGCGATGGATATTTGAATGTTGACCCCGGCACTATGAACCCAATTGAGCACGGCGAGGTTTTTGTTTTGGACGATGGTGGCGAAGTTGATATAGACTTCGGTCATTATGAACGTTTTTTGGGTATAAATGCCAAGTCTGAGTGGAACTTAACTATGGGCAAGGTGTTTTCCACTTTGATGGAAAGAGAAAAGCAGGGTGTTTATGCTGGTACAACAATTCAATTCATTCCCCACGTGACCGATGTTATAAAAGACCATTTTTTTAGAATTTCAAGCAAGGAAAATGCAGATATATTGCTTGTTGAAATTGGCGGAACGGTGGGGGATTTGGAAAATGAATTTTACATAGAAGCAGCGCGCCAGCTTTCGCATATAGTTGGTCCAGATAAATGTCTGTTTGCGCATTTAACTTATGTTCCAATTCCAACAGGCGCCCAAGAGCAAAAATCAAAACCAACGCAAATGTCCATGCGCGATTTGAATGAAAAGGGAATTTACCCAGATATTATAATAGGTCGCTGCAGCAAGCTGCTCACTCCAAAAATCAAAGAGAAAATTGCGCTTTATGGAAATATTCCCAGCAAAAATGTTATATCGGAATTAGATGTGAAATCGGTTTATGAAATTCCGCTGGGTTTTCAAGAAGAGGGAATTTTAGACATAATATTTAAAAAATTAAAACTAGCAGGCGCAAACTCTCCCAGAATGAGCGAATGGAAACGCCTTGTTGAAGTGAGCAGAAAAAATTACAAAGAACCGAGAAAAACGCTGAAAGTGGCTCTGTGCGGAAAAAACACCAAGTTGGAAGATTCTTACGCAAGCATCAGAGAGGCTATAATCCACGCCGCTACCCATTTGAACCTCGCTTGTAACTTGGAAATGATAGATGGCTCGGAACACATAGAAAACCAGCTTGCAAATATTGATGCAGTGATAATGCCAAGTGCTTTTGGCAAGCAGGGAATAGAAGAAAAAATTTCTGTTATACAAGCGGCTCGCGAAATGAAAATTCCTTTTCTTGGGATTGGATTTGAAATGCTCAAAAAAGGCGGGCATGATGTTTTTTTGAAAAAAGGCTCTTTAGCGGAAAAAATTTACGGCGGAGCTTCTGTGATAAGAGAGAGATTCAGTTGTCGCCATGAAGTTGATCCCAAATATGTGAGCAAAATGGAAGAAATCGGCATTGTATTTTCTGGTCATTCCGATAAAGAAAACGGCATAGCGCAAATAATGGAAATTCCAGACCATCCATTTTTTGTGGGCTGTGGGTTTCACCCCGAACTTACATCAAATTTGCTAAAACCTGCTCCATTATTTTACCATTTGCTAAAAGCTGGTGAAAAAAGAGCGAAAAGAGTTGAAAATGAATAGCGCAGAAAAAAGTTTTTTGTGTTTGGCTCTTTTTCTTTTTGCCTTGGGTGGCGTTTCACGGCTGGGATTTTTCAGCGAAATTTCTCCTTTGGAAAGCGTTTTTTTGCCTGTGAATGAAGTGGCTGTTATTGATACTATTAATGCCATAGATACTGTTGTTAATGAAGTAGCAGCAGATAAAGAAGAAGTTTCCAAATCAGTTAAGCATACAAGAGAAAAGAAACCAAAAAAGAAAGCTCCAGCATTTCCGCTTCCCATAAATACCGCAAGCAATGAAGACCTGTGCTTTATAAAAGGAGTGGGACCATCGCTTGCGCAAAAGATAATTGATTATAGGGAAAAAAATGGCAATTTTCGCACAGCAAAAGATTTGGAAAAGGTTCCGGGAATTGGTGCAAAAAAAAGGCAGGCTATGGAAGAATTTGTGAGGTTTGACTGATGGATGTTTGCATTGAACAAGGCGTTCTTCGCATAATAAAAGATTTTAGCCTTGTTTTGAGCAGCCAAAGAATAAGCCACGTTGTTTTGCAAAACAGCCTTGGACCTTGGGAACTTTTTGTTTATGAAGATGATGTTTATGCTGCCGAGACCCAAATAGCCCTTTACAAACAAGAAAACCCGGACTGGGATAAAGAAACAATAGCCCTTCCCATGTTAAGACCAAGCACTCAACCGCTTTGGTTTTTGTTTATTCCCGTGCTTTGCACCTTTTTTCAATTTTCAAATTACGGAATGGATAATTTTGGAATAGCAGATGCGAGCCGAATTTTGAAGGGAGAATGGTGGAGGCTTTTCACAGCGCAAACGATTCATTCGAGTAATTATCATTTGGTTTCAAATTTGCTCACAGGTTATTTTGTGTTTTCTCTGATATCCTTTAAAATGCCGCTCGCTCGCATTGTTCCTTTTATAGTGCTAGCGGCTGCCTGCGCAAATTTAGAAACTGCTTTTTTAATGAAGAATTATTTTTCTCTTGGATTTTCGTCAACGGTATTTGCCGGTTTGGGTGCTCTTGCAACCCTTGAAGTTAGGGTATTGAAAAGAGAGAATTTTGGCAGGCGAATAGTTCCCTGGTTTGCGGTGTTTTTGCTTGCGGTATTTTTGGGAGTTGGAGATGAAACTTCAAAGGTGGATATTCCGGGGCATTTCTTTGGCTTGATTATGGGTGCCATTGCTGGCTTTGCCCCGCCCAAGAAATGGCTGCGTTGGGGCGAGCAAATAGGAAAACTTGATGTTGTTATTGTGCTTGCTATTTATGCGTTTTTTGCTCTGGTGTGGCAGATTGCCTTTTGAGCAGGGTAGCGCATAGGAATATTGAAAATATTATTCCAGTGAAGAGGAAAACCATTATTCCTATGCAAGCTAGGTCGCCAATGCTTTTTAAACCTTTGTGAGCGGTGAAGAGCATTCCCACAAAGCCTGCGGCTGTTGTGGTTGCGCTTGCCATAACATTGCGCCCAGTGGTATCTAAAAGTTCGCGGATTCCAACTTCGCTATTTGTCCATTTCATAATGATATGAACCGCAAAGTCTATTCCAAGCCCCAAAACCATTGGAATAACGATAACATTGTAAATGCCTATTTTCCCAAAATCGAAGAAATGGGTTAAAAAGCCCATAAGCCCAACGGTGAAGAGTATTCCAGAGGCAAAGGATAAAAATCCAGATGCAAAGAGAGAGGGTTTTCTGAGGCTAATCACAAGGGTTAAGAATATTATAACCGTTATTAAAATTGCCAAATTAAAACTATCTTCCTTAACCGAATCTATGACATCCGAAAGAATGAACTGCGAAGAGAATACCCTGAGTTTTTCCCCATCGAAATTCCAATTGCTGTAGTCTTTTTGGAATTTATGAACCGCGCGCGCATCCCAACTCTCATAACGTCCGTAAATAAAACCTATTTTGCCATAGCTTCCGTCTTTTTCTTTGAGCAAATCAAGTGCCCATTCGGGTATGTCTTTGGCATCAAAGGTTTTTTCAATTTGCGTTAAATTTCTAAGTGCGGCTATGTTGGTGGAATCATCGCCAGAGGCTTTGTCAAAGACTCTTGCTTCTGCAAGGTCGCGAATTTCCTCTATTATTTCCAGTCTCTCTTTTTGCGCATCTTGGGGTGGCACAAATGTTTTAAGGGTTAAAAAGCTACGCAATGTTGGTACTTTTTCTTTGTGCAGGAGAACCATAAGAGTATCGTATAGTTTGTCTAGCTGTTCTTTTTTAGAACCCATTACTGCGGCTGGCTGAGAAGATTTGCGGTTGCTGGACATAGTTACTGAGGCAGAAATGCCTTTTTCCGCTGTTTGCTTGGTTGAATCTCTGCGCAAATTATTTAGGTTATGCTCAAATTCTGTGTATGGAGCAAAGAATAGCAAAATTACAATTAAAATAGTGGTTGTTATAGCACAGCGTTTAAAGAATCTGAAACACTTGGATTCGTCCCAAGAGGCAGGCAAAAAGCTGTTTCTCGGCGCATGAGGAATACCGCCGGAGCATATTGAAAACACGGGCAAAATCAAAAAAGATGTTATCATGCTAAACAAAACGCCAAGAGATGCCACAACCCCAAATTCATAAAAGCCACGGAAATGCGCAGCCAAAAGCGTTAAAAACGCTGCGATAGTTGTGCCGCTCGCTAATATGAATGGTTTGAACATCTCTTTTTGAGCTTCTTTCAAGGCTTCTTCCAAGCTGGAATGTTCGAGAAATTTTTGCGTTGTGCCGAGCATGTGTATGGAATAATCTATGCCTATGCCTAAAATTATGGTGGCTACAAAAACGGTGAATGGATTTAAGGTTCCGTAAAACATGGCGGTAAAGGCGAGCATTGGCAGGCATGCGTAAAGCACTGCGGCTATAACAAGGAAAGGTCCCTTTACGCTTCTGAAAAACCAAATTGTTATGGCTATTATCAAAGCGAGACTTATGGCAAAAGATGTTATTGAATCGTTTTGCAAATCTTCTACTTCTTTTAAGCCTTCGTAGGTTCCTTCAACAGAAAAACGCACAGGAGAGTTGTGATATTTTTTTGAAAAATATTCTAAAAGCGTATCGGAGCGAGCGAGTATGTGCCCAACAAAGGCGTAATCTGTGGATGGTAGTGTCAATTTTGCTTGCACGGTTCCGTTGAATAAAATTTTTCCTGTGCTATCGGGTTTGGGGCAACCTATGAATTTTGTTTTTAAGTGTTCTGGAACAAGAGCCTTGGGATCCCAAGGAGGAGGTCCTTGGTTTTCCACGGAATCCGTCTCTTTTTTATCCGATTTGAAAAATGAATCAAATGCGCCAGCGGCTTCGTCTGGGAGTCCAAGTTCTTGCGGAATATTTGCATCAAACCAGATGCGTTTTTTCTTTGGTTCGCTTTGCACCAAATCAACCACAAAGGGCAAATTTTTTCTGCCTATTTCCAGTTGCACTTCTTCTAGGTTATCTCTAATGCGTTCCAGATGTTCAACAGGAAGGTAAAGCAAAGCGTTGTCTTTGAAAAATTTATTGTCATTATCTATTTGAATGGAAACATAATCTCCAGTCCATCTTTTTTGAATATAATCCCGAATTTCATATTGAAGCTGCTCCACAAGCTCCACATTTTCGCTCTGAATGGCTATCATAAAGCGGTCTGTGCTACCAAAGCGGGTATAAGATTCTTTTAACGCAATAACGCTAGGAGTTGAATTTGGCAAGAGCTTAGACAAATCTGCATCCAGTTTCAAGCCAGGATAAACAAGTATGGGGAACAGACAAATAAGAGCAAAGCAAACATAAAAAGCTAGTGTTTTAAATTTATTTTTGCAAACAAAGGATATATACCAATTTGCAAAGCGTTCATGAATGGGAAGATTCATAGTTATAATTCTCCCTTCTCTTTCAAATTATGCAAAATCTCATCTATCCTCGCTGCGTGTTGCAAGTTTTCGTCAAAGACAAAGTGGAGTTCGGGGAATTTGCGGAGTTTTATGAGTTTTGCTAGGTGAGAGCGTATAAAGCCGGCGGATTGTTGGAGGGCGTTTAGGCTTTTCATCTGTTCTTGTTTTGAACCTAAAACGGAGACTCTCACTGTTGCGTAAGAAAGGTCTGAACTCACGTCCACGCGGGAAATGGAGGCTAAACCTACATTCGGATTTTTCAAGCCATTGTGCAAAAGAGTTGAAATCTCTTTTTGCATCTCTGCGCCAAGTCTGTCGGTTCTTATGCTCATTTGTTTTCCTTAGCAACGTCTGCCAATGTGCGGGCAACGGATACTTGTTTAAAGAATATCAATACATCGCCTTCTTCTATATTATCGTAGCCTCTAAGACCAATACCGCATTCAAGACCGGTTTTAACAGAAGAAACATCGTCTTTCACACGTTTTAGCGACTGAACTTTTGTTAAGCCAAGTTCAACGCCATCTCTATAAACGCGAACTTGAGATTCTCTATCCACCTCGCCGCTCTTCACCATGCAACCAGCGATCAAGCCGACTTTTGGTATTTTAAATACCTGACGAATTTCTGCTTCGCCTGTGACCTCTTCTTTATTCACTGGTTTTAGCAAGCCTTCTATTGCGCCCTTTATTTCTTCTATAACATCGTATATAACGCGGTATGTTTTAATTTCAACGCCCTCTTGCTCCGCGAGTTCTCTTATGGAATGAGAAGGCATTAAATGGAAAGCCACTATAATTGCATTGGAAATAGAAGCCAAACGCACATCATCATCGTTAATTGCGCCAACACCTTTGCGAACAATTTTGATTTTCACTTCGTTGTTTGAAAGGTTGGTCAAAGACTCTGCTAGTGCTTCGCAAGAACCCGCAACATCGGTTTTTATCACGAGGTTGAGTTCGGATATTTTGCCGGACTTTGCTTCGTCGTAAACCTGTTCCAAAGACATGTGCGTTTTGAAGCGCAAGGCTCTTTCGTGGGCTGTTTGCTGACGTTTAGCCGCAATTTCAGAGGCAGCCTGATCGCTTTCCACAACAACTAAATCATCGCCTGCTTGCGGAGTGCCGTTGAAGCCCAAAACTTGGCAAGGCGTGCTTGGGGCAGCTTCTTTTAAACTATCACCGTGTTCGTTGAACAAGGCGCGAACTCTGCCGCTGTAATTTCCGCACACAAAGCAATCGCGAACTCGCAAGGTTCCGTTTTGAACCAAAATGGTGGCTATTGTTCCCTTGCCTGCATCCAAGCGGCTTTCTATAACAGCACCTCTTGCGCTTGTATTTGGATTTGCTCTTAATTCCAAAACCTCAGATTCCAAAGCTAGGGTTTCCAGCAATTTCTCTATGCCTTCTCCGGTTTTAACAGATATTTTCACACAACTGACATTGCCGCCCCATTCGTCAACTTGCACACCTCTTTCGGAGAGCTGAGACATTATTTTATCTGGGTTTGCTGTTGGTAAATCAATTTTGGTTACGGCAACAACTATAGGAACATTTGCCATTTTTGCAAGTTCAATAGATTCCACCGTTTGCGGCATAACCATTGAGTCTGCGGCAACCACCAAAACTATGACATCGGTTACTTGCGAACCGCGAGTACGCATTGCGTTAAAGGCTTCGTGACCTGGGGTATCTAAGAATGTGATTTTTCCGTTTGGGGTTTCTACCTCATAAGCACCTATATGCTGAGTTATGCCGCCAGATTCTCCGCGCACCACATTGGTTTTTCGAATATAATCCAAAAGCGAAGTTTTTCCGTGGTCAACGTGACCCATAACAGTAACAACTGGGTGCCTTGTTTTTAAATTCTCTTCTGCATCTGCCTGAATTCCAAGGGTTTCTTCTTGGTATTCCTCTTGGAGTTTGGCTTCAAAACCAAATTCGGATGCTATTATTTGCACCATATCAAAATCCAAGCGTTTGTTTATGGTTAGCATTTCGTTCATTTCCATGCACTTGCCAATAACGCTTGCGGAGGGCTGTTCCATAAGGCTCGCAAGCTCGCCAACAGAAACAGAAGCAGAAACGTGTATCACCTTTGAGGCTTCGGCTCCCTCGGCTTGGATTTTGTCTTTGTTATATACTTTTTTAACGGGAGTTTTGGAGAGAGAAACCAAAACATCAGAAACTCTTTTTTGTGCCTTTTCAATATTTTCTTTTTGAATTTCCCTCTCTCTCTGAGAGTCCTTTCCTTTTTTGCCACGCTTGCGGGAATCGCCGTGCCCGCCTTTGCCGCTACGGGTTCTGTTGTCTAAAAAGTCTTTATGAGCGGGTGCGTTTGCAGATAAAACGTCTTGCAGAGTTGTGCCAAAGCCTGGTCTGCGGGTTTGCAAGCCGGCTTGTGCTTTATTTTCTGTTTGCCTTGGCTGTATGCGCAAATTTCCGCTGTAGCCAGTTGCGGAAGTTTGTTTTGAGCCGTTGTTTCTGTTGTTATTGTTTTGCTGGTTTTTGTTGCCTTTGTTTTTATCTCCGCGCTGGTTGTTGCGCATGGTGGCTTTTTCTTGCTTGCTCTTTTGAATTCGCGCCAAAATTGCTGGATCCACAACCTTTGAAACATCGGCTGTGAATGCAACTGTTTTTTTAGGTTCGCTTGCAACAGACTGCTGCTCGGTATGTTCAATTTGCTCTTGTTCCTGTTCTTGTTCTTGGGACGTTTCTGTTTTAGGGATTTCGGTTTTTACGGCAGTATGCTTTTCTGCCTGTTTTTTTTCTGGCGGCGGCTTTGGGCGTTCCGCTTTTTGTGCAGGCGGCTGGGAAGGCACAGCAGCCACGCTTGCAGCCTGCTGTTCTGGCTCTACCACTGGTGGCGGCGCAGGTGGTGGTTCTTTTGGTGGCGCAGCCTTTGCCTGCGATGCAGGCTTTGCTGGTTTGTCTATTTTTTTTAGTGTTGTTAAGGTACTTTTTCCACCCGAACTTTCCGACTCTTTGGCTTTGGTTTTCTTAACACCTTTATTAGCGGGTTTTCTTTTTTGGGCATTTAGAACATCGCCCTTGAAAGAATCCAAAGCTGCTTCGGAAACCTTTGTGTTTGTGGATTTAACCAATACTCCATCTAAGGTTTTTCCTTTCAAATAGTCAAACGTGTCTCCTTGGTCAAAGGAATGTTTTTCTGCCCACGCTTTAATTGATATTAGTTCATTACTCATCAGAGTTTTTTGCCCCGCTTGGAGAAGGTTTTTCCACATTTTCTTTACTGTTGAACAAGGTTTCCAAATTTGCTGCTTTTTTTGCAACCGTACGAGGGTCTTGAGAATGAATTAGAGTCTCTCTTTCCTCTTCAGAGCTATTTGCCCAGTCCGATTCGCTGAATATGCAAATATCTTTGCCTAACAACATGCCAGCAAGCCTAACGGCTTGACCTTTGTCGCCTATTACAATTCCAACATCTTCATCGCCAACAACCACAACGGTTCGGGGCGGATTAAAACCAGGAACTTCAAAGGACTTTATTATATTTATATTGCTGCTTGCGCCAAGCGCTCTGCGGAAATACACATCTGGGTCTGGATCCCAATGCACCACGTCTATGCGCTCGTTGTTCAATTCCCTTGTGATGGCTTGCACACGCTGGCCTTTAAGACCTATGCAAGCACCGGAAGGGTCAACCCTGTCGTCTCTTGAAAAAACGGCGACCTTGGCACGGTAGCCCGGTATGCGGACAATTCCCTTTATTTCTATTGTGCCATCGTACACTTCTGGAATCTCTTGCTTGAATAATTCCCTGACAAATTCTTTGCTAACTCTGGAAAGAACCACCTGTGCTCCCGTGCCTTTTGATGGCTCGGAAATGCTGTCTATAACGGCTTTCACGGATTGCCCAAGTTTCCAGCGGTCTTTGCTCATGCGGTTGCTGTTTGGAAGCACGGCTTCTACATTGCTGCCTATGGAGATTATGGCGTTGTTCTTTTCAATCCTCAAAACCTGCCCGTTAATCAGAGTGCCTATTTTATGCTTGAAAATCTCAAAAACGCGGTTGCGTTCCACATCGCCCATGCGCGCTTTCAATCGCTGGCGTGTTTCTTGAATGGCTAAACGGCCGTAGTTCTCAAATGGCAGCTCAACTTCCAGCATATAGCCTGCGGCAGCTTCGGGGTGATATTCCTTTGCCTCTTCTTCAAGCATATAATGCTCGTCCATTTTCTCAACTTCTTCGGGAGAGAGATTTGGGTCATAGTCGGGGAAATCGTCAACAACCTCTACCCTAAGCACAACTTTTATGTCTTCGGTCTCTGGGTCAACATCCACCTCTATGTTTTTGTGCAGCTTCATGAATTTGCGGGCTGCAGCGATGAGAGATTCCTTAAAAGCGGTGAATACATCTTCTATGGCAACGTTTTTTTCTTTTGCCAAAAGCTCCAAAGCTTCTCTCACCATATTGTTTTTCTTTGCTATTTTTTTTGCCATTTTCCACCTTTTTTAGAGTTCTTGTCAAAATCCAGCCCTGGGGAAGAGACCTCTATGGTATAAGCTCCCTCTATTAGGTTGGAATTAGTTTCTTTGTCCAATTCTTCGCTTAAATAACGGCTTGTGCTTGCACAGTCCTCAACATCAACTCCGCCGCTTTTATCTATAAAAATCCTCAAAACCTTTCGCTTGCCTATGAAATTTTTTTCAATTTCAACTAAATCCACCCCAGAGCGCTTGCACGCGCCAAGCACCAAAGAATCTAATTTAGATATATTTTCCAGATTTGCCTCTATGAAATTTGGATTAAATATAGAAAATTAAATCAGCAATTACTAAATTCTCTTCATGCCCGCTAATAAGAACGCAAATAATGCCCTAGCCAGCGCAATTCGTGAAGTGTTCTCATACATTTCAAGGTTCAAAGGCCAGTTATTCATATTGAAAATAGAAGATTCTCTTTTAGACAATCCTGCGTTTCCGGTGCTTGTCAAAGACATTGCCCAGCTCCACTTTGTTGGGATAAAAGTTCTTATAGTGCCAGGTACAAGGAGCAGCATAGACCGTCAGCTCAAAGCATATAAATTAGAAACCAGTTTTCACAACGGAATTCGCCTAACCTCGCAAGAGGCATTGCCGCTGGTGGAGCAGGCTTCGCTTGGAGCAGCGCAGCGCATACTCTCATATTTAACCGCAAACGGGATAAACGGTATTCAGGGGAACTGGGTTAGAGCCGGCAGCCTCGGCGTTGCAGATGGCATAGATTATATGCGAACTGGAAAAATAGAGCGTATTGAACGCAGCATTATAGAAAAACTTTTGCACGACGGTTTTGTCCCTATTTTGCCGCCAATTGGCTGGAATAAATTGGGGCACGCCTATAATATTTCCAGCACTGAGCTTGCAACCGAGCTTGGTCGCTACCTTCCGGTTGGAAAACTGTTTTTTATAGGGGAAGAAGGCGGGATTGAGCTTCCAGGTCAAGGCTTGATTTCCGCTTTGGATATTAATCAGGCAGGTGAGGTTTTAAAAACGCACCCCAAGTTGACTTTTGCGCAAAGGGATTATTTGGAAAACTCAATAAAAGCCTGCCGCAACGGCGTGAAGCGCGTTCATTTGCTTTCTGGAATTGTGCAGGGAAATATTTTGCAAGAGGTATTTTCCAGCAGGGGCAATGGAACTATGGTTTATGCAAATGAGTATTGGAATTTGCGTACTATAACCATAGAAGACATTCCAGATATGCTCCGCATTATGCAGAGCTATGTGGAACGCGGACTTTTGATTTCCAGAAGTCAAGAAGATATTGAAGCCAAACTTGAAGATTACATTGTTTATGCGGTGGACAGCGCCATTCACGGCTGCGGTGCATTGCACGTTTACGAAAACGGATGCTGCGAAATAGCCGCCATTGCCGTTGGCGCAAACTACAAAGATGCCGGAGTTGGCGAAGCCGTTGTGAATTTCTTGATAGAAAAAGCAAAAAAACAAAAAGCAAAAAAACTTTTTCTTTTAACAACCCAAGCTTCTGACTGGTTCTATAGCTTTGGTTTTAAAGATGGTTCTGAGGAAGATTTGCCACCATCTAAAAGAGAAAAGTATGATGTTAAAAGGCACTCAAAGATAATGGTGATGAAGGTGTAATTCAATAATCAATCCACCAATTTATATAACATTTTTCTGGTTCAATGTTATTTTCTTTGCATTTCTCCAGAGCTATATCGTTTAATCTTTGCAAATTATAAATTACTTCATCTAGTTTTATTTTACCTTCTTCATCCAGCTCTATATCCAATTCAATTTCTTTTTTTATCATCTCTATTTTCTTGGCAATTTCTTCTATACCCCATGAATTACACGCAAAACAATTCCCTAATCGTTCAAGTGTCTTAATTGAGTTTTTCTTATAAGAGTATTTTTTTAGATCTAAATCCTAAATGTTTGAAATACAATATTAATAAATTGGCTGTATTAGCATTTTATATTGCCGCATCGGAACAAAAACCAGTTTATTTTAATTCATTTACAAATACATTCGTTCGTTGCGCAAGTGGAGATCAACGAGCTACAGAATCTGAAATAAATGCAATGCTTAGGGATCAGCTTTTTGGCGTTATGTCTGCAAAGCCAGTGGAAAAAACTACTTTAAAAGATTTGAACAAAACTACGCTTTCTCGTTATCGTGATTATATGGCACGTTTTAATCCTGCATTACCTTACAATACAATGAAGGAACGAGAATTTTTAGAAAAATTGCAAATAACAAACGGCGAACATCTCACTTATGGTGGCTTGCTTTTTATGGGTAAGAATTTAGCCATTAATAAAAATTTTCCAGATTTTAGAGTGGATTTATTGGAAATACCTGGGCGCTCTTATGCCGAAGCCTCTATTCGTTATACATTTAGATTAGAGGAACAAGAGAATCTTTGGGAATACTATTTTGCGATTATAGAGCGTTTGAAACGTCAGGTAAATATGCCTTTCAAAATGAATGAATTGGGGATAGCAGTAGAAGATAGCCCTCAGTTTGATGCCATTCGCGAAGCATTGGTTAATTTGTTAATGCATACAGATTATTTTAGCCCAATGAAATCTCGTGTAAGAATTTTTTCCGATAGAATTGAATTTGAAAATCCAGGAGCATTTCCTCGCCCAATTAAAGAATTATTAAAAAAAGATGTTTCTTTGCCACGCAATCCAGTTATAGCTAAATTGTTTCGTTGCGCTAAACTTGCAGATAATGCAGGCTACGGATTTGATAAAATGCTTAAATGGGAAAAATATACGCATACTAAAGTAGGTTTTGAAAATAGCATTGATATTGCATTGGTAACTTTCAAAATGGATGGTGCAATTATAGAAAATATTGACTATACAATAAAAGATACAGAAAAGGTCGGTGAAAAGGTCGGTGAAAAGGTCGGTGAAAAGGTCGGTGAAAAATTAACGGAAAATCAGCAAAAAATTTTAATTGCTATTACCGAAAATCCACATATTGCCGCACCCGAATTGGCAATAATCGTTGGTATTTCAAAAAGAAAAATTGAAGATAATATTTCAAAGCTAAAAGCGAAGAATTTAATTGAGAGGATTGGTCCTGATAAAGGTGGTTATTGGAAGGTGAAGGCGTGAAATTTAAAAGGTTTGTTTGCTTTATGGCTACGGAATAGTGGAAAATTAAATTACTCTTTCCTTTGAATTATAGAGGAACTTCTTTTTTCTAAAACAAGAAAAGTGGAAGTAATTACTATGGTTAAAAATTGAACGCACATAATGAGCAAAATTCCTATAACCGTTGTAACCCAGCCTGGCGAGGCATTATTAAAGTAAAATTTTGCAACCAAAACTGCAAGAGATATCAAAATACTTAAAATTAAAAAAATGCAAGAAAATATGGTTAATCTAACAAAAACAATTTCATTGAAAACAGAAATAGAAGAAAGCCCGTGCAACACAAGCGCAGAAAAATTCATTTTAGATTTTCCTTTGTAGCGTGTACTCCTATTGCAATTTAAATATTCTATAGGCAATTTTGATTTTAATATACCAGCATGATAGTGATTCCAAATTTCGCTTAAATTTACAACTCTGTTTAGCATACACAGTGGAATTATACTAAAATTCCCGCTTTGCAAAACTTTGCCTGTTAACAACTTGAATATGAATTTGTAAAAAATATAAAAAATAACAAAAAGCAAACCTTCACTTCGTTTTTTTCTTTTACCAAAAAGAATTTTATCGTCTGAATATTTATTCACAAAATTAAAAACATCTAAATAATCATCTTCGCCATCGCAATCCATTACTATCACAGCACCGTTTTTCTGTTCCTTCAAGTTTGAATTTATATGAGAAAGCCCAAAAGCAATAGCTTTTTGGTGCCCCACATTTTTTATTAAATCTATTTGGGAAATTTGTTTTATGTTTTCAAATTTTTTGTCAATAAAAGGATTTTCTTGCAAAGAAGCATCATTTACAACAATCACAGAAAAGCTATATTTATATTTTTCATTCTCTCTGTCTATATTTTCTAAAAGAATATAAAGCGATTCAAAATCGTTATAACAAGGAGTTACAATGTAAAATGCTTTTTCCATTACTGCCTCATTTTGGTTTTGCGAAAATATATTGGAAATCGATTAACTTGTTGTTTTGTGAATTGTTCATCCAGAATTTGATAAATATCGCTTGCATACGGTTCATATTCAGGCAACATAATTCCAATCACAACAGCATCTGTTTTTTTAAGATTGGATATCAGGGAATCTCCCACGCCTATTTCGAACCATTTTGGTTGTTGATTAAAATACGGACCCATCGGAGAATGTTTAGTCCAGCCGTAAATTTGAATACCAGGAGTATGGTTCCCTATAAAAACGTACCTATCTATGTCTAGTTCATCCATTTTTGAATCCAAATAAGCGGCAGTCTCTTTAATTTCTTTTACTCCTTCGTTCATATATTTTGTTCGTTCATAAAGATTAATATGAAAATGATTACCAAATTCTCTTAGGTTTCGTTCAAATCTAAACGGTAAATCTAATGTTCCCATTGCAAGAAAAATCAAGCACAGCAAACCAAATTTAGACACCAAGAAATTTTCTCCGTTCCAGTTTTTGAGCAAAAGCAAAACTAAAGCCATATAAAAAGGCAAAGCAAATGCAAAATGATGTTCAAAAAATTCACCACCAAGCCCAACAGAATAAGAACTCAAAAAAAATGCTATTCCAAAAAATGCGATTTTCGTAAAAAAGGTATTTTCATTTGCCTTTATATTTCTAAATAATTTAAGCAAAGGTAAAAATAAAAGAATCAACAGAGCTATGGTAAAACCTCTGGAAAATGAATATAAGTCACTATATATACGATTAAATTCCAAAGCCCTGCCGAGTGGAGAACCATATTTGGAAATGTGATTAGAAGACATAAATTTAAGGTAATGCAAAAAATCACCTAGCCATCCACAAGCCAAAAGAATAACAAACCCAAGCGAAACGGCAATAGCCAAAGGCAAAGCAAAACGATAAAGCCAATCTTTTATATCTTTGCAAAAAATTAAAGACACTCCAAAGAGTGGGAATAAGAACGGTTCTTTAAAGCCGCAGGCTCCTAAAATTCCAATAGCAGCAAGCGAGGTCCATAATATTTTTCTCTGTTCAAAATTCGGCATTGCCATTGCAAACACGGCTAGGCAGGCAAAAGCTGCTCCAAAAGACTCAACTTGGAATTCGCCTGAACGTTCTGCGCTATACAAAGCGAGCAATAATCCAGCTAGCATAGAGAAAGCGAGTTTCAAAGTTGAGCGGTAACTTGATAACAGAAAGTAAGCGACAATGGGAACAGCGGCAGTTAAAATCAAAACAAAGACTTGAAAATAATATGTGAAAACAGGACTGTCAAAAAATTTAAAAGAAATTGCGCTCACAAGGAAAATTCCGGGCGGTTTAATTTCCCAAAGCCCACCCCAAGGAGCAATGCCATTGACTATTCCCCTGCCAACAGCATAGTAGATAGGGGCATCCCAAATTTGATATATTCCAGAAAGCTCGTAATTTATTCTTACGCACAACTCTGCAAAAGCATAAAGCACAAAGAAAAACGCCAAAACGCAAGTAAAAATCGTTTCTTTGTCTATAGTCTCATTTATGCCTATATTCATCAATTTCTTCAATGTTATATCTACCTCCGTGGATTTTGGGTATTCTAATAAACCTTCAAATTATTCGCCTCTATCTCAATGCTATCGCCAACCTGCCTTATTATGCCTATTCCGTATTCCTTGGCTTCTTCCAAAACTTTTTTGCTAAAAGAGAAACCCGCTATGCCAAGGTAGGCTTTGCATTTAGAAAATTCTGGGAAAAACTCTCTGAACATAGGCAATCTCTTTTCCACTAATTTCTTGACGAAATCGTGGTGTATTCTGTGTTTTGTCTCTATTATAGCTATGGATTTGCCGTTTATCAAAACGATGTCAAATTCTATAAGCGAAATGCCTTTGTTGTCAGAGCATTCCATATTTGCTATCATTCTATCGTATTTTTGCCCACCGAAGGTCAGTTTTTCTCTCAATATCTCCTGAAAATACTGTTCCGCGTGGAATCCGATATTGTCATCTATACCGCCCATCTGTTTGGATACTTTACTCACAGTTTCGGAGGTTTTCCTCACTATTCGGTCGGTTTCCTGCATTTGCTTATCTATTTCTTTCCGCCTAGCGGCAGCTTCTTTCCGCATAGCAGCAGCTTCTTTAGCCATTTGGTCTATAAGCTTGCCTGTTTCCTTCCTGTCCACCGCAAAGCTGGCAACTAAGTCTTTTAATTCTTGGTCTGTCATCCTAATATCCTCATTAAGGTTTTAATTGCTTTAGGGCTACGGGATAGTGGAAAAAGAATATTCCCTAAAGGCTTGTTGATAAGATAGAAAATTAAATTTACGAGTTTCACCTATAGGCTCAATATCAGCTATTTTACAAACACAACGCTACCCATTTGGTCGCTTAATGGGAAGAATGATATATCGTTTTCTTCAGAAAATTGCTTGACTGCCTTTTTGACTCCTGAATAAGCCGTGATGTTATAATCATGGACGAAAATAATTCTTTTTAATAGAGAAACAAGCCACTAAACAATCGCTACGAATAGATAGCAACGGATACAACAATATCATAAATAACCAAGTGAAAATCGAAACAAAAAAAGATGATTTACATGAAATACGCTTATATAATCCACGAATGCTATAAAGAGGAAGAGGAGAACTGTAATTCATTACAAAACCATTATTTTCAAATAGTTTTTTTAAATTTTGCAAATTGAAATAATGTACGTGTGGAGAGGCAAAGCCTTTTTGCCACATACGATAATATGGAATTTTTATTCCAAGTTTATATAAAACAGCGGCGATTTTGAAAATTAGTCCTTCGCTAGTAGGCATATTAATTATCGCACAACCTTTGTCTGTTAAGTAAGTTTTTATACCATACACCATTTCTTGAAGATTAGGAATATGTTCCAAAGAATCGTTAAATATAATTATGTCGTATTTTTTATTTGAAATACTCATTATTTGAGGGAAAAAACCATTTATAACGTCGAAGCCATGAGATTGAGTTTCTTCAGCTAAATGTTTCATAGGCTCAACACCAGTTACTAAAAAACCTTCATCACGAGCAATTTCCAAAAAAAGTCCTCTAGAACATCCAACATCCAAAATAGTTTTTGCTTGTGGAAATTTCTCTTTGATTATTCTACAAATAAATTTAAAATTTCTCCTTCTTACTACTTCAAGTGATATAACCTCTGCTCCAGCTCCATGTTGTTCACTTGAATACATATATTTGCAAGATTTACATAAAGAATAAGTGTCTCCAATTTTATGTATAGATTCGTTGCATATAGGGCAATTCAATTCTAGAGAATTATGGCACATTGCAAATAACTCCAAATGTTCGGGCTAGGTAGTGATATATTTTTGGGTCTAAAATATTTTTAAAGGAATATCCAATCGCTATTCTAAAATATATTGTAAGAAAGAAACTAAACAATAGAGTAATTGAGCAACAAGAGTAAAACGCTTTTAAAGCTTGCTTCTGAAAAGCGCAAATTAATGCACCGAGTGCCATAACCCAAGCAAAATCCATAGTATAACGCCAGTCTATAGTAGCCATAGATACAAATAGAATTATATTAAGCAATGAAATAAAAATTCCAGCAAAAATAAAATTTCTCAGAATTTCAACTTTTCTAACATAAAATAAAAACCACGTAATTGGAAAACAGAAAATGCCAACTATTGTATTATCATCATCATTCCAAAAAGAACTTATAGCTAATGGAATATTTGATATTTTTGCTGAAATAAAAGGAAATGTTAAATCTAAATTTGGTGGGTTAAATAATACAAATAAAAACATTTTTATATAGAAATGAATTTTCCCAATGATGCTAATTTGGTTCAACATATTTAAGTTAACATATATCATTGCATAGGTATCACCAAATAAAAAAGGGGAATCAAAACGAGCATAGTTATACCATGCGAGAATTGAACCTACAACGGCGAATGGAATTATTATCGCAAGTATCTTACTTACATTTATGAAGTCCCTTCTTTTATCCCACAATATAACAGGAATTAAAATACTCCAAAGCAAAGCACTTGGGCGGCAAGCAACAGCGAACGCAAAGGAAAGTGAAGAGATAAATAGCAATTTGATAGAAAATTTTTCCTTTGCTTGCAATAACATAATAACGCCTAAAATTATAAAGGCTAATGCCGAAAACTGTGCTATTATATGAAAATTTACTAATGTTAAAAAAATAGGTATTAGAGAAGAAGCATATAAAGCTGCCGCACCTATTATCAAGAAAAAATAAGGAAATTTTTTTAGGTAATTCTGCGCAATTTGTTTCCAGAGTAGCATTAGCAGTATTGTTGCCATAGAAGCAAATAAAAATGCTGCCACTGAATTTGGCAAATAATTTCCAGTTATCAATTTGTAAGGTGCAAATAAAATTATAACAGGAACCATTCCAAAATAACTGTAAAATTTCCCATTATAAAACGATAGGTCTGGCATAAGGGAATTTTCTAAAGTGTCTAATTGTTTGAAAAAATTTAAAAACATTCCATGCTGTCTTCTATATTCGTCGTCATAAGGTCTTTCCATTTCTAATAATGCTTGTGGAACCTCAATATCTAAATGCAGTTGTTTTTTTAGTAATGCATCGGTCATATAGTGATACATTTTAAGCCATTTTGGAACAAATTCATTATCCTTAAAACCATAAACAGAATAAGAAGCGAGAAAATTGAATGCAAGCATAGAACAAATGAGCATAGCAAAACCTGCACGCTGCCTAAAATTCGCTTTATCATATAAATAATCAAAACAGAACCAAGAAATTTTTTCACGAGTTTCAGTATTTTTCAAACAAATCAGCAAAAACAAAATTCCAAAAACGATAATCAAGCGAATTGGCATAATCACCATAGGAATTTCTTTATTGAGTTCAACTTGTTTAATGGCTATATTATTTTCAAAAAATGCAATGGATAAATTTGAAACTTTCCCGCGCGGATTTATATTTATATAATTGCTGAAATTTAAATCCTTTATTATGCTCACATCTATAGAGCGTTCAGAAGATTCTTCATCTGCCCAAATAACTCTAACTCTTTGAGTATTTCCTTGCAAAAATATAGGCTCTATGTAAATTGAAGCAATTTCCGTATTTAAATTTTTAAATTCAAAGTCGCTAAATTGAGCTGGCAATAAAAGAGAATCCTGTACAGAAATTCCTTTAAGCAAATATTCATCAGCATTGCTGATAAAACTCTTTTCTTGTTCGCTATATACAATGCCAAAAGATTTACTTGTGAATAAGGTGGCATAATGAGTATAATTAAATAGTGTTATTTCAAGAAAAAGAGAAATGAGCAAAGCAAGAATTAATGAAAAAAAGAATTTTTTATTGTTCATCACTTCCCCGTTTTTACCAACTGCCAAAAGTCACTATGCACTTGCTCGCCTGTAATGGAATCAATAATATTTAGTTTCCAAATATTGGTATCTTTATTGAAAGTAGAGAAATTATATGTGTTGGCATTGTATCCTTTTATATATGGACTTTCAAATTTTAAAGAATCATTTATAAATTGTTGAATTTTCCAAGGTTCCGCTTGTTCTCTTGGTATTTTGAAAACCAACTGTACCGTGCTATCTGTCGGCTCTACTTTATCAAATATTCTAAGCAACCCTTTTTTATCCCTCTGGTTTAAGCCCAAGACTTTGTAAACCAATATGGAATGTCTTTTATTCGCCATTAAATTTACATTTAAAACAGTATCCACATCAAAATAAGAAAGAGTTCTATCGCAAGCCCTTGTAGGTTCGGAACTTATAACTTTTGGTACGGAATGAGAATATTTGCAAGAGGAATTTTCCACAATAAAAATATTATCCTTATATATTTCAAATAATTCATTCATGGTATTTTCTTCTATATTAACTAATAAATCGTAGGCATAAGCAGATATTCCCCTATCTAAAAAAAATGTAGGTTCGCGAGCGAAAAATATTGAAGGTTCTTTAAGTTCATCTGAGAATTTTTTTAAGTTATAATATTCAATTAAGGATGGGTTATTTTTAATTATCAAGTTCTGTTTAAAACTATCATAATGAGCTATTAGGTTTATAAAAATAAATGACATGATAATGGTTAGCAAAATTTTTAGATTGATGAGATTATTTAGCTGTGCTGCCATTTTATATATAAATAAAGCCCCTAAAAAAGACATAGCTGGTAAAATAATGAGCACATATCGCTGTTGTATATCTATAGTTAAATCTCCGCCAATGCTATCAAAAAGAATTAGATATTGAGGGGAGAGAAGGAGGATGAATATGAGTATGTATTTATAGGGTATGGGGTATGGGGTATGGGGTATAGGAAAATTTTTGGAACGAATTTCTTTTATAGTTAGAACAATTAGCGTGATTAAGCCGAATAGGGCGAACCAAGTGAAGTATGGAAAATAAGGAAAATAAAAAATTCCTTCTGAGTTATAACTAGGGAATGCCATTATTCTAAAATCGGTTATGATATTTTCTATAAGATGCCAGTGCGCACCATAAATTCCACTTTGCAAATCAAAATTTCGGTTAATGGAAATTGTACAAAAAATTGGTATGCAAAAAAAGGAGAGGGTAGCGAGGAAAGTTGAGAGTTGAGAGCTAAGAATTGAAGGTTTATTTTTATATAAAAACACTCCTACAAAGGCAGATAAGCAAAATACGGTTTCTAGGCGGGTTTGGGCAAAGAAGGCTAGGCTTAAGGCAAGCAATATCCAATGTCTGGTTGTATTTCTATCATAAGTCCATTTTAATAAAAACAGAGAAAGGGCAAACATGAACACGTAAAGCCCTTCTAAGCTGGAAGAACGGGAGAAAAAAAGCAGATCTGGCTGGGTTGTTAAAAGTACCGTTGCGAGCAAAGCTAACCATTTGTTTTTTAACCAAGCTGTTAAGGCTGAGAAAAAAACTACGCCTGTTAATAATAGAATAAAAGACTGAAAATTATAAATCCAACTCAAATCTGTACCAAAAATTGGCATCCCAAGCATATATAAATAAGAGAGGCCTTTGGGTTTTATAGTGGCAACTTCAACGCATTTAAAATTATTATCAATAAAGGAACCACCGAGACATGCAGTTCCTACTTGATTGTGATATAAGTTTTGAGCGGTAATTGTGTACGAGTTTTCATCACCCAATACTCGTGGGCGGCCCTCTGTCTGAACTAGAATGAACAGAATTGACAGGATTAACAGAATGAATAGAATTAGGATTGTTTTTGAATTTGTTTCGGTTTCGTTTTGCCAAATTTCTTTTAGCCAGTTGAGAAAATCTTTTGATAGCTTGATGAATAACAATAAACCTATTCCAAATTGCAAGGTATAGATGTAAAAGGGCGAGTAAAAGTCCAATTTTTTAACAACATTGCCATTTATCATTGACAAAATAAAAATAGCCAATGGGATAATGCAGGCAAAAACCAAAAAAGAGATATTTAATATTTTAAATTTCATAAACTAACAAAACCTGCTCTTATACAAGAGCAAGTCTAAATAAAATACAATAAGACTTATTGCAATTTTCCGAAATTAGGTGTAAGAGAACCGCATTGAACATTCGTAGGAGCTGCGTTGCTCGGAGCTGCCGAACCACCAATTGAAATAGCGTATGATGGGGCATTAGCATTAGCTTCTAGGCTAGCTTTTACATACCAAGCACTACCAACACCACAATCATTTAACGCAACCTTATTATTCGCTTGCCATACGGCTTCTAAAACACGCTGATCACCACCACTAGTCACTGGTGCAGCGGCGGTTGCAACATAACTGAAATTCAAGCTTGCTCCAGTAGTACCGCTCGCAGTCGCTCCGGGAGGGGTATATCCAATATTTGAACCATTGCCCAAGTTGGAGGTTTCAGTAATATAAGCCTGTTGCAATTTGCTCCAAGTTCCAGCCGCAGGGCCAACTTCAGATGCCTTTGCCTTGGCACTCATACCAAAGAGTTTTGGAATGGCAATAGCTGCCAAAATGCCGATGATCACAATAACGACCATCAATTCGATGAGGGTAAAACCCTTTTTTTGTGTCTTCATAGGAGACTCCTTATTTTTATGGACAGAAGCTTCTCTTGAAAACCTTATTTTCCTAAAAAACTCTGACCGGATTTATGTTAACATAACTAAAATAGATTTTTTTTCCGCACTGCGGTAAAAAAATCAGCACAAATGTAATTTTTTTGTCATTTTTTTTGCCATTTTGTGTAAAAAGTGCGGTTTTGTGTGATATTGGTGGGTATTGGGCGGTGAAAATGAATTTATATACGTAATTTTCTATACTAAATACTACGTATGAGTGTAGCAAAATTAACATTGAGCGTTTCGCCAGTTTTAATAAAAAAGGGAAAACGCATAGCGCAAAAGCAGAATAACAGCCTTTCTGCTTTAATAAGTGATTTTTTGGAGAATCTAGAAGAGCCTCCAACTAAAGCTAAATCAAATTACGAACTCTCTCCGCAGATTAAGGAAATGTGCGGAGCTTATAGGCTGCCAGAAGGCAAAACCGAAGATGATTTAAAATTTGAGTATCTTTTTAACAAGCACGTTCTCCATGACTAGTAAAATTTAGATACAAATTTCCGTACAATATGCCGCCGCATTAAAAGCCAACTGCGATTTTATAATAACCACAAATAAACGGCATTTCTCAAACTGCAAAATTTCAGTATTAAACGCGAGTGAGTTTATCAGTCGTATTTAATCATCCACCCTTATCATTTCAATGCGGCGGTTTAGTTCGCGACCGTCTTCGGATTTGTTGTCTGCTATGGGGACGTCTTGACCGTAGCCAACAGCTTTCATGCGGGCTATTTTTACGCCTTTTGTAGCTAAATAACCAACAACAGCCTTTGCCCTTCGCTCAGACAAATCCTGGTTTGATTTTGGGTTGCCCACATTATCTGTGTGACCCTGAATTTCAATTTTAACCTTTGGATTTGCCAAAAGCTGTTCCGCAACACCATCCAGAATTTTCTTTGCATTTGCCGTTAAGGTTGCGTTTCCGCTGCCAAATGTAACACCTTGCAAATTAACTCTCGCTTCAATAACAGGAACTGGCGTTACCTCAACAGATATCGCTTCTGTTTGAGTGCCGCCTTCACCAACTGCGGTTAAAGTGTAAGTCGTATTTTCTGTGGGTTTAAGCTGCTTTGAACCTTTTAGCGAAACATCTCCTATTCCTTCTATGCTCACTTTGGTGGCATTGCTAACCTGCCATTTCAAAGTAACTGCATGTCCAACTTGCACAGATTCCGAGCTTGCGGTGAACAAAATTACAGGAAGAGGACCTGCCGCTATTTCAACATCTGCGGTTGCCGTTTGTGTGCCGCCTTCTCCAACTGCTGTTAATTTGTAAACCGTATTTTCGGTTGGCTTCATTTTTCTGGTGCCAGTGGTTGGAACTTCTCCTATGCCTTCTATGCTTACGGTGGTGGCATTGTTCACTTGCCAGGTTAATGTTACAGAGCTGCCTTTTTGTATAACATCTGGCATTGCGGTAAATATAATAGTTGGAGCTGGGACTACAGGCGGTGCCTCTACTTTGACTTCTTGTGCGGGGCAACCTTTGTTTTCTCGCGTTCCAGCTTCATAAGGGCACAAATCTATGCCTTTGCATACACGTGTATATTCACTCTGCTTGCCAGTTTCTGCTACCCAAGGATCGCATATACCGTCTTCGTCTGTATCTGGATTGCGGAATTCTTTTTTCTCTTCTTTTGGTTTTTCGGGTTCTGAGGTATAAATTTTACCAACCAAACCACCAAATATCAAATAGTTAGGAATGAGCCTTGCTTTGTAAGCGGCTCTGCTACGATCGCCCAAAGATACGTTTAACTGGTCTATGTATGTTTCTTTGTCTCCGGTAAATACTTGAACACCCAATTGCAAATCAACCGATTTGCCCAAATGAAAAGCACCGCCAAAAGACATAGTGGATAAATCTATTATACCTTCGAAGTCATTTTTGAGCCTGAGCGGAAAATCTCTGTAATATTCAAAAAAACCAGAAATGAAATCAAAAGGAGTCCATTCCAATGCAGCGGAAAAACTTGGAACGGTTGAAAAATAATTGCCGTCTGTTCCTAGTGACCCTCTGTACATGCCATTGAGGTGAAGCATAATAGGAATATCTGCTTTTGTTCTACTAACATCAAAAGTTGCAGCTAGCCCAAATTTATAAAATGTATTTGAGTTTGAATATGGATACTGAAGTGTGTCAAAAGCCCGCCCTTCAACTCTGACGAACATCGGGTCGCGAAACCAAGGACCGTAACCATTTGGAGCGTTATTATCTCCTTTTTTGCCTGTGTTTATGCCAAGCCCAGCCAAACCTGCAAGGTCAAATGGGAAATTTTCATCGAATGGTACGCGTAATTTTGCTGAAATAAGGAGATCTCCCCAGCCAATAGCTCCGGCATCTTGTGAAGCATTGGGATCAGACGGATTTTCAACATTTTTCATTTTCAAATATTCGAGATATGCGACCGGCATACTAAAAGAAAAATCAAAATAATTAGAAAGCCCAAGGCTTAAAAATGGATAGATATTCCCACCGAAATAATCAGTTATGGCATAAGGATTGATTTCTTTAAATGTTTTAGGATATACATCACCTTCAGGATAATATTGTTGTCCATAAAACGTATAATCTTTTATTAGGCTTCTAAGACCTCCTCCTTCCAAAAGCAAGCCTAAGCCAATGCGCCCGTGCCCAAGGGTTTGCGCGCTTTGTGTTTTGTGAACGCCACGCTGCCCGTAATAATTAAAATTGCCCTCTGCAGCATACGCAGAAAGAACAACCGTAGCAAAAAATAGGGCAAAAATTTTGCTTTTTAGCGAATTTGAGGAGTAAGTCATATTTTTATAATATAGTAAAAACTTTGATTTACTAATTTTCAAACCGATGCCCGATGTTTTAACCGAATTCCTAGCCCAAGCCGAAAGCAAGGGATTGCAGCTTTACCCTGCTCAGGAAGAGGCGGTTTTGGAGCTTTTAGAGGGCAAAAACGTTATTCTTGCCACCCCAACTGGTTCTGGAAAGTCTTTGGTAGCCAGTTTTTTGCACCGTTTGATGCTCTCCAAAAATCTGCGCTCGGTATATACCTGCCCAATAAAAGCCTTGGTAAATGAAAAATGGATGGCTCTATGCAAGGAGTTCGGGGCGCAAAACGTTGGACTTTCCACCGGCGATGCAACAGTCAACCACAATGCCCCTATTCTGTGCTGCACAGCGGAGATTTTGGAGCAAATTGCGCTTAGAGAGGGAGAAAATTCAAATATAGGCGCGGTGGCAATGGATGAATTCCATTATTACAGCGATAAGGAAAGGGGAGTGGCTTGGCAAATTCCCTTGCTCACAATGAAACACGCTCAATTCCTTTTAATATCCGCAACCCTTGGAGATACCTCTTTTTTTGAAACCGAGATGACAAAATTAAACGGTTTGCAAAGCGTGTGCATAAGAAATGCCGAGCGACCTGTTCCCTTGGAATTCACGTATTCAGAAAGCCCGCTGGCAAATGAAATTCAAAAATTGCTGGGCGAAGGCAAGGGTCCGATTTATGTGGTACACTTCACGCAAAGCGAGGCGGCAGAGAATGCGCAGGCTTTCACAAGCCTAGATATAGCGGGCTTGCTTAAAAAAGACAAGATAGCAGAGGCAATGGCGAATTTTAGGTTTTCCAGCCCCTTTGGTGCAGACATAAAAAGATGGCTTAGGCAAGGTATAGGGCTTCACCATGCGGGTCTTTTACCAAAGTACAGAATTCTAACGGAGAAAATGGCGCAACAAGGATTGCTCCCGATTATTTGCGGAACCGATACCCTTGGCGTTGGCGTGAATGTTCCGATTCGCACCGTGCTTTTCACAAAACTCAGCAAATTCAATGGCGAAAAAACAATCATGCTGCCAGTGCGGGATTTTCACCAGATTGCTGGGCGCGCTGGGCGGCGAGGCTTTGATTCCGTGGGCTATGTGGTTGCGCAGGCACCGGAGCATGTTATAGAAAACAAATTGAGAGAGGCAAAATTCAGCAAAACGGGGCGCAAATTTCAAAAGGCAAGCGCGCCAGAAGGCACAATAAGCTGGGACAAAACAAATTTTGATAGGTTAATAAATGGAGAACCGGAAAAACTGGTTTCGAGATTCGCAGTGGATGCAAATATAATTTTGCAAACAAGCGGATGCAGAAATTTGCACAACCTAATAATGAACTGCCACGATTCAAAGGAGCAAAAAAAAATCCATATAAGGAGGGCAATTCAAATTTACCGCTCTCTTATCGCTCAGGGAATAATAATAAATGGGAAACCAGCGGTGAATTTGAGCGACCGTTTCGCTATGCACCAGCCTCTTTCCCTTTGGCTTTTGGAGAGCCTTGAAAAAATCGCAGATTTAAACGCCCTAACCCTGCTAACTCTCATAGAGGCAATTTTGGAAGAAGCGGAAATGGTGCGCCGCAAGCAGCTTTCAAGGCTAAAAAACGAAGCCATCGGTGAAATGAAAGCACAGGGTGTGGAGTTTGAGGAGAGGCAAGCGAGGCTAGAAGAGATGCGCCCACCGGAGCCGGAAAATGCGGAGTGGTTAGAAGCGAGCTTTGGCGAATTTGCAAAAAAGCATCCCTGGGTGTGTGGTGAGCGGGTTCATCCGCAAACAGTAGTTTTGGAAATGTTCGCGGAGTGTTTTTCATTTTCTGGTTATATAAAGCAATACGGCTTGGAACGCATAGAGGGTTTATTGCTTCGTCATATAAACAGCGTGTACAAAGTTTTGGCGCATACCGTTCCAGAGAAATACAAGAATGAAGAAATTTTGGAAATGCAAGATTATTTGCGTGAAATGTTGCAAAGGGTTGATTCCTCGCTTTTGGACGAGTGGCAGCGTATGCAAAATCCGGAGTTTATTTTGCCCGAAGAAAAAGAAGAACCCTTGCCGCCCTTTGCGGTTAGCGAGCGAATGGTTAAAGCCCTTGTGTTGGAATTTTTGGTTGCCTGGGGAAAAGGTGATTTTTCTGTAGCAGCAGATTGCCTTGAACCGAGCGAGGAGTTCAGCGAAAAAAAACTTGCCGCTCTCCACAAGGAATATATTGAAACGCACAAGGAGCTAAGGCTGGATGCGGAGGGTCGTTCCAACAAGCACACATTTATTGAAAAGAAAGGCGATGTTTGGGAGGTTTCCAGAATGTTGCAAGATTATGATGAGCAAAACGATTGGCAAATGGTGTTCGCGGTGGATTTGGCAGAGTCTAAAAAAGGGGAGAGGTTGGTGATGAGGCTGGAGAGGTTTTAATTAAAATGCTACCAGTGTGCTTTTCATTTTTATGCTGGTTTTCCAGCACTGCGTTGATGGCTATTGCGGGTTATTTAATTGCGCGCGCATCTGAACAGCCAGAGATGGCGGCTTTGTCGCTGGGTATTGCGGGGGTTAGGTTTTTTGGAATTTCAAGGGGGGCTTTTCGTTATGTTGAGCGATTATTTTCACATTCGCTCGCTTTTGTGGAGCTTAAAAAATTTCGTTTGCATTTATATAAAATTTTGGAACCACTTGTGCCTTATAAATTGGCAACAGTTTCAGAAGGAGAAATGCTCTCTAGAATTTCCGCAGATGCCGAAGAATATAAGGCTTGGCTTCCGCGAGCGGGAGTTCCTTTGTTCGCTGGCACTCTCTCATTTATAGCGAGCCTTTGCGTTCTTGCATATTTAAATTTGCTTTATGCGATTTGTTTTTTTGCAACTTCATTTTTGCTTGTTGGGATTTCTGTTTTGGCATTTTTTATAATTGAAAAAAGAGCAGGGCAGTGGGGCAGTTCGTGCGAGGAATTCAGCGAGTTTTCTCTTTCTATTGCGCAGGGAATGGCAGAGAAAAAGTCTTGGGGAATTTTCGGAAAAATTTTGAATAATTGGGAAAACTTGGGAAATGCGGAAGAGGAAAAGCGAAAAAAAACTTATGCAATTTACAGCGTAGCAGAAATATTTTCAACAACCGCTCCATTCCTATGCCTAGCGGGAATGTTTTTCATAGGTCAAGGCGATTACTCCTTCCCTGTGTGGATTGGAATTTTATTAGGAACCCTAGCCTCCTTTGAGCTTTTGCAAGAATTTCCCTCCATATCCCTCCAAAGCGCCTTATCCAAATCCGCCCACAAAAGACTGGCACACCCCGTCAGCTACGCTGACACCCCGCTAAAAGCGGGGATTGATTTAAATTTAAGTTCGGATTTTATAACCCTGAACAAAGGCGATGCCTTAATCCTCTCAGCTCCCTCTGGTGCGGGCAAAACTCTTTTGGCAAATACCATTGCAGGATTTTTGCCGAGCAGCGAACCCATTGAACGAACTTCTAATTTTGTTTTCTTGGAACAGGAGCCTTTTTTATTCACAGGGACAATAAGGGATAATTTGCTTTTTGTTAGTCCAAATGCAACAGAAGAAGAAATGCAAAATGTTTTGCAAAAAGCGGGTCTTGGAAATTTTTCCCTTGACTTGTGGATAGGGGAACGCGGTTTTGCTTTAAGCGGTGGAGAACGCCAAAAACTCGCTGCCGCTCGCATAATGCTCTGCGATGCAGATTTAATTATTGCCGATGAACCCAGCGCTCATTTACCGGCGGAAGATGAAAATAAATTGTTTGACGAAATTACGAAGTTGCCGAACAAACCCGCTGTGTTATGGTTTTCACACACTCGTCCACATCATCAGAAAAGTGAATGAAATTCATATCTGCAGCATCTATTAAGCCGTCATCTATAAGTCTCTGCCAGTTTATCATATTTTTCCAGAATTCCGTTCCAAACAGAACAAGCGGAACATTAGTTGTTTTGTTGTTTTGAAGCATAGTGAGTGATTCAAACAATTCGTCAAAAGTTCCCCAGCCACCCGGAAAAGCTATTATTGCCGCAGATTTTGACAAAAACCAGAATTTGCGCAAGAAAAAGTAATGAAACTGAATTTCCAAATTTTTATCAACATAAGGATTTGTGCTTTGCTCAAAAGGTAATTCTATGCAAAAACCAAGAGACTGGGCATTAGCTTCTTTTGCTCCCTTGTTGCCTGCTTCCATAATGCCGGGACCTCCGCCTGTGCATATAGCGTATTTTTCTTTTTGGTTTTTTGCCCACTCTCCCAGCTTGAACGCCAAGCTATTTGCCGCTTGATAGTATTTGTTTTCCGGTTGTATTCTTGCGGAACCAAAAATAACAATGGTTTTGTCTATTTTGTTGTCGTCTAAAATAGCCTTTGAAGCCAAAAACTCAGACATTATGCGAACAGACCTTCCGTGTTCGCTATTTATAAATCTTTCATTGTGATATGCTAGCATTTTTGGAATATAGAAAATCTCATTTGTCCTGCATAATCTTTTTGATTTTCAACCCATTTTATCCCAACAAAACTTTCGCTTTGCAAAATTTTCTCTTGACCGCTTGCAATTTCCAAAATTATAGGGGCATTTGGTTTTAAATAATTTGCGCAGGTGTTTAGGAGGCGGCGGATTAAATCCAAGCCATCTGTGCCACCGAAAAGCGCTAAATGAGGGTCGCCATTAAGTACCTCCGGTTGCAAGGAATTTTTATCGCCAAGAGGAATGTATGGCAAATTTGCGAGCAAGGCATCAAATTTGGTATTGTTCGGTACATTGGAAAGCAAATCGCTTTTGACGAGGGAAATTTTTTCTTCCAGTTTATGCAAAGCTACATTCTCTTTTGCAAGGCTAAGTGCTTCTTCCGAAATATCGCAGGCAGTGACATTTACATTCAATTCCAAAGCAGCCGCTATTGCAATGGCTCCGGTACCTGTTCCAATATCTAAAACGTTATCCATTTTCTCTTTCAGCATATCCAAAATCAATTCCGTTTCTTGTCTGGGGACTAATGCTCTTTTATCGCATTTTATTTGGTGCCCCCTGAAACTTACGCTGCCAATTATGTGCTGCAAGGGTTCTCTTTTGGCTCTCCTCGCCACAATTTGGCGAAGCGCAGATAGTTCTTGCTCTTGCAAGGGGCGGTCAAAATTCAGGAATAAATCCATTCTCTTTAAGCCAAGACCGTGAGAGAGCAAAAGCTGCGAATCCAGTTTTGCGTTTGGAACTCCGTGTTTTTGCAAAAAATCGGTTGTTTTATTTAAAATTGAAACTATTGTTTCCATGTTTTCTAATTTAGCAAAATTGACTTACAATTTACAAGATTATGATTTTGTTTTCCCAAACGAACTTGTTGCGCAAAAAACAGCAGGCAAAGGGAAAACCAAAATCTTATGCTGCCAAAAAAACGGCTGTGCGTGGCATATTTTAGAGAGCCGTAAAATAACGGCTTTATTCAAAGCTGGGGATTGCATAGTTGTGAATAATACGCGGGTTATTCCAGCACGGTTGCTAGGAAAAACCAAGCATGGAGGCAAAGCTGAAATTTTTTTGCTCAAACAATTAGAACCCGCCGCAGATAACACCGCTATGTGGGAGGCTTGGGTTAAGCCCGGCAAGGCTTTTGAGAATGGAAAGGAAATTTTTGTTTCAAACATAAAATGCAAAAGCCTTGGATTTGCAAAAGCAGGGGATTCCAAAACCCGTATAATAAATTTTTCCATTTCAAATTTGGAGTTCAATTCTTTTTTGGAAAAAAACGGGCAAATTCCCTTGCCACCATATATAAACAGAAGTGCCAGCATAAGCGATAAAAGCGATTACCAAACAATTTTTGCAAAACATACAGGAGCTGTGGCAGCCCCAACTGCGAGCTTGCATTTTAGCGAAGATATGGTAAATGAACTTAAAGCAAAAGGTGTGTTCTTTGCAGAAACAACCTTGCACGTTGGTCCAGGAACTTTTGAAAACATAAGTGAAATTTCAGATTTTCGGAGTCATAAAATGCACGAAGAGGAATACGAATTAAACGAGCAAAATGCAAACATAATAAATGAATGCAAAAAAAGGGGAGGGAGAATAATTTGCATAGGCACAACAAGCACAAGAGTTTTGGAAACGGTGGCAAACAAAGACGGTTCTGTGAAAGCCGCTAGTGGCACAACGAATATTTTTATTTACCCCGGTTTTAAATTCAAGGTAATGGATGCCTTGCTCACAAATTTCCATTGGCCCAAATCTTCTTTAATTCTATTAGTCGCTGCTTTTTATGGCAGGGAAAATACGCTGAATGCCTATAAATACGCAGTTGAAAATTCCATGAGGCTTTTTAGCTATGGAGATGGAATGTTGATTATTTAATGCGCTTGGCGCGACTCGAACGCGCGACCTGCGGCTTCGGAGGCCACCACTCTATCCAACTGAGCTACAAACGCTAGTATGCAAAACATAGAAACTATTAAATTATTCCACATCACTTAAGAATTCTATTTGGGCGTCCACCCATTCTGAGTCCATTTTACGGAGCCTATCGTGTTTTAGGTTTTCGCTTAAAACCCAGCGAATTTCTAGGCTTGGAGAGCGCATCCACTCTTCAAAGTATTCTTTTCCCTTTTCCGGATTTGCTTCTATAGCCACGCTTATGCAATAACCCATAGCTTTTTTGAATACCCTATACTCCTCGCTTTTCACATTTTTTTCCAGCTCTATTATTTCCATATATTCTTTTAGAATACCTAGAATTTTTTCTGCATCTTCTTTTGTTTTTATAAGAGCCGGTTCACAGAGCGTTGCTGCTATGCACCTTTTTTCCAGCAGATTTGCGTTTTCCCAGGAAACAAAAACCAAAGAAAGCTTTTCTGAATCTTTTAAACCCAGATTTTGCAAGCCAAAAACGGCGGCTTCCCTTATTCGCCAGTTGCTGCTATTTGCGGCTTTTCTAAAAACATCTATATTGGCAGAAGCTGCCACTCCGCACATCGCAACAAAGGTAGCGGGTGAGTTTGCATCTGGCTTGGTATCTAAAACTGTTAGGCAAAGCGAAACCTGTTCTGGGGTAGCTTCTTTAATGAATTGCCTGAGCAGGCTCAAATTCACAGCCGTACCTGGTAATTTGGATTCCTTTTCCAAAACCGCAAGCAGTTCTGTTCCACTAGGAAAAACGGACATAATTCCTCTGTTTGGTTACTTGGGATAATATAGAAAATTCTAAATTTTGAGTTCTATGACCGAACTTGCCAAACAAAGGCTTGCGAAATTCAGGCATAACAGGCTTGCTTGGTTTTCCTTTGTTATTTTAGCGGCAGCATATCTGCTCTCTTTAACCAGCCCTTGGCTGGTGAACGACAAACCCCTATTGTTAAAATATAATGGCAAATATTACTGTCCAACTCTTTTTCATTATGGGCAAAGCGAATTTTATGGCAATTATGCAACCGAGCCAAACTACAAGGAACTGGTTTTGTACGCCAAAGAAAACTCCGTACCATTTTTTGCCATTTTTCCCCCAATACCCTGGAGCCCAATAAAATCGCAGTTAAACGCAGAGGGCGCGCCTCCATACCCGCCTTCCTCTGCTCACTGGCTTGGGACAGATGCTCATGGTAGAGATGTTTTGTCTAGATTAATTCACGGGTTTAGAATTTGCATGAGCTTTAGCCTTTTGCTCTCTTTGATAGGAACATTCATGGGCATAGTGATAGGCGGAATTCAGGGGTATTTTGGCGGGAAATTGGATATTATTTTTCAAAGGTTAATTGAAATTTGGGCTGCGCTTCCCTTTTTATATGTGGTTATTTTGCTCGGCAGCATTTATGGGCAGGGCTTTTGGCTTTTGGCTGTGATTATGGCGGCATTTAGCTGGATTGGTTTAAGCTACTATATGAGGGCAGAATTTTTCAAAATAAAAAATATGCAATTTGTGAAAGCTGCTACCGTGCTTGGCATGGGGCACGTGAGAATTTTTTTCAAGGAAATTTTGCCAAACGCCTTGACTCCTGTTATAACGCTTTTTCCCTTTTCCATAATAGGCGGAATTTCAGGGCTTACATCTCTTGATTTTTTGGGCTTTGGCTTGCAGGCTCCAACGCCTTCTTGGGGAGATTTACTCTCTCAGGGTCTGGCAAATCTCTACGCTCCTTGGATTACCATTTTCACAATACTAGCACTATTTACAACCCTTATGCTCGCTTCTTTTATAGGAGAGGGAATAAGAGATGCCTTTGACCCTAAGTCAGGGGATAGGTTTGAATAGCATCGCAGCAGCTATATCCACGTGGTCGCACCCGATATCGCCAAGATCATCTGTTTCTAAAATTAGTTGATTAATGCCCTTCAAAGGAATATCCAAAGGATATTCCTGTCCTTGCGCTAATTTTCCTGTGTCTGCCAGCAAATTGCCATTTCCAAAAATTTTTATTTGAACTCCATTGCTGCAAAATTCATCTTCGTCTAAACCGAGAACTGCGGTTAATCTTTCGTAGCTGCCATTTAGCTCCCAACGTAGAGAACCGCTTGCGTGCGTACCCATTCCTTTTTTATAACGTTTTTTTGCAATGGTTAAGGGTTTGCCTGTAACAGATTTGTCTATTTGCAAAGAACCCCACCCTTGGTGATATTCTGTGGGCACTCCGAGCCACTCTGCGTTTTCTGGCAATTCTATGTTTGCCTCTTGGGGAGCAAATAATTGGGAACTTGTGCCGTCTTCCTTTAGCTTTGCTATAACCAAACGATAGTTATTTGTTATCACCGTATTGAAAACTGGTTCCATTGGAAAAATTTGCTCAAAGCGGTCGCATACTGTGGCTATGCGGTGTTCAACGGCTTTTTTATGGTATGTTTGGCTGTCCCAGCAATCCAAGCCTTTCACATAATAAACTTCGCCATTGTATTTTTGCAACAGCTCGCTCAATCTTTGAGGGTTTAGGGAATTGTAATGAATGGCGCTTATTCCATATCCTACAAAATGCCAAGGTCTTGAATACACAAACATACGATTGTTTTTTGGTTCATTTCGCAACCATTTTAAAATTTCTGCTTCTTCTGTTGTTAAATGATTGCGGTTGTACATTATATTTTTTTCAAAACTATCATTGTATTTAAGGGTGTTGCTCCACAGAATTCCAGCAGATATAAGCACAAAAAACCATCTATTTCCCTGCGGCAATAGCAGGCTCGCCTTGTCTATGAAAAAGCCGCACAAAAAAGCCATTGCAGGAAATGCAACAAGGGTATATCTCTGATTTATTTCAATGGTCAAATCCCCAGAAACATTTTCCAAAATCATAAACATCTGCGGAAAATACAGGATGAAAAATGCCAAAATATAATACGCAGGAATTGTCGTAGGGGCAAACCCTTGCGGTTGCCCTTTACCTTTGCCAGATTTCCCAGATTTATTTTTCCATTCATAATAAGAAAAACCGAGCAGAGTTAAAATTCCGCATGCAGTTAAAATGCTGAATGAACTTAAGAATGGATTGATAAGGAAACCTTTGTTGTCTAGCTTTGTGTTAACGCTTACATTCCAAGCTTGTTTTACATTTTCAAAAAAATGCCCGTGCGCCTCAAATTCACCACCCTGAAAATTATAACCTTGATAATAACTGATGGTTAAGAGAACAGGTATGCAGAAGATGGATATTGTTAGAACGAAAATTGAGAATTGGGAGTTGATAATTGAGAATAATAGGTTTTGGATTTTTGGTTTTTGTTTTGGAATGGGATATATTTTAAATGCTGATATAACTACAAAAGCTCCTAAGCAAAATATGGTTTCTTGCCTTGTTTGCGCAAAAAATGCGAGCACCAAAGCCAGCAATACCCAGTGCTTTATTGTGTTTTTATCCCAAGCCCATTTCCATAAAAAAACGCTCAGTGCAAATAGAAATGTGTAAAGAGGCTCAACCGAGGCAGAGCGAAATTGAAAAAGCGTTGTGGGTTGTGCTGCGAACAAAGCGGCGGTTAAAAAAGCCAAATTGCTATTTGATGTCCAAGCGTAAACTGCTAAAAAGAGCAGGAAAATAGTTGCTAGCAATAAGAATATATGCAATGGAAAAATCCATTTTAAATTTTGCCCAAGAATGGGCATAAGTGCGGCGTATAAAAAAGGCTCGCCTTTGGTTTTGAAATTATGCACGCTTTTTTGGCAATCCAAATGACCATTTGCATAGAATTCACCTTCATCGCAAGAGCCGGAAATTTGGTTTGCGTACAGGTTTTGAGCGGTGGCTAAAAAAATGCTTTCGTCGCTTTGAACCCTGTGCCTTGGAGCAATCCAAGCAAGGCAAACAATAAGAGCAAGCACTGCAACTACGGCTACTGGAATTCCGCCAGTGAGCAGCCACTGCTTGCTTATCATTTTTTTGAACCACTCTTTGAAATCTTTTGCCAAATTTACTGCAAGGCATAAGCCCATAATAAATTGGAACACATACAGCCAAAAAGTGAGCCTCAAATCCAATATGGAAATGAATTCTTTTTGCCCCAAATGCGGGGCAGCATAAATCAAAAGCGGAATGGCAAGTGCTAATAAAAAATATCCAAAATTCATTTAACCCTCAATTTTTCCTGCGCCTCTTATGGCTATGTGTTTTTCTTCAACTAAATTTCTCAGCTTATTTGTTAATTTCGCATAATCAAAAACATCCACTGTAAACGGGAGTCCTGCTTCTGCCATAGAGCGTTCAATGGCAATCATTCGCTCAGAAGAAATTATGTGTCCGGTAATAATGGCTAAATCCAAATCAGCTTCGCTGTTAGGCTCCTCATCTGAAACGCGGGAACCAAAGGCATAAACTTTTGCATCTGGCAATTCACGGTAAAAAACCTGGATTATGGTATCTAAATCGGTAGCATTTATATGAAGTGGCATAGCGGTAAATGTAGAAAAAAATCATATTGCTATATTATCAATATGGATAGGCGAAATTTTTTAAAAAACTTAGCTATAGTGGGTACAGCTTTTACCCTTAAAATGAAAGGCGGAATGGATGTTTTTGCCCAAACCATAGCAAATCAAGCGGAAAACTCTGTGGATTTGGTGGCTGTTTTGGGTGGAGAACCAGAAGCCATGTTCCAAAAAGCCATTGCAGAAATGGGCGGAATTGGCAAGTTTGTGAAGAAAGGCTACAAGGTTGTTGTTAAGCCAAATATAGGCTGGGACAAAACGCCTGAGCTTGCGGCAAATACAAACCCTCTTTTGGTAAAAGAAATAGTTCGCCAATGCCTTGCGGCAGGAGCCAAAGAGGTTTCTGTTTTTGACAACACCTGCGATAATTGGAAAAAATGCTATGAGAGCAGCGGCATTGAAGCAGCAGCTAAAGCCGCAGGCGCAAAGGTGCTGCCCGCCGATGAAAGCTCTTATTACAGAGAAATTTCTCTGCCCAAAGGCAAAAAAGTAAAAGACATGAAAGTACATCAAGCCATTTTAGACTGTGATGCGTGGATAAATGTTCCCATATTAAAACACCACGGCGGCGCAAACATGAGCATTTCCATGAAAAATTTAATGGGAATTATCTGGAATAGGAGAATATTCCACATCTCCGATTTGCAGCAGTGCATAGCGGATATGTGCACATTGGAAAAAAAGCCCGTGCTTAACGTGGTAGATGCTTACCGAGTTCTCAAAACAAGCGGTCCGCGTGGAAAATCTGTAGAAGACACAGTTCTCTCCAAAGCTCTGTTCATGTCGCAAGATATGGTAGCTGTGGACACGGCGGCTGCAAAATTTTTCAACCAAATCCGCGAAATGCCTTTAAGCGATGTGCAATATCTGTCGCTAGGGCAAGCGTTGAAAGTGGGAACTATGGATATTGATAAGTTGAATGTTAAGAGGATAAAGATGTGAAAAATAGTAACTTTATTGATTATTTAAGTATAATATAAGTTTTTTTCAAAAAATAATATATATTATAAGATATAAGCACTTGGAGGTCATCGTGTTTTTATTTTTTCTATTGGTAGCATTTTCCGCTACTATGGCACAACAAGTCAATTTTTCTGTTGAAAATGTAGGTCAAAATTGCAATGCCTCGTACAAAGCACTCCTTGCAACCGCAGATCCCGCCCTGCCAGACCCTTTTGCTATGCACAATGGTGTCCGCATATCAGATAAATCTGAATGGGCGTGTCGCAGAAACGAGGTAAAGAAAGACCTTGAACAATATGAGATAGGTCTCAAACCAGATCCTTCAACTGCCACTGTTACGGCAACATATAGCGGCAGCACACTCACCGTAACCATAACCACAAAAGACGGAAGCATTAACTTAACTTCCACGGTGTCTGGCTCAGGTGATTGCGTAGCTATTGGCATGAACAACAATGCCGGCAACATCAGCGGTTGCAAGCAAATTCCTTTCAAGCACGACCAAGTTGTAGCCTACAGCATGAGTAATGATTCCCATAATAAAAATGACCCGTTTTACAAGGTATATCCCGACCTTTATGGCAAAATAGGCAAATATGCCGCTTGGTCTTGGGGCATAAGCCGCCTTATAGATGGCATTGTGCTGGTAAAAGACCAGTTAAAAGTAGATGTGAGCAAAATAGGTCTGCAAGGTTGTTCGTATGCTGGCAAAATGGCTCTCTTTGGAGGTGCTTTAGATGAGCGCGTTACCCTCACCGTTGTGCAGGAGTCCGGCGGTGGCGGCATTAATTCGTGGAGATACTCCAAAGCATTTACCGCTCGTACCGGAACAAACATTGAAAAAATAGATAATACCAGCGGCGTTTGGTTTCTTAATAGCATGAAGAGCCTAAATCCCGACAAATTACCGCACGACCATCACCAACTAATCGCTATGATTGCTCCTCGCGCAACAATTATACTTGGCAATCCACCTTATGAGTGGCTTGGAGACGAATCTGGCTACAAATCCACAATAGCCGCTAGAAAGGTGTGGCAAGCTTTTGGCATCACAGATTATATAGGTTTTGATTTTGCTGGCGGGCATGATCATTGTCAAGCAGCTTCATCGCAATCAACAAATGTTAATGCGTTCGTAAACAGATTCCTCAAGGGACAGAATGTGAATACAAAAATAGAGGCTAACAAACCTACCGTATCTACTTTTGTTCTAGATACAACAGTTTCCTGGACAGTTCCAAAACTCACTGGAACTTATGGACCAGTCACCACATCTCCAAGTTCCAGCAGTAGAGCAAGTAGTTCTAGCGTTGCAGTTTCGTCTAGTTCCAAAGCGAGTAGTTCTAGTACAGTTAAATCTAGCAGCAGTATTCAAAGCAGTTCATCTATTGCAACACCAAGTTCCAGCAGTGATGAAGCTCCTAGCAGCTCCAGCGAAGACATAACACCGATAGCTAACCACTTGCCACTAGCTACTAGCCACACTCCAACCTATTATTCCCTAAAAGGCGAGCCTCTTGGAAATGTAAAGCCGCAAAAAGCAGGCGTTTATATAGTTAAGCAAGGGTCTTCAATTCGAAAAGTTTCGGTGAGGTGAATATGAAAAAATCGTTGTTTTGGGCAATTGCGGCTACATTAATTTCAAATGTTTTTGCTGGTCCTGCCACAATAAACCTATCTGCGGAAAAGCAATTGATTCGCGGTTATGGCGGAATGAATTACCCGGGTTGGATTGATGATTTAACTGCGGCTCAAAGAGAGACGACTTTTGGCAACGGCAATGGGCAGCTTGGGTTTACAATTCTTAGAATTCACGTGGACCCAAATAAAAATAACTGGCAAAGAGAAGTTGCAACTGCAAAGAGTGCCGTTGAGCATGGAGCACTTGTTTTTGCTTCGCCTTGGAACCCTCCAGATGATATGAAAGAATCTTTTAGTTGTAGCAATTGCAATGGAGCAGACGGAAAAACCACGTATCGCCTGAAAACTAGCAGATACGCAGATTACGCAAAGCATTTAGACGATTTTGTAACTTTTATGAAAAACAACGGCGTGGAATTATACGCCATTTCCATACAGAACGAACCCGATTACGATTCTGGTTGGCTTTATTGGACTGGAGCTGAAATTGTAAATTTTTTGAAAAACAATGCGCGTTCCATAAAATGCCGCATTATGGCACCTGAATCTTTTCAATATGTTAAAAGTGTATCTGACCCTATTTTGAATAATGCGGAAGCACTTGCCAATATGGATATTCTCGGAGCGCACCTATATGGCACTCAAGTTAGTCAATTTCCATATCCGCTGTTCAAGCAAAAAGGCGCGGGCAAAGAACTTTGGATGACAGAGGTGTATAGACCCAATAGCACCAGCGATGCGGATACTTGGCCAGAGGCATTGCAAGTGGCGGAGCATGTTCACAATTCTATGGTAGAAGCGGAATTTCAAGCTTATGTGTGGTGGTATATACGCAGGAGCTATGGTCCTATGAAAGAAAATGGCAACATAAGCAAACGCGGTTACATGATGGCTCATTATTCAAAATTCGTTCGCCACGGATATTTAAGGGTAGATGCCACCAAACAACCCGCAACGAATGTTTTGGTATCGGCATACAAAAGCGCAGATAGCGTTGTTATTGTCGCTATCAATAAAAACACATCCGCAGTGAGCCAGCAATTTAACATAAGCAACATCAATGGCACAATAGCAAAAGTTACAGGCAAAAGAAGCTCTGGAACAGAAAATATGGTAGCTATTGCAGACATTAATCTTACAAACGGCAGCTTCACCGCCAGCCTTCCATCACAGAGCGTCACAACATTTGTAGGCATACGAACAGGAGGAACAGCACCCAGCAGTTCCTCCGTTGCAGCGTTGAGTTCCAGCAGTTTAGCGAGTAGCAGTTCAACACCTTCCAGTAGCTCAATACCGTCTAGTAGCAGTTCAAGACAATCTAGCAGCAGTTCAAGACCATCTAGCAGTTCCAGCGCAATAGTCTCGTCTTCTTCCAGCATACCGAGCAGTTCATCTATTGCAGAGTCAAGCTCCAGCTCTGACGATGCAACACCGATAGCTAACCATTCGCCGCTCGCCACTAGCCACTCCCCAACATACTACTCCCTAAAAGGCGAGCCTCTTGGGAATGTAAAGCCGAAAAAAGCGGGAATTTATATAGTTAAGCAAGGGATTTCAATTAGGAAAATTGTGGTGAGGTGAGAAATTAAAGGATTATCTTCCAAAAATTCCTAATCCTATCCAAGCTTTGCTTATCAAACACAAGATTTTCAACATCCTTGACTTTGCTCTCAAAATCCACATATTTCAACGCCTCTGTTAATTTGGTGTGCAATTCGGTTTTATTGGAGACTCCAACCCTATGCTTCAAAAAAACATAATCAGGTTTTGTGAATTTCCTTAAAAACAAACCATCGTAAAAATCTCTCCCATTTTTCCTCAAAATAAGAGCGCCGAGTTTCATCGCAAATAAAACAGAAATACTTGGCACCTGAAAAAGAAAGGAAAAACCGCAACCGCTTATGGCCTCAAAACCACTATTAAACCCCAAGGGTAGTTTATGACTAAAACCATATTTATCTATTTCTGTTCTAATTGTGGAGCCTTGCATCAATTTGTTCTGAATTGCACCTATTGATGTAAAAAATCTCCGTTCTTCAAAAACAGAAAATTTTATGTTGAAAGAATATTTCGGAAAATAAAGGTATCTTTTGAATGAACTTTGGTTTGGATTTTCTTTGTATTTAGACTCAACTTTAATCCCAGACTTCTCTAAAAAAGAAATCACGGAATCTGTTATTTTTATAAAATCATCTTCTGAACAATCCACTAAGTTGAAAAATAAATCTCTAGTGAACCTGTCTAATCCATATTTAAAACGAATTGCCGGGCCTCCGACAAGTATAAGTTTGTTTATAAACGGGCGTGTGGACAAAAAATCTAAAATCATAAACTGCAAATATTCTCTCACCATGCCTTTCTTTAAAAAATCCGTTTTTTCCAAATTTGGAAAGTAGCTATAAATCTGTTCTGAAGAAATCATATATCCTCCAAAAAAATCTCTTTCAGCAGAGCAATTTTTTCTAAAATAACTTTCTTTTCGAACTTCTTGGCAAAAACAGTTAGTTTCTTCCAATCCAAGCGTAAATTTTTTATTTCTTTTTTTAAGTTATAATATGGCTCAAGGTAAAGTAAATCTAAAATTGCTTTTTCTGGACTTGCCATGAAAAATGTGAAGCCATTTTTTTCCACAGCATTGTAGCCGAACATTAAACTGGGCTTTATTTTTTTATAAGAAAAAGTGCCCAAGCTATTTTCAAAAGTTGAAGTTTTCAAAGAAGACACAGATGTAATCTCGTTTGTCGCTTCTGGAATAATTCCGTGAAAAGCAAGTGCTGTTTGTAAACTAATATAAGACGGTTTGTATATTTTGCCCGCCGCATAATGAGCAAAGCCTTTTGTAGCCGCTATATCTGCAAAAGCGTAATAACCATTTCTGAGCTTAATAAGCAAGCCCTGTTTTTCCCACCGCCCAAAATTATTTTTATCAAAAACCAATTTCGTAGCTCTAACCTGCGAAACAGATACTATTCCAAATTGTTTAAAAACTCTTTCAAAATAAAGATAATTCACATTTCAATTCCTTTTTTATTGAAACATACATAAAAATAGAATTATTTTATGTTTTTGTTGATTAATTTCGCATTTTTTTGAAAAATTTACTGCTTTTTCTAAAAAAATAACTACTTTAAGTGGTAAGCTGGCTTCTTGGCTACGGTCGGATATGTGGGTAATGTAAACACGGTACTGGTAATAGGCTACATCCGGCAAAATCCAAGGAGCCAGCCATGAATATAATTCCGTTTTTATGGAAACGGGCATAAAAAATAGAATTATATTGTGTTTTTAGAGATTAATTTTGCGTTTTTCCCTAAAAACTGATTGTTTTTATAAAAAAATATTCTATATTTTTATAGGATATTGCTATAAAACGGAGGATGCTATGTCTGCTCAAAAATTCAAAAAAGGTCTCGTTTGTTTCCTTTTTCTCTCAGTGCTCTTGGCTTTGGTCACTTGCTCAACAAATAATCCTGAACCTGGCGGACAACAAGTTGTAAGTTCAAGTTCCGGCAATGTTGTACCTCCCATAAGTTCCGAGAGCCAACCTTCCAGCAGTTCCGAGGCTGAAGTCTCAAGCGATTCTGGGGAAGAAGACTCCAGCAGTTCCGAAATTGCAGATTCAAGCAGTTCTGAAGTTGCAGATTCAAGCAGCTCCGAAGCCGCAGTAACAAGCAGCTCCTCCGAAGTTGCAGGCACAAGCAGTTCCGCGGCAGCAACAAGCTCTAGCAGCCGTGCCGAAGCAAGCTCTAGCAGTCGTGCTACGTCTAGCAACTCTGTGGCAAGTTCAAGCAGCCGTGCAGTGTCAAGTAGCTCTGTGGCAGCAGCAGTAAGTTCAAGTAGCAATAGTGGTGGCGGCAGCAAAACTTGTTCATTTGCAAGAGGACAAACTAAAAATATACAATATATACCATCTGGCACACAAGGATATAACGATGGCAAACATAAACTCCACTTAACCTTACCATCTACAAGCAAAGGAAACGGACCTTTCCCAGTTGTTGTATTCCTCCACGGTGGCGCATTTGCTGGCGGAAGCAGGGACGATGACCCCGGTGCCTCCGGCAAGGCTCCTGATAATGGATATGCCTTAGTGAGTATCGGTTATCGCTTGTCGGGCGATGCAGGCGGAACATTCCCCGGAAGTTTCAACGATATTTTAACGGCTATCCGCTTTTTAAAAACCAATGCCGAACAATACTGCCTTGACCCTGACAATTTCGCAGTGACTGGTTTCTCCGCTGGTGCTTACCATGCAGGAATGGTTTGTGTCCTTGCTGGATACCCTAATCACGGTTTAGACGGGTGGACTACTTTGTATCAAGGAGTAGATAGCAAAGTACAGGCGTGTGCAACTTATGCTGCGCTTAGTGATATGGCAAAATTGGAAGAGCATGAGAAAACGGCGGGCGGTTCCTTTATGATTGGTCACGGTGCAGGTTCCCCTGAATCAAAATTTTTGGGTATAAGTACGGCACTTAAAGATGCTCCAAACACAGAAGGCTCTGTTCGCTGGAAAGCAAACCCTATTAATTACATCACTGCGAATACCCCACCTATATTGATGATACATGGTTCAAGTGACAATGTAGTTCCGTGGGTACAATCTGAGTATATGGTAGGCGAAATTAACAAGAAAGCTTCGGGCAGGGCGGAATTTCTGAAGGTACAAGGAGCCGGACACAGCGGTTTCACTGATCAGTCAGCCAAGGTTTTCGGGCTTTTTGATAAGCATCTTAAAAAATAAGGAGATTATGAAAACGTTTCTAAAAGCATTGTTCTTGACGGTGGCTATAATGGCCTCCGTTGCTTTTGGAGCAGATGTTAGACCAACAAGCCCGGAGCAAATGTGCAGGATTTTATATATTTAAACAAGGGTCTTCAGTTCAGAAAATCGCAGTGAGGTAATTTTTAACCAGGGAGTTCGCTATGAAAAAAATCACAATCGCCTTATGCCTTGCAATAACCTTTGCCGTGCCAGCTTGGTCGCAAGATGCTTGCTCGCAAAGCACAAAGTTATCAAACCCTTCTAGAACCATAACCTCTAATGGTACTGGTAATCTCAGCGGTTCTGGCAACACGCAAATCCACTACGAAATGTGGACTGAAGGTGGAAGCGGCAACAAGATGTTGTGGTTTGGAGCAGATAAAGGTGGCGGTGCTGCATTTAGGGCAGAATGGAATAATCCCAACGATTTTTTGGGACGTATAGGTTATTACTGGGGTAGTGGTGGAAAATATACTACGTATAAAAATATTTACGTGGATTTTAATTACACTAGATCTGGCAGAAGTACCGCTGGCGACTATTCCTATATAGGAATTTACGGATGGACAAAAAGCCCCTTGATAGAATACTACGTTGTAGAAGACTGGTTTGGCAATCAATGGCAGGCAGATACTTCGCCTATTACTACTAGCACGACTGGTGGCTCAGAAGTGGGTTCTTTCACTGTGGACGGTTCAGTTTACAAAATTGTAAAAAATACTAGAAACGGCAAGCCTTCAATTGAAGGCAATAGTTCAAATTTTACCCAATATTTCAGCATACGTCAAACTCAACGCAAATGCGGGACTATTTCGCTCACAGAGCATTTTAAGAAATGGGAAAGTTTGGGTTTGACTATGGGCAATATGTACGAGGCGAAATTTTTAGTAGAAGCAGGTGGCGGCACAGGTTGGTTTGATGCGTCATATATTAAATTCTCGCAAGAAGACCAACCTCGCGGTAGCGGTTCAACTCCAAGCAGCTCTAGCACAGCGGTTTCTTCTAGTTCCAAAGCGAGTAGCTCTAGTGCGGCAGTTTCTTCCAGTTCCAGTGCAAGCAGCTCTAGTGCGGCAATTTCTTCCAGTTCCAGTGCAAGCAGCTCTAGCGCGGCAATTTCTTCTAGCTCCAATGCAAGCATCGTAAGCAGTTCAAGTGCGGCAGATGTCTCCAGTTCCAGCGAAGAAATAATTATCAGCAGTTCCAGTTCTGAAGATGCAACTCCAATAGCCAGCCACTCCCCACTAGCCACTAGCCACTCCCCAACCTACTACTCCCTAAAAGGCGAGCCTCTTGGCAATGTAAAACCGCAAAAAGCAGGAATTTATATAATTAAACAAGGGTCTTCTATTCAAAAAATCGCAGTGAGGTAATATGAAAAAAGTCTTCTTTTTTCTCGCATTCTTGTTGTTCCTTGTCGTTTCTTGTTCAAACCAAAACGAGAATGAACCAAATAAACAAAATGAATTGGGTGATTCTTCATCCTCTGCTTTATCTGCAGTAATTAGCAGTTCCAGCAGCCTAACAACGCCTCCGCCAGTCAGTTCCAGTAGCGCAATGCCGAGCAGTTCCGATGCAGAAATTTTGAGTAGCTCCGATGTCGCAACTCCAAGCAGTTCCGATACCGAAATGCCGAGCAGTTCCGATGTCGCAACGCCGAGCAGTTCTGCTGCCGCAACGCCGAGCAGTTCCAGCAGTTCAAGGCAAAGTACTCCTAGTGGTGGCTTGAAATGCGCAGACCCAGTTTCTACCACAGCCACAGATTATTCAAATATGAATAATTGGAGCAAGTTTACCACAGCCGACAAACTCACCAAAGACGTTGATATATTCTTGCTCTATCCAACATCAATTACAGGTAATGCCGCAGAAGATTGCCCTTACGCCAACGTAAATAATGCCCAAATGCGCAGAGCCGTGGATCAATGGTATAGTGGGCTTGGAAAAGTAGCCACAGAGCATGTAAACCCCTATTTGCCATACTATCGCCAAGCTAATGTCTTCGGCGGATGTTCTGGTGCTAGCGGCAGCATGACTGGCGGGGCTGCTATGGAAGATGTTATTGCGGCGTTCCAATATTACTTAGACAACATAAACAAGGGTGAACGTCCCTTTATCATGTTAGGCTTTTCTCAGGGTTCGTCTCCATTATGGGATTTGGCTGAAAACCGTTTAGAAAAAATCTGTGGTGCTGAATTTGGTGCTGCTAACCGAAAAAATCATATAGTTACGTATGCAACGGGCATACCTGGGCGTAGCACAATTAATGCAAGCAAGCCAGTCAAGTTCTCTACAAGCTACAACGACATTAACGTTATCACAGCATGGAATCCCTACTGGGAATCAGATACAAGCTGCACTTCTAATCAGTTAGGGGTGAGGGCAATGAGCGGTCCTACTACGAACCCCATCACGTGGACAACAGACGAAGACTACCACGCAATGACGGAAAATCCGCTTTTGAGCCAAAATACAATACTTGGTGCGCGCTCGTATAACAAGTTGGGCATTCTTTTAGTGAAAAGAAAAACCGAACCATCAACCCCTCCTGGTTGCGGTAGCACCGGCAGTATGTATATGGGGCAGCACGGTCAAGATATTCCGTACTTCCAAGCATCTATAATACAGAACATGAAAGACCGTATTGATGCGTGGAAGGCTAAATACCAGTGAGGTAGATATGAAAATTTATCGTTTTGCCATAAGCTTTGTTTTGTGTTTCACAGTTTTGGCTGCGGCACGTGAATATAGTGGGGTTGTTGTTGACAAAACAAATAGAAGTCCGCTGGAAAATGTTTTAGTTTCGGTGGGGCATTCGGAATTCTACACCCGTACAGATAAAGCCGGCAAATTTTCTATTACAGACCCTACCCCAGAGGGTGAGTCTCCTACTTCAATATCCAAGGTGAAGTTGCAAAATGCGCGGTGGAATTTTCAAGGGCGCTCACTAGATTTACGTACCGTCTCTGGAGTAAATTCAGTGTCCATTTACACTACCAATGGCAAAAGAGTTTTTAGTGGACAGGTTCCATCATCAAGGATTGTTTCTCTGCCATCTATGGCAATGGGAATTTATATACTTGAGTTGCATGGGGAACACGGGGTAATAGAGCACGGTTCCACTAAACTCTCAAAAGATGCGGTAGAATCTGAAAGGCTCATTTTTCGGCACGATGATTATCTTCCAAAAGATATGGATATGATAGGTTCCGATACCGATATGCAGGTTGAACTCAAGCCAGACGAGAGGAGTGTAGTTTTTGACAAGTCAAAAGTACATGAATACCGTTTTACAATAGCCGCAAATGATTTGAACGATTTGAATACCAATGGCTCTGATGAAAAATTTAGACCAGCTGAATTAAAATTTGATGGCGATATCAGAGCTATCTCAGGAAAGATAGGGATTCGCTATAAAGGCTCTAATTACACTCTTCCAAGATGTTTTTGCAACAGGACTAAGACGTGTCCAAAAATATCCTATAAGTTGAAATTTACGGAGTACGATAAAGAAAAGCGTCTTTACGGGTTGAAGAAAGTTAATTTGCACGCCTTTGCTGCAGATGACATAAAAGACTCAACAAAGATGCACG
>Ga0268262_10000425_pt1 | contig 55925 bp, 42 predicted proteins | sample TergutNc150P3_FD_190354 | JGI IMG/M metagenome (GOLD analysis project Ga0268262, IMG submission 190354) | Nasutitermes corniger P3 segment gut microbial community from laboratory colony in Florida, USA - Nc150 P3 (SPAdes) (version 2) | ecosystem: Host-associated > Arthropoda: Insects >... | reverse complement strand
CAACACACTGTGATTGATTTTTGCTCTCGCACTACCTCAATCAAATGGGACGGCAAAAATATAATTTTTATTATACAAAAATTTTATACCGCATTTTTTGTTGATGTTTTATGACAAAATGCTGGGTTTTAGTTTATTAAAATTTTATTTTTAAGATTTTATTCTAAAGTCCCAGCATTGCATTTGCAGGAATATGCAATGTTTTGCATAACAAATGTGCAATTTTAAGAGGTTGCATACCTACGGCATGCCTTTTGTGGTAGGGTTACGGCATTTTCTACCGAGCTTTGGGACTGTTCAAAAAGTCAAAATCTTTTACCACAAAGAGTACAAGGATTTTTCACAAAGTTCACAAAGAATTGTATTACACAATTTTATATTTGTGTCCTTTGTGGGTTATTTGTGTCCTTTGTATTCTAAAAAAAAGGCTGCCCATTGCTGAACAGCCTGTTTTTAGGTTACCAATGCCTCAGAGTAAACTTTATTGCAATAAATTGCGGTCTTAACTTTATTTATTGGAAGACGATAGTCTTCACATTACGATATAGAATGCGGAAAAGTTCCGAATTACCGTGGTAGCAAGGAACTTGATTTAACTCGGACTTATAGTTGTTATAAACCATCCCGGACATTCGCCTTTTAATTACGTCAAGGATATTGAGAATGAGAACATTACACACGTATGCGTTTCTGTGAACCATCATATTACCCCAATAATTGTCAAAGTTTTTCATTTTGCCTAATCGCTTTGTTTTATTTAAGACTTAATAGTATTACTTTACTCACACATTCGGCGGTTGCACCGGTAATCCTAAAATTGAGGTTAGCGTTTGATTGAGCATATCCTGAAAGACTTTCTGCTCTTCTTTTACTTTTTTTGCCGCTTCTTTTTCCGCTTCTTTTGCTGCTTCTTTTTTCATTTTCATCATCAGGTTAAAATACCCTCCGATTTCGGTAATATTCTTAGGCGCAGGGATACGGGATGGTTTTACATCACTTTCACTGGCGATTCTTTCAAGAATCTTCAGTCTTATAGCTTGCACTTCCTTAGAGGTTTCCTGTTCCAGCAATTTTGCTGCCAGCGTTTCCAAATAATGGTTCTCTGCCGGATTTCCTACTGTTGTTTCTGTTTTGTCTGCCATATATTTTCTTATTTTATATGTTAATTAATTATTAGTACATACAATCGTGGTTTTTTATTCAGTTTTAGCTTTCTTTCCAGTTGATCCACCTGCTGCAGGTGTAACAGGTGTTTCAGGCGTAGCAGGTGTAGCAGGTGTAGCAGGTGTTCCACCGGTTCCACTTTTTCCCGATCCGCTTCCACCTCCACCTGTTCCACCTATATTAGCGTAAGGACAAACAACTACTTGTGGAGTTCCTGATCCACTTTGTTTGTTTCCTCCTCCATCTTGTTTGTTTCCTCCTCCATCTTGTTTATTTCCACCTCCACTTCCACCTCCACTTCCATCTCCACTTCCATCTCCACTTTTTCCTTTTGTCTCCTTACCCATTATCATCCCTGCTACCGCTACTGCCCCATCAATTAGTTTCGCATTAAATTTAGTATTTTCTTCCAGCGCTTTATCTCTACCTTTGGAAGCGCTTTCTGTTCCTGCATTCAAAACATCTTTCAGTTGGTCAAGACCTGTAATATCTTTAAATCCAGGAGCTGTTTTGTCCGCCAATGTCTTAATCAAATCAGGCACCGGTACGCTCGCCGGTGCTGTAGCCCCCTGCACATGCAAGGCGGCAATCTCGGCTGCGGTTTTGTCGGCAAGATAATCCTTACTGTTGAGGAAGTCCTTATTGAGTTCCATCTTATCAATAGGCGAATCTTGCCAGTTCCAGAAGCGGGTAAGGTCTATCACTTCGCTCACATTGGTTTCGCCCAACACTGCCTCGCCTATCATACCATCTGTGGGTAAAGAGATAGTAGTGGTAGGGACTCTAAAACTGTTGGTGTGATAACGGTAGAGTGCATCCTGTATTTCCGCTGCTGTTTTGCCTAACTTTTTTGCTAATTCTTTTGGATAGGTAAACGGCAACAAAATACAATTGCCGTAGAACCCCAGCATTTTTTTGACATTCACACAATTGAGCAACGGAATATCTATTTTACTTTTATTGAGTAACGGAATTATTGGTCTTATCAATTTTGGGGACGGCTCGGGCTTATTATTTTCAACGTCTATATTTTGTATTTCGCCAAAATCCATATCAATGGTATATTGTTCGAGTAGCATGGCGCGTTCGTCATCGCTGAGCGAAGCCCAAATTACCTGGGAATAGCGCAGGGTATCGGAAGCGATATGGTGCATCGTTGATTCTATTTCTTGTAACTCTGAATAACGAAGAACAGGCTGGTTGTTCGCAATGCTGATTGCTAATGAAGATCTGAGGGTATTGCTTGCAGGCATCGCTGTCAATGATCCGCCGCTTCCTTCAATCTTTACATTTGAAATAATTGGATAACCTTCATTTGTAATTTGCCAGGAATAAAGGGTTACTACCGGCGTACGGTAAGCCTCCGGAAAAGATTTAAATACGTCTCTGGGATTTCCGAGTACATAATTCTTCCAAACATCTTTTTGCCAATTGGATAATGTGGCATCATTCTGATAGAGTGTATATTCAATTTCTTCGCATGAATAGTTAAGGCTTATGTACGACAGGTCATCATTGGTAATATTGGAAGGCACAATAAACGAGCAGGTAACACTAGTATCATGAGGTATCTTGATGTCAACAAATGGAATATCTAATTTGGTTGAATAATTTTTTTTGTTTCGTACTTTACGAATCCACTGTTTCAATTCCGAAGTTGTTTCAAAACCTCTCTCCGAATCATTCTTACCAGGGATATTCAGTCTACTATAATCCACATCGCCCGCAATGACTCCTTTGCCGTTTTTCAATATCAACGTGGCAGTTAAATCATCGCAGGATAATAGCACGCAATTAAATGTCAGCGTGATTGTTTTTGTATTTATAGTCGTTTTTTCCATTGTCCAATTCGGCATTGCCGCATATTTCTTTATCAAAGTGAGACCTGTACGATATTTATAAGGCAAAGCATACTGCAACTTGTCGGCATATTTTAAGAGTATTTCATAGCGATAGAGAAACCGCTTTCTGTCAAACTCCTTCAAATCAGGCGAATATTTTCCATTAGGAATAAATTTGATTAATTGTAATGGAACAAAGAGTACTAATTCTATGCCGTCAATACAAGTTTCAAGGCGGAAGCGGCGCATCACCTCCCAATACTGAATGGTCATAGCATGAGAATGGTTGTGGTTGGCAATGATTTTGGTTGCCACCGACTCGTTCTCTTCGCTGGTTGCCGTGCGAATGCTGATGCGTTTGGATTGGGATATTCTGTCGGAAGCGCTTTTGATGTTGTGTTGGACGTGTTGCGCGGTAGTGGCTGCTTCGTTGTGTGCATCCGACTGTCTGGAAGATGACGAGCCGCTTCCTCTTGATGTGGAATCGGCATAATTTCCCGAAACAACTATGAGTCCAGCACTCACCGAACCACTTTCCGTCCTCGCAGAGTAGTCATAATTAGAACTCCCTTGCGACGCTCGATTCATAGCATAACTGAAAGCTGCGGTAGAATCATCTACTTGCGACATGTCAGTTGATTGGGTATCCGTATCTATGCCCATAGCTTCGTTGGATATAGTATATGCCTGTTTGTTTTCCCTGACGATGAGGCGTTGTTCTTCTCCGGGCGCCAGCACCAACGAATAGAGTAGCGACCCTAAAGCAAAACCGTTTGGCACCCACGCCTGATGCATATTGAGTACATAACCGATCCCCAGAGAGGACATTTGCGGATAACTATGGGGATTGGTATAAAGTTTTTCCTTAAATTCCATTACATTAACCGGCGTACTCAATTTCTTCCGTACTTTTATAACAGGACCCAGTTCGGGTTCTATCAAACGCTGCAACATACCGTAATTGAAAATACGCGAAGGGGCGGTGTCGGTGGGAAGATGTATGGCATTTTCATCGTCTCCCATCAGTTTTACGCTCGGCAAGGCTTTTGCCAAGCCGGTACGATCGCCTTCAAATATATCCCTTATAATAACAAACGGTTCTTCCAATTTTGCTTCATACTTGTTGTTGCTGGAGACTAAATTACGCAAAATAATTTCCAAATCAGTACTGTGAGGTTTAGATTTAGTAATAATGCCATCACTCCCGTACTTGAGTGTGTTGTACTCTTCTTCTAACTCCCATATCTCTTTCTTGTCATCGCCTATTACTTTAGAATCTTTATCTATCCCCTTCTTAATACTCTCTATTTCTCTCTCTATTCTGCACTTTTCCTCTATCCAATTTGCCATTTCCAGATTTCTCTCTCTAAGTTGGGTTTTGTTCCTTTCGAAATTTTCTGTTTTCTGTATATTTTCTATTATCTCTTGTATTGACAGTCCAGGATATTTCTTTACTAATACTTTGAGATTATCGGGGCTACTCTCTCCGTTAAGAACTTTGATTCTTTCGGTAAGGTTTTTTATCTCATCATCAAGTCTTGTTTTTTCTATTCCAACAAGATATAGATCGCTTTCCAGCATATTCAGTCGCGTTTGGCTCGTTTCTTTATACATTATTTCAGAGAGTATTGCCTGCAACTCGTAGTACTTATTCAGAATTTTCTGTTGGGGTACGGCGTCAATAATATCGGAAGCGCTCATTAAAAAGGTTTGTTTATATAAGCCGCCATTGGATGCCGTGATGGTAATTCCCTCCTGTAAATTCAGTTTTTCCGGCAGAATAATGCGGAAATTTCCGTTACCGTCTGTATGGGCGGATGGAGTTTTCTCTTTTTCGGTTTTATCGGTAACAGAACTGGAAATACCGGTAATCTCTACCAATAGATTAGGATAGCCATTCTTAAATATCGAATTTTGTTCGCCGACAACCTTTCCACTAATCGCGTACGGTAAAGGAAGCGTCAAAGGCACTTTATCTAAAAATGCCAAACCGTCTCTAATAATGGTTCCGCTGGTTTTCAACGAAACCGGTATATGATCAATAGAGAAAAGATGTTGCGGTTCATCATCATCGGTTTCAATGATATTTGACTTAAGAGAAGGATTTCGCGAAGCATTGAGAATTTGGTTCTTATGATCGTTTAAGTATGCTTCTATCTGGTCATCGGTCATATCGGGTTTTTGGGCATTTATCAGTCCTTTGATAAGATTTTCAAACAATTTTTCTTCATTGATGCAGGCATGAATAGTAGTATGTTCAGCTTCTTCAATAAGTTTTTCTAGTTCATCTTTTGTTACTATATTAAAATCTGATTGAGCTAACACTAATGATTGCAAAATAGGATATACCTTGTTTGAGTCTATTTTAGACAGATCTTCGGCATTGCGGATTCCAAGTTGTACCAGCAAATAAGCCATATCGGTGGTCATTCCCTGAACGCGCCACAGGTCTGCCTGTTTTACCCAAGTGTTTACCAATTTTACGTTCACTTCCAATTTATCCGCTAAATTATCCCTTTGTTTCTGGGTTTTACCTTTTATCAGCAATCCGGCGGTATCGTATATGCCCAGTGGGCGCAACTTTGCCTGCATAATTTTGCTTATTCCCTTGATGGGAATAAGCGAAGAACCTACGTTCTGATCGTTCAGTTTAATTTCAAATAATTCCAGCAACTGTCCTATCACTTTCAGGTTAAACCATTCTCCAAATATTTCAAAACGGCATTCCGAATGCCATTTTGGAGGATCGGATTCTTCTTTTCCGCTACCTAAATCTTCAAAATATTCTTGAGCAACCAGCAATTCTGCTTTTGAAATTCGTTGGCGTGGCTTTAGTTTCTTATTCTGTACATTATTTTTCAACAAGTTAAAAGGAATATTGCCATTATTATTGTTGCCGATATTTGCCAATTTAATATACAAATTCTTTTGCATAATTTGACGGTCGTCAATTGCCCCCATAGTAGGCAGAGGATAACGGAGCCCTCTAACATTTACATCCCAACCTTTCCCTGTAGCTATTTGTACGCCACAAGTATCCGTACCAGGGTTGCCGTTTATCTCAAGTCTGTTGTCCCTATAGTTTCTGTCGGAGGATTGTATGGTGTTTAACGCCTCAAACAGTTTGTTCAATGCTTCCGCATTCAATTTGTTATTATTGCACATTATGCAGGTCAATACATTAGGAGTGCCTACCGTCAAACTTGTTAATTGATTGTCATAACATTGCAAATCGAATAATGCTGTATTCTTGCTTATATCCAAACTTGTTAATTGATTGCCATAACAACTTAATATTGTTAATTTATTATGCTTGCTTACATCTATACTTTTTAACTGATTTTCATAGCAAAACAACCATATCAGTTTCGAATTGTTGCTTACATCCAGCTTTGTTAATGGATTCGTACTGCAAGCCAAGATTTTCAAGTTAGAAAGAGTGCTTATATCCAAACTTGTTAACTTATTATTATTACAATACAAAGTTTTAAGATTAGCAAGACTGCCAACTATCAAATTTGTTAATTGATTGAACTCACAATACAAATCTGTCAATGCTGTAAGAGCGCTTACATTTAAACTCGTTAAGTTATTATGGTTGCACTGAAAAAAAGTCAGATTAATAAGACCAGTTAAATTCAGACTTTTTAATTGATTATTATTGCAAACCAAACGTGTCAATTCTTGGGGTAAGCCTGATAGTTCGGTAAGACCGCTATTCTCACAAGTAAAATGGGTGATAGTGGTTGCTTCAATTTTAACAGTATGCGTTACTGCAGGAACATCCTTGCTCAACTGTACATTTTTAACATTCACGGCAACATTCTTGACTTTAACAGTTCTGTCCAACAGAATAGTGCTTCTGCTAATACTCTTCAAAGTAGTACTACCGCTACCCGACGTAGTCGGTGTAGTTGGCGCAGTTTTTGTATCGTGACTAATCCAAGTATCTTTATCTGCTACAAGCGCAGATGAGTGAATAGGTGTAGGTACATCATCACAGTATACTTTTACGTTTCCTGTCCCTCTGAGCATAAAACTAAAACTGTTTTGTGCTGTTTTAAATTGTATAGTTGTTGCCATAATTTAATGATTTTAAATGATAAATATGTTTGTTAATGAATTTTTGTCGGTTTATGGTTGTTATATATTGTATTATTTTCTTAAAAATAAATCGCGGGAAAATTATAAAAAATATAATACGAAATGTTTATTTTTATATTTTTTTTATTTTTAATTATCAGATAGTTACATATTTTTATTGTTGTAAGATTTACAATAAAGGTGTTTTTTGGTAATTTTTCTCATTTTGTTACGAAAAACCGTAATCACTAATCATCCGTCACTTGTCACGATAAATATTAAAAAAAATGTTCTTGTTTACTGTTAAATGAAAAAAACCTTTTATTTTGCGCTTCTCTTTGAAATAGCATTATTATGATTTTAATTGAAACAATCGAGAAACTTAAAGAAGTCCTTTTCAGGATTAAAAGCAATGGTAAAACTATCGGTTTAGTCCCCACGATGGGTGCGCTGCACGAAGGTCATATTTCGTTGATTAAGAAAGCAAAAAGTGAAAATCAGGTAGTCGTACTTTCTATTTTTGTAAACCCTGTGCAGTTCGATAAACCAAACGATTTGGAAAGATATCCCCGCGATTTGGAGAAAGATTTATTGCTGGTTGAAAGTTTTACCGACATCGTTTTTGCGCCTTCAGTGAAAGAAATCTATCCAACGGAACCCACAGAAAAGTACAACTTCGACGAATTGGAAAATATAATGGAGGGTGTTTCCCGTCCGGGACATTTCAATGGCGTTGCCATTATCGTGAAACGATTGTTCGATTATGTACAACCCAACAGAGCCTATTTCGGCGAAAAAGATTTCCAACAGTTAGCCATTATCCGTAAATTGGTAGAGCAAACGAAAGATGATGTTACTATTGTAGCCTGTCCTATAGTTCGTGAACCTAACGGATTGGCAATGAGTTCCCGAAATCAACTGCTCTCCTTTGCCAAGAGAAATATTGCCTCTAAAGTATATGGTATCATCAATAAATCTAAAGCATTAGGCACTCCCAATGTGAAAAAAATCAGCGAGTTTGTCCTCACAGAAGTAAAGAAATTTGAACTTGTTAAATTAGATTATTTTACGATAATTAATGATGCTACCTTACAACCTGTTGAATCGTTGGAAGACGCCAAAGGCGTGGTGGCTTGCGTGGCATTTAGTGTTGGAGATGTGCGCCTCATTGATATGATTAGATTCAAATAACCAACCACCAACCGCAATGTTAATTGAAGTAGTAAAATCTAAAATTCATCAAGTTACAGTGACTGAAGCCAACCTGCATTACGTGGGGAGTATTACTATTGACGAAACGCTGATGAAGGCTGCTAATTTAATTGAAAACGAGAAGGTTCAAGTGCTCAATATGCACAACGGCGAACGTTTGGAAACTTACGTCATTAAAGGGGAAAAAGATTCCGGAGTGATTTGCTTAAACGGACCCGCAGCCCGAAAAGTATATGTAGGCGATGCAGTGGTGGTTATCTCTTATGCCACTATGGATTTTGAAGAAGCAAAAACTTTTAAACCCTGCATTGTTTTTCCCGATGCCAATAATAGACTGAAATAATTGAAATCCTGTTTTCACACTTTTTACAGATTGCTGTTAATGATATGTGCTTTGCACGGCATCTGTCGGGCGCAACCCCAACAGGTATCTACAGACAGGTATGATTTTATCAACTACGATGCTGATACATTATACATCGGTCAGGATACTTCACTTCTTCAGTTCTTCATTGCTAAATTCGATTCTGCAGTAACCCATCGGAAGGGCAATATTAATATTGTACATATCGGCGCTTCGCACGTGCAGGCAGGCACTTTCCCGCACACGGTGAGGCAGGAGTTGTTCAATGCCTATCCGGATTTACATGCCGGCAGAGGAATGGTTTTCCCTTATGCCGCTGCACCAAAATGCAACAATCCAACGGATTACAGAACAAGATCAGTGGGAAGATTCGGATTGGTGCGAAATGTGTATCAGGAACATTACAAACCGCTGGGAATAACAGGAATAGCCGTTTATACTTTAGATACTGTTTCGGAAATAAGAATTGTTCACCGTGATTCATTGACACATTTTAACACTACTAAAATTACTTTGCTGGGGTTTGCTGAAGTTGATACCGCTTTTGTTCCCACCTTGTGGATTGATTCCGTGAGTTTTCCACCTTCTGAAATTATTCCCGAAAAACGACAGTTTATTTATGAGAATATCTGTACCACAGATTCTTTTGCTTTTTCTTTTGTGATGAGCGAGAACGATACTTTTACCATAACCGGCATCCTGATGGAAAACGAAAATCCGGGCATTACCTACCATTCTATTGGTGTGAACGGCGCAAGTGTGGAGGCTTTTTTGCACTGTGAGCATTTTGAAGAGGAGATACCCCTCCTGTATCCTGATATGGTAATTTTTGGACTGGGCATCAACGACGCAAACGAAGCCGATTTTAACCCCTCGGTTTTTAAAGAGAATTATTTGACTTTAGTGAACCAATTTAAAAAAGTAAACCCTAACTGTTTTTTTGTATTTATAACGAACAACGACAGTTATAAAAAAGTTGGTAAAAAGTATCAGGTGAATAAAAACGCGCTGAAAGTACAGAAGATTATGTATGAGTTGGCAGATGAGACCGGCGGTGCAGTTTTTGACCAATTTGAGATTATGGGTGGTTTGCACGCTATGGAAAAATGGCGGCTCGCCAAATTAGCCCAAAACGACCGCGTGCACTTCACCAAAGCAGGGTATGAACTAATGGGAAAACTATTGTTTAATGCGATGATTAAAAAAATTTCTGATTAATTCTTTTTTTGAATAGAAAAAAATATATTTTCGCGCCCCGAAAAAATAATATTAATTTAAAAAAGAAAGAGGTATTTTTTATGATCGTTGTATCCGTTAAAGAAGGCGAAACTATTGACAGAGCCTTAAAAAAATTAAAGAAAAAATTTGAAAAAACCGGTGTAGTTCGCGAATTGCGCACACGCCAAAAATTCACAAAACCGTCTGTCATTAGAAGAGACCAAAAATTGAAAGCCATTTATGTTCAAAAGATGCTTTCAAAAATTGCCGAAGAATAACAGTAACAAGACGTAAAGAAAAAAAAAGAAGTTCAATTGAACTTCTTTTTTAGTTTATGCTTTTCTTCCATTAATTTCATCATGAATTTTAGAGGCTAATTCAAAATCCTCACTATCAATAGCGCCCTGCAAGAGGTGTTCCAATTCTTTTAAAGGCATCTCCTGTAGTTTATTCTCAATATAAAGTTCTAATTCTTCGGGTTGAAGATCAATTTCGGGATTAAAATCTTCCAATTTTGTTTCCTCTTTACGCGGTAAAACTGCCAATTTTTCAAAAATATCTTTTCTAATGAAAATGGGCGCTTCCATTAACAGAGCAATAGCAATGGCATCAGAGGTTCGGGCATCCAATTCAAAAGTTACAGTATCGTTTTGAAGTAACAGATGAGCATAAAAAACACCCTCGCCATAATGGTAAATAGTAACATTACTTAATTTATAATCTGAATGTTCCATAAAATTTTTGAACAGTTCGTGGGTACCCGGACGCCGCGTTTGAATCTTATTGATTAGTAAAACTAAAGTTCTCGCTTCCTGTAATCCGATAACGATAGTCATCTCTTTCTCCCCCTCTTTTTCGCGCACAATTAAGGCAAATGCCTCTGATGGTGTTTGCGTACTTTCTACATCAATAACTTCTAATTCAATATATTCCATAATTATTTTGAAGAAGTTTTAGGGTGGGGTTCTATGTAATGAGGAATTTTATTTTTTTGAATGAAAGAATAGATTAATAATCCTAAACCGATGATAATGAACGGGATGCTGAGCCGTTGTCCAATATTTAACGTCATACCTATTTCGCTGCTTACCTGTACTTCTTTCACAAATTCTATAAAAAATCGGGCGGTAAAAATCACGGTAAGCAAAGTTCCGACGGCTCTTCCCGCCGGAATGTTACCTTTTGTGATTTTAAAATAATAGATTAACATAAAGATATAGAGCGAAAAATAGACGAGCGATTCGTACAGTTGTGCAGGGTGGCGTAAAGTGTCGGCGACGCCATATCCGCCGTGCGTGAAGTTAAACGCCCAGGGGACAGTGGTAATACTGCCTACAATTTCGTGATTCATAAGATTACCCAGCCGCACCATTGCCGCCGCAACAGGAATAACAATACACAAACGGTCTAACAACCACAGTACATTCATTTTATGTTTCCACGCAAAATAAGATAGAAACAGAATCAGTGCGATGACAGCCCCATGACTTGCCAACCCTTGATACCCGATGAAGTTCCAATTTTCATCTACAGGGAGTAAAACTTGCAACGGATGTTGAAACAAATAGTGGGGTTCGTAAAACAGAAAATGCGCTAATCTCAATCCGACTACTGTCCAAACAATGCACCAAATGGTAAGTTTGTCAAGCAATTGCTGTGACAGTTTTTCTGTTTTAAAAACTTTTGACAAAGTTAAATAGGCGAAGAAAAACCCTGAAGCGAGCAGTACACCGTACCAGCGCACAGAAAAACTTCCAAGTGTAAATATTTCGGGAGAAACCGACCACGTAATGAAATTTAAGGTTGTGTACATAGGTTTAATTTTGCGGCGAAAATATAAATTTTCCGGTTAGTCTTTTAGACAGTAAGAGATATAAGATTGCTTTAATTTACTTCTTTAAACTCTTTTACTATATTTGCACTCTATTTGATAAAGATGTAACTGTTTGATATTATGAACGAAATTATTGCAAACGAAGTAAATTTTATTCCGCTTTTTTCTTTAGAAGACGAAGAAAATCTTAAAAAAGAGAAAGTGAACGAGGTGATTCCCATTCTTCCCTTGATGAACACAGTGCTTTTTCCCGGAATGGTAATCCCAATTACGGTGGGGAGAAGCAAATCTATAAAACTAACACAGGAACATTCGCGGAGTAACCTGCCAATAGGCGTTATTACCCATAAAGACAATGAATTGGAAGAACCGACAAAGGAAGATTTATATACGGTAGGGACGTTAGCCCGTATTATCAAATTTTTGTCTATGCCCGACGGGAGCGTTACTATTATTGTACAGGGAATCAAGCGTTTTGAATTGCTGGAAATTGTGGAAACGGAACCATTTTATAAAGCCCGCGTTTGCGAATATGTTACCAAAGAGTTTACGCCCGATTTGAAAGACAATCAGGATTTTCAAGCCCTCATAGGATCTATTCGAGATACGGCGGTTTCTATGATTAAAATATCGCCTAACTTTCCCCGCGAAGCCACTTATATGCTTCAAAATATTGAAAGTCCTTCGTTTTTAATGAGTTTTATTTCTTCCAATTTATCAGTTTCTGTTGAAGAGAAACAGTCTATTCTGGAGATTCGGGATATTGAAGAGCGCGGAAAAGTAGTGCTGAAATTTCTGAACAAAGACCTGCAAATGGTAGAATTGAAAAATCAGATTCAGAACAAGTCGCGGGAGGAGATGGACAAGCAAACGCGCGAATATATGCTTAATCAACAGATGAAAACGATACAGCAGGAATTGGGCGGTTCGCCGGCAGAAAAAGATACCAAACAGTTGGAAGAACGCGCCAAAGCAAAGAAATGGGGAGAAGAAACCAAAACGCTGTTTGAACGCGAATTAAAAAAATTGAACCGTACCAATCCTATGTCACCCGACTACTCCGTACAGCTTAACTATCTGGAACTGATGGTAGATTTGCCCTGGAACGAGTTTGGCGATGACAATTTTGACTTGCAAAAAGCGACCGAGATTTTAGACCGAGACCATTTCGGTTTGGAAAAAGTGAAAGAACGCATTATTGAATATTTAGCTGTATTGAAGTTGAAAGGGGATATGAAATCGCCGATTTTATGTTTGGCAGGTCCTCCGGGTGTGGGCAAAACTTCGCTCGGAAAATCAATCGCCGAAGCGATAGGCAGAAAATATATCCGTATGTCGTTGGGTGGATTGCGCGATGAATCTGAAATTCGCGGGCATCGCAAAACCTACATCGGCGCCATGCCCGGACGAATTATCCAAAGTATGCGCAAAGCCGGACAAGCCAACCCTGTGTTTGTGCTGGACGAAATTGATAAAATACTTGGTATGAACGTTCAGGGCGACCCCTCCGCAGCATTGCTGGAAGTACTCGACCCTGAACAAAATTCCACATTTTACGATAATTACATAGAAACTACTTTCGATTTGTCGAAAGTGCTCTTTATTGCTACGGCAAACCATTTGGGAAATATTCACCCTGCTTTATTAGACAGAATGGAAGTGATTGATATTGCGGGTTATCTGATAGAAGAAAAGTTGAATATTGCGCAAAAACATTTAATTCCACGCCAATTGAAAGAGCATGGTATGGAAGAGTACAATCTGCAATTTTCCAATGACATTTTAGAACACATTATATCCGACTATACGCGCGAATCGGGCGTAAGAAATTTGGAGAAGTTGATTGCCAAGATGATACGCAAACGCGCTTCCCAATTTGTGAAAGTTGGAACGATGGAATCGGAAATTAAGATTGACGATTTATCGAAAACCTACGGAGCACCTATTTTTCAAAAAGAACGTTCGTTGGATAGCAGCGTGCCCGGCGTGACTACCGGCTTGGCTTGGACACAGGTGGGAGGCGAAATTTTATTCGTGGAATCGGTAATCAATCCGAGTAAAAACGGCGGCTTAACTATGACCGGAAGTCTCGGCGAGGTAATGAAAGAATCGGCAACCATTGCTTTTGAATATCTGAAAACCTACGCCAAAGATTTCGGAATTGACGAGAAGGTTTTTGAAAATACACACGTCCATTTACACGTACCTGAAGGAGCAACCCCGAAAGATGGCCCCTCTGCCGGCATTACCATTTTGACCTCTATGATTTCGGCGTTTACGAAAAAAACGGTGCGCCCGAAAATCGCTATGACGGCAGAAATTACCCTGCGTGGAAAACTGTTGCCGGTGGGCGGTATCAAAGAGAAAATTTTAGCCGCAAAACGTTCCGGTATTTACAACATCATTCTCTCTTCAGAAAACAAAAAAGATGTGGAAGATATTAAAGAACATTTTATTGAAGGAATGAAATTTCACTATTTCAGCGAGATGAAAGATGCAGTGGAGTTTACGGAAGTGATTTGATAATTTGAAGTAAAAGATTTAAGGTTCAAATAAAAAAAAATATGGATATTTGCGCCCTTACTAATAAAATATAACCAATGCTAAGAACTTATACGTGCGGAGAATTAACAATTAACAATGTAAATCAAGAAGTTACACTTTGTGGCTGGGTGCAAAAAAATAGAAAATTGGGCGGTATGCTCTTTATTGATTTGCGCGACAGATACGGAATCACACAGTTAGTTTTTAATAGCGAACTGAACGCCGAACTGTGCAAAATTGCCGAACATTTTGGCAGAGAGTGGGTAATTCAAGCCAAAGGAATCGTTGCAGAACGCTACAACAAAAACAAAAATATACCTACCGGCGATATTGAAATTTTGGTAAATGAAGTAACCGTTTTGAATAAGTCGGAAATTCCTCCTTTTACTATTGAAGATGAATCGGACGGGGGAGACGAACTGCGTATGAAGTACCGCTATTTGGATTTGCGCCGCAATCCGGTAAAAAACAACATTATCTTTCGCCACAAACTTGGTATTGAAGTGCGAAACTATATGAACAGTATCGGTTTTCTGGAAATTGAAACTCCTTTTTTAATTAAATCAACCCCCGAAGGTGCCCGCGATTTTATCGTGCCTTCCCGTATGAATCAGGGAGAGTTTTACGCCCTGCCGCAATCACCGCAAACTTTTAAGCAGTTGTTGATGATTTCCGGGTACGATAGATATTTTCAGATTGTAAGATGTTTTAGAGATGAAGACCTGCGCGCCGACCGACAACCTGAATTTACACAAATAGACTGTGAAATGTCGTTCGTTGAACAAAACGATATTTTAGAAACGTTTGAAGGATTAGTAAAACATATCTTTAAGAAAATTAAGAATATTGAAATAGAAAAGATTCCACGCATAACGTATGAAGAAGCGATGAGACTCTATGGCTGCGACAAACCCGATATTCGTTTCGATATGCGGTTTGTGGAACTGAATGCTCAACTGAAACATCGCGATTTCTCCGTTTTTAATAATGCGGAATTGATAGTGGGTATTGTTGCCAAAGGGTGCGCTCATTACTCGCGCAAGCAGTTAGATGCCTTGACCGATTTTGTGAAACGTCCCCAAATCGGTGCAGGCGGATTAGTGTATGTGATTTGCCAAACCGATGGAACTTTTAAATCTTCCGTGGATAAATTCTATGATCAGGAAGATTTAAAGGCAGTCGCGGAGAAATGTAAAGCAGAAACAGGTGATCTCATTCTGATGATGTCGGGAGAAACGGACAAAGTGCGCAAACAACTTTGTGAGTTGCGTTTAGAAATGGGCAAACAACTCGGTTTGCGCAAAGCCGGCGAGTACAAACCCTTGTGGGTAGTTGATTTTCCATTACTCGAATGGGACGATGAAACGCAACGCTACTATGCTAAACATCACCCGTTTACTTCGCCCAAACCGGAACAGATACCGCTGTTAGACACTGATCCGGGCGCTGTAAATGCCAATGCCTACGATTTAGTAATCAACGGTTCCGAAATTGGCGGTGGCTCTATCCGTATCTACAACAAAGAGTTGCAACAGAAAATGTTCTCTGTGTTAGGATTTTCACCGGAAGAAGCCCAACACCAGTTCGGATTTCTGATGAATGCCTTCCAGTACGGCTGCCCGCCCCACGGTGGCATTGCCTTCGGATTTGACAGAATGTGCGCTATCTTATGCGACTCAGAATCTATCCGCGATTTTATTGCCTTCCCGAAAAACAACTCCGGAAGAGACGTTATGCTCGACGCTCCCTCAACTGTGTCGAAAACACAGTTGGACGAACTTGGGATAATGAGTAATGAACAATGAATAATGAAGGAATTTAAAACATTTAAATCTTAAATATGAATAACGAATTTAACTCATTTAGTTTAATAAACTATGTTTGGAAATGGCGAAAGTTGTTTCTAATTGTTTGTTTTATTGTCGGCGTGCTCACCATTGTTATTACCCACAGAACAATTATTCGCCCGCGATTTACCTCCACCGCCATTATCTATGCCCCCAGAACAAACTCTGTTTCAAAAATTTTAACTAACGAAACTAACATTAATGAAAGATTGGATATAAAAGCCTACGCCATTGAAGAAGAGACTGAACAGATGATGGAAATTCTCAATTCCAGAGAGATAAAAGATGTGTTGATTGAAAGATATGATTTATTGAATTATTATGGAATTAAAACTAATAGAAAAGCATGGAAAGCTAAACTTTATGAAACACTTGAAAATTTAATGAATATTAAGAGAACCCAATATGGAGCCATCGCCATTTCGGTTACCGATTGGGACCCTGAACGGGCAGCGAGTATGGCAAATGATATTGCCGCTGAATTAGACACTCTTAAAAACCGAATTGAACGCGAACGCGCATTGGGCGCCTGTAAAGCCTTAGAAATTCTAATTCAGGAAGCAGAAATCGAATGCCAAAAGATTACCGATTCGTTGGATGTGCTTGCAAAAAAAGGAGTTTTCTACTACGATTATCAAGTAGAAAGAGTTATACAACAATATGCCGTTGCTTTAGGACAAGGAAATATGGCAGGAGTACAACGTTTACAGAAAGAACTTGAAAAACTTGAAAAATGGGGGAATAAAGCAAATGCACTGAGAAGAGAGCAATTAAATATAGGCGACCAAATTGGGCTTATCAGAGCTAAATTATTAGACGCCCAAATGGATGCGCACGGTATAGTTCCCGTAAAATTCGTAATTCAAAAAGCGATTGCCACAGATAAAAAAAGTTACCCGAAAAAAATTATCATTGGGATACTTGCTGAGGTGGGGGCTTTTATTTTAACCTTGATGATTCTTCTTTTTATTGACAAAATTAAGCAAGAGACAGTTTTGGTTGATCATTCGGAAAACACAACACAAAAAGAATGAAGAAGAAATTCTATATTGCGCTTGGAGGAAGCGTAGTATTTATTCTGCTGAATAGTATTGCATTAAAGTACGAGTTTTTCTACGTTCCTTTAATTAGCGCTGTGGCAGTTATCTTATATCTACTTTTTTTTAGAATAGATATGTTAATCTATTTGATGGCTTTTGTTACGCCATTATCCATAGAATTTGACAACGCAAAATATAATATCGGACTTTCTATTCCTGCGGAGATTATTATGCTGCTACTTACTTTACTCTTTTTTGTGCGTCTGCTTTATGATGTGAGATTAGAGAGAAAAATAGTTCTTCACCCCATTTCCATATTGATTTACATCTATTTGGCGTGGATGTTAATCACTTCTATTACCAGCCAACTCCCGTTAGTATCTTTTAAATTCCTTGCCTCCAAAATATGGTTTATTACGGCATGTTACTTTTGCGTGATTCAGTTAATTAAAAATGACTTTAAAAGAATAATTGTTTTTATTAACTGTTATGCGTTTTCTCTGGGAGTTGTGATTGTGATGACCACTATAAAATCTGCTGCTCTTGGGTTTTCGGAGCATGGGATGCACTGGATTATGAGCCCATATTACAATGACCACACAGCTTATGGCGCCGCCATCGCTTTTTTTATTCCGTTAATAGTGGCGCTTTTTGCCGTAAATGGCAAAACTATCCGAAAAAAACTTTACTACCTGTTGTTGATAGCAATATTGATGACAGGGTTGATTTTGTCGTATTGTCGCGCTGCGTGGCTCAGCATACTTATTGCTTTTGCCGTATATATTGTCATCAAAATGCGTATTAAATTGTCGTGGTTGATAATAGGATTAACCATAGTTGGCTCTACTTTATACTATTTTTCTGATGATATTCTGTATAAAATGGGCAGAAACTCTCAAGATTCTTCCGGCAAATTAATAGAGCATTTACAATCTATGAGTAATATTAAAACCGATGCCTCCAATGTAGAGCGATTGAACCGCTGGGTGGCAGCATTTGGGATGATTGAAGACCGCCCGATTTTAGGCTGGGGACCCGGTACATATCAGTTTGAATATGCCGGTTATCAAAAAGGAAAGTATAAAACCATTATCTCTACCAACTTCGGTACCGGCGGAAATGCCCACAGCGAATTTATCGGTCCTTGCGCCGAAATGGGATTCCCAGGTGCTATTATCGTGATTATCTTAATGATTACAGTATTTATTGTGGGAATAAAAGCATATATAAGAACAACCGAAAAGATTCCCAAAACATTATCGCTTTTTGCTGTTATTGCATTAATCTCTTATTACATACACGGCATTATGAACAACTTCTTAGATACCGACAAACTTTCCCTTCCGTTTTGGTCTGCCATTGCGATTATCGTAGTAGTAGATGTGATGAATAAAGATGAGATGATGTGATGATGGTTACTTTATCATTTTATCATTTTATCATTTTATCATTTCGTCAATGCGTACCCCAAAACAACATTGACGAAATCAGAAAAATATTTTCCGTGTCGGTACACCGTAACAATACCTATTCATTTTATCCTATATTTGCGCCCTAATTGTTTAACACAACTTTTGTTTATGAAGCAAGTCGTTTTTCTTTTATTGTTTTCCATTTTTTTATTTGGATACACTTATTCTCAAATAGATACAACACGATACAACTTAAAGTCCGACACGACAACCGTGCTGGATACGCAGGAAGATATTACAACTTCCATAGGCAGTATCAGCGAGGGGCAGTCGGATGATGAAGGAAACTCCAATGCTATTCCAAGTTTGCTTCATTCGGCACAGGATGTGTATCAAAGCAATACCAATTATAACTTCAGCATTGCCTATTTTCGCAGTCGTGGGTATGATAACCAGTATCAGGATATTTGCATCAATGGGTTTGCGATGAACAGTATGATTACCGGACGCGCCTCTTTTTCGCAATGGGGCGGCTTAAACCACGTAGTGCGCTGGCCCGAACGGATTATTGATATGAACCCAGCTACTTTCACTTTTGGAAATGTGGGAGGCGCTACCAATTACGACCTCCGCGCTTCGGGATACCGAAAACAGATGCGCGCTACCTATTCTATCTCCAACCGAACTTATATGAACCGGTTTATGTTCACCGCCGCCTCCGGAATAATGCAAAACGGCTGGTCGGTAGTAGGTTCTGCATCCGTGCGTTTCGGCGATGCCATTGCATACGTGCCCGGAACCTCCTACAAGGGATTCAGCGCTTTTTTTGGCGCCGAAAAAAAGTTTAATCAGGAACACGCCTTGAACTTAACCGCTTTTGTCTCTCCTACCGAACGTGGTATGCAAGCCGGTTCAGTGCCGGAAGCCTTTGAGTTGGCAAATTCTCACTACTACAACCCTAACTGGGGCTGGTACCAAGGCAAACAAAGAAATGCCCAGATAAGAACGGTTATTGAACCCGCTATTTTACTTACCCATTACTTTACCCCAAAAAACAATAAATATACCATCACTACCACTTTAGCCACAAGTTTCGGAAGAAACAACAGGACAGGATTAAATTGGTACGATGTACCTGACCCCCGCCCCGATTACTATAAAAACTTACCCAATTACTACAAGGACAGCACTAATAATATGTTCGATGAATGGAGAAATGCGTGGCTCTCAGATGAAAATAGACGCCAAATTGATTGGTATAAGATGTATAATGTTAACCAAACGGCGAAGAATTATATAGATTCACTGGGTAAACACACTCCTTTACGCGCCCAATATATGGTGGAAAACCGCATAATTGACCACTTTGAGCTGGGCGGCGCCTCTAATTTGGTAATGGATCTGTCAAAAAAAATTAAGCTATCTGCCGGCGTGGATATTCGCGGATTAAAACAACATAATTATAAAACTATTAACGATTTGCTGGGCGGCGCGTACTGGTTGGATGTGGATAAATATTCCATAGGCGCTCAACCCGATTCGTTAACCGTTGAATATAATGACTTAAACCATATTAATGATACCTTACACGAAGGAGATATTTTTGGCTATAATTATAACTTTTTGGTTTATACTCAAAAAGCATGGGCAATGTTGAATTTTACCTACCCGAGAATTGATTTTCACGTGGGCGGACAATTGGGGGCTACCGAAATGTGGCGCGTAGGATTTATGAAAAACGGTCGTTTCCCTACCAATTCCGAAGGAAAATCTGAAGTGAAATCCTTTTTTGAAAGCGGCGTAAAAGCAGGGATTACTTATAAAATTACCGGTCGTAATTATTTGGTACTGAACAGCGAATTTTTATCTAACGCTCCAAGTGTCTTAAATGCGTTTTTAGCCCCCCGTATCAGAAACTCATTGATTCTTGAAAATAACACAATGAATAAGTTGGAAACCGAAAAAATTACAAGTGTGGATTTATCTTATATCATGAAATACCCTTTTATGAAAATGCGTGCAACCCTCTATTTTACGCAATTTTTTGATATGACACAAGTAATTAGTTTCTATCATGATGATGAAGGTACAATGGTAAACAATGCTATAGTGGGTATGAACCAACGTCATCTCGGCGCTGAATTAGGCACTGAAATAAAACTTTGTTCTTTTCTCTGGCTTATTATGGCAGGGAACTTGGGCGATTATCGCTACAGCAATAAGCCGGTGATGTACACCAATTACGAAAATGGTTTTGATCTTATAGAAACAGGTATAACGGATACCAAAGACACTATACATTGGAAAAACTTTTTTGTTGCCGGATCACCACAAATAGCAGGGACATTAGGACTTAAATTTAATTATAAATATTGGTGGGTGAACCTCAACTGCAATTATTTCGACAGAATCTTTTGTACGATAACTCCCAGTAGAAGAACATCGGATGCAGTCGGAATACATCCCCTCGGTACTACTGAATATCACAACATTGTTGACCAAACCCGCCTGAAAGGACAATTGACATTAGACATTTCCGTAAGCAAAAGTTGGCGCATTAAACGTTATACTATAGGATTTAACCTTAATATTACTAATATTACCAATAATAAAAACTTAGTTTCTACGGCATGGGAAGCATACCGGTTTGACTATAAAAATTACAATCCGGAAGTATTTCAAAATAAATACTATTATGCCTTTGGAACAACATTTTTTGCAGGATTTAATTTTACGTTTAACTAAGACTGATTTAAGATTTAAGATGTAAAATTTAAAGTTTAAATATCTTAAATCAAATATACCTTAAACATTTAAATAATAAATCAAATAAATACCTTAAATCTTATAATATTAAATTTTAAATCAAAATAGATTATGATAAAAAAAAGTTTTTTACGAGTAATTATTCTTGGAATTTTATTCGCCGGATGTTTTGAACTGGACGAGGTTCCTGTGGTAAGATATGATGGACCACCGGCAAATATGACCATTGCCGAGTTTCAACAATTGCACGAATTAAGCGATACGAATCCGGCAACATTAATTGAAGATGACGTCATTATTACCGGAATTGTTACTTCTACCGATAAGTACAGTAGCTCTTACAAAGAAATCTATTTTCAAGATGGAACCGGTGGTGTTTGTATTCGTACTTCAAACACATCATACTATAAAAAATACCCTGTAGGGCAACGCATTTTTGTGAAAGCCAAAGGACTTTATTTAGAAAACTATGTGAGTGGCACGAGAACCGGATTTTATCAGATTGGGTTGTATGGAGGAGATGGCGGCACGCAGTATCTTTCGAGCAAGGCGGAAAATCAGCATGTTTTCCGCGACGGAGTTCCTTTAAAACCCACAGACCCGGAATTTCCCGCTCCAAAAATTATTACCAAAACAAGCGATATTGTTACAGGAATAGGTGGTGATTATCATACTTTGGTAAAACTGACAAACTGCTATTTTACACAAGCAAACGGAACAACAAAATATTTTGAGCCTTCCGGCACATCAACTACAATTAGCCGTTATATACATTTTAATTCAGGTACAAGTACAGATGAGGTGCAAGCACGTATTAGTTCTTACTGTACATTTGCCAATGATATTTTGCCTGAAGGCGCATTAAATATTACAGGTCTATTAACTATGTTCGGAACTACAAAAGAACCTACCCATCAACTTATTATTTGCAGTATTAATGATGTTGAAATTTTGCCACCGGTAAAAATTTTGAAAACTTATGATATGAATACCAATCCTTTTGAAGCAGGATGGACCAATAAACAAATAAAGGGAGAAACCGTATGGGCGTATAGTACAGGCTCTACAAATAGTGTAAAAATTCAAGCGCCGGCAGGAAATGAAACCGAATGCTGGTTTGTATCTCCCAAATTTAATTTTGCAGGCGAAAAAGACGTGGCGCTATGCTTCTCGTACAGAATCCTTAACGGAACCAGCGATAATATGAAAGTGGCATACTCGATAGACGGTACGTGGCATTTGTTAGACTTTGTTCACACAGCAGGCGCTACCGAAGCCGTGATTAAACTGCCCGACAATATTGCCACAAACCCAAATCTGCAAATTGCTTTTCAATATAAAACTACTGAGACTTACCCGATGTGGACAATTTCAAAGATTGAGTTTAAAGGAAATGTGGCGATGTGATTAATGATTAGATGATTAGATGATTAGATGATTAGTTTAAATGTTAAATATGTTAATAGTAGAGGATGTAATTTCGAGAAAAGAACTGGGGGTGTTGGCTGAAAATCTGTTAGGAGATATGGTTAAGGCAGTAGTGGATATAGAGAAAGAGGTTTTGATATTAGATGCTGAATTACACGCAGATATGGAAGCCCTTTTGTTAGAAAACGGCTCTGAACAGGAAAACTTGTGGGGAATTAACCTTTACCCTGATATGGACGGAGAAGATTTTATTGAATTTGATTCTATGATTAATATTAAACCAAGACAGGGAAATAGAAGTAGAGGAGTTGAAGATGTTAATGTACGGAATAGAATAATTGAGATTATTAATAATAAAACAGAAAAAGATGTTACATAGTGAATTGCATTCAGGAAGATGGGCGCAAATGAGTTTAATGGAACAATTGGCAAATGTGGGGTCTGAAGTTTCTCGCGCAAGTAAATGGAAAAAGAAAGAAAATGGAGTACACGCTCAAAACTCATTTGAAAGGGCTTTGGAATTGTTAGACTTAACTATTTCACTTTCTCCACGTTACCCGGTAACCAAAGAGTTGTGCAGAGCAAGGGAAGAGATGTGTAAACATTTTTATGAATCGGATACTAATGAATTTGAAAAATTAAATCGCTATTTTTTACCGTTTGCTTTAGCAGCAAGAAAAAATTTATAAAAAAAACTATATCAATTATGAATAAATTACGAATTATTTTAGTGTTATTTTTGGGCATATTCCTACTTATGGGATGTACCAAATGGCAAGAGCCTGAGTTTAAAGCAGAAGACTGGGTACCTCCCGAAGGAACGAAGCCCGGTCAGTTTTTTACTATTAACAGTAAAAATGTAATAGGCAAACATATCAACGGTACACCTCCCGACTCGCTTACAGATTACAGAGATAAGTATTACAGATATATCAGAGCCGTAGTAGTGAGTTCCGATGAAGGCGGAAACTATTATAAATCTATGGTGGTTCAAGATTCTACCGGCGGTGTGGAATTGGAATTGGATATGACAGGATTATATAATTTCTACCCTGTAGGACAAAAAATTGTAATTGTTTGCAACGGATTGGATAAGAAAGGTAATGGGTTGGTAATCGGCGATTATCATAACCTCCCACAGATGGGTTGGATATATCAGAAAACTCAGGTGGGAAGAGTAAATTCTCTGTTTATTGACAACTATATCATCAAAGATGGATTGCCCAGCCAAAAAAATCTTCCAAAACCATTAACAAATAATGAGATTGATTTTTCAGGTGACAACGACATTAACAAGTTGGTGCGGTTAGAAGGTGTTACTTTTAGAGAGAATGCCATTGGAAAACCGTTTGCTTATAACGATTTTATAACCGAATGGAAAGTCAATGTGCCCGGAACAACGGAACTGATTACAATTCGTACTTCAAACTACGCTAAATTCAGAAATATAATCATTGAAGATAAAACATATAACCTCACCGGAATATTAACCGTTTATGTATCAGGCAGTAGAAGAACTTATCAATTAATGATTAGAACTAAAGATGACATTGAAATAGATAATCCAAAACCCAATGAATTTTTAGAGTTCAATTTTACAGAAAATCCGCTTGAAAAAGGTTGGAGTACGCAATCCGTGTTAGGAAATACCGGATGGATATATCGCCTCGGTTCTCAATCAATGTTGCATTTAGGAAATAATCAAACAACAATGGATGACTGGTTTATCTCTCCCGTAATCAATTATCCCGATTTGACAAACGGATATTTGACCTTTGAACATCAACTGTCTGTTTTGAATGGCAAATATGATGCCTATCAAATTTACTATACTACATCAACTTCTACTACTTTTAATATTAACGACTGGAAACCATTAGGCACACTGTCTTCGTTTCCTGCATCGTTTGAATGGAGTAATAGATTCCCGTTATCATCTATTAAATCCAACACTTTCAGAATAGCATTTCGCTACAACGCCTCAAACCCTGACATTGAAACATATTTGTGGAATATCAGAAACGTGGCGATACGGAATAAATGATAAAATAGATAAAATGATAAAATGATAAATAGAATGAACATGTCATTTGTCACTTGTCACTTGTCACTAAATTTTGAATATGGACATTAAACTAAATACTATTGAAGAAGCCTTAGAGGATTTTAGAGCCGGGAATTTTTTGATTGTGGTAGATGATGAAGACCGTGAAAATGAAGGCGACTTTATTATCGCTGCCGAAAAGATTACGTCGGAGAAGGTAAATTTTATGATGAGTTACGGGCGTGGCGTTTTATGCACGCCCATTAATGCTGAACGTTGCAAAGAATTGGAACTTGAAATGCAAGTATTAAGCAATACTTCTTTGCACGGCACCCCTTTTACCGTTACTATAGATTTACTTGGATACGGTTGCTCTACGGGTGTTTCTATGCACGACAGAGCCGCCACTATCAAAGCATTAACCAACCTCCAAATGAAACCCGCCGATTTCGGACGTCCCGGACACATCAACCCATTACGCGCGCGCGATGGTGGCGTGCTGGTGCGTGCCGGTCATACCGAAGCGACAGTAGATTTAGCACGCCTCGCAGGACTTTATCCTGCCGGCGCACTCATCGAAATTATCAATGAAGACGGTACTATGGCGCGGCTACCTCAACTTGCAAAAATTGCCCAACAATTTAATATCAAGATTATCTCTATCAGAGACTTAATTGCCTACCGCATAAAAACCGAAACGCTAATTCATAAAGAAGCAGAAGTTACGTTGCCTACTAAATGGGGAACATTCAAACTGATTGCCTATACGCAATTAAACAACCAATTAACCCATTTAGCATTGCAAAAAGGGGAATGGGAAAAAGATGAGGAGATTATGGTGCGCGTACACTCTTCGTGCGTTACCGGCGATATTCTGGGCTCTCTAAAGTGCGATTGCGGCGACCAACTGCATACCGCTATGCACATGATTGAAGAAAAAGGAAAAGGATTAGTTCTATATATGGATCAGGAAGGTCGTGGTATTGGCTTGGTGAACAAACTGAAAGCTTATCACTTACAAGAATTAGGAAGGGATACCGTAGAAGCCAATTTAGAACTCGGCTTTCGCGCCGACGAGCGCGATTATGGCGTGGGCGCACAGATTCTCCGCGATTTGAATGCCACTAAAATTCAACTTATCACCAACAACCCCGCAAAACGCGTAGGACTATCCGGACACGGTATCGAAATCGTCTCCACCATCCCTATCATTGTTGACCCTAAAAATGAAAACTATAAGTATCTAAAAACCAAACAGGACAAAATGGGACACCATCTGCATTTGGGGTAAGAAAAAATCAAATAATCAAAGGATATCTGCAAAAAAAAAGAAGCTGCCTCCTTTTGAGACAGCCCCTTTTGCGTTGTTTGTTTGGTTGTGGTTGAAGTTTATCTTTGAATATTTACTTTTGTTGCAGTAAATGTATCATTAGCAGATACGCGAACGGTATAGATACCGTTGGCTACATTGAGAACAATTTGATTTCCTTGCGGAATGCCTTGCCATACAATACGTCCATACATATCGAAGATAGAAAGATTGCTGATGGGCAGATGTTTTTCATTCACGATATAAACGATATTGGTGTGGCTATAGATGTTAACGCCATCAATAGCAGGTTCATTGATACCAACAGGACCACCGCTGGGAGCGAAGAAGGCTTCGATAGTTCCGTCTGCTTCTACTGCTGCAAAGGTGTAGGTTGTAATTGAACCCATATTGTCGCCATTTACCAATACGAAGGATATCTTATAATTTTCGTCCGGAGTAATGGTGTAGGTAATATCTTCACCGTAGTTAAGTTCTGTAATACCGGCAGGATAAATAGAGCCATTCGGAGCGGCAAGCGCTTTGATATTGAATCTTAACAGTTTGCTTATTACCTTGATGGTATGGTCTTCTTGTACATTGAGGAATGCATACCCGCCATTTTGTACAGCTTCGCCATTGGGAACATCGTCAACCAATACTTTGTCAATTTCATAGCCTGATGCTGGAGCAAAGGTAAAGAACTGGTGCTCTCCATAAGCAACGGTAATTTGACCGGACGGGGTAATAAATGAGCCTTCGTCAGCAGTTGCAGTAATTTTGTAAATTAACGGAGCCGTTATCACATCAATAGTATGAGAAGCCACTATATTCAGAAATGTATAGGTTCCGCTGGTAATGGCTGCTCCATTATCAATACCATCTACAAATACATGGATTATTTCATATCCCGGTAATGCATAGAAATTGTAAGTTTTGTCTTCGCCATGGGATACGTAAGTAATACCTTCATCTGAAATTACACCATGATCGTTAATCTGCGCTTTAATGGGGTAGGTATATTTTTCAAAGGTAACATCTAACCATTGTTCTTGCGTAATATAATAGAATGTATAGGAACCTGTGGAGATAGCGTTCGGATAAGACTCGCCGTTAACATATACCGCAGACACTTTGTAGCCTTCTTCCGGTGCAAAGGATATCATTTGAATATCATTATAAAATACATTGACATCAGCGCTGTGTGTTCCGGTAGAAACCATCGTGTTGCCGTACGGAACAAGCGAACCGCCATCGCTCCATCCTAAATGAATTACTAAAGCCATTCTCTTAAATGTTACAAAAATGGTGTGATTGGCTGAAATATTTACAAAATCATAGCTGCTCATGGAGCCTATCGGTTGATTATCTATATATACCTGATCTACTTCATAGCCTGTGAATGGAATGAAATCAAAATGCGGAGTTGTACCGTAAGGAGCTATAGTATAGCCCGCCGGTTCAATGGATCCGTACATACCGGAAGAGGCAAAAATTGTATAGTCAATAGGTCTGAACACCACTCTTATTTGGTGATTTTGATGAAGATTGATAAACATAAAGTGTCCACTGGTAGCAAGATAATTGAGTATACCGTCAACATAAACAGCTTCAATTTCATAGCCGAATGACGGTACAAAATCAAATTCAGGATTATATCCCGAACAGATTTCAATATCTCCCTGCGGATTATTATAGGGGTAATTATCATAAACAACAGCACCTGAACCTTCTATTACATAATGTATAGCAAAGGTGGGGCAAGGTTCAAATATTGCATGAATGGTATGAGGAGTGTTGCCGGAGAGGAAAGTATAAAGATTATTCACCGGAGGAATAACCGGAGAATCGTCAACCAACAGTTCGCTGGTGTAATATCCGAAGTTGGGTCTTATGATACAGGTGGCTGATGACTGACAGGTGATATAGCCGGGTAGAAGATCTATAATACCGTTGCCTCCCGTAGTTGCCGTAATATTGTAATGTACTAAATCCGTTTCTACTGTAATAACAGGTAACGTAGCATCTACATGAGTAAATTCATAAGAAGTAACAGGTCCTTGGGATACTCCGCCAATTTTTACATCGGTAATTCTATAACAATTTGCTACAGAGAAAGTAGCGGTAGCATTACCGTCGCATGTTATTACGGTGGGGTTTAGTGCTATTTGTGCGCCGGTACCCAGTACGTTGTTCGGATTTAATCCAAACTGTTTAGTGGTGTAGAAGTGCGTTACCGGAACATAATTATACACAGTTCCATTAGGTATTGTAGTAGGAATCTGGGTATTGTTTGCATAGGAGTATGTACGACCGGTTGCGGGGAATCGTTGGGCAATCACGCCGGAGTTATTGCTATTGTTTGCGTAAACTTTTTCTGTCATAATACATAAGTTGCCGCCTGTATATACAAAAGGTTGGGATAATTCTATTCTCAATTCATAAACATTGGGAGAGGTTGCCGGAACGGAAACAGTTCCGGTGTAAACCGTAGTAAATTCACTATCGGCAATCCAACCGGAAAGCGTGGATGAAGCAGTGTGTGCAAAACGAACTCTAATGGACCGCGGAGCAGCTGTTGCAGTAGTTGCTACATAGTTGTACGATATGGCAGTAATCTCTGTTCCGGGTTCCATATTCAATTCCGCTGCCGTGTAAATAGATTGAGCTCTGGAATTATTGTTGCTAAATCCGAAAGGAAAGTTTTCGTTAGTAGCTGTTCCTGAGGGAGTACTAATTGTACCGGTAATGGTCTTTTTTGCAGAACAGAACGAAATAACATTAAGAGATAATAACGACGTTGTATTGTTGGTAAGAAGTTGATCGCCCGTATATTCTACAACGCCTTTAATTTTCAATGGACCTTCCATTGTTCTTGGAAAAGTAATCTGAAATGGAACGGTGGTAGTGGCGTCTGTTGCCAATGTTGTTGTTACGGTTTGTTGCGCTAATAGTTCATTGTCTTCTGTCATTACTTTTACTATATAACTATTTGCGGTTAATGCACCGTTATTTCTTACGGTAACCGTATAAGTTTCCGGCGTTAATGCGAGAGGCAAAGCATTTCCGGTTATAGAAACGGCTTCAAGGTCGTTATTAAGAAGCGCAATAAGAGAGATATCATCTACATAAATATTATTACCATAAACGGAAACGCCTTCAAAGATGATATATCTTTCTCCCGAAAAAACAGGAAGTGTGAAGGAATACTCATACCATCCGGCTGCCGTTACAACAGGAGCAAGGGTTGTAAGTCTGTTAATGGTTCCGAGCAATGTGGCGCCGCTTAAGGTAGAAGTACTGCTAATATGGACATTAACTTTATCTGCAGCACTTGACTGTCCAGCATCCCGATACATCCAGAATTTAAGTTTCAAAATTTGATTTTGTCTATCTATAGGGGGAGTAATTAATAATCCCGTATTTCCGGAAGAATAGTTATAAGAGTTATATTGCAACATACCGGCGCCTGAATGAGTGCTGCAAGTTGGGTTGCCTCCTGTTGTAACTCTTTGCCATGGCGAACTTGATGTACTTGTACTTGTCCAACAAGCAGGCGGGAAGGTTGTACCGTCGAAACTTTCCGAGAATGGGAATGTAGAAATTGTACAACTTAGCGGAGTAAAGGAACTGCCGGCGGTAGATGGATTATTAGTAGTAGCGCATATAGCGGCAACGCTCCATGTATATGGGATAGTTTGTAAACCGGTAATGGTTAATGTTGTATTTGACGTATAATAAATTGTATTTGTGGTTCCGTTATTAATCGTTACCCGGTACGTTTGGGCATCGCCTGTCCATGAGAGCGTAACAGAATTAGGAGCGGGAACTGCAGTTAAATTTGTTGGGGCAGCGGCGTTGCAGGGAAGAGCAAAAGCCATACGAATAGCAGCAGCATAGCCCACATTACCGTCATAGATACTACCACCACTCTGAACCACATACAATATTTTGCCGGCAATTGATTCATAAGAAACTGCCACATTTTCAGCAGTAAGCTGATTTATACAAAGGATGTAGCGTTCTCCTGCTGCTAATGGGGTAGGAGGTATTGCCACAGTATTCCACCCCGGTGTTCTAAGCACCGCAAAACCTGATAATAGATCTGTGGTGTTATAGGTTAATGCGCCGGTCATTTTATAGAGTGAAAGGGTGTAAGGAAGTCCTGGTGTAGCGGTAGAGTTGAATCCAATAACTACTTGAGAAAGTGTTGTGGAAGCTGTTATTTCAAAAATATTTCCAAAAGAAAGCGCGTTACTGTTACTTCCAATTCCATTAGAAGTAGTCGTTACATTATCATACGCATATATGTTAGGTGTTCCTTGAAAAGTAGCATCAGCAGTATTGTTGGCAGGAGTGGCGTCGGGTTCGGTTTGTGTAACTGTGTAAGTCAGTGTATTTGTTCCTGTAGTCGGAAGTATGTTTCCTGTAGGGGTTAAGGTTACAGTGGTCAAAGGAGCGATGGAAGGTAGCGATGCAGTACCAAGAACCACATTATTACGTGTAACGGAAAGTTGTACATTGGTTTGGGGTAATAAACCAATATTTGCAACTTGTGCAGGAAATTTCGTTACAGGCATAGATGTCGGAACTTGAGTATAAGGGAATCTTGGAATAACTTCCAAATCGTTATCATCTATTGTTCTAACCAAAATATCATCAACGGCGGTAAAGATTTGGTCATCGGAAGTAGAATAAAAGCCAAGATAATGGTTTCCTGTAGTTGTAGGTGTAAACACAACAGTTATTTTTGTCCAATCCAAATAATCTTCGGTGTAACTTGACCAAAGCGAGGTGGTCATACCTGCAACAGTCTGGGTAGTTCCGATTCTTACTTCCAACTCTTCATACCAGTCATATCCCTCCATGATTACCCAAAACTCTATGAGATATTTTGTACCTGCAGTAAGCGAAAAAGCGGACGTAATCATCCACGCATCATGAGGGGTGGAATTGTACGCAATATATGCAAATCTTGTTCCCGAATGGGGTGAAACATTGCCGTTCACTCCAACTATAGCTCCTCCGGATGTTCCCCATCTGGTTTTTCCTGCGGTTCCTCCGGATGCAGGGCTACTGACCCAACCTGAAGGGAGTGCACCGGCTCCATTTGCAGTTCCGCCTGTAGTTCCTTCAAAGCCATGAGAGAAGATTGTTGTGGCGCGTGGTGTAGACTCAAATGTTCCATCACTTCGCATTTCAGTAACAACCGGTTGCAATAGCAGCGAGTTGTTTCTCAATGATTTCGTTTGTTGTGCAAACACTGCACCAACTATAAGCAGCAATGCAACAAAAATAATTGTAATTTTTTTCATAATAAATTGATTTTAGTTAATAATATTTTTTAGTTAATAATTTATACAAATATTAATACGCAAAAATACATTTTTTTCAATACGGAAGTGAAAGTGATTTTTTATGGATTATTTTTTGAGGATACTCCACAGTTATGAGTTAGAAAATAAAAAATCTTTGTTTCTGAAATTTTTATATCAAAATTTATATATTTTTGCAGCCCTCAAAAAAAGAGGGTCTTTTTATTGTAAAATTATAAAAATTAAAAAATAACGTAATGCCAACAATTCAACAGTTAGTTAGAAAAGGAAGAAAACAGTTAACCTCAAAAAGTAAATCAAGAGCATTGGATGCATGTCCGCAGAGACGTGGTGTTTGTTTGAGAGTTTATACTACAACTCCAAAAAAACCTAATTCTGCTATGCGTAAAGTAGCGAGAGTTCGTATGACCAACGGAAAAGAAGTAAACGCTTATATTCCGGGCGAAGGACACAACTTGCAGGAACACAGCATTGTATTGGTTAGAGGCGGTCGTGTGAAAGACCTTCCGGGCGTGCGTTATCACGTAGTTCGCGGTGCGTTAGACTCTGCCGGCGTGAACGGTCGTCTGCAAGGAAGAAGCAAATACGGCACAAAACGTCCAAAGAAAAAAGCAGAAACAAGCGGCAAAAAGTAATTATTTAAAGTTTAATATTTAAACAATCAGTCAAACAAATCTTTAAATATTAAATTTTAAATCTTAAATATAAAACTGTTGCTTAGCCACCAAAATGGGTGAGACTAAGAGTAAATATTAACCTTAAAAAATATTGAAGAAACCAAATGAGAAAAGCAAAACCAAAAAAACGGATTACCCTTCCCGATCCTAAATTTAATGATGTGTTAGTTACGAAATTTGTAAACAACCTTATGTTGGAAGGTAAAAAATCAACCGCATTCGAAATTTTTTATGAATCAATGGATCTCATTGAACAGAAATTAAAAGAGAATCCTATTGACGTGTGGAAAAAAGCGTTGGCGAATATCACGCCTGCTTTGGAAGTAAAAAGTAGAAGAATTGGAGGCGCAACCTTCCAAATTCCTACGGAACTTCGCCCTGAAAGAAAAGAGTCGTTGGGTATCAAGAACATGATACTTTACGCTCGCAAACGTCATGAGAAAACGATGGCAGCAAAACTTTCCGCCGAAATTATGGCAGCCTACAAGGAAGAAGGCGCCGCATTTAAACGTAAAGAAGATATCCACAGAATGGCAGAAGCAAACAAAGCATTCTCACATTTCAGATTTTAATCCGATTCTACCTCAATGAGTATTGGCAGATATGATTTTTTGTAGAGTTTGTATTGATACCAACTACTTTTTCACCACCGCTTTAATCGGGTTCAAAAACCTATCCAACAACCGCAAATCTTCCGTTATAATCTCCGCGCTGCCGGTCATCTCTTGGCTGAATACCAATTCTTTGCCGTAGTTTGTTGTTAGTTTTTCCGGAAACTCAACCTCCAGCATGTAGGCTTTTTGATTGTCGCCTACGGCTACCGGAACTAACGAGATATTCGTGATTTGCACGCGCACCATGCCGAACTCCATGTAGGGATAATTGTCAAATTTTACGTTTACCATTTGTCCCTCTTTTACTTTGCCTGCGCCTTGCGGGGGGAGCAAAATCTTGCCTACAATCTTTGTTTTTGCAATGGGAACAACCGTAACCAGTACTTCGCCGGCGTTGATGTTTTGGTTTTTCTGCCAATATTTAGTTAATGTAACCACGCCGTCCATTGGACTGACTAACAAATAAGTCTGCTCCCAACTTTTGATTTGCGTTTGCAGTTGGTGGTGTGCAGCATCTAATGTAATTTGCAGATTATTCAATTGTTCACTTATTAGTGGTCAAATAATCAACAAGAATAGAGCATGTATCATTGATACGAAAGTACGGAATTTTTAGATATAATAACCAATTAATAACTTGGTTTGTGGATTCATCATGATCATCCGACAAAATTAATAACATAAATAAGTATGCTTTATCTAATATGTTATAAAAAATTCACTGGGAGTATTTTTTCTCTCTTCCAAAATAGGCAATCCCAAATTTGTACGATGTTTATTTACAAGGTCTTTATCAGGATTGGCGGCTTTGCCCTCATCATCCCACTCTCCATAATAACTGTATTTTGATCTTCCGCTTGTAATCATACATCTATCGTAAGTACGGGCATATTCTGTAGGTATCAATCCATTCCCTTTCAATAATGCGTCTCGTTCTTTGGGTTCAAAATAGGTGAGCCAAAATTCAGGATATGCGGTAAAAATATGTCTGCCAATAACCCACGGTGCAAATGGATCAATAGTAAGAGGGTTTGTATATTCAGGATATTTCTCTAAAAGATCAACCAATTTTATCATGGTAATAGAATCAACATATTCCAAAATATTTTTAGAACAATCCTTATGTTTCGGATAGTCGGTATTGTAGTATCGCGCAAATTGATCCATTGCAAATATCTCTTTTACTTCAATTAAAAGTTCTATTTCTCTTGCACTGTAATGATGCACATATTTTTCATTCAGTTCTTTTCTCTTTTGGTTATATAACAGTGTATCTTTTTCAAAATATTCTTTACGCTGTTCAAATGCTTTAGCGCTCATTTTATTAAGAGCGAATGCCTTTTCATAATATTCAATAGATTTTTCCAATTTTCCCAATTTTGCTAATAAGTCGGCATAGCCAACATAATGACTGCTGACATCAATATCTCTTATTTTAAATAAGGAATCATATTTTTCAAGTTTTTTTGTTAATTCATCCAAGTCTGTAACATTACGCCTCATAAATGTAGAAGGTCCATTAATATCTTCCAATAGTTTGTAATATTGTTTTACATTTTCAGAAAGAATAAGTTCTTGCGAATATAGCGCCCAATTACAAGAAATGAGAATAATAATTAAGACTTTTTTCATTGTTTTTGTTTTTTTATAATACATATATTTTATTGGTTAATACTTTCAAGCAAGCGCCCGCACCCCGATACATCTTTGCAAACCGCTGATAATAAACGCAAAAATACAAAAAATTTAATACAAACAACAAAAAATATCATACCTTTATATAGCGATATATCTTCCATTGGCGGCTCCAACGAGATATTGTCTAATATGGACGGTGTTTCGCAACCCGTAGAGTACGTTGATACAGGCGATTGGTTTCGTGGCGCAACCGCTGCAATACGTCATTACGGCGACAGTATGATAGAATACCCACCCGGCTGCATACTCGCACTAAAAGAAGTTAATGAAAGGCAGTTAATTGTATGGGGCGAAGATTACGTAATCGAAACCAGCGAGTACCGAATAACTAAATGTGTGCAACGTGGAAGCGATGCCGAACATATTATTGCATATAGTTCTAACAATGAAATGTATCCGGACGGTAAATTGAAACACGAGCCTATTACTATTTTATGGAATGATGTCCGCAGAATATTTTTGGTGCTTGGACATGTAATAAAGAAGAATAGCGGAACGATGGTATTTAGTAGCCGGAAATAGTACTTGTATTATACCCACACCTCATCTTCCACACACTTTCACCCCAACCGAACCCTAACCCATAGAAAAGCGCACGCGCACACTAAAATTGTTATTTTACTTATTATCAATATATTATATTGAAAAATGGGGGTTGTTTCGTGTGTAAAATAGGGGTGGTTTGCGTGTTATTTTGCCGTTTCAAACGCTCCAAAAGGCACAAATCCCCTTTGTTTTGCGTGTGTTTTTGTACGCTTTTTGTAACCCTGTTGTAACCCTGTTCCGTAACCCTGTTGTAAAAAATGGGTGATTTAAACGTTTTTTCGGCGGTAAAAAAGTGGGGTTTAAATTTGGGTAAAAAGTGTATTTTTACAGCCTAATACAAGCCACATAAAACCAGCGCAAAACGTCCATTTTAGCGGCTTTTCCGCAAAACTTAAAGGGTTGGTATAGGTAAATTAAATTTATGCCTTAAAATCGGGCAAAATCGGGCAAAAAAATACAACATAGATTAAAGTTTTGCACAAGTTTAGGATGATTTGTTTTAAGCCGAAAAAATCGGCAAAATACTAATAATCAGTTTCTTTTTTATTTTCTATAAGACGATGGGGTGTTTTGTGCCCCTTAAATACAAGATTTCGCCAATATCAATAAACGAGATTTTAGATTTCTCTTTTATGGGCAATTTATAATATTTTGGTTACTCCAGTTAAACTGCATCATTTGGAATATTAAATGCCCTGTCCCGTTGCGGTTTTCGATTATAAAGTAGGCGTATAAAAAAACGTGGGACAGTATCTTGCATTTGCTTCTGAGGGCTACCACAACCTTGCTGTCAAAATTTAGAGTAAAGCCCACGCCTAAAGCGTGAGCGTTACACTTTACTCTTTGACAGCCGCTAAAAGTGGTAGTTTCAGAAGCAAGAACAAAGATAACGCTTTTTTATAAAGCGATTAATATTCCAAACTACGTCATAATAACTTTCTTTTTTTGATTAATACTTGCCGTGAAAATATAGAAAAAAGGGAATTGTTAAAACGGTAAATTTTATTAACCCATGTCCGGGGTCTGCCACTTTAACAAGACCGGAAGACAGGAAGACCGTAAGAATTTTCCTTGCTGCTTTTTGCTTTCTGCTTTCTTCCTTTCACCTTTATATCGTACACTACAACAAAGTGTTCCTGCCGCCAATGCACAATACATGGTAACGGCACATCTTCTGCCAATTTTTCAAAGTTCAAACGTACACCCAAAGTCTTAAAACCCAATTTCTCCGCGGCATCGCTTATGCCTAACATACTTACGCCTGCACGGGTGGCAGCACACATTTCCCGCAACTTTTGAATGGTATAAGTTTTGCCGTAATGTTTGGCTACCATTGCCAAACAAGTGGCGCCACAGTCCATTGCGTCGGGTTGGTGGATATGAAAGAAAGATTTAATAGTTTCTATTTTTTTTCTTTTTTTATACTTGATTCTATAAACTGTTCTATATTTTCCGTTTTGTAAGTTTTACCTTTCAGGAAAGTATATATGATGTCAATAACAAAACCTCTATAATGATCAATATGTTTTTGCCATTGATATAAATCTAATTGTTTATTTTCAATAATTACATGATTTGGTTTAAACCAGCCTGTGTAGCCCATTGAAATGCTTAATCTATTCTTGAAAAATTTTTTAGAAATATAAAATTCAAGCATAGGAGTATTCTTGATATAGCCATCATAACTAATTTTTTTTCCATAAAACTCTAAATATAAATCTATTTCAAAATCGTAAGGAAGATAAAATTCTGTTGAAAGATTTAGGTCAAAATTAAAATTTTTACGGTTAATTATTTTGTTATTAATATATTCGTAAAATGGACTTACGTCCAATGAAAGGTATGCAAAATCAAGTTCAAATGAAGTATTAAGAAAAAAAATGAATCTGTTAATTCCGTTCATGTTGGTGGGTTTTGAAACAAAAACATTTTGCTGATAAAACTTTTGCTCGAACATGAAATTTTGCAAATACTCGTATGAAAAAAATGTTTGCAGAGAAAAAATATCTCTCATCCAAAAATATTCCAACGATAATGTGTGTAGTGTGGCAGGTTTTAGAGATGGATTACCTTCGCGAGCCGATAATGAATCTGATGAATAGGTACGGTATGAATTTAACATCCAAACAGATGGATAATAATTTGTTGCCCTGTAATTAAAACGCAGAGTATGTTGCTCCTGAATGGTTTGTGAAATAGTTAATGAGGGTAAATAATAGAATTTATTTACGAATGATATGTGATTAAGATAAGCAAAATAACCTTCTATTTTATTGCCAATCCTAAGATTAAAATTTTTATGATGAAACAATAAATCAGCATAATAATGACTTTTCAAAATACTGTAATTGTAAATAGTATCAGAAAATCCGCCATCTTTGTAGTTTGTGTTAAATATTTGATAATAACCTAAAGCGCCTGTATTGAAATTAAATTTCTTTGAAATGGGATTGTAGTAATCTATCTTTAAATTATAGGAATATCGAGATAACTTTGTATTTTCTTTTCTTGAATAATCAGAATGAGGTAAAAAATCGGTTGTTTTTGATTCATTATATCGGGAAATATCGGTAGAGTATAGATGGTAGAAATTAAAGTTTGCAGTAAAATTGTGGTCTTCTTTCTTAAATTTTTTTCGATAAAACAAGGTATAATTACCTGTAAAACTCTTTACATCATTTTCATGTAAAGAAGAAACAGTATCGGAAAAATTACGAAAATCTGTTTGAGTAGCGTAACTTTGACTCTTTGTAGATAATAGTTGTATCTTATTACTTGTATAGAGCGCTAAAAAATTATTATTATTGATATAATATTCAATCTTATTCCCTACATCAGGTAAAATATTAGTGTATTTGACAAATTTTTCATTGGATTGATAAATAATTGGGGATTCCTCAGAGATATACACTTCTCTATAAATGGTATCAGATTCTCGTTTGTGGTCATAAAATATATTTGAACAAGAAAAAGTGTAGCGTATTTTTTCAGTACCGTAATTAAATTTTATACCGCCAACAATACGGTTGTAAGGCGGAGCATCCCAACTGCCGAAAATTCTAAAACCATATCCTTGATTAATTTTTTCTTTAAGAATAATATTAACAACTCCGTCAATATCAGTGCTATATTCCGAAGCAGGCGCTGTAATGACTTCTATTCGTGCAATATCTTGAGGATCTATTGAACCTATATCTGCTCCTGTGGAAGTAAGCACGCCATTAAGCATAACTACCGTTTTTCCTTTTTCTTTTCCTTTAATATTTACAGTTTCATTTGCTTTATTAACAAAGAGTTCAGGGATTTTTGCCAATAGTTCTGCGCTGGTTGTTACCCGCGAAAGCATAGAACTGTCAATCTGGTAAACTGTGCGATCAATTTTAACACGAACAGGCGCTTGAGAAGTAACAGACATTGCAGGCAATAAAATATACATAGGAATGAGTTCTATTTTACCCAAATTTGTTGCTCGTTTTTCTTGCATGGAAATAAGGGTATCCTTTTTCTGATAACCTGTATAACTAATGCGACAAAGATAATCACCCTGTGTAAAGTTTTGTATCAAAAAATTTCCCTGTTCATTTGTAATAGCGCCTGCAAAAATTGTAGAATCAGAAACTTTAAAGAATTGTACTGTAACATAAGACAGAGGTAAACTTGTATTTTTATCTATAACTATGCCGCTACAAGAATATTTTTGTGCGAAAATTGTTACGTTGGTAACAAACAGAAAAAAAATAACACAATATAATATTAATTTTTTGTGCAACATATAATTTTTCTTATAAAGTTATATTGGACTTTTAACGGAAATATTACATAAATTATTGCAATTCAATACAAATTCATAATTTGATATGGGAGGACATGGGTAATAGTATAACTTTTTCATAATAAAAAGTATTGATTGCCATATTTTTAACGACCTGATTTGGTGTTAACTTTGTCTCATCTAAATCATTTTCATGAATAAAAACATTGTTTTCAAAAAAAATACGATTATCACCGTTAAAAATAGGAATTTCTTTAAAAATATCATGTGTTCTATCTGAATAAGTATTTTTTGAAACGCAGAATACAATTTTAGCATTTTGAATTATTAGTATTTCTTTAATTTTATCAATATTCATTAATGCGCTTTCACAATCAAGATAGAAGAACAAATTTGTACTAAATTTCAATTTTTGTTTCATCTCTGGGCAGTGCTTTTGAAGTGTTGTTACAATTTGTAACACATAAAAAACAGAGTACCCATAACAAGGTACAAAAAATAATATATCTCATTTTAACTTTCATTTTAACTATTTATATTAATATTTAATTTTACGTCATAATCATATTATTATTTGGTTAATACATACCGCAAAAATATGAAAAAAGGGAATTGTTTTAAAAATTAGATAGGAATGAGGTCAAGGCAAAATCATTAAAATTCTAAAAATGAAACTGCATGCCGTTAGGCATGCTTCGCTCGGTAGAATAGAATACGCACAACCCAAACCGCATGCCGTTAGGTATGCGACCGGAATTAACAAGGTGACATGCCTACGGCATGCTATTTATGAGGGAACACGGCATTTTCTACCGAGCAATATTCCCTAACGGGAATGTGGGTATATCGCATTATTTACTCAAACAAATATCCAAACCGCTTTTTACCTTCATCTTCTTCTTTTAAAGATTCAATTATTTTCTCTTTAGTGAGTTCTCCTTTGATACTTCTGTACAATTTCCAGCCGCTAATTGCCTCACGGCGTTTTATTTCATTCACAAATTTGTCGCTAACAATATCATACAATATATAGTCTGAATCTTCATCTTTTAAGGGTTGAAGAAAAATATATCCGTCAAAATTGTTGGCATAGTTTCCCGCCCTACTGTCGAAAGCATTGTCCAAATCTGCGTCGTAAGGTTCTCTACCGAAAGGGCTATCATCTAAATTGAATGCCACCGGCTGATTGCCGTTTTTTTCAAATACATAATCAAAAAGCCCCTGACGCACCAATCCAAAAGCGCCGTTATTAGTCATACATGGGACGTGTCGCTGAATAGTAAATACAGATTTATCAGAGAGCCGTTGTGCTAATTGAGCGCCTGCGCTTAATGCCGGCTCTTGCCCCTCTGCAGAAGAATAGCCACCCGGAACGTGCGATTTATAAGCATGTCCAAATCCTACAGTAAACAAACAATTTCGTTTATCGGCTTTTGTTTTAAGTGTATGCTCAACTACATCTGCCATACAGGTATTTCTGTCCATAGCGTTTTTTCTGGCATTTTCAAAATCTTCCTTACTATGCAAAGACTTATACGGCAATTGTTCATCGGTGGCTATTACTCTAATTTGTTTATTAGCAGGCAGAGTTTGATTTAACTTCCATACATTTATTAAAAATTCATATTCGCCTTTATCAAACCACCCGTCTATTTGGAAGGAGCGCATAATGTCTAACAGAATTTCCGTATTTAATTTTTTAGAAGCATAAAACCGGTCAAATTCATCTTGCTGATACGATGGTAATTCTACAAAAATAGTTCCTACAGTTTCGGGAAAACGCGGATCGATTAAAAGGCTTGAGAGCAAATCCCATGAAACCTTACTGCGATGAATTTCTCCATAAATCACAAGCGGATATTGAGCCAATGCTTTCAATAAAAATTCTTTAGGCTCTGCTCCGTATTGCTTTACATAATTCACAAACGCTAAAGTGTCGGTAGAAACGGCTTTCAATTCTAACGTTCTTTGAAGCCTATTTGGCAAGTCAAGCACAGTAGTATAAAACCATTCTCGCCAATATTCAAATGAAGCCCCACCTCCGTTTTCACAATAATTTAACCATCTACCATTTTCTAAAATTAAAATTCTGATATTATAACGATCTGAATTACATCTTTTTATTAACAAACCAGCTATAGAATCCTTATAAATAATCAATTCTTTAATTGTGTCATTTAAAAACCTTTCTTTAATAGTTTCATCAACAACACGATTAGGAAGTATATTTTTTTTGTTAGGTTCGGGATATCGTTCAACACTCGCATCATCCCACAAATTATCAGTGCCGTTAATCAAAAAATAAGTACAAGTAATCCCCGCGTTTAGCGGCGTACTTAAATCATACACATCCGGAAAATCTTTTAATTGTTTGTTAACTTCAATAATATTGAATTGAGCGCAAAGCGCAAGCCCGGACAGGGCAAAACATAAGGAAAAAATCAATTTTTTCATACGCAAGAATTTTTATATTTTTGGCGCAAAAGTAGCAAAAATATTTCAGATTATTGATAAATTAAGTTTGTCTTCATTTCGGGCGCTAACTTGCAACGTGGGTCGGGGTAATCCCAATGTTCATCTCCATACGCTTTCACTACTTCTGCCCAACAGCGATTCATGTTTCTGTAACACTCTTTAAATATGTCGCACGTTTTACAGGGATTGCCATCTGATAACTGCGATGCTTCCAAATTGTAAAACCAAAGCGCTCTTTCCGAATTCCAAACCTCTTTAATAGACTGGTAGGTTAAGTCGCCTATAATAAAATGAGGTTTCCAGTACAATTGTTCGCATATTGTTACCTTTCCGTCGGGTAAAACAAAAATGTGAGAACGGTTTGACGAACATTCGGCGCCGTCAAAATTCTTACTACCGCCTTCAGCCGATACATAACCTCTTTCGAAAAAAGTTTTATCGTAATCAATAGAGATTTTTTCTTCTGCTTTCACAGCTTCCATATCACTGAACAAATCATCTATCTGTTTTTTTGAAGGGATAAAATCGGCAGACGCTTCCTTATAAATAGAGGGAAAAGCCGGACGTAGCGACCACCCTGTAATGCCGGATATGTTTTTGATAAAATTGTAGATAGAAAGCATATTTTCCATATTACAATTTAAAGGAACCAGAACGCTGGTAATGGTAATATCAAATCCATAATGGCTTAATAAACCGCGCTGGCATAGGTTTTGTAAAATCCGGTTTAAGGGTTTAAGAGGTTAAAGGGTTAAGAGGTCACTCGTCACTTGTCACTTGTCACTTGTCACTAATCCAATTTAATTTCAATTACTTTCGCCTTATCAAAATAGTGTGTGTGCAACAGTTCGTGTGATTTGTGTCCGCACGGTTCACCCAGAAACTCTTTGTAAATAGTTTGCACGGATACATTTTCGTGGGATTTGCGGATAGGCATATTTTGGTCGGCTTTGTAAATGGCTTCCCAGCGGGCTTTGATGATGTCGCTGTTGCCGTGGTGCAACGGTTGTCCGCCACCGTCAATACAGCCACCCGGACACGCCATCACTTCAATGGCGTGAAACTGCGATTTCCCTTCTTTAATTTCGTTCAACAACTTGCGTGCATTGCTCAAGCCGTGCGCAATACCGATGTTGAGTTTCAAACCGTCCACGTCAATGGTAGCAGAGCGAACGCCTTCCAAGCCGCGAAGTTCGGTAAAGTCAATTTTAGGAAGTTGTTTTTTTGTAATTACTTCGTAAGCCGTTCTGCAAGCCGCTTCAATAACGCCACCGGTAGTTCCGAAAATTACGGCAGCGCCGGTGGATTCACCCAACGGAGAATCGAAAGGCACCTCCTCTAATGAGTTAAAGTCAATATTTGCTTGTTTGATTAAAGTGGCTAATTCTCTGGTAGATATAGAGTAATCCACATCAGGATTTCCGTTTACTTTAAATTCGTCTCTGCCACATTCATATTTTTTTGCTAAACAAGGCATTACAGAAACTACAATCATATCTTCGCGCTTCACGCCAATCTTGTTTGCGAAGTAAGATTTGGCAATAGCACCAAACATTTGTTGCGGTGATTTTGCTGTGGAAGGAATCTCTTTCAGTTCGGGGAAGTGAAATTCAAAGAAATTCACCCATGCCGGACAGCAGGAGGTTAACAACGGCAGTTTCACGTCTTTATCTCCTTTCAAATGACGGGTTAATCTGCCAATAAGTTCTGTTCCCTCTTCCATAATCGTCAGGTCGGCGCTCCAATCTGTATCGAACACATAGTTAAAGCCAAGCGCTTTGAGGGCGGCGGTAAGTTTACCGGTAACAATAGCGCCGGGTTTCATCCCAAACTCTTCGCCAAGCGCCACGCGCACAGCGGGAGCCACCTGTACTACCACCGTTTTCTTTTCATCGGCAATAGCGCGAATAATTTTAGGGGTGTGATCCACTTCAACAAGGGCGCCCACCGGACAAACGGCAACGCACTGTCCGCAGAACGTACAGGAGGAATAACTTAATTTCTGGTTAAAAGCAGTAGAAACCACTGCCGGAAATCCGCGTTCAATAGCAGAGAGCGCTCCCACCGTCTGGAAATCGTTACAAACGGTTTCGCAGCGACGGCACATCACGCATTTGTTCATATCGCGCACAATAGAGGGGGATACTTCCACTTTATATGACGATTGTTCGCCCTGAAACGGGATTTCACGCACGCCGAAGCGGGTTGCCAGACTTTGCAATTCGCAGTTTCCGCTTTTGGCGCACACCAAACAGTCTGCCGGGTGGTCGCTCAAAATCAGTTCCAACACAGTTCTACGCGAATTGAGCACACGGATAGAGTTAGTTCTCACTACCATACCTTCCGTACACTCGGTAACGCAAGCTGGCGCTAAATTTCGTCTGCCCTCTACTTCAACCACACAAATACGGCATCCGCCCGGTTTGTTATGAATGTTCATTCCGGCTAATTCAAAGTGACACAATGTTGGAATATCAATTCCAATCTCGCGAGCCGCTTTTAATATCGTTGTACCTTGTGGTACAGATACTTCCTTGTTATCTATGATTAATTTTATTTTGTTCATTGTAAATTCCTTTTTATTTGATTGATATTGCGTTAAACTTACATTTTTCGATACAGGCGCCACATTTGATACAAGTATTCTGATTGATTTCGTGCGGTATCTTCTTTTCGCCTTTGATAGCGCCAACGGGGCAAGCACGCGCACACGCCGTACAACCAATACAAAGGTCAGGGTCAATTACATAACTCTTCAATGCTTTACATTGACCGGCGGGGCATTTTTTGTCCACTACGTGGGCTATATATTCACTCCAGAAATTCTCAATAGTAGATAATACAGGGTTTGGCGAGGTTTGTCCCAACCCGCAAAGCGCGGTATCTTTAATCACTCTACTCAGGTTTTTCAACTGGTCAATATCATCCATACTGCCTTTGCCTTCGGTAATTTTGTGTAACAATTCATACAAACGTTTGTTTCCAATGCGGCAGGGAGAGCATTTTCCGCACGATTCTTCTACGGTGAAATCTAAGTAGAATTTGGCAACGGACACCATACAGTCATCTTCGTCCATTACAATCATACCGCCGGAACCCATCATAGAGCCGGCAGCAATCAGGTTGTCGTAATCAATGGGGGTATCTAAGAATTTTTCGGTGAGGCAGCCGCCGGAGGGTCCGCCGGTTTGCACCGCTTTGAACTTCTTGCCGTCTTTAATTCCGTCTCCAATTTCGTAAATGACTTCGCGGAGCGTAATTCCCATAGGGACTTCAATCAATCCCACCTTGTTAATTTTTCCTGCTAATGCAAACACTTTTGTACCTTTCGATTTTTCGGTACCGATAGAGGCAAACCATTCCCACCCTTTAAGGATAATTACGGGGATGTTGGCAAAAGTTTCCACGTTGTTCACGTTGGTAGGTTTTTTCAGGTATCCTTCCTGAGCAGGGAAGGGCGGTTTAAAGGTAGGTTCGCCGCGTTCACCTTCCATAGAGTGGATAAGCGCGGTTTCTTCGCCGCAAACAAATGCACCTGCGCCGTAACGCAACTCAATCTCAAAATCGAAACCTGTTCCAAAAATGTTTTTACCAAGAACGCCTGCTTCTTCGGCTTGTTTCAGCGCGATGAGCAAACGCTCAATTGCCAGCGGATATTCGGCGCGGATGTAAATTAAACCTTTTGTTGCACCGATACAGAAACCGTTGATAGCCATTGCTTCCAACACAGAGTGCGGGTCGCCTTCCAGAATAGAGCGATCCATAAATGCGCCGGGGTCTCCTTCATCGGCATTACACACGACATACTTTTGGTCTGCGTGATTCTTGCTGGCAATTTCCCATTTCAATCCGGTAGGGAAGCCGCCGCCGCCACGACCGCGAAGTCCCGATTTTTTAATCGCTTCAATGGTAACCTGCGGGTTATTGGTTTCCAACACGGAAGCCAAAGCCGCGTAACCGTTGCGTGCAATATATTCTTCAATATTTTCAGGGTTAATGACCCCGCAGTTGCGTAACGCTATACGTAATTGTTTTTTCTTGTTTTCCATAGAGACAGATATGATTTTAGAGTTCAACTTTTTCGTAATTAACAGGAATAACGCTGTCTAACATTTCGTTTTCGACAAAATATTTTGCCACTAACTCTTCTGCTTTCAGCGGGGTAATGTAACCAAACACCACCGGTTCCTGTCCGGGTTTGGTAACTTCCACAGTAGGTTCGGCGTAGCAGTATCCCATACATCCGGTTTGGGTAACTACGGCGGGGATATTCCGTTTGTTGCATTCGTTAATGATTACTTCCATAACCTGTTTGGCGCCGGAAGCGATACCACAGGTAGCCATTGCCACCTTCACCTGAATTAAGTTTTCGGCATTTTCGCCTTGTTCGCGAAATTTAAGCGCAGATTGAAGCGCTTCTCTTTTTTTCTTCAAATCCGCTAACGATTTAATTTTTTCCATTTGAATATATTGTTTTAATTAATAAACACTTACATTTGTGCATTTAAGTTGAAAAAAGGAATTTTCAGATCGCCGCGAAAGTATATAAAATGTTGAGATAATATTTATATTTGATGTTAACTTTTATTAATTGTTTTTCTTGCGTATTTTAGACGAATTTCTGCATTCCTAAAACTTTTTTGCCTTTTTTTCTGTTTTTTTTTAACACATTGATTATTAGAAAAATAATTTTCAAAAAAAGATTGACGAAACAAAAAATATATTTTTGCCGCGTAATTAAGGGAGCCGACAAATGTCATTCGTTACTTGCCACTTGTCACTTGTCACTCAAAAATAACAATTAATTCTAAAACAGAAAATATTATGAAAAAGAAAGAAGAACTTTCGTGGGCTGAAATCAAAGCGATGTACGCCGAAACCGACAGACAGTTTAAAGACATTGCCAAACGGTTTAAGGAAAACAGCAGACAAATTAAGGAAAATGCCATACAATCTAAAGAAACCGACAAAAAATTCGATCGTCTTGAAAAGATGATTGAAAGAACGAACCAGCAAATTGGAGGAATTTCGCGAAGCAACGGCAAGTTTTGCGAAGAATACTTTATCAATTCCTTTAAAGAAAACCCAACTTTTTTGGGTGAAAAGTTTGAACGCGTTGTTGAGTATCTTAAACCCGATCCGGTAGTGGTTAACGATGAATATGATTTGGTACTGCGAAACGGCAAAACCGTTGTGCTTATCGAAATGAAGTATAAAGCAGGTACCGATGATGTGGGGAAAATGTTCTCCAAGTTGAATTCATACCGCGCCAATTATCCTATGTTTAAAGATTACAAAATATATTTGTGTCTGGCTTCCTTCCGTTTTCCCGCAAAAGTTCGGGAATGTGCCGCAAAAGACGGCATCGTGCTCATTCAGCAAAGAGGAGACAAAATTGAAGTGATTAGCGAGAATGTGAGAACGTGGTAGTGACAAGTGACAAATGCAAATCATCACATCATCTAATCACTTTAATTTTAATAAAACTTATTTCTGATTTTTAACATCCTTAAAAGAAATAATAATATTACCCGATTATTTTCGTTAATCTAATTCATTTATAAAAAACTATGCGGCGCAGCCTCCTTATTGTAACCTTCATCTTTTTGTTCTGTGGCAGTTTGTTTGCCCAAATATTCCATTTTGGCGTGCCCAATTTGGAGGATTATGATATGGAACGCTTTCACTACGGTTTTTCGTTAGGTATTGATATTGCGGACATTAATATGAAAACAAAAACTAACTATACCAATCTAATTAGCAGCAGTGAAAATGAACTGATAGAAATTTACTCTCAACCGGTTCCTGCTTTCCATGTGGGAATTGTAACCAATATGAGGATGGGTAATTATTTTGATTTGCGTTTTGTTCCGAGTTTCTCTATTGCACACGATATTAACCTTTACTACAGATTTGCGCAGGAGATTCTTGATCCTAATCCGAGAAAAAGCAATTTTACTAATTTAATATTAAGGAAAATAGAATGTCATTATATTAATTTTCCATTATTTATTAAGTTTAAGTCTTCCCGAATGCACAATGTTCGTATGTATGCGTTTGGTGGCGGACAGGTAAGTTTGAATATGATGAGTACTAAAAACAACAAAATCTCTACATTATATAATGATGAGATGAAAGCAGATGTAATTCCTATCATAAAACCTTATGATATACAGGTGAAAGGCGGTATTGGATTTGATTTTTATACTACCTATTTTAAGTTCTCTACTGAGTTTAAAGTATCGTTTGGGGTTATTAATCTATTAGAAACTGAACGAAATATTAAAGATAAAGAGCATATCGAATATTATAAGTCAAGTTCGATTATTACCGGATTACAATCATTAAAATCAAAGACTTTTACGATTTCGTTTATTTTTGAATAGTAGTTTTTAACGGAATGTTTAAAAATTAAAATCTTTGATATTTTGTAAAAGCAGCACGAATTCTAATTCCTACCACCATCAAATTTATTCTTTCTGAAAACTTCAGCAGTGTAAGTTCCTCAAAGTCTTGCAGATTAATATAACTTTCGTATGATTTTCGGTTGTCTTTTTTAAGAGGATCGTTCAAAGCACAGTCGAAGAAGACGCCTGTATATACAAAAATGTTGTTGTCAATACGCCACTTCACACCGGCTTCACACGCAAATAGCGCCATTGTACCAAAGTCTAAACTTCCGTCAGTCTTGTTACCGTCCATTTTGCCTAACCCTGCAAATTTTTGTGTAGCAGCCCAATTATCCAATTCGGGAAAGTATGCGGCTCTAAAAAGTGTATCAACTCCCGCCGCGTATTTATTGTTAAACAAAAAGTGTAGTTTAACTCCCCCTTGAGCATAGAACCCTGCTTTTTGACTCTTGCTCAAATTCCAATATTGTTTTTGCCTTGTTTGAAACTGCAACATTACCGGAATAGTTACAAACATCGTTCTATGGATTTCAGTATAACCCATTAATTTGATATGTAAATCACAAGGATAGCCGGTGCCTGTATAACTGGGGGTAATAGAATATAAATTGGCTTTAGATTTAACATTGAGCATTCCAAATCCAACACCGGTATGAATGCCTACCTGCCGACTGAGAAAGCCTGTAAATCCAAATCCAAGTTCACTACTAAAACCTACCGAAGAGTTTATTTTAAATCCGGGTTTGTTAGTACTACGAAATTCTGCAAATAAGACTCCCTTTGTGGATGGCTGAAAACAGTAGGTAGAGATACCTCCATCGGCATAGACCGAAAATTCGTGGGGAGCCTTTTGAACTCTTTGCGCTAAAAGTGGTAAACTGCTTATTGCAAACAGTATTACACATAAATTAACGATGAAGGTTGTTGTTCGTTTCATTCTTTTTTTCATTTTAACTTTAGTTTATTGAACATTTTTTCTTTTTACTCTAAATTACGATTATTTTATAATCGTAATTCTCACCGTTTTATTGTTGTTTCTGATAATATAAACGCCAACGGGGAGGTTTAGGCTGAGGGTTTCGATTTCGTGGTTAGCCATTGTCCGGTTTACGCACACGCCGTACTGGTTGTAGATTTCTATCGGACAGTTCTTAGTGACGCCGTCCAATTTGAAGATACTGCCGGAGAGTACCGGATTGGGATATACAAACAGCGGCGCCTGCATCGGAACATAATGGAACTCGTATTCGATAAGTTTCTTGATGGTGGAGTTGAGGAATGACCCATTTTTGATGGTGATCTGGAACATATAGTAAGTGGGTTCCAACTCCAGCAGGTCGGTGGGTTCGGGTCCTGCAGAGTAACTGAACTCGTTGATGGTGTTGGTCTCCGTTTCTTCAATGCCGTTTTTAAACCACCTGCATCCGGTAACTTCGTACCCTTCGACGGCTAATCTGTGGAGGTTGAGCATAAAAGTGTTGTCCCACAACGTGGCGGCATACTCGTCAAACTCAAGCCCGTAGAAGTTGGCAACTAAGGTGATGCTTCGGGTAGCGCTAAAATTGTAGTTGCTTTCCGTTGAGACAATACTGTCGTTGACAGTCCAGTTGAGGAACTGATAGCCGTTTTTGGAAAATGCCTTCGCGTGAACAGGATCGTTCCAGTCGTACATGCCGCTGCCTGTGGCGTTGCCGTAGAGAGTGTCGTTGGGGATAACGATGATGTTGTACAATGTCTTTTCAAAGTGCGCCACCAATATCCGCGACCGTTCTACCATAAATTCATAGTTTTCATTAAGCGAGACCTCTACGTTGTCTTCTGTCCATGCGATGAGGCTGTAGCCGGGGTTGGGATAGGCATATACGGTAATCGTATCGCCGTAATGATATCTTCCTGCGCCCGTAACCGTACCCAGTTCGGGCGGGTCGGCTATCAGTGTAATGGTGTATTCGTTGCGGGTAAAATGGGCTACATAATTGCCGCCAATAGCAGGGAAGGTAAGGTCGGCTACGTTTGAAAAGAACACACCGTCGAGCCTCCATTCTGTAAAGGTGTATTCGTGATGCGGAGTAGCCTTAATGGTTATCTCCGTGCCGCACTCAATGTCAAGATATTCTCCTTCTACCGTTCCCCCTTCGGGCGGTTCGGCAGAGGTGGTGACATCTACATTGACGATATTGAAATGCGCTATAAAGAAGTAGTCGTCGTCTACTAAAAACGTATAGTCGGGGTTGGTGGTGAGTGTACTGTCTTCAGGGGTTGCCCATCTGACAAACTCATAGCAGGGGTTGGCAATTGCCGTGATGGTGTGTTCCGTGCCGTATTCTACCTCTCCGCCGCCCAACAACGTACCGGCTCCAAATGGGACTGGTATCAGGGTAATATTGCGGGTCTCTTTCTTGAACTTAGCCACCAAGTAACGATTGCCGGTGACTGTGAAACCAAAGTCAGGGAAACTCTCAATTTTGTATCCGTTTTCGTACCATCCGTCAAAACGGTACTGTTCGAGTGTGTTGGGTTTGGCGTGTACTATTTTCCATGTTCCGAAGGGAATGTTGAACTCGGTACTGTCTGCCGTGCCGCCGTCAGGCGGTTGTGCCACCACAATGACATTGCAGGCAACTAGGGTAAAGTGCGCCACAAAAAGGTAAGAGCGATTAACGGTCAGAGGAAACTCCCTATTGTAAATGGTGTCGTTGCCTTCCGTCCAATACAGAAAAGTGTAGCCGCCGTTGGGTTGCGCTGCAATGTGGGCAGTTTCTCCAAAGAGATAGTCGCCTGCGCCTGTAACTGTACCTCCCGATGGCGGATCGCACTCAAGAGATACGGTGCAGTTTTTAGGAATAAAGTTGGCGTGCAGTCGCCACGATCTGGTTACGGATATTGTCCACGGATTATCCGAAGAAACGATACTGTCATTATTATCCCTGTCCGTCCAGTTCGAGAACTCGTAAGCAGGAAAAGGATCCGCGAGTACCGTAGAGTCTGTCCCCCATGGGATGTCGTATCCGCCGCCAAAGGCAAATCCTGCGGTTGACGGATTGGCAGCAACCTCTATGAAGAATCTCTTCAACCGGAATATAGCCACCAAGTGGCGGGAACTGGTTACGGGAAAAAAGTAAACAGAGTCTCGACTGACAAATTGTCCGTTTTCCCGCCACTCTATAAAATCATAGTTAGGATTGGCGTGAGCTCTCACGGTATCCCATTGCTGATAATGGAATGTGCCGTCCCCTTCAACAGTGCCGCCGTCGGAAAGATCTGCTTCAAGGGTAATGATATACCCTTTGGGAGCAAAGTTTGCAAAAATACGGCGGGTATTCAGTACGGTAAACGGATATGGGTTTTGGTTTGATATGAGTGTGTCGTTGTCGGCATCCGTCCAGTTGTAAAAGGTATAGTTTGAGTTAGGAAAAGCCTTTATCGTGTCCACTGTGCCGGCAGGGAAAGGACCGCTTCCCTCCGTAGTTCCGCCTCCGGAAGGGTTGGGAATAAGTGTAATGAAATAGGTCACCGGCACAAAATGCGCAACCAGATGCAAGTTTCGCTGTACACGGAAAGTAAATATCGCGCTGTCGGAAAACCATGTACCGTCAAGGTGGGTCCAGTTAACAAAAACAAAGTGTTCTTCAGGTTCTGCTTCGATGGTTATCCACTCGTTGTAGGCAAAAGTACCGCCGCCGCTAACCGTACCGCCGTAACTGGGGTCGGGTTCCAGAATAACCTCAAATTGGGCTGGCTCAAAATAAGCCGTCAACGTACGGTTGCGCGTTACGGGAAATGAATAATCAGAAGACGTGAATACCGTAGTAGTTTCTTCTTTCCACTCCACAAACTGGTATTCTGGGTTGGGGTAGGCATGCACGGTCAGATCATAGTTCAGGGGATAATAGCCTGCGGTATCAACGCGACCGGTCATGGGAGGAGATACATTCAGCAGAATTTCGTATTCTACATATTCAAGATTGGCAATTATATGACACGAATCTTCTGCAATGAACCTGTATGTTAGAGAGGAGTAAGCAACGATATCGCCGTCTTTAATCCAGTTCGACACTCTGTAGCCAATGTTAGGAATGACGGTAAGTTCTATCTCGTCACCGCAATCCACATCGAGCGTATCGAAGGTGCAGTAACAGTTTGCGAATACCCCTCCATCGGGCGGGCTAACCTCAATGGTGATGCGGAGAGAGATGATCTCGAAACGGGCTACCAAGTCAAGGTTTTCGGTAACGGAAAAGGTATAGATGGGGTCGGGGTAAACCAAATGTTCGCCCTCAAACCAACCTATAAAGGTATAGCATGGGGCGGGGATGGCTATTACGGTGATCTCGGTCAGGTAGGGAATATTCTCTCCGCCTCCTTCTACTTCACCCCCTTTGAATGGATCTGCCGTTACCGTAACGGTGTAGCTCTCATATGAATACTCTTATTGTTTTTTCCCTCCTCCATATTACATACATCTAACACTTCAACAGTAGTAAGGTCAAAATTTGCTACGCTATACGCAGGCATATTAATAAGTCTTGTAGTGTTTGAATTGGTAAAAGTGATGGTTCCCATTATCGGCTGATCATCGCTCACGATGCGTATTCGTATATCAGGGTATTCTCCTGATTTACTTCCCATCGGGTTTTTCCCGAAAGTTACCCAAAAATCCGTTCCATTGGTATTTTGCGCCCAAACTGAAATAATACTCAGTAGAAATAGGATAGTAAAATGAATACATTTTATTTTCACGGTCGTTTAATAAATCAATATTCAAACATTTTTTGTATAGAAATCAACGCTTTACTCATAACTTCTTCTTCTAAAATAATTTCGGGAGATTCGGTTAATAAGGCGTTGTAAATCTTTTCTAATGTATTTAATTTCATATATTCGCAGTTGTTGCAAGAGCAGGTTTCGGGGTTGTTTACCACATAATACTTTTTGGCAGGATTCTGTTTTTCCATTTCATATAAAATGCCTGTTTCGGTTGCTACAATATATTCATTTGCGGTGTCTTCTTTTGTAAAAGAGAGCATAGCTGCTGTAGAGCCAATAAAGTCGGCAAGCGCCAGCACGGTAGCCTTACATTCCGGATGTGCCAATACCTTAGCATTTGGATATTTTGCTTTTAACTTATACACTTCTTCGGCGGTAAGCTGGTCGTGTACATGGCAGGCGCCGTTCCAAAGAACCATCTCTCTTCCGGTTTCTTTGTTAATATACGCGCCCAGATTTCTATCGGGAGTAAAAACAATTTTTTCATCTTTTGGAAGTGCATTCACAATCTTTAAAGCATTTCCTGAGGTTACGATAATATCGGAAAGTGTTTTCACTTTTGCAGAACAATTAATGTAGCTCAACACTTTGTGATTGGGATAATCTTTTAAAAAGAGTTCTAATTGTTCGGCAGGACAACTATCTGCCAATGAACATCCGGCATTTATATCGGGAATTAACACCTTCTTGTGAGGAGATAAGATTTTGGCGGTTTCTGCCATAAAATGTACGCCGGCAAAAAGAATAATCTCCGCATCGGTTTCCGTGGCTTTTTTGGAAAGCGCCAAACTGTCTCCCACAAAATCAGCAATATCCTGTACTTCAGACAATGTATAATAGTGTGCCAGAATAATGACGTTCTTTTTCCTTTTTAAATCAAGTATTTTGGTTGTTTTCATACGTGGCGAAAATAAAAAAAATATAATATCAACTTCTTAACCATTTTATTAATGAAATAATATATATTTGCCTCCCCAACCGAAAGAGGCTCTTCGGTTTGATAGTCAATAAGTTAACCTCGAAGTCAAACTAAAAAGAATCTATATTTGATTCAAAAATTAACAAAATGCAAGAAGAATTAATTAATGCTCCTGAAATGGAAGCATCCAACGAAGAACAAGTAGTAGAACTACCCGTTCAGGAAGAAATTGTACCTGAAACTTCGGTTACAGTAGATACCTCGGTTTCAGAAAACCCATTATCTAATGAGGAAGAACAGGCTGTAGAACTCCCCGCTGTTGAAGAACAGGAAGAACAAGCTGTAGAACTCCCCGCTGTTGAAGAACAGGAAGAACAAGCTGTAGAACTCCCCGCTGTTGAAGAAACCACTACCGCAGAAGAGTTGCCAACTGTAAAAAAACCAACATTCTCAAAAGAGATTCCGGTTGCCTACGATTCATTAGAAAATTTTAATTGGGATAATCTTGAGAAAAAAGGTTCTAAATATAGCGCTACCGAAAAAGAACGCTATGCCGAACTGTACACAAAGTCTTTTAAATCTATTGATGAAAACGCTGTAATTAAAGGTACAATCGTTTCCTTTAACACTCGTGAAATCGTTGTAAACATCGGTTTTAAATCAGATGGTGTTATCACTGCTTCAGAATTACGCTATAATCCCAATATTAAAATTGGAGATGAAATTGAAGTATATGTTGAAAATCAAGAAGATGCAACTGGACAGCTTCAATTATCGCACAAAAAAGCACGTATGTTACAATCGTGGAACCGCGTAAATCAGGCTTATGACGATAATGAAATCATTACAGGATATGTAAAATGCAGAACTAAAGGTGGTTTAATTGTTGATGTATTCGGAATAGAAGCATTTTTACCCGGTTCACAGATTGATGTGAAGCCGATTCGCGACTACGATATCTATGTGAATAAAACGATGGAATTTAAAGTAGTGAAAATTAACCACGAATATAAAAATGTCGTTGTTTCTCATAAAGCGTTGATCGAAGACGAATTGGAAGCTCAAAAAGCTGAAATTATTGCCCGTTTGGAAAAAGGTCAAATTTTAGAAGGTATTGTGAAAAACATTACCAGTTATGGCGTATTTATAGATTTGGGCGGCGTGGACGGATTAATCCACATTACCGACCTGTCGTGGGGACGCATCAACCATCCCGAAGAGATTGTTCAATTAGATGAGAAAATTAATGTGGTAATTCTTGATTTCAACGAAAATAAAAAACGTATTGCACTTGGTTTGAAACAATTAACACCTCACCCGTGGGATGCATTAGACGCTGACCTGAAAGTGGGAGATAAAATTAAAGGTAAAGTAGTGGTTATTGCCGATTATGGCGCATTTATTGAAGTAATTCCTGGCGTTGAAGGTTTAATCCACGTTTCCGAAATGTCGTGGTCACAACACCTGCGTACTGCTCACGATTTCTTAAAAGTAGGTGATGAAGTAGAAACCGTAATCCTTACCTTAGATAGAGAAGAAAGAAAAATGTCGCTGGGTATTAAACAACTCATTCCTGACCCATGGACTGATATTACCACAAAATATCCTGCCGGATCTAAACACACTGCTATCGTACGTAACTTCACAAACTTCGGCATTTTTGTTGAATTAGAAGAAGGCGTGGACGGATTGATACACATTTCCGACCTCTCATGGTCTAAAAAAATCAAACATCCTGCCGAGTTTACGAAAATTGGCGACACTATCGAAGTGATTGTATTGGAAGTAGATATCGAAAACCACAGATTGAGTTTGGGACACAAACAGTTGGAAGAAAATCCATGGGATGTTTTCGAAACTGTTTTTGCTGTTGGAACCACACATCAAGGTACTATTGTTGCGCAAACCGATAAAGGATACACCATCTCATTACCGTATGGTATTGAAGGCTTCTGCTTCTCCCGTGCATTACAAAAAGAAGATAAATCGAATCCTAAAATTGAAGAAACGCTCGCATTTAGAGTGATTGAGTTCCAAAAAGATGCTAAGAAAATAAACCTTTCTCATACCAAAACCTGGCAGGAAAGTAAAGAAGATGAAGAGAAACGGGTAGCCGCCGAAGAAAAGAAGCAAAAGAAAGATATTGAGAAAATAAACGAAAACTCTGAAAAAACAACCTTAGGCGATTTGGACATCTTCAAAACATTGAAACAAGACATCGAAAATAAAGAAGAATAACGCTTTATTTGTGATGGTTAATAGCGCTTAGGCAAAGTCAGGCGCAAAGTCAGGCGGAGGTTCAACCTCCGCCTTTTTTTTGATTAAACTTGGATAAATGTTTAAACAATAGGTTCAGTGCAAGATAATTTTTTTCATAGCACCTCAAACTTTTTCTTAACCGACATGTAACAAAAAAAAACGCCCTTCGATTAGAGGGGCGTTTAAGTATTGGGCGACGACCTACTCTCCCACCTGAAGAGGCAGTACCATCGGCGCGGTCGGGCTTAACTTCTCTGTTCGGAATGGGAAGAGGTGTGCCCCGACGCTATTATCACCGCAATCTCTCTATCCTTTCGGATGTATGGGATTGACATTTTGTCTTGGA
>Ga0268262_10000424_pt1 | contig 56141 bp, 44 predicted proteins | sample TergutNc150P3_FD_190354 | JGI IMG/M metagenome (GOLD analysis project Ga0268262, IMG submission 190354) | Nasutitermes corniger P3 segment gut microbial community from laboratory colony in Florida, USA - Nc150 P3 (SPAdes) (version 2) | ecosystem: Host-associated > Arthropoda: Insects >... | reverse complement strand
ACGGGGGAAGGAAGAGGGTGAAAAATTAGCCCGGGCGGCACTAAGTGCATAACAGGGCCGGGAGTTGTTAAGGGGAAAAAAGAATTTTGAAAAAAATTCGAATTTCCCTTGACAAAAAACATAGGAGGGCACGGAGTTACGCGGAATAAGAAAAAAAGCGGTTTTTCTCTCTTCTTCATCTTCTCCCTCCGTGTCCTCTGTGTCCTCCGTGGTTAAATTCTTCTATTCGAAATCCTTAACTTGTTGACATTGGTTAGGAATGAGGAATAAAGCGAGGTTAGTAAAGCAGAGCTATGAGCTATCAAGACAGCTATTCCTCATTCCGCATGGAATTTTAAAATATGTCGGCGGAGACATTAACACCGTAAAGGAGAATAATTATGGATAAGAAACAGAAAGAGTCGTATTTCGACGGAGGTTTCTGGGAGTTGGTCGGCTGGTCATTGCTCGGCTTGCTTGTGTGGACAATCACGGTAGGTATAGCCTTGCCGTGGATTTACTGCTGGTTCGCCCGTTGGCGGACAAACCACACTGTTATCGACGGAAAACGCTTGCGATTTAACGGCACGGGAGGGTCGCTGTTCGCGCATTATATCCTTAGGGGGTGGCTCTTAGGTTTAATCCTAAACCCGCTGACATTGGGGCTTTATCTGTTTTATTATTTATTCGTTTCCCTCAAGAAATGGGAAATAAAAAACACCAGCTTAGTCGATAGCGGAAATTCTTCTGGTTTTGCTGGCAACGATAAAAAATGCAGAAGTTGCAGTAAAATATTTTCTGGATCATATACCGCATGTCCTCATTGCGGCTCATCATTATATGAAGAGATAACCGAAAAAGTATTACCAATATCTCCAATAGCTAATGTTGGCGATGATAAAAGATGCAGAAGTTGCGGTAAAATATTTTCCGGATCATATACTGCATGTCCTTATTGCGGCTCATCATTAGAAGAGACAACCGAAAAAGTAATACCAATATCTCCAATAGTTAATGTTGGAGATAGTTGGGTTTGCAAAAGGTGCAGTGAAAGAAATCCTAATACATCATCGACGTGTAAAGGGTGCGGCGCATATAAATAACGCTAATTATCAGAATTGGGGGGTATATGAAAACGCAAAACAGTTTACACCGCGTTTTTTTGTTTCTGGCTCTGTTTATCGGTTCCGTAGCGTTTTGCACGGCGCAAAATATCGGCAGGATAGCCGTACTCCCCTTTACCGGCGGTTCCCGGGACGAAGGGGACGGCATAGCTGAACTGTTCTCGTTCACGCCGCAAATTATGCGTAATTTTACGGTAATCCCGAGAACGACCATCACAAACGCCATTGAAAAGGAACAGAATTTTCAATTATCCGGCATGACAGACGCGGATACAATGGCGCGGCTGGGGAATCAGTTCGGGGCGAATTACGTAATGGCGGGAAGCATAACGTCCTTGGGAAGCTCAAGGTTACTAATAATTTCCATTGTGAAAATTGACGTAATCCAGCAGGTTGCCGGGGCTTATCTTGAATATAAATCAATGGACGATTTCAACAACGGAAATGTCATAGAAAAAATGGCTGCAGAACTTGTCTTGCTTATGAAAAGGGACACAAGTAAAACGGACAAACTCGCCGTGCTGCCCGTCCATTTTTCGGGCGGCGCAAATGAGCGGGAAGGGGACGCGCTGGCGCAGGTGCTTTCTATCTATCTGATTCAGAACGGCAAATACGCTGTATACCCCCGCACCAAAACGCTTCAACAGGTTCAAGATGAATATAAAACGCAGTTAAGCGGGAGAACCCGCGACAGCGAAGCGGTTTCGTTAGGGCGCGGTGTTAACCCACAGTACGTGCTTTCAATCGCTTCCCGCAGAATTGGAACCGCGAACAGGTTTAACGCGGCAGTTATTGATTTGGAGAGCGGGGAACAAGTTGACGGAGGAACTGAGCCGTACGCCACATTAACTGACGGAATTAACGCAATGGACTTTCTCGCTAAAAGGTTGAGCGGGGTGCAAATAACCGATCGGGAAAGGAACAGGAGGACAGCTTCTGTCACAAGCACGGCGGATGCCGAAGAAAGAGCAAGGCAAAAAGAGGAAACTGATAAAGAAAAAGCAAGGCAGGCAGAAGAAGACTCGAAGAAAAGGCAAGCCGCAACCGATAAATTTTTGAGAAGCTCCGGTATAGGTTTTGCCGGATCGCTTGGGGGAGGGATCAATGATGAGAGCGGCGGCCTCTCCGCCGGGGTAGATATAGGATTACAGTTGTCCCGTTATTTTGTTTTGCAGAGCGGATTTAGAGTTCTTCAGGATATGGATAATCCTGTTTCTGAAACAATAGCGACTCAAACTATAATACAGATTCCTGTTTTAGCAAAACTTAATATTGTCCCTTTTCCTTCATCATCTGTAATCGGCGGTATGTCATTTTTTACCATATCGCCTTATGCCGGAATAGGCATAAATATATATTCTTTTGATAGAGATACAGCAGTACAGTCACCTTCTCAACTCAGTTTTATTGCGGGGATTGAAGCTTGCCTTTCATTTTGGCTCATAGCGTACCAATATAACCGTGATTTTTCTGACACCATGTACAGCTTTAAAGGAGGAAGTTTTAGCTATTTAGGGGAACGGCATATTGTATATGCCGGGTTGAGGTTTCTTATACCGTTCCGTAGAAATTAACAAGAGAATAATGAACCCGCGCCTACTGGTTTTCCGATAAAGTGATAAAATCGAGCATCTCCTGGTGCAGCCGGGTACGCCGGGTGCCAGTCGCCGTTGCCGTATCAAGGTAAAAAAATCTTGACTTAGCGCCGCTCTATGCCTATATTTAGATAGGAGTAAAAAATGACCGGCTGGGATGTTTTTGACAAATTTATAAACGGCTTCCCCCCTATAGCGGCGACCGCCTTGTTGCTCGTGGCGGCGGTTATTTTTATCGTGGGGTTCAGCAGGCATGGCTTTAATTTTCTAAAATACGGCTTCATGCAAAAAGAAGTTGACGATTTAAGCAAAAAGATAGACGGTTTGAGCGCTGAATTTAAAACCGAAATAGGCAATTTGCGTACTGATTTGCGTACTGAATTTCACACCGAAATAGGCAATCTGCGTACTGAATTTCACAGCGAGCTTGAAACCATCAAAGTAAACCATTTCGGTCATCTTAAAAATTTCCTCTGCGAGCTTACCAGTATTTTGTTGGATAAAAATGTAATCAACAATACTGACAAGGCAAGGCTCGACAACCAGCTTCGCGACATGTAATGTATTCTTTCAGAGGCGGCGCGGGGTGACTGTTACCCAAATTGTCGCAAGTTGTACCTGACACCGCTGCGCTACCAGTCTTCCCCCATGCCACTCAAAAAATTGGTTACTTTATCTCAAACACCGCAATGGTTCCGGAAACTTCGTTTGCCGCAAAAATCAAGGGGCGTTTGGTTGGGCTGTCTGTAGCTTCCACAGGACAGAGTCCCTCTGGCCCCAGATCGCCCATCTCGGCCAATTTTGATTTTGAAAAATCGCGGGTGTTGATGTAATCATAAAACACGGGCGAGGCGGGGTTGGAAATATCGTATAACATTATGCCGCCAATTCTTTCAAGTCCGATTAGGGCGTATATCTTGTTCCCGATTTTAAGGGTGTCCACATATTCCGGCTCAGGCCCTTTTTTATTGCTGCGGTTGTCCAGGTCATTGTTACCGTGGGATGCGTTGAAATTCGCCGGAAAAAGAGCAGCGGTGCGCGTCTCGAATTCATTGCCGCTGTCATAGACAAGTTTTGACCCGGCCGATTGTGTATTTGCGGTTGCGGCTTCCCAGATTGAAAAGGAACGTGCGCCGTACAGATATTTTTTACCCGCGTCCAGACCGTCTTTTTTCGCGTTGTCAATAACGTCCATTTTGTACTCGCCAATACTGAACGAACCTATGTCCGTATATGCGCCGCTTCCGGAACCCCATTCGCGGGCGTCTCCTTCATTGGCGGTGAGAACATACGCTTTCCCCTGAATGGTAACAAAGGCAATGCCGTCAGGCATATAGGCTCCCCACAGATTCTGCGGGGCAAGTTCTGCCTTTTTATCCCTGAGAACATCCAGGCTGTTTTGCGGAAGGCTGTGATCCTTAAAGCCAAGTCCCATAACGGATTTGAAAGTACCGCCTGGAATATCCAGTATTGCCAGCGCGTTTGCCTCCTGCAATGAGACCCACGCGGTGCGGCTGTCATCGCTTACCGCGATGTATTCAGGCTCAAAATCCAGCGAAGGTTTTATTCCCTTATTGATGATAACGCCGTTATGCGTCAAAGCGGCTCTGGCGGCATCACTGTCAAAATTTTCAAAGCCAGCGATACGGACTTCATTGGTAATGATATTGACAATAGTAACCGAACCGGGAGGATCAATCGCTGTGGCCCCATACCCTTGTCTCGGTTCCCCTTCGTCGGCGGTCAGAATATACTGTCCGTCAGGAGTAAAGCAGATCATGTCCGGCTGAACGCCCGCGCCGTAGTGCCGGATGTATTCACCCTCGTAGTTGATAAGGACAATGTACCCCGGCGCGTTATATTCGCGGTGTTGAACCGCCAGCGCGACCATTTTGTTTTTGGTGTTGATTGCCACACTGGTCAGGTCTCCGTAATCAAACCCGTGCGCGGTTCCCATCGTTTTTATGTCAATACGTTTGTACAGGGTCAAACCGGTGAATTTCCCGGAACGCAGCGTACCGGCATCAACAATATCAAGACTGCCCAGTGCGCCGTTTACCATATATATACGCTTGTTATCTTTGTTATACTTTACGATTTCCGCAATGCCGCCGTCCGCACTGGTTTCGCCCACGGAATAGGCTCCAATATAACTCAATTTCCCGTTTACCCCGGTTTTGAGCGTTTCACTTTCAGCGGCCGGTTTTGAGTACGCCTGAGCAGCCAGTACAATCAATAAAACGCCAAGCCATGCATAATGTTTCATATATATTCCTCCTGTAAAAATATGAAGGAATCATAACCTGGGTTTTATGTGTTTTTGGTTAATGTATGATAAATATGTGATTAAAAAAATGGTTCAGGGTTTGTGCCCGCAGATTAGCAGCTTACAAACCCAGAACCCTCTTTAAGCACTGTCTTATTTAATCGCCTTTTTCAGAGCGTCTACCTTGTCGGTTTTTTCCCAGGGAAATTCGGCGCGGCCAAAATGACCGTACGAGGCGGTCTTCTGATAAATCGGGCGGCGCAGATTGAAAGTCTTGATGATGCCCGCAGGAGAAAGATCAAAGATCTTTTCTACGGCGGCGGCAATGAGATGTTCGTCAACTTTCGCGGTTCCGAACGTGTCCACCATGACCGAAACGGGGAACGGCACGCCGATGGCATAGGCAAGCTGGACTTCGCAACGTTCGGCAAGCTTTGCGGCCACTACGTTTTTGGCGACGTAACGGGCCGCATAAGCCGCAGAACGGTCAACCTTGGAGGGATCTTTGCCGGAAAAAGCGCCGCCGCCGTGACGGCCCATGCCGCCGTAGGTATCAACGATGATCTTGCGGCCTGTCAGGCCGGTATCGCCGAAAGGCCCGCCGACAACGAAGCGGCCCGTGGGATTGATATAGTATTTCGTTTTTTTGTCCAGAAGCCCGGTCGGTTCAAGAATCGGTTTAATAATTTCTTCAATAACCGTTTCTTCAATTTCCTTGTACGTTACTTCGGGGGCGTGCTGGTGCGAGATAACCACCGCGTCAATGCGGATCGGCTTGTGGCCCTCGTACTCCACCGTTACCTGGCTTTTGGAGTCGGGGCGCAGCCATTTGATGGTTTTATTTTTACGGAGCTTTGTCGCGTGAAGCAGGAGCTTATGTGCCAGGGTGATGGGCAGGGGCATTAATTCCTTTGTTTCGTTACAGGCAAAACCGAACATCATGCCCTGGTCGCCCGCGCCCTGCTGGCCCTTGTATTTTTTCAGGCCAGTGCCGGAAACGCCCTGGCTGATGTCCGGCGACTGGTTGTGGATCATGCTCAGGACAGCCATTGAATTGCAGTCAAGCCCGTAGGACGGATCGGTGTAGCCGATTTCACGCGCTACTTCGCGGATAATGTGAGAAAAATCCACGTAGGTAGAAGTTGTAATTTCCCCGCCGACCAGCACCATAGAGGCGGACGAAAAAGCCTCGCACGCGACCCTGCTTTTGGGATCATCTTTTAAACAGGCATCAAGAATGGCGTCCGATACCTGATCGCAGAGTTTATCGGGGTGGCCTTCTCCAACAGATTCGGACGTAAAAAAATACCGGCGGGAATTCATAACAGCTCCTTGGTTCTCATATTTCGGGGAAAAAATTTTCCCTGTAAGGCTGATTCTTATATATTTACAATAAAAAAGCAACTGGTCTCTTCCCATATCTCAAGACAAACGCATGAATGAATTTTTACCACGAATAGACACGAATGAACACGAATATTTCGACAGAAATCCGTATTCGTTATAATTCGTGTAATTCGTGGTTTCTTCCTTCTTAATTTGCTGACATTGGCGGCAATGAAAAGAAGCGAAGCGCGATATCACGCTCTTCCCTCTTCCCCTATTCCTAATTCCTCACTCCTAATTCCTAATTCTCCCCCCTCCGCGTCTTTGCGTCCTCTGCGTGAGGAATTTCTTCAATTTTAGAATTACAGGGAATCCACATCAGGGCGGCGCTTGTCTTTGCTGTTGTTGCAAGCAAAATCTTCTATTGTTGATTTAGAAAATAGTGATTATGGATTACTGGAGATAGTATAAAACGGCTTTTCTGAGTCTGTCATATTTTTTCTATGCTGATCCTATATCCCAATGTGTTTAATACATTGGTAAATGTTCTGAAATTTATCCTTTCAGCGTTTTGGCTGCGAATTTTTTGTATTACTGTAGGGGATACTCCCGCCTTTTTTGCCAATGTTCTTACAGAAATATGTTCTGTTTCCATTTTTTCCAGCACAAATTCCGATAAAAGAAACTCATTATATTCTTTTTCGAATAATTCCTTTTCTTTTGGATCATTATTAATAAATTTGTCAAATGTCGTTTCCATTATTTTTTCTCCTTTTTCCTTTCAAAATATTCTTGCCTACATTTCATTGTAAAATCTTTTTCATTTTGTGGTAATTTATCTGTTTTCTTTAAAAAACCATTTGTTACAATTATTTTTTTATCATCTGTAAAAAACGATAAAAACCTATCAGGTTGTGGTTTAAAAGTTGTGGTTTAAAAGCATAAATACCATCTCCTTCATTACGAAATTTTGTTGTATCAAATATTTTACCAAAATCCCCTATTCTCTTTACTAAAACAAAGAATTTTCGTCTTTGTTCCCGTGTCATTTCTATAAAATAGTCAAAACCGACACTTTTTCCATTTTTGTCATAGTACCATTCCAGAGTAAATTTTTCCCCAGAATATATGACGCAAGATTCTTCATCCATCTAAATGGATTGTATCATATTTATGGTACACAGTCAAGCATTTCGGGGAGAAAAAAGAAATTCAAAGAAGACCTCGCGCGGAGATCGCGGAGGTGCAGAGGGCGCAAAGGGAAGAAGAAGACCCAAAAGGGTGACAGGCACGAATTTTTACCCTCATTGTCTTCGACGCTACCGAATTCCTGTGTAAGACACTCGGCGGTTACTTAGGCTGGACAGTCCTATTAACATAAATCGAGGGCATTTTTAAGGGTTAAATCTATATCTTGGCGAATTTTTAGGGTAATACTTTCAAGATTATTCCGTATTGTCTTGTTAATTTCTTCCTCATAGACGGTATCAGGCATTAAAAGGCGGTAAATGTCTGTTTTTAGGGCATCAGCAATGCTTTCCAATGTCTTGTCGCTGACCCATGTACGGCAAGCCTCTATATCTTTGACCATCATAGTTGAAATTTCGGCATTTTCGGCAAGTTTTTCCTGCGACAAGCCCAATTTTTCACGGTATTTCTTGAGATTTGACGATAAAATCTTCCTTACTTTGGTAAGTTTTGCTTTCATACCACATAGAATATGATCGATTACAAAGGTAAACAAGAAAAATTTGCTGGGAATGCTGGTAATGGCGCTGGTGTGTGGAATTACACCTGGAATGATTCAGGCAGAACCCTTGAAGCATACAGAGTACGCATCATTTGCAATTTTAACCCTAATCGAACTCAGTTAATTTTAAAAGCTGAGGCAGAATATTTAGAAGGAGGAAATTGGATACAGGGCTTTGACACAAGAGCTATAGAAACCTTGCGTACCGACCTTACTAATGTCGTTGGCAATTAATCCTGATTTGTAACAGACGGTGAGAGGCGGTCTCGAAGCACTCACCGTCCTGAAATATTTGCGGAACCTAAAGAATGAAATTAAGGAAAATATAGACCGTAAATTTGAAGCGGTAGTTACCGATGAGAATTAACCTTTTTACATGGAGCTTTTTTTATTTGACAATCAGCTAAAAACGGGCTATATTTTAAGTATCCCGAAAGGGACCGCCACTGGAGGAGGCGGCGGTGGACTAAAGTCCGAATAGCCTCTTTCGCCGTTACCCCGGCCACGTAAAGGCCGGGTATTTATTTTTATCCAAAAGTAAAACATTTCCTTGACCTTACGCCCTGATGCATTTATTCATCTACACACTCACCAGTTCGCGTGCTTTTATTGGGCGGGATATTTTTTTACCTTTTTCCGATGTTAAAACACCTGATCCAGCTTTATATTCAGATCTGAAAAAATAGACACAGGAACCGTATCGGTACTTTTGTAGGTATGAAAAATCGCGCCTTCATGGAACCGGTACACAGTAACGCCGTTGTTTTCGGGGTCTACAATCCAGTATTCCCTAACCCCCGCGTCCTGGTATAACTTCAGCTTTCGTTCCATTTCGATTGCGGTATTTGACGGGGACAATATCTCAATGACAAGATCAGGAGCGCCCCGGCAGCCTTCGTATCCGCGTTTTTTTTCATCGCAGATGACGGTAATATCCGGCTGTACCACAGTATCATCGCTTTCATCTTCCTCGAAAAAAAGCCGCACGTCAAAGGGGGCGGGATACACCTTGCAGGGTTTTCCCTGTAAATAGTTATGAAACTGGGTAAATATGGCTCCCAAAATTTCCTGATGCCGTGTATTCGGCGCGGACATGGCGTAGGCCTCGCCGTAAATAACCTCATAACGCTCACCTTGGGCAAGCTCCCATTCCTTGTAATCCGCATAGGTAAAATGACGTTTTTCTTTTGGTAAAGCTCCCACGGTTCCTCCTGTCCGATTTATAGTACCAGCTTTCAAAAGAAAAAAGAAGAGAGAAAAAAGAAATGCAAAGAAGACCTCGCGCAGAGATCGCGGAGGCGCAGAGGAAGAAAAAAGGGGTCTTGTTAAAACAGTAAAAACGAGATATATTTAGTAATATACACTATAAAATAAGGAGATTTTTATGAAAAAAATACATTTCATGGTAATTCTCGTTATTATATCCGCTCTTCTTTTTGCCGCATGTGGACAGGATATAGAAAAGGCTAATTCTAAAGGTTCAAACCTGGTTGTAAACAATATTACCGTATCTGTCACTGTAGATTATGAACTTAACGGTTGGGATGGCGATATTCTTGTAAAGCTAACGCTTTCTGAAGGCGAATGGGACAAGTTCCTTTTGTGGCCGGACGGAGGCAGTCTGTCCAATGACGACATGGCTGCTGAAAAGGCGGCTATTTTCAAATGGGTTACTTTGTCCTTTTCCGATACAACCTACAATCCGGGACTCTTGTTTGTAGCCGGTGGGTATGATTACTTCGACTACCGTGATGACGGCAGGAATCGCGTTGATCCAAAAGCGCTGTTTTTCAGGTATACACACGGATACATGCATCCAGCCGTGTGTATTTCAGAGGAACAAAATGCGGAAAATTTTTTACGCCACTTTCCCATAACCGTAACACTTAATGAGAAAAAATTGGGGGAAATGAAGGCGAAAACCAATATTACAGGCAACTTAACTGCCGGTACTAAAACCGCGACTCTGGATAGATTATACAAGGGGGAAAGTGACGCAAAAGAAGTAGATAATCTTCTTGAAAAATACGACTTATCTTTAAAGGCGTATTTATGGAACGATTATATGCCCCCTCGTTCTTCGGAATATTCCCTTTGTTCTGTCAGTTTCGACTCAGCGACTGAATTGCCTCCAATGGAAGTGTCCGCGACAATCATTACAGAAAGAATCACCTTGCCCGATATTGAGCTTTATGACATATATAAAGGCAACGGCACTTACGGCCTGCTCTTTCGCAAAGATTTTCGTCCTGTAAACGGTTTTCGCTTGAATGACAACGAGGAATATACGATAAAAATAACCGTAAAGATTTTTGGGGAAAAACAGACTGTTACTTTTGAAAATCAGAAAGTAGCTGTTACCTGGTGAGCGTATGACCTACAGTATAGCTTTGGCAGGGAAAGGCGGCACGGGGAAAACCACGGTTTGCGGACTCATTCTGGATCATCTGGTAAAATCAGGCAAAGGGCCTATTCTGGCAGTAGACGCGGACGCCAATTCCAATCTCAACGAAGTGCTTGGAGTTGAAAAACCTGTTTCGTTAGGCGAAATTCGGGAGGACGTTGCCCATTCGGAAAATTCAGGAATGTCCAAACAGGAATACATGGATTTCCGTTTCGATGACGCCCTCACAGAAAAAGAAAACTACGATCTGCTTGTCATGGGAAGAACCCAGGGCGTGGGCTGTTACTGCTTTGTCAATGACGTGCTGAAAGAACAGCTTCGCAAGTATTATAAAAATTACCAATACCTAATCGTAGACAATGAGGCGGGGCTTGAACATATCAGCCGGGGGATTTTACCGCCGGTAGAATTGATATTGCTGGTAAGCGACTGCTCCCGGCGGGGCATACAGGCAGCCGGAAGAATCGCCGCCATGATTGTTGAACTGGGGATTAAAGCGCAAAAGGTGGGGCTTATCGTAAACCGCGCCCCAACGGAAGGGCAACTCGCTGAAGGCATAAAAGAAGAAATAACCTTGCAAAAACTCGACCTGCTCGGCGTGCTTCCCAATGATCCTCTGGTTTCTGAATACGATTCGGCGGGAACCCCGCTGGTTAATTTGCCGCTGGAATCACCGGTGCGCCAGGCGCTGGAAAAAATTATAAAATCATTGGAATTGTAAATTATATTGTAAAAAAATGGCGTATCCAAAAACCCGCCTGGATTTTCAAATACGCCATGATGATGACAAGCAACGTTTCTATACGGGGATCAGCGAGGCGCAGAGACGCATCAGTTGGACAAAGCAGTTGATTCTCCTGTGATTCTCCGCCATCACCTCAAACAGGGGCTTCTTTGAAACCTTGGCCAGGTCTTTCCAGTTTATGATCTTCTCGGGATGCTTCTTCTGCATATCGTCCGTCAGGTTTTTCAGATGTTTTTCCACAACGGAAAAATGCTGTGTGGCTTTGTTAATGATGCCCAGCGCTTCTTCGTTTACACTGTCAACGATGCTGTTAATATAACGGGCCTGGGTGGGGTCCCTGTCAATACGCACAAGCGAAGCTTTCAGCCTGGAACCGTTTACGCCTTCATCGGTAAGAGAATCATCCAGATTTGCAATAGGTTCAGGCATCTCCAGTAATTGGTGGAATTCTTCCGACAGTTCCTTTGAATCGGCATTATTTGTCCATTGCCCCTGGATAAGCAATATATCAAACAGTTCGCGAATGTCTTTTTGAAGATATTCATCCAGGAAAACCGCCAGGTAATTCAGCCCTTCTGCAAAAGTATAATAGGATAACTCCCTGTTACGGAAAAAGTCGCTCTTAACAGGCGTATAGTTTTCCAACTGAGTAAGATCGCCGCCGTAAAAAATTTCTTTAAGCAGCGCGCTAATTTGTTTGGTTTTCTCAGCGTTACTGATTCTGTCTATACATTCCTGGGCTTTTACGATTCTTACTTCCAGCCAGGTTTCCGCAATGCGCTCATCGGGAATCCTCGGCCTGCATGCCCATACCGGATTCTTGCTTCCGTACTGAACAATCAATTCGAGGATTTTAGAATTGATTACATCCCGCAGCCCGATCAGCATTTGGGCGAACTTGTTGTCAGGAATCATCTCTTCCCCGGCGCAGATTCTGAGCAGCTTTAAAAGATTTTTCCAGTCGTTTTCCGGGGCAACAGCCTGGGAAACCGCTAAAAACTCGCTTATGTCTTTCGCCACTTGCGACACCTTGATAGGGGTGAATTTCGGGTCAGTCGAAAACGGCCCTTCTGTAAAGTTGGGGTCGAATTTTCTCAACAACGCGGGGTAGTCAAAATTTGCCAGTTGAAAAAGAGTCATGATAAGGTTATAACAGTTGTCTACCCCGGCTATCCGATCGCTGTCAAATCTTGCCGAAAGCTCCTCAATATCTTTGCTAATCTGCACAGTTAATTCTTCCGGATTGGTGTTTTTGGAGCGCTGCTCAATAACTGCCGGATTTAACTTTTTAACCGTCTCGATAATGGGCGGGTCCATGAATGCTTCCAGCACAATTTGCCGCAACTTGGCTGTTTTGGCCTGATCCTTCATGAAAATCCGGATCGGCAATATCAGTTGGTACAGTGAATAAAAAAACTGGCCTAATGAAATGTCCCCTTCTTCACTTTTTCCCCTGAAAAACTTGGAATACTTGTTTTCCCCCAGTTGTTTGAACCTCTGTTTCAGGACGATTTCCTTGTCAGACAGGTGTTCATTGCCTTCGCCGGAAAAAAAATTAATTACTTTCCCAATCATATCTTCTGCCATAAATAAACTCCTATTTTATACTATAATTCATAACGCCAAAAAATTCAATGATATGGTATACTCTTATAGGGGAAGTTTTTGGCGGTATTCGACATTTTTTGCTATGGGCATGGCATTTTTTTTGTAGCTTTGCAAACTTTGCTGATGTTCGGCTTTTTTCTGGAATGGCTGCGCGACAGAAAAACATGCAAAAAAGACAGCCGGACGGCCCTGAAAGTGTCGCTCATAGTTCCAATCCATAATGAAGGCCGGCGTATGAAAGCGCTGTTAAAAAGCCTCCTGGAGCAGGATTGCTGGCAGGCAAAAGGTATTTGGGCGGAAATTATTTTTGTCGATGACCGTTCAGACGACGAAAGCCCCGCCATGCTTGCCCGATTTGCCAGGGACGCAGAAAAACGGGGCATTGAAAATTGCAGAATTATCACCCTGAAAGAAAACCCTGGCCCAAACTACAAACAGTACGCCCTGTCGGCGGGCATAGCCCAGGCGCGGGGGGATTACTTCCTGTTTACTGACGGCGACTGCGAAGCGCCGCCCGGCTGGATTCGCGCAATGTCCAGGCGCATGGGAGACCCAAAAACCGGCGCGGTTATCGGGCCGGTGTTCAAGAAAAAGCAGGGGAAAGGTTTTTTCTCCCTGTACCAATGCTATGATCACGCGGTGCGCTACAACTACCTTGCCGGGGCGATAGGGCTGGGCGCGGCGGGCGGCGGCTTCGGGAATAACATCATTGTCAGCAGGGAAGTTCTTGAAGACTCAGGCGGTTACGACGCGGTACCTGTTTCTGTGACCGAGGATGCCGCGTTAATCTCATTGATACGTTCCCGGCGCAAATACCGCGTGCACGCCGCCTCCCTGCCCGACGCGGCTGTGGAAACCGTCGCCGAAAAAGCCTGGGGCACTTTTATCAGCCAGACCCTCCGCTGGAACAACGGCGGCCTTTTCAGCCCCGAGCCGGTGACCCGTTTTAACTACAACCTGCTGATGCTGGTAATCACCACAGGCGTACTCGCCGTACCCCTGCTTCCGTTTTTCCCCGGCCTGTGGCCCCTGCCCGCCGGAGTCTGCATCGTGATGCTGGAAAACACAATCGCCGCTTTCGTACTGTTCCGCAAAAAGCTCCCCCCAGGCGGCCCCTTGAACCTCGGCTATGTAGTAACGCTTCTTTTTGCCCCGGTGTATTTCGCCCTGATGACAATAATGGGATATTGCGGAATAAAGATTAAATGGAAAGGAACCATTATCAAAAGAAAAGGGAAGAATCAAAGAGCAAAGAGCAAGTAGCAAAGGCAAAGCAAGATACAACAATCTTCCCTTTGCTCTTTGTCTTTATTCCTAATTCCTCACTCCTAATTCCTAATTTTCCCGTGCCCTTCCCACTTGAACACTTCCCCCCTTTCATGCTAGGCTGGTAAACTAAGACGGTATCCCCTGAAAATGAACCGGGGGCGCTAATTTAACTTAATAAAGGATGTTTGTATGAATTCATTAGTTCTGAACCTGCTGATGGGAGCCCCTCAGGGCGCTGACGGCGCGGCTGGCGCCAGTAACCCCATAATGACCTTTCTGCCCTTTGTGGCGATTATCGCCATCTTCTACTTTCTGATAATCAGGCCCCAAAACAAAAAACAGAAGGAAACCCAGAAAATGCTCTCAGCCCTTAAAAAAGGCGACAAGATAGTCACTATCGGGGGAATACACGGGACTATCCAGACTGTCAGGGAGCAGACCGTCATAGTAAAGGTTGATGAAGACACTAAACTTGAATTCAGCCGCAGCGCGATCTCCACTGTCGTCCAGGCTTCAAACAAAGACGAAGAAAAAACTGAAGAGTCCGGAGAAAAATCATGAGCAAGCGATACCGGTTTGCCATTATCGTTGTGATAGTGGCGATTTGTTTTGTATTCCTGTGGCCGAGCCTGCGCTGGTATTTCCTGGTTCCCAGGGATCAGCAGGCTAACGCGCTGCAATCCCGCGAACAGATTAAAACATACGCCTCGCGGACAGCGCAGGCGGATTATCAGCGGCTTATTGAAATAGCGCGGGAAGACGGCGACGTTCCCGAAGAACTGTCTTTCCTTGTCAAACAGGCGAAAAAGAATTACAAGGATATCAAACAGCCAGCCCCTGAAAAGTGGGATGCCAGAACAACGCTTTCCGCTTTTTCCAACAGAAGGGTGGTTCTGGAAGCCATTGAGACCAAATACCGGGAAGATATTTTCGCGTTGAAGGATCTGCAAAAGAACGCCGTGCAGCTTGGCCTTGACCTTTCAGGCGGCTTGAGCATTGTCCTTCAGGCGGACATGGATGCCCTTCAGCAAAAACTCGATAGACCGCTGACCGACGAAGACCGGGAAAACGCGGTAAACAGCGCTCTTGAAGTGCTTAACAACCGCATTGACCGTTTCGGCCTTACAGAGCCTGTTATACGTCGGCAGGGGCCGGATCAGATTTATGTTGAAATCCCCGGCAGCGCCGACCCCGAGCGTATAAACGACATCATCATGGGTAAGGGAAGCCTGGCTTTCCACATGGTGGACTCAGAAGCCACGGAGACTTTTAACACTTATTATCAGATAAACCCCGCGCGTACTTTTAACGATGACGGCAGTCTCCGCGATCCCACGATAGTGCCCGCCGACGTGATGATTTTGGGCGTATACCAAAAAGACCGTTACGGCCTGGACGAGCAGACCAGGAACAGCGACGGCAGCCTCCGCTATGTCGCCCTTAAAAGAGAAGTGGGCCTTGACGGCAACCATATCCGCAGCGCCGTCGTGGAACGCAATACCCTGGACGGCAAACCGGAAGTCACCTTTATGCTGGACAGCGAAGGCGGCGAGATTTTCTACCGACTCACCTCCGCCAATGTGGGAAAGCCGATGGCAATAGTGCTTGACAACAGGGTAAAGTCAACGGCGACAATACAGGCGGCAATCCGCGACGCGGTGCGTCTGACGGGCTTTGGCCTGGATGAGGCGAATAACATCGCCCTTACCTTAAGAACTGCGGCCCTGCCCGTGGAGCTTGAAGTTGTAAACCAGCAGAGTATCGGGGCCTCAATGGGCGAGGATACAATCAGACAGGGTCTGTACGCCCTGCTCGGCGGCATTGTGGCAGTCCTCATCTTCATGCTGGCGTGGTACAAAATTTCCGGAATCAACGCGATTGTCGCGCAGATTTTTAACTTCTATATAATGTTCAGCGTTCTTTCCGCGTTTAACTTCACGCTGACGCTGCCGAGTATAGCGGGTTTCATCCTGACAATCGGTATGGCGGTAGACGCCAGCGTAATTATCTTTGAACGCATGAAAGAGGAAATGCGCCTGGGCAAGGGCAGGAAAGCCGTAGTCGAGACCGGTTTTGACAAAGCGTTCTGGGCGATCATGGACTCCAACATCACAACCTTTATTGCCGCGCTTTTCCTTTCACAGCTTGGTTCCGGCCCCATACAGGGATTCGCCGTAACCCTTTCCGTCGGGGTATTTTCCTCGGTCTTTACGGCCCTGTTTGTTTCCCGGCTGATATTTGACTTTGGCACGGACGTTATGCGAAGCAAAAACGTCTCGATAGCCTGGTCAAAAATGCGGGTCGAAGAGGCCGCCGCAGGGGGGAGCAAATAATGAAAAGAACCATCCGTTTTTCCAAACTGTTTCTTCCGGCGGCTATTTTCTCCATTCTTCTTACAGTCAGCGGCGTTGTGAGTTATTTCCTCATGCACTTTAACCTCGGCGTGGATTTCCAGGCCGGCCTTATACAGGAAGTGCAATTCGCCCCGACAGCGTTCAGCCTTACCTGGTCAGGCAGGGGCAACGCTACTGTTTCATTTGACCGTAGCGGTATGTATATCATAAACACGGGCGTGGGCATTGAACAACGTTCCATTGGGTTCCCCTTTAGCGAATACGGAACTGTAGGCGCTCTTGTTCAGGCCCTCGGCGCGGTTGAAGGTCTGGAAGTCAAAAGCAAGATCCCCGAAGCAACCAGTTCGCAATGGCTGGTACGCAGCGCTCAGGGGAATCCCCAATTGGGAAGCGCCCCCTATCTGGTGCATTATTTAGACCCTCAAAGCCAGGAAATAAAAATTGAAACGGTGCGCGAAGCCCTGATCAGCATGGGACAGGGTGTTTCGGTTCAGAGCCTGGGGCAAAAAAGGGATCGCCATTTTATGATCCGCCTCCAGGACAAGGAAATTGAAAAAGGGAATTCCACTGACGGAACCGCAGTCGAAGCCCCCGGCGAGAAGATCACCAGGGTTCTGGAAAATTATTTCGGAGCCGGAGAAGTAGTGGTACTCCGCTCCGATTATGTCGGTTCGCGTTTTTCCAAAAACCTCACCGATCAGGCGGGGATTTTGTTAGCCTGTACCCTGTTGCTGGTATTGATATACTCGTCCATCCGGTTTAAGCCGCAGTACGCCATAGGCGCGGTACTCGGTATTACCCATGACAGCCTTGTAATGATATCCTTTGTTGTCTGGACAAGAATGGAATTCAACACCACCACCATTGCCGCAATTCTTACGATACTCGGTTATTCGATCAACAACACCATTGTTATTTTTGACAGGATGAGGGAAAACCGCCGTCTGTACCCGGATGATGTTTTTGTAAACATACTTGACAGGTCTTTGACAGAAACGCTGAGCAGAACAATTATAACAACATTAACAACAATGCTGGCGGTTCTTTCGCTGTTCATTTTTACAACAGGTTCGATGAAGGACTTTGCCCTGGCCCTGCTTGTCGGCCTTGTCTCCGGCGTTTACACGACGACTTTCATTGCTACCGGCTTTGTGTATCTCTGGGATAAAGAGAAAGCGAAAAGGGCGAAGAAACAAAAGAGCAAAGAGCAGATAGCAAACCAAATAGCAAAGAGCAGGTAGCAATGAGCAAAGTTAAGATAGTACGCTTTGCCTCTTCCTTTGCTATTTGCTATTTGCTATTTGCTATTTGTTATGGTTCTTCGAGCTAAAGTCCTGGGTTTTTGCATGGGTGTACGGCGGGCTGTTGAGCTAGCCTGCACCCAGGCAAATTGTCCCGGAAGGGTTTACACACTCGGCCCTTTGATCCACAATCCCCAGGCGCTTGAAGACCTAAAGCGCCGGGGCGTGGCAATACTTGACGAGGCCGGTTTACCGGACAATCTTTCAGACGCCGTTGTCATTATCCGCGCCCACGGGATAAGCCCGCAAACAGAAGCTGAACTGCACAGGCGCGGGGCCGCTGTTGTTGACGCGACTTGCCCAAAAGTAAAAGCCAGCCAGTTAAAGGCCGCGTCTCTCGCAAAACAGGGATACAGGCTTTTTCTGGCCGGAGAAGAAACACACGCGGAAATCGCAGGTATTCGCGGTTACGCGGAAGATGGCTGGATACAAAGAAGCGATATTGCCGGAAACGGGCAATTTCTGCAAGTTGTAAGCAGTGCCGAAGAAGCGGAGGCAGCAGCGGCTGAACTTTTAGCCGAAGACAAGGCATTGGAGAACAACCCCTCAAAAACGGCTCTTCTCGCACAGACCACCATTTCTGCCGAAGAATACCATGCTATTAGCGCGGTAATCTTGCGATATTTTCCCGCGCTGGAGATCGTTCAAACAATATGTGCCGCCACAAAAGAAAGGCAGGACAGCCTGCGGGAAATTTTGGGTAAAACAGACGCGGTTGTAATCGTCGGAGGGAAGGACTCCGCCAACACCCGCCGCCTGCTGGCTATCGCGCAAGCGTCAGGCAAACCCTGCGCCATTGCGGAAACCGCCGCAGACATCCCGCCTGAGCTTTTCAGGCTTGAAACCATTGGTCTTTCCGCCGGAGCCTCTACGCCGGATACGGTAATTGACGCGATTGAACAGGCGTTAACAAAATAGCAAATAGCAGGTAATAAATAGCAAAGTAAGAATGAAAAGGGTTCACCTGTCTCCAGGCGTAAAACCCTTAAATTTTTCAAAGCATACATTTCTGCGTATCAAGAGGGGAACCTTCACCCTTCGGGTTCGGTTGAGTATCAATCTTCCTGTTCAATAGTTCTACCATAATAATATTAAGTATCAATATAACGCCGATAAAAAACGGAAAAATCCTAAAACTTAAAAATGATGTCATCTTCCCAAATAACGGTGGCATAAAAGTAGTACCAATATACGCGCTCGCCATCTGTATCCCCATTATCGCCTGCGATTTCCCGCTGCCGAAATTCCTGGGCGTCTCGTGCAGAAGGCTTGGATATATGGGGGCGCAGCCAAGCCCGATTATAAAAAAACCGGGCAATAACAGCAATTTTCCAAAGGGTAAAATTATTGTGATAATTCCGCAGGCGACAAAGGCCTGCCCCAAACGGACCATCTGACGGTTGTTCAGTTTCATGGTCAGAAAACCGGAAATAAAACGGCCTGCCATTATACCGATAAAAAATAACGCAATCCACCGGGCGGCAATTTCGGGGGCTATATTTTTTTCCATAACCAGAAAACTGCTTCCCCATAATATGGCTGTGCTTTCAAGACTGCAATAACAAAAAAACGCGATTAGAATTTGTTTCACACCGGCAGTGTGAAATAGTTCTTTCAATTTTACCCCTTGATGAGGTTCGTCTTTACCGTTGTTACTTTGGGACTTGTTTTTTCCCCATAGCGGTACTGTGGCAAATAATATAGCCACAAGGCAGCATTGAAGCAGTCCTATCGCACGATACCCCAAATTCCATGAATTTCTATTGACCAAAAAATATGACATGATAAGCGGCCCTATCGAAGCCCCGACACCCCAAAAACAGTGAAGCCAGCTCATGTGTTTCGCCTTATAATGCAGAGCGACATAGTTGTTTAAAGCCGCGTCAACAGAACCCGCGCCCAGGCCAAGGGGGATGGCGCAAACGCATAACAGCGTAAAAGCGGCGCTTGCCGCCATGTAGGAAAATGAAAATCCCAGGAGGGCAATGGCGGTCAATAAAACGCTAAAGGCGGTCACAATGCCCGTACCAAAGCGCCTGATAATTTTCGCGCTGAAAAAACTTGAAACAACAGTTCCTCCCGCGATAATCATCGAAATATATCCGGCATAATGGGGCGGAACATTCAGGCCGCCGTACATGGAAGGCCATGCCGAGCCAAGCAGTGAATCCGGCAGGCCCAGACTAATGAACGAAAGATAAATAATTATCAAAAGCACGGTTGAAACCATTTTTTCCTCCTCAATTTTCATTCATAAGTTTATATTAGAGCGTATTTCGTGATTTTAATTTTGTCAATCAAGGTGTTATTTATCGAAAATTTTTGCGGTATTTATACATGTGAGGGGATAGACGGGGAGGTATGGCATGGGGGGGTTATTGGATAAATGGAGATTTTACTGCCTCGGAGAGGGTGAATACAAAAAATGCATGGACAAACTCTTTTCCAAAAATATCTATACCCTTCGCAGGACAAACGCTATGGTCTTTGTTATATCAGCCAGTTCTATATTTGTTCCCCTGTTTTTCGACAGAAATTTGACCAAAATGATGATCTACATCGGGACATCCGTTACCGCCGCCCTCCTGTACCTGTTCGTCAGGTGCAGATACCGCCGTAATGAAGATAAATTGAAAAAAGGCCTTATCTACACATTGATAACTTTAACTTACGCCAATATTACAGCTTTTGGAATATATTTGGGCGTGTGGTCAAACCATGGAATGATAGCCGGATCATTTCTGGGTATTCTGATATGCGCCCTGTTACTTTTCTACATCTCTCCCGTATATCATCTTTTCCTTACAATCTGCTCAATGGTGGTATTCACAATTATTGTCAGCACGATCAAAAATCCGGTAGTGTACAGGATAGACATATCGAATGTCTTTTTTGCCGGAACTGTCTCCCTGATTATCGGCTGGCAGGTTATTATGAACAGATTGGCCCTGGCATCACATGCGGGCAATGTGGAAGACGAACGCGACAATTATTATAACCAAATCACCGTAGATGAACTGACACAGTTGAAAAACCGCAGGGATTTTACAGAAACTATTCAAAGGTCTATTACCCATTACAGGCAATCAGATAATTACCTGTGCGTCGCGATTTTGGACATTGATTTCTTTAAGGATTATAACGACTATTACGGCCACCCTGAAGGCGATGAATGTCTGCGTAAAGTCGGCAAGGCGCTTGGAGATCTTCAAAACAAAAAGAATATTTATGTCGCCAGAATTGGCGGGGAAGAATTTGCCCTGATATGGTTTGAAAAAGACATCACCGAAACGCAGAATATCGCCTCATACGTATGCGAAAAGATACGCAGTTTGAATATCCGGCATGAAAAATCATCTGCCGCGCCTTATGTTACAGTCAGCGTCGGAGTTAAGGTAGTACGGTGCGGCGGATTATATGATATAGAGACTCTGTACAAATCAGCCGACAAAGCGCTTTACACCGCAAAACAGAACGGGCGTAACCGCGCTGTTATAAATGCGTATTAGGTGTAATTCCAGTCTTTACTTTTTTACCTGTATAATCCTTACGGCTTCTTCCGGAGAAGAGGAGTTGATTACCGCTTCGCAGGTTGCCATATTTTCCAGGACAGAGCCGATTGCCGCAAGGAATTGCAGGTGCGGGCCTGTGGATCTTTTCGGGGAAGCTACCATGATAAACAGCCTGGAACTTTCCCCGTCTGCAGAATCAAAGTCCACTCCGGTTTTTTTAACACCGACCGCCACAACCATCTCGTCAACGCCGTCGGTTTTACTGTGGGGCAGCGCTATGCCGTGGGCCATGCCGGTACTCATGGTTTTTTCCCGATCAAGCACATCCGCGAGAACAAGATCCCTGTTCAGCAATTTATTCCTGGCGGCGAGCAGGTCTACCAGTTCGGTGATAATCTCCTGTTTGGTCTGCCCTTTAAGCGCAACGGAGGTACATTCCGGGCAGATAAGGGAAAGCAGATCATCGTTGGCTCTGCCGTCTTTGTTAAGGATTTCTTTTCTCATCGCCTTTGGGTCCGAAGAATCCTTGAGTTTCTGGATCGAGTCATGCAGTTCGACAATAACCTCGTAGACGAGCGTTTTTACGAACGGCACGTCCGCCGTGGCGGTTTCTATGCTGACAAGATTATCCGTCTCGGTTATGGAAAGCACAATATCGTCCTTGCGGGCCTGAGAAAGCCCTTCGTCAAGGCTCATCACCTGAACATAAAAACCTTCGCGCCGAAGATCGTCAAGCAGGGTGTTAATAACAATATCAGAAATCTCGGCAGAATTGAATTCCCATTTCAACAGCACCGAATCGTCGCCCTTGACCGGCTTGCGGGTGCCGGAACCGGCTATTTTTAATGTTGCGCTTAACAGGGGGGGGGCCGCCAGGGTTGTTACCAGCGTCATCAGGATTATCGCCCCGAAAACCTGCTGATCGAGAATCCCCGACGCAAGCCCGATGCCGGCGATGATGAGGGCCACTTCGCCCCGGGGAACCATGCCCGCGCCGATACGCAAAGCGCCCCTGACGTTGAAGCCCATCAGCATGGCGGGGCCGCCGCAGCCGATGATTTTTGAAATAACGCCCGCGCCGGTATATATTGCCCCGAACATCAGCACTTGCGGCGAAATAATCTCCCGGACGTTCACCATCATGCCCATTACCGCGAAAAAAACCGGCACAAAAAATTCGTAAATGCCCCGGATGCGCTCCTGTATTACTGCTGCTATATCGGTTCTGGAAAGGGAAAGCCCGGCTATATACGCGCCTATGATCATCGCCAGACCGTGCTTTTCAAAGACCCCGGCGAGGATCAGGGCAATGCCAAAAGCCAAAATGGAAAAATCAAAACCGTGTTTGAAAATTTTCAGAAAGCGGGCCAGCTTTTTTGAAAACAGAAGGCCCAGGGCTGTAAAGCCAAGCCAGATCCCCAAAGCCTTCCCCGCAATTGCAAGAATCGCCCAGGCCTGTACGCCGCCGGAGGAAGATGCGCCCTCAAGGGCGGTGTCCGCATTGCCCGAAATCGCTACGATTCCCAGCACCACCGCGAGGGCAATAATGCCAAGCACGTCATCGAAGACAGCCGCCGCAAGGATCGTCACCCCTTCAGGCGAATCCATTTTTTTTTGCTCGGAAAGAATACGGGCTGTAATACCGACGGAAGTCGCGGTAGAAAGTATCCCCAGGAACAGGCATATTGGGTCCATGAATGATTTGCCAAAAAGCAAAACCCCTGTCAAAGCCCCGGCAGAAAAGGAAACGAGCACCCCTCCGATGCCGATAACGCCGCCCGCCAGGGAGTAGCGCAGGAAAAGCCCTATATCGGTTTCAAGCCCTGAAACAAACAAGAGCATTATGGAAGCGATTGAAGCGAACGCGTACAATTCGGGCGTTACCGCCAAAGAGCCGTGGCCCGCCGCAAACAGCCCCTGCGGGAAGCCCGGCAACTGAATCCCCCCAAGGGCAAAGGGGCCAATAACGACCCCGGCAATCAGCTCCCCCAAAACCTGCGGAATTTTAACCTTTTTCGCCAATTTTCCAAAAATCTTAACGGCAAAAAGGATAACTCCCAGTTGCAAGGCCAAAACAGCCATCATTTCAGTTATTGATCCAGTCTCCATACGTTACCTTCTTTCGCGCTAGCATGAAAAATATAGAAATACATTGAATATTGTACCGTATAGACGAAATATATGCAAGAAGCCGGAGGGACAGTGTCGCCGGGAGGGACAGTCGCATCAGCCAGCTATAGCAAAAACACTAATTAAGAATTATGTTAATCTATAATAATACTTAAAATCAGCCTTAAGGGGTATGCCGTGAAAAAATATATTCTTATAATAATGGCATTGCTTGCCGTAAATACTCTGCCCGCGCAGAACGCAAGCGGCAAACTGACAGTTTGGTCATTCACTGAGGAATTGGCCAATATGATCAACAATCCAAAATGGGGTTTCAAAGCGAAATATCTGGAAATACAGGTTCAGTATTCGCAGACCCCGTCGGATCAGTTTGAATACAGACTTGATCCGGCTCTTGCCTCAGGATGGGGAGCGCCGGATATTGTCGCTCTGGAAACGTCATTTGTCCGCAAATATGTAGAGTCGGGATTTCTCCTTTATATAGCAGGCGAAAAAACCAAGGCGCAGGCTTTGGCGGATTTTAAATCACAGGCGGAGAGGCTTGAAAAGTAACTCCGCACCCCCGCCGCCACATGGTTTTTGTTCAATAGCTCTTCCTTTTTTCTCTTTTCACTCTTCACTTTTCTCTTGTTACATACTTGCCCAAGTTCCCCATTTTCTATACAATAAAGACAGACTATTTGGCTGGAGTTAAATAAATGGCTATTCTTAGTGTGGTGTTATTGGTATTTTTCGTAATAATAGCAATCCTGCTTGTATTACTGGTCCTTGTTCAGAATGAGGAAGGAGACAGCCTCGGCGGCATCTTCGCCGGGGGCAGCGGGTCCGCTTTCGGGTCGCGATCGGGAAATGTGCTTACCCGGACGACAACGGTATTGGGGGCGCTGTTCCTGATCATCAGCCTGGGACTGGCCCTGCTTAACAGGACTCCCGGCGGCACAGGCGTTTTAAGGGAAGGACAGGAACTCCTTCGTGAAGAAGGGACGGGCAGCAACTGGCTGGACGAGGAATTGAATACACAGTCCCAGTTGATACCGGAATTGGAAAATGAAGCCGCGCAAGAGGCCAATGTAGCTACAGAATAAAAGGCCGGGGAGGTCAATATGTTCTTACATGATGTGTTTCAGCCCCAATTGATAAAGGTTAATCTGGAAGCTGAAGATAAGGACGAAGCTTTTGAGGAACTGGTAGATCATTTCTGCCAGGTAACTAAATCGCACGCCAGGGAAGAAATCCTGGAATCCCTGAAGGAACGCGAGGCCAAAATGTCAACAGGCATACAAAAGGGCATTGCCATACCGCACGGGACTACCAACGCCGTGGAAACGGTGTGCGGCGTGCTGGGCATCTCCAGTGACGGGGTTGATTATGACGCCCTGGACGGGGAGCCGGTCTACCTTATGTTTATGCTCATAGCACCGGATAAAGATTCTGAAAAACATCTGCGGATTCTGCAACGTCTGGCGGAACTCTTGGGAACCCCCCAATTCTCTCAGGATTTGCAGTCGCAAAAAGATCAACAGGGCGCGTATAAAATAATCTGCAAATATGAAGACAAGCTGATCGCTTTGGATTAATTTATGGATAATAAAGAGGTTCTTGACCATCTTCTGAAAATCGAATCTGAGGCTTCCGCGCTGGTAAACGAGGCGCAGGTTGAAGCTGACAAGAGGATAATGGAAGCGGAAAAACAGAACCGCGCCGCTTATGACAAGCGCTTCCTTGAAGAAAACCAAAGGCTGGAAAAAGAATTCCTTCAATCAAAAGAACTGGCGCGGCAGGAATATCAGAAGGAACTGGAAACCTATAAAGAACAAATTTCATCGATTCATGCAGATAACGACCGTTTTTCTTCCCTGCTGGACACTCTTGTTTTGGGAGAAGAATAATGCCGACGCTTTCTCCACAAAGAACCAACGTCGGGGGCGCAGAACCTCAACCGAACCTGACCGCTAGGTCAGGTGAAGGTTCCCCTCTTGATGCCGGAGAACGGGCTTACGCATACGCCAAAGCCTGCGGGATCATTGGCAAATCTTTTGTGGGAAAGCGGGTCTCCGCGCTGGCAAAACTCAACGCGCTCAATGAATTCGGACGGCTGGTTTTTCCGGAAACATCCCAGGAACTTCCCGGAAGGGAACTCCTGATCGTTCTTGAAAGGCGGCTTTTAAGTCGCACTATACGGCACATAGCCGCTCTGCTCAACTCATATTCAAACCCGCCGGAACTGCTGGTACGCCAGCTCCGTTCCTGCGAATATGCGGACCTTAAAACCTGCCTGCGCCATATTGTTGCCGACAAACCAATCCCCGCTAACTTATCCGATCTTGGAAAGTTTGGAACCGTCCGCTTTAACGCATATCCCGATCTTAAAGCGATGTTAAAAGGAACCGAATTTGAATTTATCCTTTCAAAAGACCTAAAAGATACCGAACTAACCGCGCTGGAAGCGGAGATTGATTTACAGTATTACACCCTGCTTATGAAAAGCCTCCAAAGCCTTCCCGCCGAAGACCGCCTCTTTGCCCAGCGGATACTTGCCGAGGAAATCTCCCTGCGTAACTGCATCTGGGCATTGCGCCTGCGTACCTATTTTGACAAAACGTCGGACGAAACGCGAAATTACCTTATGCGCCTGGTAATTCCCCAATGCCCGCCGACGGAAATCCCTGGGGATATACAACCCCGTTTCTCAACCCAGAAAGGCAAATATTCAGACACATTCTCCCTCTCCCTGTCCCAGGAAGCCGAAGAGTCATTGTTTTTTCAGTTGGATAACCGTTCCGCCTGGCAGGGGTGGCGCTGGGAAAGCCTGCTTAATCCTGATGTACACGGGGAAAACTGGGCCGCCGACCCGCGCTATTTTCAAAACGCCGCGTCACGGTATATTTACCGTCTGTCCCTGCGCTGTTTCAGGCGTATGCCTTTTTCGGTTAACGCGGGATTCTGTTTCATCAAACTCAAACAATTTGAAGAAGACCTTTTGACCAGCGTTGCCGAGGGATTGGGGCTTGGTATGGGCGGCAATGATGTTTTTAATATGCTAGAGGTGCCAGCTTGAAACTCACCCGACCGATAGGGAGGTTCCCCTCTTGTTAGCATTAACGCCACGCAAAATGAAGCGCGTCCAGATGACCGTCCTCAGAAGCGACGTAAACACGGTCATCGAATACCTCGGCAGGCATAAGGCGATGCATTTTGTCGTGTCCGATTCCCCGAACATCAGCTCAAGCGCCAGCAGTGTTAGCAGCGCTAACAGTGTTAGCAACGCTAACAGAGCCAAAGTTCCCATAAACGCGGAATGTAACCGCATAAACGAATTGACGGAAAGACTGCGTTCATGCTGCGAATTCCTGGGAGTGGAATTGCCCGCCGAGCCTGCACAGGACAGCGTCCTGCCCGGCGAAGAGGAAGAAGCCCTGTGCGAAAAACTCTGTTCAGCCGTTGAGGAACTGAAAGAAAGGGAAATTTTCCTCAGAAAAGAAAAGCAGAGCGTAGAAGATGCGTACAACGAGGCAAAGGCGTTTTCCAATCTGAACGCCCCTTTTGAAGATTTGGATCAACTGTCGTTCATTACCCTGCGGGTTGGCCGCCTTGATCCGAAAGTCCAGCTTGACTTAAAACAAACGCTCGGCGAACGCGCGGTGCTTATCCCGCTGGGAGGCGGCGCCTCCGATGGAGGCGGTGGGGACGACCGTTTCCTTGCCGCAAGCTCCCGCAAAGGCCGCTTTGCCCTTGATTCCGAACTGAAAAAAGCCTCGTTCAAACCGATTGCCATTCCCGAAGGCTACCAGGGCGTGCCCTCCGAACTGATTAAGGGGTTTGAGGAGCGGCTGAAAACCGCAGAAAAAGAACTTGAAGAAATAGAAAACGAAAAAAACAAAATGCGGGACGAGTCGCGGGACGCTCTGCACAAACTCGGATCAACGCTGCTTATGGCAATGACCGCCGAGGACATGAAAGCCAGGCTTATTTCCACTTCCAGCGCTTATCTGCTTTCCGGCTGGATTCCGGCGGACATGATTACCCAGACAGCCGCAGATCTTTCAAAGAGAACCCACGGCAGAACGGCAATCCGCATCTATGTCCCCGATGAAATCCCCGAAGTAAAGGACGGCAGCGAGAAAGTGCCTGTCTGCATGAAACACAGCAAATTTGTTAGAAGTTTTGAAAGCGTTGTCTTTTCCTACGGCGCTCCGCTTTACGGCACTATCGATCCAACGCCCATTGTCGCCATTTTTTTTACCCTTCTTTTCGGGATCATGTTCGGCGATTCAGGACAGGGACTCGTTCTGTTGATATTGGGAATTCTTTTCGGCAATTACCGCCCTCTTGCGAAATTAAAAGGTTATTCCACCCCGCTGATATCGGTAGGCATTGCCTCAATAATAATGGGCTTTCTTACAGGCGAATTTTTCACCAGAGAGGATCTGTTTATAGCCCCTACCAGGGCGCTTACTCAAGCCCTTACCGGACAGCCTGTGGACAGGATACTTACCCTCTTGCCTCTTGCCGAACACGGCGGCAGTGTAACAAAACTTTTTTATTTTTTCGGTTTCACCATCGGAATGGGGATTATCCTGAACTCGCTTGGGCTGTTAATAAATATTTACAACAAATGCGCGCTTGGAAAATACGAAGCGGCGTTCTTCTCAAAAACAGGGCTGACCGGCCTTATACTTTTCTGGTACGCGGTAACCCTTGCCGTGCGCTGTCTTTTCTTTAACGGGCGTTTTGAATATTTCGATATGGTGGGGCTGACGGCCCCCTGCGTCGTCATTTTTTTCGGCCCGCTTATCTGGCGGTGCATAACGGGAAAAAGACCTCTGCTTCATGAAGGCCTTATGACCTTTATTATGGAAGGTTTTGTCGAGATTATTGAAACCGCTTCCGGCTATATTTCCAACACCGTCAGCTTCCTGCGCGTCGGGGCCTTCGCGCTGTCCCACGGCGTATTGTCGTACATCGTGTTCCGCTTTACCGAGGAGCTTGCCCACAGCGGCCCCATAGGTTCTATTCCGGCGATGTTTGTTTTAATCATCGGGAATCTTATTATCATTGTGCTGGAGGGTATGATTGTGGCTATTCAGGTGGTACGCCTGCAATATTATGAATTTTTCAGCAAGTTTTTTACTGAGACCGGAGTGGAATTTGCCCCGTTCCGTTTCAGGAAAAGCGAATAGGCTGATATAAGGAGTGTTTTTATGAAGCGAAAAGCGTTGTTTGTGTTCGCGCTGTTGATGGTTCTGGGTATGGCCGTCTACGCGCAGGAAGCGGCTCATGCCGAAACTGAAAGCGTTCCGTCGTCGTCGTCGGTATGGAAATATATGGCCGCCGCCCTTGCGGTAGGGCTTTCCTGTATCGCGGGCGGCATGGCGGTCGGACGCATAGGATCTGCGGCGATGGGCGCGATGAGCGAGAATCCCGAACTCTCCGGAAAGGCCCTGCCCTACGCCGGCCTTGCGGAAGGCATCTGTCTCTGGGGCTTCCTCGTCGCCCTGCTGATTTTGATTCTCTAGGTGGACTATTTCTTTATCGGGGACCCCGAACTGGTAACGGCCTTCCGCTTTATCGGCATTGAAGGCGTTGCCGTGCGGGATTCCTCGGAGGCGGCAACCGTATTCAGGCGCATCACCGAAGGGCGGGTCGAGGACGCGGGTGCTGTTCTTCCCGACGCCGTAAAAGGCGCGGAAGGCTGCCATGTGCTGATTCTCACCGAGGAGACCGCCGGCTGGATCGAGGAACTGCTGGTTGAATGGCAGCTTTCAGGGCGCTACCCTTTAATAGTGGAGATTCCCGGCATAATGGGCAGGATGCCCGGCAAGAAAACCCTGGTGGATTCAATCCGCGAGGCGATCGGGATACATGTATAACAACTAAGGAAATTACTCATTTCATTGCTAATTTCTCATTGGTTTGCTATATTTAAATCAAGGAGAAACTCATGCCGCAAGCGCAAACCATGACCCTTGACGAAAAACTAGCCATTGGCTGTAAAGCAGCAGAATTAAGAAAAGCCGGAGATTATGAAGGGTATGACCGCCTGATGAAAACAATCCCATTACCCCCTTACCTTGCAAAAGTAATGAAGGAAAAAATCGGGATGGAAATTTTTACAAGATACAACTGGAATTTATCGGAAGTAGAGGCTGAATTTGGACCTGATTACATTAGCAAATGATATTATTAACGCCGCAACGTCGATTGACTCTGGCCGTAAAGGTTTTGCTACCAGAGGAAAAGAGCAAGAAGGGCGCATTTTCTATGAAGACGGTATCGCTTTGGCTATGTCCGCTTTTAAAGAAGCCCAAACAACCGCCGACCCCGAAACTATTTTATTGGCAGAATACACCTTCATAACACAGGAACTCGAATTCTGCGAAAAGACTGACAAAGACGCTATAAACAGCCTGTCAAGAGGAATCCGATTCTTTGATGACGCTTTTCTTGCCCTCGAAACTGTTCAAAGCTCTCATTACGATATGGTAGAAAAAGCCATTCCCCACGATAGCGAATACCGATTAAAAGGTTACCCAAAGGACTCCTTTCACATTGCCATTAAAGGGCATAAAGGCAGATTGCAGAACATACTAAAAACCCCAGGTCTTGACCCGATAGAAAAAGCCTTGCACAAACAGAGGCTTGAGACCATTAAAGCGGGACAGGAGGGGTATTTGGAAATGCAGAAAAAGGCACTAACAAATTAGGAATGAGGAATTAGGAGTTAGGAATAAAGAAAATCAAGAAGGTTACTCTATTCTCCATACCCTCGCTTTCTTCCCTATTCCTAATTCCTCACTCCTCATTCCTAATTATTTATTCCCCCCCCAAAAGCCTCAGGACAAACGCATGAATGAATTTTTACCACGAACCACACGAACCAACACGAACTTGCTGTTAGAAAACCATTTTTAACCTTCAAATTCCATGAAAAAAGATAGAACATGAAGGTTTTCCGGCAAATACTAAGTAAGAGTTCGTGTGGTTCGTGGTTAATTTTCTTCCAAAACCGTATGTTCATGCGTTTGTCGTGTTCCCTCATGCACGGAAATCAATTTTCAAATAATTTACCACGAATACTCACGAATAAAGGCACGAATAAGAAACAATAACATATTTATTCGTGTATATTCGTGCCATTCGTGGTAAAATTGATTTCCGTGCTCATTACTTGACTTATCCGTAAAAAGCATGATAATAATGCAAAATAGCATAATATAATCAAAATGGGGGTATGGGCATGAGACGGTTTTTTTACGGTCTTTTTTTGGCGGCTTTTTTGATGACTTTGCCTTTGGCGGGGCTTTTTGCCCAGCAGAAATACGCTTTGGTTATCGGGAATGGGAACTATACCTCTCCTGACTGGAAAAAACTGCCCAATCCGATGAATGACGCGGCGGATATGAAGGCCGCATTGGAAAAACTTGGCTTCCAGGTAGATCCGGTAATCAACGGAAATCTTGACCAGATGGAAAGGGCTGTCACTAATTTTCGCCGTAAGCTTTATAATTCGCGTAATTCATACGGCTTCTTTTTCTATGCGGGCCACGGCGTACAGCATCAGGGGGAAAACTTTTTAATTCCAATAGACGCAAACATACCCAGCCGGAATTCGCTGCCCCAAAGAGCTTTGTCTGTTAGTTTTGTGCTTAAAGAACTGGAAGACGCTAACAACGAGCTTAATATTATTGTGATTGACGCTTGCCGTGAGTTTCTTCCCGACAATTGGGATAGAGACAGGAACAGTCCAACTCGCGGCCTTGCCCTTGTCACGGCTCCCAAAGGCAGTATTGTCAGTTTCGCCACGGCGGCGAATTCCGTTGCCGCGGACGGGGAGGGGCGCAACGGTCTGTACACCAGCTTTCTCCTTAAAAATATTGCCACCCCCGGAATAGATGTGAATGAGGTATTCAGACGTACCGGCTCTGATGTTCAAAGGGCCACCGGCGGTAAACAGTACCCCGAAACACGCAATATGTACCACGAAATAGCCTACCTCGGCTCCCGCCCAACGCCTAACACTCCGGCGCCGCAGCCGAAAGAGCCAACCCCCGCGACAGGCGGCAGCGTAACCGTAGAATCTGAAATAGCCGGTGAAATATTCATAGACGGGCAGGCTACAGGCAGGAGGATAAAGGCGGGTGGAAGCGAGACCATACACAACGTCAGCACGGGAAACACGGAAGTGTGGGTAAAAGACTCAGGCGGGGCAACGATAAAAGCGCCCTCTGTCATGGTGCGGCAGGGGCAGACCGTCACGGCGGTGATAGAACGCCCCGCGCCCGCCAACATGGTACGCATACAGGGCGGGACTTTCACAATGGGCAGCCCCGCCAGCGAGCCGGAGCGTTTTGGTAACGAAGGCCCGCAGCGCCAGGTGACAGTGAGCGGTTTTTACATGGGGAGGACTGAGGTAACGCAGAAGGAATATCAGGAAATAACGGGGACGAACCCGAGTTATTTTAAAGGGGACAACCTGCCTGTGGAAATGGTAAGCTGGTATGACGCGGTAGAGTACTGCAACAAGCGCAGCCAGAAGGAAGGATTAACGCCGGCATATACCAGGAACGGAGATAACGTAACATGGAACCGGAACGCGAACGGGTACCGTCTTCCGACGGAAGCGGAATGGGAATACGCGTGCCGGGCCGGGACGACGGCGCCGTTCAGCACGGGAAACAACATCACGACAAGCCAGGCGAATTATGACGGGAACTATCCATATAACAACAACGCGAAGGGGACATACCGGGAAAAGACGACAGCGGTGGGAAGCTTCGCGCCGAACGGATGGGGACTGTACGACATGCACGGGAACGTGTGGGAATGGTGCTGGGACTGGTATGGGGCATATGGGAGTGGGTCGCAGACCGACCCTGTGGGCGCGTCCTCGGGGTCTGACCGCGTTTACCGCGGCGGGAGCTGGATCATCAACGGCAGGTTCGTGCGTTCCGCGTCCCGGAGCGGCAACACTCCGTCTAACCGGTACAACTACCTGGGCTTCCGGCTTGTCCGCCCCGAGTAAAAAATTAGGAATTAGGAATAAAGAAAGAAGAATAAAAACCACGGAGAACGCGGAGTTACACGGAGGAATGAAGAAGAAAAGAGGAAGAAGAAGAGAGGAAGAAGAAGAGAGTTTTTTTCCTAAGTCTTTCATTGCTCACTGCTCACTGTCTTTATTCCTCATTCCTCATTCCTCATTCCTCATTCCTATTTTTTTTATGCCACGTCACCTCCGAACCGGTATCGACTAAAACCTCTATGGGCGGGGTGCATAACAAATAGCAAAGAGCAAATAGCAAATAGCAAAGGAAGAGGCGAAGCGTACAATCTTCCTTTGCTCATTGCTCATTGCTATTTGCTATTTGATTTTCCCCCCCGTTTCGTGTTATCATTTCCTCAATGAAGAAACCGCATACAAAAGCGAATGTAAAAATCGCCGCGCTGATAATCGTGTTCCTGGTTTTCGCGGGTATCAGCCTGCTGGATTTTTTCGGGGTTTTTCTGTTCCTGGAGAACAAATCCTACGATCTGCGTATCAGGTTTATGGCGAATTCGGGCCGGCCTTCCGACGACATCATAGTTATACTGATAAACCAGGACAGCCTGGACTGGGCGCAGAAGGAAAGAGGCTGGGGCTGGCCCTGGCCGAGAAAAGCGTACGGAGAATTGATCGATTACATGAACCTGGGAGGGGCGAACTCCGTCGCCATTGATATTATCTATTCCGAGCCTTCCGTATACGGGGCGGAGGACGACGAGGCCTTTATCCGCGCCGAAAAGGAATTCGGGCGCGTGGTGCAGGTGGTCATGATTTCAACCATGTCAGGAAGCGCTTCTTCATGGCCGCCGGGCCTGGACAAACCTGTCTTTGAAACGTCCGGTTTCGGCGGGTTTCTGGAACAGTTCGGCAAGGGCGGAAGGGGGGGCGCGCTGGAAAGGGCCGTGTTTCCCATTCAGGGGCTTAGGGAAGCGGCCGGGGCGATGGGAAGCGCGACCGGGTTCCCGGACCCGGACGACGTGATCCGGCGGCTGCGGCTTTTCACCCTTTTTGACGGGAAGGCGGTTCCGGGGCTTTCCTCCGCGTCGCTGCTCGTTTCGGGGCATGACAATAAAATCAGCTTTAACAGGAGAAAATCGGGCATCCGCTGGGGGGACTTCTCCGTCCCTGTCGGCAAGAACGGTACTACCCTGCTCCGTTTCCACGGGGAATTAGACCGCTATCACCCGTACTCGGCAAAAGATATTTTGCAGAGTTACGAGTCGTATCTGAACGGGGACGAGCCGCTCCTCCCCCCCGAAGACTTTGAGGGAAAGTACGTGTTTCTCGGCCTGTACGGCGAGGGCCTGTATGATATTTTCAGCACGCCGATTTCCTCGGTGTATCCGGGCATGGGGATACATATCACCATGCTGGACAACCTGCTAAACGGGGATTTCATCCGCGAAAGCCCGGGCTGGATAAATCTGGCGGTTCTTTTCGTTGTCGTGGCATTGACCGTCGCGCTCTGCCTGTTTTACCACCGCATGATTTTGCAGGTAGCCGCCGTCTTTTTTGAGGTGGTAGCTGTCATTGCCGTCGCGTTTGCCGCCTACCAATGGGGCGGACTCTGGATTCCCATGGTAATGTATTTAGCGGGAATTACAACGGCGTTTATCACCGGGACACTCTACAACTATGTCACCGAAGGCAGCCAGAAGCGTTTTATAAAATCGGCGTTCAGCCAGTACCTCTCGCCGAAAGTTATCGAACAAATAATCGCCGATCCCTCTCAGTTAAAGCTCGGCGGCGAAAAGCGCGAACTGACGGCGATATTCACCGATGTCCGCAGTTTTTCCACCATTACCGAAGCCCTCGGCGATCCCGCGAAACTCGTAGAACTCCTCAATTATTACCTGACCAGGATGAGCGACATAGTCCTTGAAAACCAGGGAACCATAGACAAATACGAGGGCGACGCGATAATCGCGTTCTTCGGCGCTCCCGTACACATGGACAACCACGCGGGCCTCGCCTGCCGTTCCGCAGTGCTGATGAAAAAAGCCGAGGCCGATATTAACAGGGAGGCGCTTGAACACGGGCTTATCACGGACGAGGTGCTGGAAGCGATGGTGAAAAAAGGCATACTGCAAAGCGCCGACGATCCCTGCCCCATGTTTACCCGTATCGGCGTTAACACGGGCGACATGGTAGTGGGCAACATGGGAACCCAGAAGAAAACGGATTACACCATCATGGGAAACGCCGTGAACCTTGCCGCGCGTCTTGAGGGCGTTAACAAGCAGTACAACACCGGAGGCATATTGATCAGCGAATACACAAGGGCCAAGATCGGCGACGAGTTTGTCCTGCGCCCCTTAAGCCGCGTCCGCGTTGTCGGGATCAACACGCCCCTAAGGCTGTACGAGCTTCTGGATATACGCGCTGACGCTTCGCCCGAACTCCTTGATATGGTAAAAAAATGGGAACAGGGCTTCGCTTTATACGAGAAAAAGGATTTCCTCGCCGCCGAAAACATCTTTCAGGCGATTTTTAAGCGGAATAGTGCTGACTTTGCCGCAAAAAAGTATTATGATAGATGTAATAAATATATAGCCTCGCCTCCCGACGACAATGCGTGGGATGACGGGGTGGACAACTTGACGGAAAAATGAAAAGAAAAAAAGGAAGATAGGGAGGATGAGTATGAAAAAGATTTTTTTTGCGCTTTGTTTGTGCGTTTGCGCTGCGGCAGTTTTGCCGGCGCAGGCAAGGAAGGGCGGCACCATGTATGTTGCCGTAAAAACCGTTGAACTGAAATCCGGTTCGAGTTTTTTTTCGTCCACGCGGGGAACGCTTTCCTACGGGGCGACGGTAAGCGTTTTGCAGGTAAACGATAACTGGGCGGAGGTAAAATCCGTGGCGTCGCCCTCGGTCTCCGGCTGGACAACCGTCGCGAACCTTTCGTCTAAACGTATAGTTTCAGGCACTGCCGCAGGCGCGTCGGCAAGCGAAGTGGCCCTCGCGGGAAAAGGCTTTAACCAGGAAATAGAAAATTCCTATAAAGCCGGAGGGCGGCTTAACTACGCCGACGTTGACAAAACAGAAGCTCTGCAAGTGTCTCGGCAGGAATTGCGAAGTTTCATTAATGAAGGGAAACTGTTTATGGGAGACAAATAATGAAGGTAATACGACTATTAACGGTTACGGCAATATGCGTGTTCCTGCCGTCCTGCGGGGGGTTAGGGTCTGTAACGAGTTTTCTCAGTAATAATACGGACATGGACAAGAATACCATAAACGCGATTAACCAATCCGGCAAGGCGTTTTCCAATGCCGCCGAGGATATTACCCCCGAGCAGGAATACTATATCGGCAGGGCGGTGGCCGCGAACATACTTAAAAACTACTCTTTATGGAACAACGGCGCCCTTACGGCTTATGCCAACAAAATTTGCAACGCCATAGCGATCAATTCGCCCCGGCCGGATATTTACAACGGCTACCACGTGGCGCTTCTGGATTCAAACGAGATAAACGCTTTCGCCACGTCGGGCGGCCACATTTTTATAACCCGAGGCCTTATCTCCAGCGCGAAATCGGAAGACGCCCTTGCGGGCGTTATAGCCCACGAGATCGCCCACATACAGTTGAAGCACAGCATTAAAGCGATTAAAACAAGCCGCATAACGAATGCCCTTGTGGTGACAGGGGCTTCCGCCGCCGGCAGCGTTACCGGCTATGACGTGAAGGAGATGACCGATATTTTCAATGAAGGCGTCGGGGAGATTGTGGGCACTCTTGTAAACAACGGTTATTCCCAGGTGCAGGAGTTCGATGCCGACAAAACGGCGCTGTCGCTTCTTGCCGGGGCGGGTTACAATCCTTCAGGTTTGATAGACATGCTTAAAGAACTGCAAAGGACGCAGCAAGGCCAGTCCGGCGGCTTCAACAAGACCCACCCCTCTCCTGATAAACGGCTTGCCTCAGCCGAAAAGGCCCTTGCCAGAATGCACCCTGTCACGAATACCGCTTCGTACAGGCGCGCGAGGTTTGCTGCGGCAACGAGGTAAAATTAGGAATTAGGAGTGAGGAATTAGGAATATAAGGAAGGTTATTCCTCATTCCTCATTCCTCATTTTTCTCCCCCTCTCTGTTAGCGAAATCTATTTAACCATCGGGCTTGTCTGATTTTAATGTTTGAAGCCGGGTAATACTTTTCCTGGCAATGTTTGCGTTATGCTGGTCTTTCAATCGCTCGAAAATTGTCAACGCTTGGTTGTACCAGTCCTCGGCGGCATCTAAATCCCGCCGTTCCTGCGCAACCATCCCCAGTTGATGGTACGTACTGGCCATGCCATGCTCGCTTCCCTGTTTCTGCTCAATTTCCAACGAGCGTTTGTACCAGTCCTCGGCAGCATCTAAATCCCGTCGTTCCTGCGCGATCATCCCCAGTTGATGGTAAATAAGGGCCATGCCATACTCGATATTCAGTTTCTGAGCAATTGCCAGTGAGCGTTTGTACCAGTCCTCGGCGGCATCTAAATCCCGCCGTTCCTCCGCTACCATCCCCAGTTGATGGTAAGTACTGGCCATGCCATGCTCGTTACCCTGTTTCTGATCAATTGCCAGCGATTGTTTATACCAGTCCTCGGCGGCATCTAAATCCCCCCGTTTCTCCGCTACCATCCCCAGTTGATGGTAAGTACTGGCCATGCCATGCTCGTCACCCTGTTTCTGCTCAATTGCCAGCGACTTATTGTACCAGTCCTCGGCGGCTTCTAAATCCCCCCGTTCCTCCGCTACCATCCCCAGTTGATGGTAAGCAATGCTTTCAAATTCTATGTTACCGTAATTCTGAGCCGTGTCAGCCAATTCCTTGTATAATTTCTCCGCTTCTGAGAAATTCCTTACATTGTACGCATAAGAAGCCAGCGCCTGAATCAGAGCCAGCACATCATCCCGCGTATCAAGTTTCCGCGCAAAACTCAATGCCCGGTAGAAATTTGCCCCAAACAGTGAGAACACATCCCGCTGTTCGTGAAGTTCTTTTCCTCCATATGTATACGCAAAACTGCCCATAAATTCCACAAAAGCCCGTTTGTCAGCATCCCCCGCCGGGTGCAGCTTAGCCAGGCAACTGCGTAAGGCAGGATGTAACTTGTAAACATTTTTTCCAACCAAATGGCACAATCCCGCGCTCTCCAGCGCGGCGAAACATTTGTCCACATACGCCATTTCGTCCGGATCAGTTTGCTTGAGCATATATCCAATGAAACCAGCAGACGCAAAATGTTCATGTAAACCCAGCAGACGCAAAACAGGCGCGAAAGCCTTATCAAGACCCCGTTCAAAAACCGCCAATGCCGATGAGATTCGTTTCGTGTTTTCATCGCCTTCCTTGCCCTTGAAGTTTTCCTCCAGTTCCCTTAATAACTCCGCTGCAGAGCGATCTTCTAGCCGCAGTAATATAGCGCACACCGCCAACGGGTTACCTTCCAGCCTGTTCAGCAACGTGTTGAAATATTCGTCCCTGTTAAGCGTAAGCCCCAAGTCGGCTACAACCGCCTCGCAGTACTGCCAGAGTTCCTCGCCCTGCAGACCGCCCAAGGGGAAGCGGAAACATTCCTGCATGCTGATCCATTCTTCCGCAGACCGGCTCGTAATGAGGATTTTCGTCTTTCCGCCGCGCAGTTCGCGGAGTAACCGTTTTAACCGCTGCCGATCATCTTCGGGCATCAGCGCGGACACCTCCGTCCCCGGTATGCCGGAAGCCGATTCAAAGTTATCCCACAACAAACAATACCTATCGGTTCTCAATTTTTTTACAAGGGCGGACAGCCTTTCCTCTTGGGGCATGGCCAAGGTCTGCATGCCTAACAATTCGCCTGCCAGCGTATCTATAACATAGTCGGCACTGTGTATATCCTCAAAACTAAACCAGAATACTCCATCGCCTAACCCGTTTGTGTCTTCCAGCCATTGTAAAAAACCTTTTGCCAGCGTCGTCTTGCCTTCGCCGGACATACCGTGAATCAGGATACCGGCCTGGGGCTGCCGCTGTACCGCCCGTTCAAGCCCCAGCATCGCGCGGTCACGGCCAATAATGCCGTAGTCGCCTATTTTCAACACTTCATCCGGCAGCTTGCTCTCTTTTTTTTCATTGGCGGGTATCAAGCGGGGCAGGTTAGTTTCTCCGGAGGGAGACTGCCGGTACAGCACGGGGACGATCCAGTCATAAAAATCTACTTTCCCGCAGGAACTGTCACGCAGGTGGTTACGGTACATCTGCAGGCGCCCCAGCCGCACGGCCTCGGCTATGCCGCTGCCTTTGAACAACTGCCGGTAGAAAGCGGGGACAAATTCTTTTGCACCGCTGACCCACAGGCTGTAACTCATCGCTATGACGCTGTGTATTCCGGCTTTCAATAAACTGGCCGCCGCCGAGGCAAACGGAGTCTCCGCCTGATCATCAAGCATGGCCGACCGGCAGGCGTTCAGCACCATGACGGGGATATTGTGTTCACGTAATAACTGTCCCAGCATTTCCGCCGATACCGATTCCCCTGCATCTTCATTATTTTCGTTTTCGAAGACTAAAGCCCCGGCGCCTATGGCGTTCTTTTGCCCGCCGGCGTTATACCCGCCGTGCCCGTCGAAATGTACGATATGATAAAAATTGGGCTTATCAGCAAGAACCTCCCGCAGCCGGTCAAGCGTAGGCGGGCGCAGTAAATCTATATGTACCGGCCAGCTTTTTCCCTCGGCATAAGCGAAATCAACAAGCGGCTTTATCAACGTTTGGAAACCCACATCGCCTTCACCGTAGGGACGGGCGACTATATACAGAATATTAAGTTTATCTTTTGGCAAAACATCCACCAATGTATAGACATCCCCAAGCCCGCTACATAACTGCCGCTCCATGCCGCAATCCAGGGCAAGATGGCCGTCATCAGGGCTTTTCAGGGCTTCCCATGGCCATGCCAAGATCGCCGGATTGTCGCTGGCGATTTTAATCTGCAGGTTCGCGAGTCCGGCCCGCCGCGCTTCCTGATACCAGTCCCTTGCGGGACCGCTTCCGAACAATTTGTTGAAAGCGTCCTTTCCCCATTGCGCCAGCGTATCCTGAATACCCTCGACTAGAGGCCGGAAATTTTGTATCGGTAATTTCAGATATTCCTCTAAATACCACTGCAAATCATGCCGCAGGGTTGTATCACGAGTCCCAACCATGACTTCGTCCGGCGGCGTTAAACTGACAGGATCACTATGTTTCCCGTCGCTCATATGCACAACTTCAAACAGCGGCTTTTTTGCTTTATTTTCAATATGGCTAACTCGTAACTGCGTGTTTGCGCCTCTCCAGATTTTCAAAAGCATTAAGAAATGCTTCATAAAAGCCAAACCATTGGTCAATCGGCTGAGGATATGGCTCAGCCAGTCTATTGGAAATAGCCTGCAACTTTTGCTTTAGTCCCACATTCTCTTTTCTCAAGCTATCGTTATTTACTTCCAGTTTTATAGCGTCGGCTTTAATATTCAGCATTAAGTCTATTATCTCTCGTATCGAACGTTCCAGTTCTGAGGAATCGGTGGCGTATTGTCGGGCAAATCGGCAAAACTCATCTTCAGCATCTTTAGCGGACATTGATCCTTCTTCCACTTGTTTTATGTTGTTTGATATTTTTTTAACATGATCAATCCACACATCTAACGGGATACTGGCTTTCTGCATCTTTCGCAAGTAATTAAGTTCATATTCCGCCCATTTTTTCTCTTGATGAGAATATTTTGAATGATCTTCTCTGACGATGTCTTCCAAGAAGCCGCACACAGACTTATTGTCCATAATAGCGCAGAACAATTCGTATTTCTTATATATGTTAAGTTCATCAATTTCTTTTCTTCCGTCAACAAATCTTTTAATTTCTTTAACAGTTCCGATTTTGTAATCGTCATACGAGAACGCGTAAGCGAAGCGCGTATCTCCACCGATCTGTAATGTAATATTTTCGTACTTAACATCGATATCATCAATTCTTAAATCATATTTTTCAATTTCCTTTATTGGACTAAAGCCTACAATGACATTTTCTTCACTTGATATAGGGAACTTCAATAATCCATCGCCTGCATCAACGGCTGGCCAAAGAAAACACGGAAAAGTTGTGCCTCGCATTAATAAGCTCTTAACTATAAACTTATCTTGATTCATATTATCATCACCCTAAACTCTTAGCTGGCATGATTTCAATATCTTCGAGATGAGAGCGAAACCTTTCAGTTATTTCATTTATGAAGTCTTCACTTGTGCGTGGTGTTGCCGTAGAGTAGGTAATCGGTGTTGCATTTGGCATACTCTTTATTATGTCGTCGTTATTAGCAGGTAATATAAAAATTTTTACAACTTTTGAAAAATTATATTCACCAACCGCTTGAATTTCAACAACTTTGCAGCGATTATCAAGTTTTTTAAGTGTTCCGCGCAAAAAATCATATAATTTAGAAACCACTAATTCTTCCTTGCCTTCTCCGCAAATAGCTATGTCATCCCGACATTTGGGAGCCCACTTATTATCAGCACTTCCAAAGTAGTTGTTATTGTTTTCAAAAAAAGTGTAGATATATCTGCATATAGTATCCAATTCCGTTCCCAATTCAAACTCACATACAGGTATCGGATTTCCATCATCGTCCTTGAAAAATCTGGTCATATCGTCTCCTACCCATTTTGGTTCACCATGATATGCGCCGGTATCGAATGGATAAGATTTTTCAATTGGAATTGATTTCGCATCAATAATTAGGCACATAGGCCATGTTATAGAATTAAGCTTATCAAACTCTTCTTTTTTGCATGGATTAAACAATGGTTTTCCATAGTACAGGTATATAGGATTAATATTTGGAAAGATATTGCAGGGCTTTTGCGTAAGTTTATTCTGGGCATTTTCGTAGTCACTAAGAGTTAAATTATGGACAAAACACAACTTATCTAAATTGTTAGTATTTAAATTCTTATTAATGTAATCCACCAACAGCATCTGCCTTCCTCTATTCATATATTAATGAATAAGGTCAAACTTTGCAAGGCATCACGGGTTACGGAACACGACAAACGCATGAACATACGGTTTTGAAAAGAATTAACCACGAACCACACAAACTACACGAACTCTTACTTAGTATTTGCCGGAAAACCTTCATGTTCTATCTTTTTTCATGAAATTTGAAGGTTAAAAATGGTTTTCTAACAGCAAGTTCGTGTTGGTTCGTGTGGTTCGTGGTAAAAATTCATTCATGCGTTTGTCCTGGGTTACGGAAATCAATTTTCAGCTTGGCTACAGCACGCAGTGGTACTTCTGGAACATACACTTTTATTGTAACGGCTCCTACCTTTAACAGTAGAATAGCATAACAACGCATAAGCCATTCTAGGCGGTACACGGAAAATGGAAAAGCAAAATCTTTTTAACCATCGGGCTTGTCTGATTTTAATGTTTGAAGCCGGGTAATACTTTCCCTGGCAATGTTTGCGTTATGCTGGTCATTGAACCGCTCGAAAATAACAAGCGACTTATTGTACCAGTCCTCGGCGGCATCAAAATTCCGCCGTTTCTCCGCTACCATCCCCAGTTGATGGTAAGTACTGGCCATGCCATGCGCGTTTCCCTGTTTCTGCTTTATTGTTAGCGACTGCTTGTACCAGTCCTCGGCGGCATCAAAATTCCGCCGTTTCTCCGCTACCATCCCCAGTTGATGGTAAGTAAGGGCCATGCCATGCGCGTTTCCCTGTTTCTGCTTTATTGCCAGCGACTTATTGTACCAGTCCTCGGCGGCATCGAAATCCCACCGTTCCTCCGCTACCATCCCCAGTTGATGGTAAGTACTGGCCATGCCATGCGCGTTTCCCTGTTTCTGCTTTATTGCCAGCGACTTATTGTACCAGCCCTCGGCGGCATCGAAATCCCGCCGTTCCTGCGCAACCCTCCCCAGTTCATGGTAAGTACTGGCCATGCCATGCTCGTCACCCTGTTTCTGCTTTATTTCCAGCGACTTATTGTACCAGTCCTCGGCGGCATCTAAATCCCGCCGTTTCTGTGCAACCCTCCCCAGTTCATGGTAAGTACTGGCCATGCCATGCTCGTTACCCTGTTTCTGCTCAATTTCCAGCGACTTATTGTACCAGTCCTCGGCGGCATCTAAATCCCGCCGTTCTTGTGCAATTGCCCCTAGGTTATGGTAAATAAAGGCTATGCCATACTCGATATCCAGTTTCTGCGCAATTTCCAGCGAGCGTTTGTACCAACCCTCGGCGGCATCTAAATCCCGCCGTTCCTGTGCAACCCTCCCCAGTTGATGGTAAGTACTGGCCATGCCATGCTCGTTTTCCTGTTTCTGCTCAATTTCCAGCGACTTATTGTACCAGTCCTCGGCGGCATCGAGATCCCGCCGTTCCTGCGCTACCATCCCCAGTTGATGGTAAGCAGTGCTTTCAAATTCTATGTTACCGTAATCCTGAGCCGTTTCAGCCAATTTCTTGTACAGCCTCTCCGCTTCGGTAAAATTCCTTACGTTGTACGCATAAGAAGCCAGTGCCTGAATCAGAGCCAGCACATCATCCCGCATGTCAAGTTCCCGTGCGAAACTCAAAGACCGGTAGAAATTTGCCCCAAACAGTAAGAACACAGTTCGCTGTTCGTGAAGTTCTTTCCCTCCATATGTATACGCAAAACCGCCCATAAAGTCCACAAAAGCCCGCTTGTCAGACTCCTCTGCCGGGTGCAGTCTGGTCAGACAACTGCGTAAGGCGGGATGTAACTTATAAATTCCTTCTACCACTGAATGGCACAATCCAGCACTCTCCAGCGCGGCGAAACATTTGTCCACATACGCCATTCCGTCCGGATCAGTTTGCTTGAGCATATATCCAATGAAACCAGCATCCGCATAATGTTCATGTAAACCCAACAGACGTAAAACAGGCGCGAAGGCCTTATCAAGACCCCATTCAAAAACCGCCAATGCTGACAAAATGCGTTTTGTGCTTTCATCGCCTTCCTGGCCCTTGAAGTTTTCCTCCAGTTCGCTTAATAACTCTGCCGCCGAACGATCTTTGAGCCGCAGTAATATTGCCCGCACCGCCAACGGGTTCCCTTCCAGCTTGTCCAGCAACACGCTGAAATGTTCATCTCTGTTAATTTTAAGCCCCAGGTCGGTTACAACGGCATCGCAGTACTGCCAGAGTTCTTCGCCCTGTAAACCGTCCAGAGGGAAGCGGAAACATTCCTGCACGCTGAACCATTCCTCCGCCGACCGGCTTGTAATGAGGATTTTCGTCTCCCCACCGCGCAGTTTGGCGAGCAGTTGTTTTAACCGCTGCCGGTCATCTTCGGGCATCAGCGCGGACACCTCCGTCCCCGGTATGCCGGAAGCCGATTCAAAGTTATCCCATAACAAAAAATACCGTTTGGATTTTAATATACTTACAACAGCGGACAGCCTTTCTTCTCGGGGCATAGCCAGTGTCCGCGAGCCCAACAATTCGCCTGCCAGCGTATCTATAACATAGTCGGCGCTGTGTATATCCTCAAAACTAAACCAGAATACTCCATCGCCTAACCCGTTTGTGTCTTCCAGCCATTGCATAAAACCTTTTGCCAGCGTCGTCTTGCCTTCGCCGGACATGCCGTGAATCAGGATGCCGGCCTGGGGCTGTTGCTGTATCGCCCGTTCAAGACCGAGCATCGCGCGGTCACGTCCGATAATGCCATAATAGCCTATGTCCAACACTTCATCCGGCAGTTTACTCTCTTTTTCTTCATTGGCGGGCGTTAAGCGGGGCAGTTTAGTTTCCCCGGAGGGAGACTGCTGGTATAGAACGGGCACAATCCAGTCATAAAAAACTACTTTCCCGCAGGAACTGTCACGCAGGTGGTTACGGTACATCTGCTGGCGCCCCAACCGTGCGGCTTCGGCAATGTCGCCGCCTTTGAACAACTGCTTGTAAAAAGCGGGAACAAATTCTTTTGCCCCGCTGACCCACAGGCTGTAACTCATCGCTATGACACTGTGTATTCCGGCTTTCAATAAACTGGCCGCCACCGAGGCAAACGGAGTCTCCGCCTTTTCATCAAGCATGGCCGACCGGCAGGCGTTCAACACCATGACGGGGATATTGTGTTCACGTAATAGCTGCCCCAGCATTTTCGCTGATACAGCTTCCCCCTCATTTTCATTATTAGAGTCTCTTTCTTTTTCAAAGTCCAATGTCCCTATTTCTTCGGAGAATTCGCCGTCCCTAACATTCATACTGTCTTGCGTATTATACCAACCGTGCCCGTCGAAATGCACGATGTGATAGAAATTGGGCTTATCAGCAAGAACCTCCCGCAACTGGTCAAGCGTCGGCGGGCGCAGTAAATCTATATGAACCGGCCAGCTTTTTTCCTTGACAAAATCAACAAGCGGCCTTATTAGCGTTTGGAAACCTACCACATCGTTTTCTCGGGGACGGGCAACTATATACAAGATATTAAGTTTGTCTTTTGGCAAAACATCCGCCAATGGATAGACCGCCCCAAGCCCGCTGCATAACTGTCGCTCCATGCTGCAATTCAGGGCAAGACAGTCGTCATCTGGACTTTTCAGGGCTTCCCAGGGCCATGCCAGGATCTCAGGATTGTCGCTGGCGATCTTGATCTGCAGGCCCGCCAGCCCGGCCCGCCGCGCTTCCTGGTACCAGTCCCTTGCGGGACCGCTTCCAAACAATTTGTTGAAAGCGTCCTTTCCCCATTGCGCCAGCGCTTTCTGAATACCCTCGGCCAGAGGCCGGTAGGTTACTATCGGCAATTTCAGATATTCCTCTAAATACCACTGTAAATCATGCCACAGATTTGTGTTACGCGTTCCAACCTTGACTTCGTCCGGCGGCGTTAAACTGACAGGATCGCTGTGTTTCCCGTCGCTCATACGGACAACTTTAAATAGCGGCTTTTTTGATTTATTTTCAATATGGCTGATTTGTAACTGCATTGCGGCTCTCCTTTAGAAATAATGATACAACAACAGCGGATTTTTACAATACTTTTCCTTTGTTGGGTAACTATATTTCCTCAAGGTCTTTTCTCTCTTCCGGGGAACCGGAATTGCGTCGCGGGCCGCGTCGAGAGTCTGTTATTAGTTGACTTGCCTACAATACCGGCGGGGGAAGAGTTGTTCCCTTCCTCTTCCCCTATTCCTAATTCCTAATTCCTCACTCCTAATTCCTCATTCGCCACCGGCGCTATGGGCAACTGAAAACCATAATTACTCTGGCTCCGTATTCATCGTAAGTATGCAGTTCCAGCTTTCCGTTGTTAAAATCCCAGCGCCTTGCCCTTTCAAGATACCTGAAAAACTCGTGCTCTGTAAATTTCTCCGTCTCGTATAACGCGCCGTCAAATATGCGGGCAAATCTTACAATCGAGAACGTATGATTTACACGCGCTACATAGGCAGCGGAATAAAAACTTACAGCCCCCGATCCGGTTAAATGGGTCGTTTCAAATTTGATGGTATACGTATCCATTGGCGCTCTGGTTCTGTCTATGTTGATGGTAGCGGATTTGTTTTTTACTTCCGTCAGATTCCAGCGCCTGCCCTGCAATTCGCTAAAAACACGATCATTCATGTTGGTGTTCATGAATCCCCCCTTATGGCGTAATTATACTAATAGGGGCAGTAAATGAGGTTTGTGTCGAAACATCATACGGAATAATATCCAAAAAATCAAAATTATCGCCGTTTTTTCAGGGCACAATCGAAAAAAACTACTCTTTTTGAGGAGAAACTACCAATTTGTTTTTGTTCCTTGCCAATCCCCCATTATTATGGTAGTATAGAAAAAGGGGGAATTTATGAAATACAAAACCAAAATGCTTGTCGAGCGGTTTGTGAATACTCTTTCAGGCTGGCCCGGCGTTGAGTGCGTCACTTTGAACGAGGCCGCCTTGCCGGACACCTTAGACCCGTACTTTGCCCTCATCATGGATGTTTTTATTTCCGCCCCCGTCCCGAACGCCCAGGAGCGCTGCGCCGCCTACGGGGATGACGCTGCGGCTTTTGAAAGTTCAGGCCAAAATGAAAAGGATCGTTTTCTTATCGGCGACATTCCGGTGCGGCTGGAATACAAATTAATAGAAAAGGTTGAAAAACTGGTGTCCATCGCCGACACAAGCGTGGATTCCCTGTGGATGATAAAGGATGCGGGGACTTACGGCTTTTACCGCCTGGTAAACGGGGAGATCGTGTTTTCCAGGGGCAAGTGGATTCAGGAAATACGGAAACGGCTTGAGAATATCGGCGATACGTTCTGGAAGGAGATGCGCGGCGCGGTACAGTCAAAAATGGAGCATTTCCTTGGCGATCTGGGGGCCGCCTCGTTCCTCGGCGACGAATTCCACTACCTGATCGCGTCCGCCGGTTTTATCAAGACCGCCTGCCTTGCCCTGTTCTGCGCCAACCGCCGCTTTGAACCGTCGCACCGCGCCTATTACAAACAGGTGCTGGAACTGCCCCAACTGCCCGGAAGATTTCCGGCGCAGCTTGAAAATTTTCTTGATGTAGGGCCGGGGGCGACAATGGAAAGAAGGTTCTCCATCGCCAAACTTATGGCTAGAGGCATTGTCACATTGTAAATATGGCATCGCTGGCAAAGTTGTTACTACTATTTTTTACTTTGCTTTCATGCGGGCAGAAACCCCAGCCGGTTCTGTTTCCGGTGCGGGGGACGGACACGGTTCTTCTTGGCGTTGGCCGCGAAGCAGTTGACGGCTCGGCGAATTTTACAAAACCGAAAAAACTGGAATACCGTTTTGAAGCCCCGCCGGTTATTTCCCCTCCCGCGTCAATGGAGATTGAATATTCATTTAACGCAGGGGGGAAAGATCTGCTGACTGTTTTGGAAATCGGGGACAATTTATGGGGCCTGCCCCTCTATGGTCAAAGCGGGAAAATCCATTACGCCGTTCCCATACAACAGGCCGAAAATTTCAACATAACCCTGATGACCCTGACAAGAAAAAATGATAATAATTCTATAAAGATTCATTCAATCGAATTCAAAGAACGGTGGTTTGGCTTTTTCAGCCTGCGCGACAGCGCGACTGACGGCACGATGCCTGACGGCGCGGCGACTGACGGCACGGCGCGGATTTTTACAAGCCCTTTTGTGACAATGCGTCCGGGCGATTCCGGCGGCTATTCCGTGTGCGAAATTGCCCCGCCTGAAAATTTCAGCGTACCGGCGGGTTTTTATTCGGTAATATCGGCGGATCTGATTCCCGGAAAGGATGCCGCATTTGACGCGGGAAAGGTGCATCTTGAGTTATTGCCGGCACTGACGCGCTTAAACGTTCCCGCCGGACTCGTTTCGCCGGGGGAGCGGCCTTTGACGGCAAAAGGCGAACGCCTCAATTCATTCCTCCAGACTTACGCGAAACTGCCCGCCTTCCCCGAGCCTATTCCCGCAGATCCGGGGCTGATTCTTTCATGGCCAATGGAAAACTGGCGCGACAGCCGTTATGAGATTTTTCGCTGGGAGCAATTCCCTTCCCTGCTGATCTTTGACTTTGCCGATTACGCCGTACAGGACAGGATGCTGAAACGCCTCGCGTTCTTTGTTGAAAAAAAAGGGTTCAGGGGAAGGCTCGCCCCTGACAGCGAAATAGCGGAACTCCACGCCTGGAACGCCCACGATTACCGCGCCGAAGACCTTGCCCGTTTTTTTCAGCGGGCGCGTGAGGCGCAATTCCCCTTGCTTGCCGAGGAGCGGGAGTTTGAGAGGATACTGCTTGACACAGGGATCATTCGCGCCGTTGGCGGCTCAATACAGGCAGGCGAGGGAGGGATAATTTCCATTTCAAGGGAATCGACCGGTTACCTGCGAACGCTCTTCATGGCGCACGAAGGTTTTCACGGCCTGTTTTTTATTGACGAAGATTTCAGGGATTTCAGCCGGGGGCGCTGGCGGCAGCTCCCCCCCCAGGCGAAGCGGTTTATAGTCTCGTATTTCGGCTACCAGCAGTACGACACCGCAGACGAGTACCTCCTTATCAACGAGTTCATGGGCCATGTTTTACAGCAGCCTGTTTCGCAGGCGGGCTATTATTTCGGCACGGCGCTTCCCTCGAGACTCGAAAATTCGTGGCGGAAACAGGATCTGCCCCCCAAGGACGAAGCTTCCGGCTCGTGGCCCGTTCTTGCCGAGGCTTTTACCCGCGAGGCCCAGGCATTTTCCGCTTATGTTGAAAAACGCTGGGGCCTTGCCGCCGGAAGGGTAAGCCGGGTTAAAATTAGGAATTAGGAGTTAGGAATTAGGAATAATAAGAAACCGCCAAACGACCTCATCCCCTATTCCTCATTCCTCATTCCTCATTCCTCATTCCTCGTCGATGCCCATTGCCATCCTTTTGACCTTGCGCCCCTTTTACCGGAAGCTGAAGAAGAGCGGCGGCGGCTGGGGATAATCTGCGCCTCAAGCGCGACTACGCTGGAAGAATTTGAATACTGCGAGCGGCTTTCGATTCAGGCAAAGGCGGACGCGCCGTCAGGTTCCGCGCCGTTAGGCGCGCCGCCGCCGCCGCCGCCGCCGCTGTTGCCGTGTTTTGCCGTACACCCGCAAATGCCGTTAACGCTCGGCAAGGGCGCGGAGAATTTTCTGCGGGAACTGCTGTCCGTTTTGGACGCGCTTGCGGCGCAGGGGCGGCTTTGCGCGGTGGGCGAGACAGGTTTTGATTTATACAACGCCGCTTTCAGGGAAACCGAAAAAATCCAGGACGAGCTTTTTGCCGCGCATCTTGAAACCAGCCTGCAATACAATCTGCCGCTGGTGATACATTCGCGGCGGGCCATGCACAAAATCTTTGCCAACGCTCCGGCGTTAAAAAAATGCAGGGCGGTCGTGTTTCATTCCTGGTCGGGCACTGCCGCTGAGGGCGAATCTTTGCTGATGCGGGGGATCAACGCCTTTTTTTCATTCGGCGCGGCGATAACGCTTAACCACAAGGAAGCGATGCGTTGCTGCGCCTCATTCCCGTCCGAAAGGCTGCTTACCGAGACGGACGCCCCTTTCCAGCCCCTGCGCCGCAGGGAATTTTCCTGTTATGCGGATATAAGGGCGGTACTCGGGGCTATGGAAGCCTTACGCGGCGGAGCTGTAGACGGCGGGACAGGAATGGAAAAGGTTATTGAAACAAATTTTAGATCCGCGTTTTGCTAACTGTCTAAATACGCGTGAAGGCGGTTCAAAACTTCCCCGAAATCAACCGGCTTGCCTACATGGCTGTTCATTCCGGCGTCAAGGCATTTTTCAATATCTTCCTTAAAAACATTCGCGGTCATGGCAACAATCGGAACCGCCTTCGCCCGCCGCCCGCCGGAGCTTTCACCGGCAAGCCCCGCCTCGACAGCCCTGATGCGGCGCGTCGCTTCATAGCCGTCCATTTCGGGCATCTGTATGTCCATAAAAATCATGTCGTATCGAGCCGGGGATTCCGTAAACATGCGTACCGCTTCCGCGCCGTTTTCAGCGCAGTCTACCTCCAGCTTCGTCGGCTCAAGCAGGGTCTGCACAATCTCGCGGTTAATCTCCACGTCTTCAACCAGCAGTATGCGCCGCCCGGCAAAAATCCCGTCAATTTCCGCAGCCTGCGATTTTTCCACCTGCCGGTTGCCCGCGCCGAGACATTCGTTGATCGTTTCCGCGATAGTAGAAGGGAACAGGGGCTTGGACAGGAATTTGTCCACTCCGGCGGCTTTCGCTTCGTCGGCAACCTCGCTCCATTCCAGCGCGGAGATCATTATTACAATGGAATTCTCCGACACGCGGGACTTTATTTCGCGGGCAAGCTGTATGCCGTCCATAACGGGCATTTTCCAGTCTATAAAATAGATATGGTAGCCGCCGTTTTTATTTACGAGTTCAAGGGCTTTTTCCCCGCTTATGGCGACATCGCACATTATACCGAACCTGTGCGCCAGCTCAAGGAAGTACGTTAAGACATCCGGATCATCGTCCACTGTCATAATACGGACATTGTTTAATTTTATGTCAGGGGAGATAAGGTCGTGTTTTTCGTTCGCGCTTCGCAGAAGCTGTATGGTAAAGGCAAAAGTCGAGCCTTTCCCCGGCTCCGACTGCACCCAGATAGCGCCGCCCATCATTTCCACTATCCTTTTGGAAATCGCCAGCCCCAGGCCCGTGCCGCCGTATTTGCGGGTCGTGCTGGATTCGGCCTGTTCAAAAGAGTCGAAAATCTTTTCCTGCTGTTCGGGGTTTATGCCGATTCCGCTGTCGCTTACCGAAATTTGCAGGGTGCAAATGTCGTTCCCCTTTCCCGCAAGGCGCACCGCAAGGGCGATGGTCCCTTTGTCCGGAGTGAATTTGATCGCGTTCCCCAGCAGGTTGGTGATCACCTGCGCTATCCGCTGATCGTCGCCTATCAGCGTGTGGGGGATCGCGCTTTCGATATGCACCGAGAGCTTTTGATGTTTTTCGTCTATGCGGAAATTGACGACGTTCACCACGCGCCGGAGCATTTTTTCAAGCTCGAATTCCGCCGGGGCAAGTTCGAACTTGTTGGCCTCGATTTTGGACATATCCAGAATGTCGTTAATCACGCCGAGCAGGTGGTTTGAAGCGTCTTCAATTTTCGTAAAGCAGTAATCTTTGCGGGCAGAGTCGGGGGCGGACTTCCCTATCGTGGTCATGCCGATTATGGCGTTCATGGGCGTGCGTATCTCGTGGCTCATGTTGGCAAGGAACGCGCTCTTGTGCCTGTTTTCTATATCCGATTTGTTTTTTGCCGTGTCAACGCGAATCAGGACTATTATCAGCACCAGCGCAAGCGCAAAGCCCAGGATACTGAGCACCAGCGCCATATTGTACACGGGTTGATAATACAGGTTTTTTTGCGCGAAAAAGCCCAGCCGCCATCCGTTGGAAAGCGTCCTGAAAAAACCGACGACAGCTTCGCCTTTCCAGTTAACCCACTCGATCTCTGAAATATTTCCCTTGCGTATCAATTCCTCGGTTAAAACGGAAAGGGGGATTTCAGGATCATCAAATCTCCTTCCGACATAATCCGGGTTGGAATGGCCGATTAAAGTTAAATCCTGTCCGATCAATACCCCGTAACTGTTATTTCTGGCGGAAGCGGTATTAACAACATTTTTCCCGATGGTACCGGCGCGTACATCAATAGCGGCAACGCCTAAACGGTTCCCGTCGTCGTCAAAAATAGCGCGGGAGTATGAAAAAACAGTCTCGCCTGTCACCGTATCCTTATACGGAATTGTTTCGGCTATGCCACTACCAGTGGCACTGCCGCTACCAGTGGCACTGCCGGCGGCTTCAACGGCGGCTTTGTACCAGAGGCGATCCGTCGGATGCCAATCATGCGGCGGCCGCCAGCCGATGCCGTTAATAAAGGCCGGCCCCCCAGGGATTTTTTCGATATAAGCGAAAGGGCCGTTATGGCTGAAAGTTTCATTATTTTTTGAGAGTAAATAACTTGTTATATCCGCGTTATAAGCGGTGAGTTTTGCGGCGTCATCCCCGCGCAGGATTAAACTTCGCAAGGTTTGCGCGAAATCGTCCAGTATCGTGCGTGATTCCAGCAGATCAAAGTTGATTTGGGCTTCCTCATAGTCAAGTATGCTTTCAGCATTGCGTACAAGGTTGTCCCTCACGATTCTGCCGGTGAAGATGCAGCTTAACACAACCATCAAAAAAAACGCGAAGACCGTAAACGACAGTTGTATAAACAGCGGACGTTTTGAGAAAATCAGCGGCATCGTAACGCGCATTAGCAACTTCCTCCCCTGTAAGTATATAATAAAGGGTATTATACGGCAGGGCAAGCCCTCGGCCCTACCCGGAAATTCTAAATTAGAAGAAGAACGAGGAAGAAGAAGTAGGAATTAGGAATGAGGAGTGAGGAATTAGGAATAGGGGAAGAGAAGAAGAATGAGGAATTAGGAATTAGGAATTAGGAATAAAGGCAAAGAGCAGGCTCTACAACTCTTTTCTCTTTTATTCCTCATTCCTCATTCCTCATTCCTAATTCTTTATTCCTACTTATTTGTCAGCTTCGCCACCTTCTCCAGCATGTCGGCTTTCTTCGCGGGCTTGCGGATGAAATCTGCCGCGCCCATTTCCTTCGCCCTGGCCCTGTCCTCGGGATCTTCGGAAGTGGAGTGAATCGCTATCGGGACATTGTGCAGCCTGGACAAATCGCGTATCCGCAGATAGGTGTCCCAGCCGCCCATTTCAGGCATATTCAAGTCCAGCAGAACCAGATCGGGCGTATAACCCTGGAAGAACATGGCCAGCGCCGCCTGGCCGGAATTTACGGCGGCAACCTCGTAGTCCTGCCCCAGAATGGCTTTCGCCAGGGCAAGGACGGTCTGCTCGTCGTCAATAACAATGACCTTCTTCTTCTCGCCGGCAGAATCGACTTTGAATTTATTTGATTCCGCCTTTAACGCCTCGAAGTTCTTGCTGTTTTCCTCGCTCATTTCATTTACATGGGTAACGGCGACTTTTATCTCCTTCATGGCCCCGTTTACGATCTCGTTCATGCCGCTCATCGCGTTGTGGCTGATCTTTATAAAATCCTCTGTCTGCTGCTGCACCTGGTCTCCAGACTGAAGCATGTCCGCCGCGCCTTTCTTGACCGATATGCTTATCTCTTTCAGGCGTTCTATGGAATCCAGTATCTGCTTCCCGCCCACTTCCTGCTCTTCCATCGCGTTGCGGATATTCAGTTCGTGCTGGGATACCGTTTTTACGCCGGTGTCAATAACCTCGAAACGGGAAAGAACCTCCTCGGAGGAGACGGTAATGCTGTCTATGGAAGACTTAATCTTTTTCAGCATAGCCACGGTCGTTTTTGACTGCTGCGCCGACGATTCGGCGAGCTTGCGGATTTCGTCGGCGACAACGGCGAAGCCTTTCCCCGCCTCCCCGGCGTGGGCCGCCTCAATCGCCGCGTTCATCGAAAGCAGGTTGGTCTGGCTGGCGATCCTGTTCATCACCGAGTTTATTTCCAGGAGTCCCTCGGAGTCCTTGGCGATGTCCTTTATCTTCTCCGCCACCGTCTGAAGCCCGGTTTTCCCGTTCTCGGACGCTTCCGTCAGTTCGGTGACATTCCTGCTGTTGTCTATCAGGGTTTTTGTTACCGAATGAATGTTGGCGGTCATTTCCTCGACAGCGGAGGACGAGTTATTGATGCTGGCGGACTGGTCTTCTATCAGGCTGTTCAGGTTTTCAATGTGGCCTTTTATGGCTTTCACCGCCTTGTCCGCAGTCGCGGCGCTTTCGTCCTGCCTGCTCATCTGGGCCTTCATGCCTTCAAAATCCGATCCGATCTGCTCTACCGACTCTGACGTTTTATCCATATTAGCTTCAAGTTCGTGGCCGGTATTGGTCAGCGCGTTGACCTTGTATTTTATTCTTTTTATAAGAGTGCTGATTGACTCCATAGTCTGGTTAAAATACCTGGCGAGATCGCCGACTTCGTCCTTGCTTTGAACAGGCAGTCTTTTGGTCAGGTCCCCCTCGCCTTCGGCTATCTCCCTGAGGCTGTCGGTTACCATGACGATCGGCCTGGTAACGCCGGCAATAACAGGATAAACGATTAAAACGGCCGCCGCCAGCGATACCAGCGCCAAAACAACGGTAAACAAGGTCATCTTGTTTACGTCTTTCATGATGTATTCTTCAGCCGAACCGACCATTATCGACCAGGTCGTGCCTGAATTCCCTATGGCAATGGGAACCACGACAATTTCCAGATTTGTCCTCAGCGAAGGGGCGTAACTGTAACAGTTAAATTTATTTCCGCTCTTTACAGCGTCGAACGCGTTTGTTATCTCCTTGCCGTACTGCACTTCCGCGTCTATCAGCATTTTCCCTATCCGTTCGGGCCGGTAGCTCGCCAAAATAAACCCGTTGTTTGCGTATAAGGATATGGCGGTAATCTCCTTCAATTCTTTCATAGTTACCTCTATCCTGGGCTGTATCATGCCGGTATCCAGGCGGCAGCCTACGTCACCGACTACCTGATTGGTAACTTTATCAATAATGGGAACCATAATTCTGATAACATAGGTGTCTCTTCCGTTTAAATTGTAGGGTAAGGGATTCTCCACCACTTCTTTGCGGGCGTTGGGGCCGCCGATATGGGCCATTACTTCCTGAATGCTGCTGCTGACCATAGCCGTTACCCGTCCGGTATCCCTTCCGTAGGAGCGGGCGTACTGCCCTGCGGGCGTCGAGCCTGAATTGCCTATGTAACGGGCATCCATACCGTCAATGGCGTCCGGCTTCCAGACGGTATACAGGCGGATAAAATCGGGCTGCTCGTTCATAATGGACAGGAGCATTTCGTCATACTGGGCCCGCCGCCTTTCGGCAGGCACGGACTGGAAATCGCTCATTACGGTAGCCGCCGTGTGCAATACCTGGAGATATCCGTTCATACGGCCTTCCCAGTATGTGGCGCGCTGGAGCGCCAGGTTGGAGAGGGCCCGCTTGCTCAGGTCAAGGCTTATTCTGGACGCCTGCCGCAACTGTATTACCGCGATTGCCACAGCCACGCCCACCACGATGGCGGAGACAATAACGCTCAGTTTGACTTTTAGTTTCATGTAATTCCCCTTTTTGTTTGCCGTGTCTGCGGCTTGCGCCCGTGTTTCGCTTCCGGGCCTTGTACAAATCATATATATTTTGGAGTAAAACGGCAAGGAGAGTTAAAAATGAGGAATGAGGAATGAGGAGTGAGGAATTAGGAATAGGGAGAAGAAGGCCTCTCGCGGAGGATGTACTGCTCTTTGGTTTCGTTACCATTCTTTGGGCTGGCCTTTTGGCGGGGTAATAGTAAAGCCTACGCCTGAGGGTTCTATAACAAAAAAGCCTTGTTTTAATATATACTTTCTTACATTGTCCGTAATTACCACACCGGCGACAGCGCCCAAAAATATGCGCTTGTCGCCGCGCAAATCGGCATACTTACGCATTTTTGCAAGGCGTTTAACATGATCCTTCACATCTTCGGTAGTGGGCGTGGTTTTTACCTCGGTAAGCATTGCCTTGCTGCAGTTTTCAAGAAAAACGTCAATTTCAAAGGATATATCATTATCCTCATCGATAACTTCTTTTTTTTGACTGGATTCGGAGAAGTGAAAACCGAACTTCTTGAATTTTTCCCGCAGATCGGGCGCGACCATATATTCAACAACATCGCCCATCCGTTTGCCGAGTCTCCCTAGTTCGCTTTCAGTTTTCTGTTGTTGTCGGTCGGTTGCTTTTTGGATTTCGACCAGTTCTTTCTGGCTTTCCCTTAACTCCTTCATTCCTTGAGCGTTTTCCTTTACAATCCGGTCAGTTTCCTGCAAGATCGCCCATACAGACTCAAAACTCGGGGGATTGGCATCCTGCGGATGCCGGCCATCCGAAGGATGGCTTGCTGTTTGTACTGCTCCCATGCTTTTACCTCTCTTTACAATATACCCAATACCAAGAGAAAAAAGAAGAGAGAAAAGAGAAAAAAGCAGAAGAAGGCCTCTCGCGGAGGACGGAGGCGCGGAGGAAGAGGGCTTGTTTTTTATTACGCTTGCTGGTACTTTGTTGCTATGAACCAAGCCAAAGAGCAAAGAGCAGGTAGCAAAGAGCAAAGCAAGACAGGCCTCTGCCCTTCTTCCTTTGCTATTTGCTCATTGCTAATTGCTCTTTGGTCTATCCCCCCCCCCCCCCC